>Ga0308169_10002945_pt1 | contig 17059 bp, 17 predicted proteins | sample PhyBR1_2_FD_202139 | JGI IMG/M metagenome (GOLD analysis project Ga0308169, IMG submission 202139) | Phyllosphere microbial communities from UC Gill Tract Community Farm, Albany, California, United States - DLSLSB.R1 | ecosystem: Host-associated > Plants > Phyllosphere > Unclassified | place... | reverse complement strand
ATTCTCGGTAAAGTCGGCGCGGGCAAATCGACGCTGCTGAAGATGCTGGCCGGTCAGGCGCGCGCCAGCCAGGGCAAAGTGCTGGTGGACGGCGTCGATCTCACCTGCATCGATCCGGTCGATCTGCGGCGTCAGCTTGGCTGGCTGTCGCAGGATGCGCGGCTGTTTTTCGGCACGCTGCGCCAGAACCTGCTGCTCGGGAATCCGCATGCCAGCGAGCAGGAGATGCTGCAGGCGCTGCGCATCAGCGGCGCGTTAGCTTTGGTGCAGCAGGACGCCGCCAGCCTCGATCGCATTATTCATGAAGGCGGACGCGGCTTGTCCGGCGGTCAGCGGCAAATGGTGCTGCTCAGCCGGTTGATTCTGCGCCAGCCGCAGGTGGTTTTGCTGGACGAACCGACCGCGGCGATGGATGAACAACTGGAAGCGCAGGTGATTCGTCAGCTGGCGCAATGGGTCACCGGGCGCACGCTGGTACTGGTCACGCATCGTCCCGCGCTGCTGCGCATGGTTGATCGCATCATTGTGATGGATAACGGCCGCATCGTGGCCGATGGCGCGCGCGACGAGATTCTGCGCCACGCCGCCAGTAAAAAAGGAGATGCGGCATGAGCGTGGTGCTGTTGGATAAAGATCTGACGCGGCGTGAGCGTCGCACCTCGGCGATCATCTGGCTGTGCGTGGTGGCGCTGCTGCTGTTTCTGCTGTGGGCGTACTTTGCGGTGCTGGACGAAGTCACGGTCGGCATCGGCAAAGTCACGCCTTCCAGCCGCGCGCAGATCATTGATAGCCTTGATGGCGGCATCGTCAAACAGCTCAATGTGCACGAAGGCAATATTGTGCAGCGCGGCGAGGTGCTGGCAACACTCGATCCCACGCGCTTTCAAACCAACTTTGGTGAAGCGATTGCGCGGGTGCGCACGCTGCGTGCCTCCTCTGAACGTTTACAGGCCGAGCTCAGCGACACGCCGCTGAAGTTCAGCGCCGATATCCTGCAACATCCCGAACTGGTGGCGCGCGAAACGCAGCTCTATCAGGCGCGGCGGCAGAATTTTGTCGAGACCATCGGCAATTTGCAGCAATCCCTTGCGCTGGTGCAGGCAGAACTCAACGTGACGGAGCCGCTGATGCTGCGCGGCGCGGCGGGTAAGGTGGATGTGATTCGCCTGCGTCGCCAGGTTAGCGATCTGCGCGGCAAAATCGACGAAGCGCGCAACGATTATTACGTGCGCGCCCATGAAGAGCAGGTGAAGAACAACGGTGAGCTGGATGCGCAGCTGCAGGTGGCGGCAGGGAAGCAGGATCTGCTGACGCGCACTACGCTGATTTCGCCGGTGCGCGGCATTGTGAAGGATGTGCGCGTCACCACCGTGGGCGGGGTGCTGGAGCCGGGTGGCAAGCTGATGGAGATTGTGCCGCTGGAGGATCAACTGCTGATTGAGACGCGCATCAATCCACGCGATATCGGCTATATCCGGCCGGGTTTACCCGCGGTGGTGAAGATCACCGCCTACGACGCGTCGATTTATGGCGATCTGCACGGGGAAGTCGAAACCGTTTCGCCTGATACGCTGCAGGACGAGGTGCGGCACGACGAGTTTTACTATCGCGTCTATGTGCGCACGCAAAAAGCCGAGCTGACCAATAAAAGCGGACGCAGATTCGCCATCATGCCCGGCATGGTGGCGAATGTTGAGATTAAAACCGGTCAGAAAACCGTGATGGATTATTTGCTTAAGCCGCTGAATAAAGCCAGGGAATCACTGCGTGAGCGTTAACAATATGCACCGGCTATTATTGCAGCGATCTTTGTTACGTGCCGAAATTAACATTGCCGATTTAAGGCTATGAATTGAACAAAATGTGCGAAAAGAGACAAATAATGCGCGGCAGTTATTGTGGTTAATTTAACCCGTGTAATTAACTTTACGCAATATAAGGCGATGTCTGAATTGCGGGCAAAAAAATGCCGGACCATCTGGTCCGGCGGGAAATTAGGGTAAATCAAAACATTCGGGGCGAATGAAGGTAATAATGAAATAAATGATGATAGCGGAGATAATTGTATGCTCTGGATGGGTTTGAGTTTTGTCATTCAGTGCGGAAATGTAACTCATGTAATTTGATGTTTTTAAACAATTAAAATATGTGTTGTCAAAAAGTGCTATATTTTTTACCTATCTGTGCTGGTTATTAGTTCCCCTGAATTTACATCCTGAAATAACTATTTAATACACTGAAACAGTTTTGGAAATTTAGTAGCATTTTCGTGATAGATTATTGCCCAACATAAAATAACAATGGCTTGCCGGCTGAATTTTTAATCATTCAGTTCGCAGTGGCAAAAATAAAGGCACATTAAAGAGGGTAATAAAAATGAAACGTCGCGTTCTCTCCCTGATGATTCCTGCATTGCTGGTGGCAGGATCAGCAAGCGCAGCTGAAATTTACAATAAAGATGGCAACAAATTAGACCTCTACGGCAAAGTGGACGGTCTGCATTATTTCTCTGATAACTCTGGCTCAGACGGTGACCAGTCTTACCTGCGTTTTGGCTTCAAAGGTGAAACTCAGGTGACCGATCAGCTGACCGGTTACGGCCAGTGGGAATACCAGGCTGCACTGAACACCGCAGAAAGCGAAGGCACCGCGAACAGCTATACGCGTGTTGGTTTTGCCGGTCTGAAATTTGGTGATGCGGGTTCATTCGATTACGGCCGTAACTACGGCGTGATGTACGATCTCGGCGCATGGACTGACGTTCTGCCAGAGTTCGGTGGCGATACCTACGGCGCGGACAACTTCCTGTTCCAGCGCAGCAACGGCCTCGCAACCTATCGTAATACCAACTTCTTCGGTTTAGTCGATGGCTGGAACTTCGCGGTTCAGTATCAAGGCAAAAACGATAACCCAACCGAATCTACTGGCTCTGGTCGTGATGTGTTGGGCGAGAACGGTGACGGCTACGGCCTGAGCACCACTTACGATCTGGGTTCAGGTTTCGGTATTGGTGCAGCGATGTTCCAGTCTGACCGTACCAATAACCAGAACGGTAACAATCCACGTACCGCCAACATCCTGGGTCGCGGTGATAAAGCCGAAGCTTACAGCGGTGCGCTGAAGTATGACGCTAACAATGTTTACCTGGCCGCAATGTACAGCCGTTCATACAACGCGACGCGTTTCGGCGCCAGCGATAGCGGCACCGTTTACGGTTACGCCAACAAAGCGGATAACTGGGAATTGGTGGCACAGTACCAGTTCGACTTCGGCCTGCGTCCATCTCTGGCGTTTGTCTCTTCTCGCGGCTCTGACATCGAAGGTTACGGCAGCCAGAACCTGAAGAAATACATTGATGTAGGCGCAACTTACTACTTCAACAAAAACATGTCGACCTACGTTGATTACCAGATCAACCTGCTGGACGACAACAACTTCACCGACGCAGCCGGTATCAATACCGATGACGTCGTAGCACTGGGCTTGGTTTACCAGTTCTAAGGGTGATGGAGCGTGACTTGCCGGTCACGCTCCCGTTTTCAGCAGCGCATCCAGCGCGGCACGCAGCACGTCGACCACCCGTTCCGCCTCCTCGCCAATCTGTACCTGCACAATCGCGCCCTCAACCAGCAACACAATCTGCGCCGTTTTGACCTGCTGATCGGGCATCAACTTGTCGCTGATCGCCTGCGCCATCTCACGCTTATGTTGACGAATCAGTTCGCTGGCTTCTGCTAACGTGTCGCCCAGCTCCGCAGCGGTATTGATAAACGCACAGCCGCGATAATCGTCATCCCTGAACCAGCTCAGTAACGCCGCGGGCAGCGCATCGATCAATGCCGCATGTGGATTCAGCGCATGGCGAAACGCCAGCATCCAGCGCTGATGGCGCTGCTGTAAAAACGCCAGCACCAGCGCATTCTTCGCCGGAAAGTGACGATAGAAAGTCACTTTGGTCACGCCCGCTTGCGCAATCACCTTATCCACGCCGGTGGCGCGAATGCCTTGTTGGTAAAACAGCTGCTGCGCGCATAGCAAGATACGATCGCGCGCGGAGGCGGTGGCATCAAAGATCAGAGGCTCAAGCATAAAAATTCCTGCGTTTGTATGTAGACAGAATTGTCTACATACGGCAGGATGAATCAAGTAGACAGACCTGTCTACATAATAGGGAGAAATAACATGCTGGTGCCACCGTTCAATCAACAAACCGCGTTACAGAAAGTCCGCATGGCGGAAGATGCCTGGAACAGCTGCGATGCGCAGCGTGTTTCGCGGGTGTACAGCGAAGATACGCGCTGGCGCAATCGCAGTGAATTCGTCAATGGACGCGCAGAAGTCGTGACTTTCCTGCAACGTAAGTGGATAAAAGAGTTGGATTATCGACTGATCAAAGAGCTATGGGCGTGGCATGAAGATAAGCTGGCGGTACGCTTTGCCTATGAATGGCATGATGACAGCGGTAACTGGTTTCGCAGCTATGGCAATGAGAACTGGCACTTTGGTGCCGATGGTTTGATGATTCAGCGATTCGCCTGCATCAATGATCTGCCTATCAGCGCAGATCAGCGTCTGTTCTACTGGCCAGCCGGCACGCGCCCGGACGATCATCCGGGCCTAAGTGAGTTGGGACTGTAGCGATTATTGCATACCGCGCCATTTTTTGGCTTTGGGTGCCGGTTGCGGCGGCGGGTTGGTGATGGCGCTCAGGCTGCCTTCCATCGCGACACCCGCCAGCGTAAAGGCCGAGAAGCTCAGCCAGTGCTGCCATTTACTGTTTTGTGTTTTGCTATTTTCCATTCTGCACCTCGCTGAAGTTCAACTCATCTTCAACAATGCAGCATTCATGCCAGCGCACCGCTCTCCGCGCCACGCGGCTTGTAGCGACTTTGCTACACTGCGCCAGCGCTGAAGCGGTGCAGAAGGGTGATTTTCTGGTGCAATAATTTAACGTCGGCGTGCAGGATAGTGCTGAATCAGGCGATGGCGGTAAGTCTGCCAACATTTGAAACTGCCATAAATAAACAGCCCGGCGGTTACGGCAATAATCATATAAATCATCTGATGCTCCTGTAGGCATAACGTTGCAGGAACCGGTTATCCTGTGTCAGCGTTTATCGAACATCAAGCAGCTTTAGACTGCTTTACAAGCGAGTTATGCTTTGTAATTGGCTGTAGTAATGGGTTACAGATGAGGAATTGATGCGTTTTCAGAACATTCTGCTAATTAGCCTGCTGGCATTAGGTCTCAGCGGTTGCGAAAAAAACAGCAGCAAACCTGCGATGGTACTGGAAGGCAAAACCATGGGCACCGTGTGGCGCGTCAGCGTCGCCGGCGTTGATCCGCAGCGTAAAGCGGCGTTGCAACAGTTGATCCAGCAACAGCTGGATCGCGATGACGGCGAACTCTCGACGTGGAAAAGCGATTCGGTGCTGTCGCACTTTAATCAGTATCAAGGCAACGCACCGCAGCCGGTAAGCGCTGACATGGCGGACATCGTTACTGAAGCGCTGCGAATCGGGCATAAAACGTCGGGTGCGATGGATATCACCGTGGGCCCGCTGGTCAATCTGTGGGGTTTTGGCCCGACGAAGCAACCGGCGCATACCCCCAGCGAGGCAGAAATCGCCGCCGCTAAAGCGCTGACCGGTTTGCAGCATCTGCGCGTGATTCAGGGCGTGGACGGTCAATGGCTGCAGAAAGATCTGCCCGGCCTGTATGTCGATCTCTCCACCATGGGCGAAGGCTATGCCACCGATCATCTGGCGCGTCTGATGGAGCAGCAAGGCATCACTGATTATCTGGTTTCAGTGGGCGGCGCAGTATTGAGCCGTGGCGTCAATGCTAATCTGCAGCCGTGGCGCGTGGCGATCCAGAAACCCACCGATCGCGAAAACGCGGTGGAAGCGCGCGTCGATCTGCAAGGACACGGCATTAGCACCTCCGGCAGCTATCGCAACTATTATGAACTGGATGGCAAACGCATTTCGCACGTCATCGATCCGACTACCGGAAGACCGATTGAGCACAAGCTGGTGTCGGCAACGGTGATAGCCACCACCGCGCTGGAAGCGGATGGCTGGGATACCGGTTTGATGGTGCTCGGCAGCGAACGCGCTAAAGCGTTAGCGGTGAAAGAGCATCTGGCGGTCTATTTGATCAGCAAGCAGGGCGACGGTTTTACTCACTGGATGTCGCCGCAGTTTAAAACCTTCCTCATCGATCAGGCATCTCAATAAAGGAAGCGCACATGCTGGATTTATTTAGTGACGAAGCGCCGTGGCAGGAACCGCTAGCGGATGGCGCGGTGATTCTGCGACGTCGTGCCCGCGAACAGGCCGACGCGCTGCTGGCGGCGATTCACGATATCGCCGCGAAAAATCCCTTTGCCCATCGCATCACGCCCGGTGGCCATCGCATGTCGGTGGCGATGACCAACTGTGGTGATTTTGGCTGGTCCACCGATTCGCGCGGCTATCAATATACCGAGCAAGACAGCAACAGCGGACACCATTGGCCGCCGATGCCCGCGCTGTTCCGCGAGCTGGCGCAGCAAACTGCGCGCGAAGCGGGCTTTGCTGGTTTCAATCCGGATGCCTGCCTGATTAACCGCTATGAACCCGGCGCAAAACTGACGCTGCATCAGGATAAAGATGAGAAGGATCTGCGCCAGCCGATTGTGTCGGTTTCACTGGGATTGCCTGCGGTATTCCAGTTCGGCGGTTTCGAACGCGGCGACGCCACCCAGCGCGTGCTGCTGGAACATGGCGATATCGTGGTGTGGGGCGGGCCATCGCGCCTGCGTTATCACGGCATTCTGCCGCTCAAACCTGGTATTCATCCGCAGGCAGGCGCGTTCCGCTACAACCTGACCTTCCGCCGTGCTTTTTAGCGCATTTTCGTCTCGGCGCAATTAATTTGGAATGCATGTTGTTAAGCCATTGATGAAGGCGCTGGCCGGTGCCACTTTTGGTCCGGCGGTCCTCGCGCCGCTTACGCGGTACCTTCACTTCGCTCGTCTGCCTGACGGACCGGCGGAGACGGGACTTCCATGTCCCGGCTCCGCCTTTCGCCCGCGTCCTGCGGGCTCTCCTGGCTTCCTCGCTTCGTTCAGCGCTGCGGATTGCCGGCCCAAAAGCGGCCCCGGCCTGCTCATCAACTTCAGTGCTTATTATTGAAAAGGGCTCATTTGCCAGAGGCGCAGACGTGTCAGAGCCCGCACAGATAATGCATTTTCAAAACAAAATACCTTCTTATCTGACAAGCATTTCGCAATAAATCGCGCCGCTACCAAACGAGCGGCGAGAAACATTTTACTCAGGCAAATTTGAGATGAGAATTATTCTTGCTATCAGCCAAGGCGACATTAAACTGCAGGCTGCTTTATTGACCGCTGGAACCCTTTGATGGCATTGCTGCAAGTCGTTTTTCGCCAGTACCGCTGGCCTTTTATTGGCGTCATTCTTCTTACATTGTTAAGCGCCGTGCTTGGTATTGGTTTGATTGCCTATATCAATAATGAGCTGATCGTCGCGGTGAATACTTCGATTTCGGTGCTGCCGAGTTTCCTTGGCCAGCTGTTCCTGCTAATGGCGGTGACGCTCGGCTCCCAGCTGGCGCTGACTATGCTCGGCCATCACTTTGTCTGGCGGCTGCGCGGCGAATTCATCAAACGGATTCTTGATACGCGCGTGGAGCGCATCGAACAGATTGGCAATGCCCAACTGCTGGCCGGTCTCACCAGCGATGTGCGCGCCATCACCATCGCCTTCGTGCGTTTACCCGAGCTGATTCAGGGCATCATTATTACGCTCGGTTCGGCGCTTTATCTCGCCTGGCTTTCGCCAAAAATGCTGTTGATCACCTGCCTGTGGCTGCTGGTGACGCTGGTTGGCGGCTGGTTGCTGGTATCACGCGTTTATCAGCACATGGCTAAGCTGCGTGAAATCGAAGATGACCTGTATCGCGATTTCCAGACCATTATCGAAGGGCGTAAAGAGCTGCAGCTTAACCGCGAACGTGCGCAGCTTATTTACGACAGCGTTTATCAGGAGAATGCCAAAAGCTATCGCCACCACATCGTGCGCGCCGATACCTTCCACCTCAGCGCGGTGAACTGGTCGAATATCATGATGCTCGGCGCGATTGGCATCGTGTTCTTTATGGCGAACGGGCTGGGCTGGGCAAATACGGCGGTGGCGGCAACTTATTCGCTGACGCTGCTGTTCCTGCGCACACCGCTGTTGGCGGCGGTCGGCGCCTTGCCGACGCTGCTCAGCGCGCAGGTGGCGTTTCGCAAGCTCAACAGGTTTGAACTGGCGCCCTATGAAGAAACGTTCAAGGCGCTGCCAAAAGTCAGCGACTGGCAAACGCTGGAGCTGCGCGACGTCTGCTTCCACTACGGCGAGCACGGATTCCGGGTTGGGCCGATCAATTTGACGCTACGCCGCGGCGAGCTGGTGTTCCTGATTGGCGGCAACGGCAGCGGAAAATCGACGCTGGCGATGCTGCTCACCGGCCTCTATCAGCCGCAATCGGGCAGTTTGCTGCTGGATGGCAAGGTGGTGGATTGGCAAAACCTCGATGCTTATCGCAAACATTTCTCGGCGGTGTTTACTGACGTGCATCTGTTTGATCGCCTCATCGGCGATCAAGGGCAGCCAGCCAATCCTGCGCTGGTGCAGCAGTGGCTGGAGCGTCTGAAGATGCAGGACAAGCTCAAGCTGGAAGGCAACAGAGTGCTCAATCTGCAACTGTCGAAAGGGCAGAGCAAACGTCTGGCGCTGCTGCTGGCAGCCGCCGAAGAGCGCGATATTCTGTTGCTCGACGAATGGGCGGCGGATCAGGATCCGCATTTCCGTCGCATCTTCTATCGTGAGCTGCTGCCATGGTTACAGGAATCGGGTAAAACGGTGTTCGCTATTAGTCATGACGATCACTACTTTATTCACGCCGATCGCTTGCTGGAGATGCGCGAAGGTCAACTAAGTGAGTTAACCGGTAACGAACGCGAGATGGCAACGCTGGATGCGGTGCAACGTACCGATACCGGCCATTAACGCCAGCCGGGAAAGCTTAGCAAAAACCCTTATTGGGCAAGAAGTTGCGGAGTGAGTAAAGTCACTCCCAGCAGAAATCCTCGTTTCTGCGTCCCTGGAACACTTTTCTGTCGTCTTGTGTTGTCACCGGCTCAGGTTTATTTCTGAGCCGGTTTTTTATTTTGTCGGGAGTGGATGCGTCAGCAGCGTAATCACGCGATCTCCAGCCAGCCAAAAACGCGCCTGCAGCAGCGCTTTGGTGGTGAAATACTCATCAAAATCCTGACACAACCGCAGCGTTGCACGGCCTTGCTGCACGTCCAGTTCCAGCACTTCCGCCTGAAGAAAATCCATTGGCTGATGCAATTGCGGCCACAGCGCTTTGTACACACTCTCTTTCAATGAAAACAGCAGTGTAGCGGCCTGGGCAAAGGGCATAGGCCGCGCCAGCAGGCGCTGTTTTTCCGCCGGGCTCATCAACATCCCAGCGGTTTCATCGGCGGTTTCCTCCGCCATAATCTGCTCAACATCCACACCCACGCACAGTGGCTCGCGCGTCGCAGCCATCATCGCAACGCTGTGCGTATGCGACAGCGACGCCTGAATGCCGGCGGGCCACAACGGTGAGCGATCGGGCGCATTACACAACACAAAGTGCGGTAAACCGAAGTGCGCAAAGTTTTGCTGCACCAGCCAGCGACTCGCCAGATGCTCGGCTTTGCGTTTCGTCACCGCGCTCTGTAGCGACGCGGGCAGCGGCAGTTGCCACGCCTGGTGCAATTCAGCATGCCAGTGATGTTGATCGAATTCGCACCAGGCGATCGGCAATGTATCCAGCGACATGCCAGCAGCGCGGATAAACGGGGAAGAGGGCAGGGCAAGCGGCGTTTGAGAGGCGAACATAAAAAATCACGGCTGACGGAAAACGTAGTTTTACCAGCCAGCCGGATGGAGAGCAAGCCAAAGGGGCTCGCCTACTTTTAGTTATTTGGCGGAATAGCCATGCCTTTAATCTGCACCACGAAGTGCTGATGGCCTTTGGTGATGCGCGCACCGCGATCGCACCAGTGCGAGGCGAGACGGAAGAAATCGTCGCTGCCGATATCGTAAGCCAGTTCAACTTTATTGATACCCGAGTGCAGGAGTTCTTCCGCATCCTGCAGGTTTTTTGCTTTGATGACCATAATGGTTTCCATCGAAAAAACAAGAGCCCTAAGAGTAAGAGAAGTCTGTGACAGTTTTGTTTCAATTTGATGAAGCGCTGTCATATTTATCCAGAAATGTGATCTGGCTCGGTTTGGGTTGCTTTCGGTAACTTACTGATTAAAAACCAATAATCAGCAATTCTTTGGCGATAATCTGATAATGCTTTACTGCATTGAAAACATATGAAATCACCAGACTTTAAATTCTGCCTTTACTTCTAATATATATGAATTAGCATATGTGTTAGATTTTTTACCGGAACCTGGCCCAATGATTCCTGTTCAACTTTTCAAACTGCTTGCCGACGAAACGCGTACGACGATCGTTTTATTATTACGAGAGGCCGGAGAGCTGTGTGTCTGCGATCTCTGCACCGCTACCCAACAATCACAGCCAAAAATTTCACGCCACGTTGCCTTGCTGCGCGATGCTGAGCTGATTTTGGATCGACGTGAAGGCAAGTGGATTCACTATCGTCTTTCTCCGCATATGCCGGCATGGGCTGCATCGATTATCGATACGGCCTGGAATAGCCAGCGTGAGGAAGTGCGTGAGTCGCTGAAGAACGCCGCTGCTACGGGTTGTGAATAATCATTAAACACATTCGATTATTCGAATGCATTGGAGGCGTGATGTTTCTGGCAGGCGCAATATTTGTTTTGACCATCGTGTTTGTCATCTGGCAGCCGCGCGGCCTGAGCATTGGCTGGACAGCAACGATAGGGGCTTTACTGGCGCTGGTGACCGGCGTTATCCAGTTAAACGATATTCCTGCTGTGTGGCATATCGTCTGGAATGCGACAGCGGCTTTTATCGCCGTCATTATCATCAGCCTGTTGCTGGACGAATCCGGTTTTTTTGAGTGGTGCGCTTTGCACGTAGCGCGCTGGGGAAGTGGGCGAGGGCGGCTGCTTTTCACCTATATCGTGTTGCTCGGTGCATGCGTTGCCGCGCTTTTCGCCAATGATGGTGCGGCTCTGATATTGACGCCGATCGTCATCGCAATGCTGCTGGCACTGGGCTTTAGTAAAGGTGCAACGCTGGCTTTCGTCATGGCAGCAGGATTTATCGCCGATACCGCGAGTTTGCCGCTGATCGTATCCAATCTGGTTAACATCGTTTCCGCAGATTTCTTCAAATTGGGATTCAACGCTTACGCGGCGGTGATGGTTCCGGTTGATATTGCCGCTATTATCACCACGCTGATAGTGCTGCACCTTTTCTTTCGCAAAGACATTCCCGCCAGCTATGAGGTTTCACGCCTCAAACTACCAGCTGAAGCCATAAAAGATCCCGCTACCTTTAAAGCCGGTTGGCTGGTGCTGTTGTTGCTATTGGTGGGATTTTTCCTGCTGGAGCCGCTGGGCATTCCAGTCAGTGCTATCGCCGCACTGGGCGCCTTAATTCTGTTTATCGTTGCCAAAAGAGGTCAGGCGATTAACATCGGTAAAGTGTTACGCAATGCGCCCTGGCAGATCGTGATTTTTTCGCTCGGCATGTACCTGGTAGTTTATGGCCTTAAAAATGCTGGGCTGACGCAACATCTCACTGACTTACTCAACCTCATTGCCAGCCACGGCTTATGGGCCGCCACCTTGGGTACCGGTTTGGTGACGGCGCTGCTTTCTTCAGTAATGAATAATATGCCAACGGTGCTGATTGGTGCGCTGTCGATTGATGCCAGCAGCGCGCAGGGCGTGATAAAGGAAGCGATGATTTATGCCAATGTTATTGGTTGCGACCTGGGGCCAAAAATTACGCCGATTGGCAGTCTCGCCACATTGCTATGGCTGCACGTACTCGACCAGAAGAACATCAACATTAGCTGGGGTTATTACTTCCGCGTGGGTGTCGTGATGACCTTGCCCGTGCTGTTCGTCACCCTTAGCGCGCTGGCCCTGCGCCTGACGTTGTCCCATTAAGAAGAGAGCACCATGACTGACATCACCATTTATCACAATCCCGCTTGCGGCACATCGCGCAACACGCTGGCGTTAATACGCAATAGCGGCGTTGAACCTACCGTTATTCTTTATCTTGAGACTCCGCCAAATCGTGAGCAACTTAAGGCGTTGATTAGCGCGATGGGGATCGATGCGCGCGCTTTATTACGCAACAATGTCGAACCCTACGAAAAATTGGGTTTGGCTGAAGAGCGTTTTAGTGACGAGCAACTCATCGAGGCGATGTTGAATTATCCCATCCTGATTAACCGTCCGATTGTTGTCTCCCCGCTGGGAACGCGTTTGTGCCGGCCTTCAGAAGCCGTGCTCGATATTCTTCCCGATGCGCAGCAGGGCGAATTCAGAAAGGAGGATGGTGAGAAGGTGATAGATCAGCAGGGTAATCGAATCGTTTAGACCGAATTAGAAACAATAAAAAAGCAGCCATAAGGCTGCTTTTTTGGATTTTGGTCGGCACGAGAGGATTTGAACCTCCGACCCCGGACACCCCATGACCGTGCGCTACCAGGCTGCGCTACGTGCCGAACGTGGAAGAATATTACTGTTTCTACGCACGATTGCAATATGAGCCGCATTTAACTGCCTCATAATTAATCAGTTTGCGACGAAACGCTTCTCTTCCGTCAGCACCTGCAGTAACAACGCCAGCTGCGGTTTATGATCTTTCAGTTTGTTACCCTGCGCATCGTAAGCGCTGTAGCTGCCATTGTTATTCAGCACCAGCGTCACGGTTGGCGTGGTCACTACCAGCTTGCCATCTTCGCTGCTCGCCACCCAATCGTGGCTGCGTTGTGCGGCAAACAGATCTTCACCCTGCGAGAAGTTAGCGGGATTAGTGCGCACGTGCAGCAGGCGCTGCATCAGCGTGGTCATCACATCCTGCTGATCGGTCAGACGATCGATGGTTTGCGCTGGCGTATTCGGCCAATGCACCACCAGCGGCACCTGTAACGTCGCACGGTTACCTGGATTGTCATCGTTGCTATCCAGATTGACCGCACGCTGCGCCGTGATCACCACCACGGTATTTTTCAGCAAATCGCGATCCTGCAAGGTTTGCAGCACCGCCTTAATCTGCTCGTCGACACCGCTTGCCTGACGCGTATAGCTACGCTGGCGCGCTTTTAGGTTGTCGCCATTGACCGTCACACCGTTAAGGGCAATCCACGAGAACCACGGCGCATTGTTTGATTTGTGGCCATTGAGCCAGTTCTGCCACTGCGTCACCGTGGTGCTATTCGGTTGGGTATCGGCCTGCGGCAGCGAGTAATCGGCTAACAAAGCCTGACGATACAGCGGTTGGCTGAAGCCGTCCGATGAGAACAAGCCAAACTGATAGCCTTGCGCGTTCAGCGCATTCAGCAGCACGGAAGGCGTACGCGACGCTAACACGCCATCCATATAGCTGGAAGAGATGCCGTAGAACAGGCCAAATAACCCTTTTTCCGGCTGTAGCCCCGCGCTGAAGTGCTGGGTGAAGCGCACGTTCTCACTGGCGAATTGATGAAGCGACGGCAGCGCTTTTTCCACCGTGGCGTTGTTCAGACCATCAACGGTTAGCACCAGCAGATTGTGGCGCGTACCGCCATCGCGGAAGGTAATGTCACTCAGTGGATACTGCACTGACAACGCTTCCGGATCACCCTGTTGCACCAGACGGCGCTGATACTCTTGCGCATCCAGCAAACCGTGACGCTCAAGGAAGCGACGCGCGGTCATTGGATAGGAGAGCGGCAGGTTGGCGCGCTGCATGGTAATTGGGCGATAGAAATTGGCATCGGCCCAAATATAGAGCAGATGACTGGCGAAGAAGGCGCTGATAAACAGCGCAGCCAGCGGCTTACCGAACGAGCGCCGATTAAGGCTGCGCAGCTTTTGCCAGCTCCAGGTCGCGAACAGCATTTCGACGAGGAAAATCAGCGGCACGCTGATAAACATCAGCTGCCAGTCGCGCGCCATCTCGCTTTGATCAGGGTTTATCACCAGCTCCCACACCACCGGATTGAGGTGCAAGTGGAAGCGGCTGAACACCGCGCTGTCGACCATAATCAACGTCAGCCCGGCGGTGGCGACAATCGCCGACAACACCCTAAGCAATCGCTGTGACATCACCACGAAAGTGAGCGGGAAGATGATCAGCAGATAACCGGCGAAGACGATGAAACTGAAATGACCGATCCAGCTGGTATAGGCATAGATACGTCCCGCGAGTGACGCGGGCCAGTCGGCGACCAACAGGTAGCGGCTGCCTAAAATTAACGCGAAGATAATATTAAACAGGGCAAACCAATGCCCCCAGCTGATCATCTGGGAGACTTTTTCACGGTAGCGCTGCCGGTTGGTTACCATATTATGAGGTCAAATCTGCATATTAATGAGCGTTATCATCGCGTACGGATGACTGCAACGCATCCGCGAAAGATCGAGCCAGGGTGCGGCGTTGAGCCGGTGAAACGCTGGTATTGATCAAGTTAGTTACCATGTTACCCAATACCATCAGGGAAAGGTCGGTTGGCGCTTTGTCTTTTTCAAGAATCTGCGCCATCTCTGCGAGGAGCTTTTCCACGCGTTCGTCACTGTAACGGGATGATTGTGGCATATCGTCGTCTAATCAAGGGTGAAAAGGCGGTATATTACCGTAACAACGCATTTTTTTCCGCAATTTTATCGCAAGCAGAGCGATCAGTTTGTGCTGGCAGTTGAAAGCGGCTGCGGGCGGTGTTTGAATACGCGCCTGAGCTAAAAGGAGAGTCTACCATGAGTCTGGATATCGACCAGATTGCCCTGCATCAGTTAGTTAAACGTGATGAAAACCAGCTTGAACTGGTACTGCGCGACACCTTGCTGCCTGCTACCCGCGCGGTTGAAGAGATGGCAGAAGAGCTGCACCGGGTATATAGCGCCAAAAGCAAAGCTTACGGCCTGTTTAACGAAGATAGCGAACTGGCCGATGCGTTGCGTAATTGCCGCAAAGGGGAAGATGACTTTCTGGCGTTTAGCCGTGCGGCAACCGGACGTCTGCGTGATGAACTGAGCAAATATCCGTTTGCGGAAGGCGGCGTGGTGCTGTTTTTACACTATCGCTATCTGGCCGTGGAATATTTGCTGATTGCGGTTCTCAACAGCCAGTCGAGCATGCGCGTTAACGAGCAGCTGGATATCAGCAGCACCCATTATCTCGATATCAATCATGCGGATATTGTGGCGCGTATCGATCTCACCGAGTGGGAAACTAACCCGGAATCCACCCGTTATCTGACCTTCCTGCGCGGTCGCGTGGGGCGTAAAGTAGCGGATTTCTTCATGGATTTCCTTGGCGCTAGCGTCGGTCTGGACACCAAAGCGCAAAACCGTGGGCTGCTGCAAGCGGTTGATGATTACTGCGCCGAATCGGATCTCGATAAAAACGAGCGTCAGAACTATCGTCAGCAGGTTTACAGCTACTGTAACGATCAGCTGCAGGCCGGCGAAGAGATTGCGCTGCACGATCTCTCCAGTGAATTACCGCCGCTGGGAGAAAAAACGTTTCAGGCCTTTACCCAGGAGCAAGGTTACGAGCTGGAAGAGACTTTCCCTGCGGATCGTAGCACCTTGCGCCAGTTGACCAAGTTTGCGGGCAGCGGCGGCGGATTAACCCTGAACTTTGATGCCATGCTGCTCGGCGAGCGCATCTTCTGGGATCCCACCACCGACACGCTGACCATTAAAGGCACGCCACCGAATTTGCGCGATCAGCTGCAACGCCGCACCAGCAGTAAATGAAAAAAGCCGGGTCACCAAAGTGCCCGGCTTTTCTATTAGAACGAATAGTTTATGCCACTGCTGATGAGAGAATCGGTACGGAACTTGCCACCAAAGCTATGCTTCGCGCCAATATTCGCTGACCAGTTGTCGCTGATTTTCCCCTCTAAACCCAGATGAACCCGATAACGATCGTCGTCCAGCGCGCCATAAATGCGCCGGCTGTGGCGATCCTCAAGGGTTAGTGAAGAGCCAGAACGGCCCGATGAAAATTGTTTTTCAACGGTGGCGCTGAATCGCACGCGTGGCAGCAGCGTACCGAGCCCCTGCTTGCTGACTTCAATACCCGGCGCGAGTCCCCACGGCATGGCTGAACTCAGGGCAATGCTGGCCTCTCTGCTTTCCAGCGTGTATCCCGGTAAATAGCCTGCGCTGGCTTTCAGGTAAGGCGATAGCGTGAAAGACGCATCCAGCAGAGGGTAGGATTTACCCCATTTTGCACTGCCTGCCAGCATATGGCTGGTTTTTGAGGTGCTTTTTACTCCCAATACCGGGTCAAGGTGAATGTCCTGACGCAGATGCAGGTAGCTGGCAGCAAGATCCATAAACCATCCTTCATCGCTCATTCCGCTCGCATACAGGCCCAGAGTGCTCAGTTTATGGCTAATGCTGGCTTCTTCCCCGGCATTTCCCTGGCTGTAACTGGCGGTCACGCCATAAAGCCAGGCATCCGCTTGCGCATCGGCGCCGATCTCTAGCCTGCTGTCTTTTAACGTTACGCTATCCATTCTGCCGCGATTTTGGCTGAGGCTGGCCCATGCGCCGCTATTTTCATGGTTACCGCGCAGTAGCTGAGCGCGATCGGTCAGCATATTGCTGATTTCACTGAACAGATAGTGGCGCGAAGCGAGCAGGGCGCGAGTACTCTGCACCAGCGGCTGATTATCAATGATCTCAAACCAGTCTTCTGCAGTACCCGGATTTGGCGTGATCTCGGGCTCAGGTTTCACTTCTGGTTCAGGCTTAACTTCCGGTTCAGGCGTAATGTCGGGTTCGGGATGAGTCTCCGGATCGGGGTCAATTACCGGATCGGGTGGTAACACCGGATC
>Ga0308169_10002944_pt1 | contig 17063 bp, 23 predicted proteins | sample PhyBR1_2_FD_202139 | JGI IMG/M metagenome (GOLD analysis project Ga0308169, IMG submission 202139) | Phyllosphere microbial communities from UC Gill Tract Community Farm, Albany, California, United States - DLSLSB.R1 | ecosystem: Host-associated > Plants > Phyllosphere > Unclassified | place... | reverse complement strand
TCCGATCTAGTAGTTATATGATTTGTACTTCATTCCCTTCTGTTCGATACTCAGGCGGTCCTACGAGCGTCAAGTAGCGAGTAAGCGAGAATGAATGCGATCCGTACACTGAACCTTGCCTCAAAATTGTCAAATCCTGTGCGTCGGGCACCGGTAGTCTCGATGCGAGGGGTTCAGTAGCGAATAGTCAAATAGGAAAGATGCAGTGCAAATATGAAACGAAACGAAGTGAACGAAATCTAAGGGGACAAATTCTACGAGGTTGCGATGTCTTCGAAACGTCAAGTAGCAGACACTCCGTCCGTCGCGTATCGGATTGGACGAGGGGATTATCTTCTATGCACATGGGGGCGAGGTGAACGGGCTCGATAAGCGGGAAGGAACGGTGATTCTGCGCGATATAATCGATGTTGTAGGCCTTCGTTATCGTAAGCTGGAGGGCGATCTCCAAATTCGGCATCTGCTAAGATTGAGAAGAGAGAGGCGAGCTAGAGTATCGAGTTATTCAGTCTCGCGTGAGCCCCTTTTGATCGATCGCGCGATACAGCGAGGAAAAGCTTACTCCGTGAGGATTCAAGCTCACCGCGTGATGTTCCGAAAGCCCTACTGTATAAGGCACTAGGGTCTGAATAAGACAGTCAGCTTATTACTCCCTTGTCAACTTCTCGAGATCGGGGGAAAGGGCTCACTTTCAGATTCTGCTGCCAATCCAATAGCGAACTTTTGACATCCTCGACGAAGGTATCCTTTCTCTCACGCGTTAGAGGGAGTTGGTTGCTGTAATACTTGACCCCAAGAGTTGCGAACCGCTCAAAGCCGCGAAACGTACAAAACCAGTATAAAGTCTTAACGTATCTTTCGAAATGAGGATTGTGAACGATCTCGTCGCAGATCTCCGGGTCGAAGGTGAATCCAATAAGGCCAAGTGACGATCGGCGCTGTACTAGCCGATCCATGCAGTACAGCAATAGGGCGAGGATCGAAGCTGCCGTTTCGAGAGTCGAAAGAACAGAGTTGGAGTTTTCGTGAGGGTAAGGAGAGGTCGGGTAAGAGGCAGTGGAGTCGACAAAGTTCTGGATAAGATCGAGGACGAGCCAAATACCTCCAGCTACTCCTAGAGAGGGCGTCTCAGTGTGTGAGTCGAATTCGTTCGAAGGGATATGATGCTGGAAGAACTCGATGTCGACTCGGCCATAGTAGTCTCCCCGGATGTCTCTGATGCATTTCGAGCACTCTTGTCAACAAGGTATTGCTCATACATTTCGAACCCTCAGGCAGAAGACTCACTCGAGATCCCAACTTTCGAAGCCGCTCAATTCGGTGTCTTCCGCCTGGAATCGATAGGGCTGCGATAAAAATATAGTCAGGATCAGAAGGAACCCGAAGTAGAAGAAAGGCAAGCATTAAGGGACTAACGACATGGAATGGTGGAAACGTCAAGTCCTGGAGAATACCACCGACCTCGACTTTCACTTCTTCCGGATCCATCGACGATTCGGCGTAGTGCTTAGACCGTCCTCTCCAGTAGAGATAGACTGCCCAAGCTCCGGCCAACTTCAGCCTCGTTCGAGAGTGCAGGGCGTAACGATGGTGGACGGAAGCTTCCGCCTGAGGGAGATACTGGGCATAGGTTGGCAAACTCCATCGGTGTACCACGCCAAGTGGTTGCTGTTGCTGCTCCATATCGCTGCGGATAGATTGAAGGAGAAGCTGTAGCGGAAAGGAAGAAGATTCGTCAAAGTTCTCCTGCTGCACCAAATTTCCACAAGTCCTAAAACTCCGCGGATACGGCTAGTCACCGATTGAGGCTCTTTCTTCTAGAACTCAGCCCGAAGGCTGAGACGCTAGTTGATGTCAGATCAGGTCAGACGCTGCAATTCCGAATCGAAGCGAGGCCCGAGAAGAGAAAGACGAGTCGAATCGCAAGCAGGACGGCGAAGTCGATAGTACAGCAATCTCGAATGTCTTGTGTAACGAACAGACAGGTCCAAAGCTAGAAGAGTGAGAAGTGGAAGAGAGAAAGAAGTGTCCTCAAACTCTCCCGGGCTCTCCCTTGAACCTCTCCCTCATCAAAGTCAGACTCGAAAGAGAGCCCTCGAGCCACCTCGGAGCACTATTAGAAGACTCTAGACGTATCAGATAACTCGCTTGCAACTCTCCTCGCTCTTCCCTTTACACTCTCAATTCTTCATCTCGCATCGAGATGTCTGATCCCTCTTCAACCTCTGCCGATCTATCTCAACGACCATTGGGAGATCTCACTGATCAAGAAATAGCTCAACTCACTGCAAACCTCAAAGAGGAACAAGCGAAAGAGAGGCCTTTACTCGGAGAAATCGAACCCCTTGAAAGGTTGCTGGAAGAGTATCAGGAAGGAACAGGGTATAGGATGAAAGTAAAGAAACTGATAGACGATGGTTGGAGTGGGATTAGGAGATCGAGAGGTGATGGAGATTGTTTTTATCGAGGTGAGCTCCTCCCCTCTCTCTCTTCGCAAAGCTGCTTCCGTCGAATTGAGCTGACCTTATTCTACACTTCCACTATTCAGCTTTCATCTTCTCACTACTTTCGACCTATCTCGCTCGTCCCGCCGCTTCATCTGCTCAACTTCTCTCAACTTTCGAATCCCTCTTACCTCTTCTCTCAGCTTGTGGATTCGAAGAGACGGTTTGGTCAGACTTCTGGGAACCCTTGAGGGACATCATGAGACGAATCGGACCTGAAGAGAAAGATGGAGGAGCGAGAAAAGTCGGAGAGAAGAGGTTGGAACGAAGAGAACTGTTTGAATTGTTCAACGATATGGAAACCAACAGGTGCGATTAGAAGCTCTTCCTTAGTCCCTCAGGTCGGTAGACTGACTAGAGTGGCTCCATGAAGTGTACAGCTGCATCATCGTTCACCTCCGACTCTTGACTTCCGCCTACCTTCGAACTCATTCCGATGACTTCACTCCCTTCCTCTTCGCACTCGAAGACGATCCTCGATTCTTACAAGAAGATGGCTCACCAACGATGGAGAACTTTTGTCAATACCACGTCGAACCCGTCTCTCGAGAAGCAGATCACCTTCAAATCGTCGCTCTCACTCGAGCACTCGGAACTCCTTTGAGGATCGCTTACCTCGATCAAAGTGGATTAGCTGGTGTAGGAGAAAGTCAAGACGGAGGAGGAGAAGTCAACTTTCTCGAATTCGAAGAAGACAGAGCGAAGGAGGATGGAATTGTTTCAATCGAAGGGGCTCTCCTGTATCGACCAGGTCATTACGATGTGTTGTATCGCTGAGCTGTCGAGGTAACAGAGGCGAAGATGGGCAGCTTGCGAAATGTCAAACGAAGAGGCAAAGTTGACTAAATGAATGCTGGAGTGTCAGAGCATGGACTAGGCAAACGAATGTAGAGACTTTCCAACTCTCCTGGAACTTTACTCAACTCTCTTTGTTTTTCGCTTGAACGGCTCTTCGGGTAAGAGTGCGAGGTGGAGGTCCTCACAAAATCTCGGTAAAATCTTGCTTGACTTTCTTCTTCGAACTTCTACATCTTCCGCTTTCCTCCTCAAATTGCCGGTACGACTTGGTTAACGACCAGTTTCGACGATCATTACATCGAACGCTCTCACTACGACCAACGACTCGACCCGCCTCTCAACTAGCTCACACGACCAGCTCTTCTACGTCAACACCTTCGTCCTCGTTACCTCTTCATTCTCGGATATCGCCACTCGCCAGACACAACAAGGATCTCCAGTTGGTGTGATGGATGTACGAGAGACCGGGGGACCAGTGATGGACCAGGATTCGACGATTTGGCTGCAAGATCTTCATCAGTACGGGTTTTCCCGTTTGTTCTCTCTCGCTATCGCCCCCTAGACTGACACGATCCACCCTTGCCAGGCTTCTCGACAGTGCCGCTCACCTTTCGACGCTGTATTGGAGAATTGATTCTTCCTTCGCAGTTCACCGCTTTCACGAAATTCGGTTCGAAGAGCTTCGTAGAGTTGGAATCTCTTCAACGGAAATCTTGGTAGTGAGTCGATATCCCATCACTATACTCAGGAAGATCTGCAACTAACGAATGAACTCGTTTGACAGCGCAAACTCGAGGAGTGGGGATTTCAACGATTAGAGGGTGACAAAATTTACGAAGATGAACATGAGAACTTTCACGTCTTCATGTGAGTCGATTGTCTGAGTCTAGCGGCGTAAATGAAAGCTAATAGCTCTTGCACGTCGGATCACCAGTGACTATTCTGGCGCCTTCGTTCCTCTCGACTCGAGCGCGATTTCCCTCATGCGACCTCTCCATCGTCTCAACCAACGTCAACTTGTCGACTCTGATCTTCCTTCGTCTCCGACCAGCTCGATCGTCGATCTGGGTACGCTCATCTCGAATGGAGAGTACGAGGATGTCTTCTCAACCGATCACGACACGACTATGATGCCTGAACTCGTCTCGCCTCAAAAGAGCTTATGTCAACCTATGTCGCGAACTGAGATTCGTCGACGATTGGAAGAACATCAAGCTTCGACGACCGCTCGACCTGAGTTCCCTCAATCGAGCACGCCTCTCGACCTTGTCTCATCAAACCCTTCCTACGAAATACAACCGATGCCTCAATACCGCGAAATTCTCTACTCGAGTCTCTCGTCCTCGCCGATGAGTCGAACTCCAGCATTATCCGGCTCGACTTCTTCCGAATCTCGTTCTTCTCCTTTCATCCCTCAAGGTTCGAATGCTCCCAGTCCTTGGGTACCTCAACACAGTACTTTCAGCTCGCTGGATCAAGCTTTCGCAAACCTCGGAACGACACAACAACAGACTACTTCCTCCGCCCCTCGCTTTGACTGGCAATCACTTCGTCCAGCGATACCTCTCCCTCATTCCGATACCCACAGTTTCCCAAACTTTGATCCTTTCTATTCTCCCTCCCTCATCACTCCTACCGTGCCGAATCCTTCGAATCCGAGCACGACAGGGATCGATTTGTCCGCCTTCACTCAACTAAAACCTCACTTTCCGGACGAAGCGCTCTATCGACAAGGCATCCCACTCCCTCCTTGGTCTACCACTACCTCCGAGACTGCGACCTCTCGACCCCTCACTCGCTCTCAAACCCTCCCTCATCAAGCTCACTCAGCGTTCCCCCTGAATCCTCTATTCAACTCTCGAAACTCAGGACCGTCTCGAGATCTCTCCGTCTCTTCCTGGGTCGCTCAACAACGCTCGATCAACCCATTCCAAGTACTCGAAGCAAGTGAGATCCCTTCACGCTACACTTTCCCTCCGAATCCTCCAACTTCGAGCTTGCCCCCTCAATACGATCCTTCGTTCCATCAATTCGGTACTCAACAGCACAACAGCGGATTAGGAATGTCGCTCCCTGCCTTGCCACAACATCATTCCTCGCAATCAACTTACTCTCACTCTCACTCTTCAAACCCGTTCCCACCTCCCGGTCTCCCCTTCCCACAAGCTTGCCCACAACACTCCCATCTAACCTCTCACCCGCACCTCACATCTTCGTCTTCATCAGTCCACCTCTCTCAACGTCGAAATGAGTTCTTCTCGACCTCTTCTCAACCTCCCTCCTCAACTTCAGGAATGATGACTCGTTCCCAATCCCATCAGCAGCCTCAACCCCCCGCCTCTTTCCGCACCTCCCCAAATATCACCCTCGAACGTATCCTTAACCCACCTTATCAACCCCAAACTTCCTCTCAACCAGATCCTGATCCTTATCCCTATCCTCGATCGGATAAAGAATGGTCATCAATCTTGTTCCCTTCGAATTCACTCTTCATGCCCCCACCACCGAAAGAGTTGGGACCCATCGGACCCCCTCCCCCTAAGCGAGAGGAGCAGAGGGAGAGAGGGTACGGTAGAATGGAGGATATGTTTGGGAAGGGTGCAGTGTTGTGGCCTGATCGACGACAGGGGAGGGACGGGAGTGGAAAGGAATGAGGCATTAGAAAGTAGAGATTTGAACGAGAATGAGCTTTTAACGAGATGTCTGGACGATGCAAACGACGATACCCCCGAACTCGATGTTGTACCTTTTCCTCCACACCTATCTACACGTTGTACGACTCTATCCCTTCCCGCTAGTATTCCTCTCAATGCTTGTTGTTCGTTTCTAAACCTTTCGCAATCGTTTACTTTTTCTTCCGATATGTTGTTCTTCTCCAGCCGCGAACGAAGCTTGTTCAGCTGACCTCTCGAGAATTCGGCTTTGATTTCTCAAGAGGTATCTCAGAGCAGCTTTCCGTCCGAACCGAGACTCGAGTTGAAAAACGAAAACAAGTGCGGTTTACGAAAAAACGAGAGGTTGCGAAGAGAATATACGACATAAAAAACCCTTTTTCCTTCTCTTCCCATCCTTCTTCCCCAGGCTCCCCCCATTCGCTCCCCTCCCCCCCCTCCCCTCGATAATCGCGCCTCATTTCTTACTCCTAGTCAAATCGACCTCTACAAACTTTTTCGGTATTCCCTTTGAACCCAAAAGTGTCGTTACCAATTTATCATGCGTGCCTACCCACACTCCTCACATAATTTCTCATCAGCTCACACTCTTGCCGACAGAAGGGAAAAAGGGATGAGTTAAAAAGACTGTACCTTGACACATGATTTCAATTTTTGGAGTTTGATTCTTCTTTGCACTACCCGTTATGGGTTGACCTAAAAACACTCACTCTCAAAACATCAGCTTGACAAGCAAAAGGGAGAGAGAGAGAGAGAGATTGAGGGGAAAGGGAAGGGAAGGGAGACTTACTAGAGACGGAACTAGCAGATTTTAATTTCAGTTCATCTGTGAACTCTCCCAAACTCACTAAGAAATCCCAACCCTCGAGCCCTACTCTCTCTCTCTCCAAATTCTTATCAGTACCCGCTTTCCAAAGAGAGAGAGAGAGAAAAGAAAGAAGCGTTAACCAGTTATCAGAGTTACTTGTCTTTTCCCAACATTCTTTATCCCAACCCTAACTTTTGGTGGTTGACCTTTCTTAACCATCTCTTCTCCACCGCGACCATGTAACACTCCAAAATACTCACTAAACCCACCTGGATTCCCAATTAACCTCTTGAAACCCTCTTCTTTACTCATGACACCTCCTTGCCAATCCCTCACATCCTCGCCTTTTTTCAATAGAACCGAAACGAGTAATTCTTGATGCGAGAGGGATTCGAGAGAGAGTGGGGAAGGAGAGGAGGAGGGAAGGAGGATCAAGTGTTTTTGAGAGTTTGGGTGGATTAAGGAGTGGTGGGAGAGGTAGGAGAGGAAGAGGGTTCGGAGGGCATGAGGGGTGTAGAGGTCATTGGAAGGTCTAATGAGAGGGCAACTTTAGTTGTGGAGAATGAGAAGGGAAAGACAGAGAAAGAGAGGGGACGTACTTTTCATGGATTGGGAAATGGGATATTAATTGTTTGATTGTGTTCCCACTAGGTTTCAGGTATTCATTCACTATGACGACTCCTTCCTTGCCTCCTCCTGCTTGACCACTCTCCTTTGCCTCTTCTCGAGCAACTTTCTTTTCCTCCTTAACTGTCTCATGAGCTAATGTCCTATATCCTCTGAAAGTAGCTACATCTTGATGTTCACTACAAGAGTTCATGATCATCAACTCGCCCCTAACTTCTTTCGACACTAACCAACCTCTCTTACTCGCAAATTTGATCAATCCACTCAATTTCTTGTAACTACTCTTTTTGAGATCTAGGGAAGGATCTGTTCCTGCTGGTCTGTTCGGAAGGATATGAGATGAATAGAGAGAAGATGCGGGGATCGGATAGGAGGTGGAAGGGAGGGTTGAGAGTGTGAGGAGTAGGGCAGAGTGAAGGATCGTATCTACTTCGGAGGGGGTGAGGGAAGTCGATAGGGAGGTTGCAGCGAGTTGGGCAACGGGAGGGGAATGTGCACGGAGAACAGGGGAGGAGGGACGGGAAGTGGAAGGTTGAGAGGAAGTAGAGGGTGTCGAGGGAGTGAGTGAGGGTTGAACGAGTTTTGAACCGGATTCCCAGAGGTAATCACCTCGAGCGTGTAACTGTACACCGCGACCTCGAGACACTCAGCAGTCATATAAATTTGAAAGTGTAGAGAGAGCAAGAGAGTAAGCGTACGGTAATGACTGCTTTCCCTTTCCTATCATCCTTTACCAACTGTTCTTTACTAGCTCCGAGTTGTCCGACGGCGACTACTCTCTCTTTCTGTCCATACACGACAATAGCGACTAGATCTCCTTCCCTTATCCCGTCTGGTAGTGCATTCAAACTCGTCAAACTAACTCCAGCAGTGAATAACGCAGATCCACTCTGTAAATTATCTATCACTTGTTCTGCCGTTTCCAACACGGGTAACAAATTGGGTAGTAAATCGAATGTATAACACGTCGGAACGAGTAGATCTCTGGTTGAAGCACCACCTTTTGAATGAGAGATTTTTATGAATCTAGGATCTGGTTCGTTGGAGGGTGCGTAATAGAGAGTGATAGATTCATCCAAGTGAGTGGTTGCTTTCGAAGTGAGTAGTTTGTCGGGTAAGAGTTGCTTTACATGAGGAATTGAAAGAGGATAAAGTTGAATCAATTCATCTCGAAGTTTACGTAGGTCGGAGGAGCGGAGGGGGGACAGAGTCTTGGTTGAATGAGGTCGTTTAAACATGATAGAATGGTGATCAAAGTGAGAGGCGAGAGAGTGAGTTGACTTCAACTTGTCTCGATTCACTTCTTACTCGAGCAGATCTAGCTCCCCGTCTATCCGAAAGCAGCTCATCTATCCCGCCTATCTTACCCAAGACCTACCTCAATCCAACTCGTCGCTCAATTCACACTTCGTCATCCTCATCAACTTGAACGTTCCCCCCTCAATCTTCTCGACTCTAGAGGATGGCACCGACCATCGGACCTTCAATAGAAGAAGGTAAACTACTAGCCGAAGCACTCTCGACAGTTCACACTCAACTAGTACAACTCAAACGATGTCTCGTCAGTATCCCCACTCTCCCTACCCATCTCCCATCTCCCTAACTCACGCAAACACTCTTCAATGGATAGGACTCTGATCAAATAATGGACGCATTAAAAGCAGCCTCGACCATGTTGGCAGAATTGAGAACTTCGAGTTTGTCCCCTAAACAATACTATGAATTATACATGGCAGTATTCGACGCACTCCGTCACTTGTCTTCTTACTTGTACGACGCACACGTTCAGGACAAACATCACCTCGCAGATTTATACGAATTGGTACAATACGCTGGAAATATCGTTCCTCGTTTATGTACGTCCCTTTTTACTCTCTCTTCTCTTCCTTTCGAATGTGAGAGATTCTTGAGCTGATGAGGTGTGAGAGGTTAGATTTGATGATTACTGTTGGAACTGTTTATATGAGTATACCTGGTGCACCGATCAAAGAAATCATGAAAGATATGATGGAAATGACTAGAGGGGTTCAACACCCTACTAGGGGATTATTTCTCAGGCATTACTTGTCAGGAATGACTAGGGATCATTTACCTATAGGTGACGATCAAGGGTAAGCAAGCACACCCACTCCTTGAGATCTCGAGAGAGAGGAGAGCTGATAGAGGATTGAGTGGAGTGATGTATAGACCTCAAGGTAATTTACAAGATTCAATCGGATTCGTCTTGACGAATTTCATCGAAATGAATAAACTTTGGGTGAGGTTGCAACATTCGGGATTGTCGAGGGACAAAGAGAGGAGAGAGTTGGAGAGGAGGGAATTGAGGATTTTGGTAGGGACGAATTTGGTCAGGTTGAGTCAGTTGGAAGGAGTAGATTTGGAAATGTATCAGAGAATCATCTTGCCTTCGGTTCTCGAACAAGTCGTCAATTGTAAGGATGTCATCGCTCAGGAATATTTAATGGAGGTCGTTATACAAGTCAGTTCATCTCCTCCCTTTCTCTCTCTCGTGTAACGAGTCCGTGAACTGATCGAGAGACCGATTTAGGTATTCACGGATGATTTCCACCTTCGAACTCTATCTCCCTTCCTCTCTGCGACGGCTCAACTCCATCCGAAAGTAAATATCAAATCCATCGTGATCGCATTGATTGATCGACTAGCCGCCTATGCAGCTCGAGAAGCAGAGAATGAATCTCCTGAGGAAAGAGCGAGGGAGGAAGAAGTACAAGCGAAACGATTACTCGGTCAAGTTCGACAACAGAGGGAACGAGTCAGGTTGGAGAAGGAAGCGAAAGAGATGAGGGACAAGTTTGGGACGACTTCGATCGAGGGAGCGGTTCAGGAAGAGGAAGAAACGGAGGGCTGGGGTGCAGCGGTCAATGTCAAACCACCTGGAGAAGAAGAGGAGGAGGATAAGAGGTTGGAGTTGGGAGATGGCAAGATTGAAGGGGTCGAACCGAGAGCTATTGGAGATGGGACGGGGAGGAAATTCAGAGGGATTCCAGAGGATGTGAAATTGTTCGAGGTGTTCTGGAGTCAAGTCGTCAATTTGATCAAGGTGAGCTTCGGATCACTTCTACACCTCTCTCTCTCAACTCTCGAGACTGATGTAGATGTTTCGGAGGATCCGCAGGCTCGACCAGATCTTTCTATTCAAGATGTCACGGCATTACTCGTCTCCCTCGCGAACCTCTCGTTATCCTGCTACCCATCCCACCTGAACTACATCGATCAAGTTCTCTCCTTTGCCCTTTCTCAATCCCTCGCATCCTCCGATTCCCCCGACCTTCACCACCCGACAACAACTTCCCATCTCCTCTCGCTCCTTCTCTCTCCCATTCAAAACTATCTAACCGTTCTCACTCTCCTCGCTCTTCCCTCTTACGCTCAACTCCTCCGCTCTCAACCTTACAACACGAGAAGAAGTATCGCACACGCGATCGTCGCAAACGTGCTGAGGAACGAAACAGTGATTGATACATCTGAAGATGTCGAGGGGATCTTGGAATTATGTCATGTTTTGGTCAAGGATCAAAAAGATCGACCTACTTCTGGACGTGCGGGGGTAGGAGGACCATCAGGAGGGGGAGGACAAGGGATGGATCGTAGTTTGTCTGGTGGAGGAGGAGGGGGTTATGTTCCTCAGTATGGACAGGGGAATGGATATTCTTTGAGGAATCAGGGAATGTTGGGAGGAGGAGGAGGAGGTGGAGGTCAAGGGTATGATAGGGAAGAGATGGCGGAGGAACAAGGTTGGATCGCTCGAATGGTTCATTTGTTCAAGTCAGATGATTTGGATACTCAATTCCTCGTACGATCTCTCTCACTCTCTCTCTCTCACACCCACCCTCGAGCTCAGACTAACGCTTGTGAGTGATTCGTTGTCTATAGTTGTTACAAACGGCAAGGAAAGAGTTTAGTGAAGGAGGAGATCGAATTCGATGGACTTTCCCACCTTTGATCGTAGCAGCGATTAAACTCTCTCGACGATACAAGTACGCTCAATCCTCCATCGAACCTACTACATGGGACAACAAAGTTTCTACCCTCTTCAAATTCATTCACCAAGCGACTTCAATCCTCTACAACAAAGTCGAATCTTCCTCCGACATTTGCTTGCGACTCTACCTCCTCTCCCTATCGGCAGCCGATGAAACAGGGTTGGAAGAGTTGGCTTACGAGTTCGCAGTTCAAGCGTTCACGATCTATGAAGAATCAATTAGTGAATCTAGGGCGCAACTTCAAGCGATCACGACGATTATTGGGGCGTTACAGGTTACGAGAGTGTTTGGAGAAGATAATTATGATACGTTGATTACGAAGGCGGCGTTACATGGTGCGAAATTGTTGAAGAAGGGACAACAGGCGACGGCGGTAGCGATGGCGAGTCATCTATGGTGGCAGACGGAAGTTCCTGGAAGAGAAGTCAGTGAGAACGACAAGGTGAGCCGGGACGTCTCTTTCAAACTCTTCTTCCTCGCGTGCTGACGAGTTTGATGAGCCTTCTCGTCTCAGGCTCCTTATCGAGATGGGAAACGAGTGCTCGAGTGCCTTCAAAAAGCTCTCCGTATCGCTACAAGTTCGATTGACGAGTTGACGAGTGTTCAACTGTACTGCGATGCTTTGGATCAATACCTCTACTACTTTGAACGAGGTGTCGAAGCTGTACGTCACTTCTCTCTCCTCACTTTCACTCTTTTATCTCGCTCATCTACCTCTCTCCCTTCTATAGATCTCTGCGAAACACATCAACTCCCTCGTCGAACTCATCACTTCAAACCTCGATTCCCTTCCCCCGTCTTCTGCCCAACCCCAAGCCTCTGCTCAATTCGAACGACACCCACCCTCGACCTCGGGTGCGACTTCCGGTCTGATCGAAGGGCTCAACACATCCGAAGCTGTACTCCGACATTTCAAGAATTCTCTCCTGTACATTCAAGGGAGGAAACAAGGCAGAGGTAGTTTGGCTAGTTCAATCGGAGCGAGTGGTGCGGAAGCCGAGAGGGAACAGGTTGAAGGGATTCAGAGATTGTATAGGGATGTAGAGGTACAAGGTGTCTTACTCAAACTCGGAGCGGGCCATCAGTAGGCGATCAAGGTGGTGGACGCAATTGGAGAGAAGAAGGAGAAGCTCCGGAGGGAGCTCGTACAAGTTATTTATGTTTTTGTTTTGTTGTTTCTCGTTCTCTTTTGTTCTCTTTCTGGTTATTTCAGTTCTCAATCTCGCAAAGAATCGTTTACTATCTCGTGCGCTGTGCAAGCATGCTCGAGATCTGAGAGAACGATTTGCGAGAAGCGAATAAGCTACAACAACTGAAATGAGGACAAAGTAAGATGAGAGGAGAATAGTGTTAAAAGGTCGTGGTGCCTGCATCTGTCGTAGGCTGAGGAGTGGAGGAAGCCGTGCGTGAGCGGGGAAGCGATATCTGTGAGAGAGGAACTTGCTGAAAATCAGCTAAGAAGTCAGAGTTCAATCGACAGTCCTCGACTCACCTTGACTCGTTCGGTGGGAGCACCCTCTATGAACAGATCGTCGTCGTCATCATCTTCAGCGTCAACTGCTTGGTCTTGACTCGCCGAGGGTTGAGTTGCCTTCTTTGGCTGAGCTTTCGCTGCAACGGGTTTTGATGGAGCGGTTTTCGAAGGAGCGACTTTTCGTTTCTTTGCGGGCTGAGCGACGGTATCGGGATCGATCTGAACGCCGGAGATGACCTTCTGACCTGGAGGAGCTGAGAGCTTGATAGCATGTCGAAGTCCACCTTCGAGAGCGAGCTGAATCGACGAGAGCAAACATGAGCGGGTAGATCCGCTGAAGGAGAAGTGAAAGCGACTCACTCGTTGCTGTAGAGTCTCATCATCCTCCTTCTCATCCCTCAGATCACCGGGCCTCAGGGTCGGATTGTACCCGATCATTCTGACCGCTTCACTCGAGAAGACTTTCCTCCTCTCCTTCTTCTTCTGATCGTCATCCTCTTCCTCCTCACTATCACTTTCATCGCTACTCTCCTGAGCCCTCTTCTTCGCCAATGCCATCTTGGTCTTCTTCTTTCCTCCCGCTTTCTTCTCGGCTTCCTTCTCCTCCTTCTCCCTCTCTCGTTTCTTCCTCTCCTTCTCTTGCTCTCTCGCCATTCTCAGGTACTCCCCTCCCAAACTCTGACCCTTGTCTGTCTTGCCCAATTCTTTCAATTCCCTCCTCCCTCTCTCCCGATCAAGCTTCTCTCGTTCTTTCTTCTTCTTCTCCTCGGTCACGACAGGTCCATCTCGAACACCAGGAATGAATCCTCCACTACCTCTCGAGGTGGGGAGACCAATACCTCCGGCGGTGAGAGCGCTGAGGTCGGAAGTCTTCGCTCGAGTACCTGCAGAGGTGAATCCTTTTGATCCTCCTGCGATGTACGTGTTGTGACCTTGAACCATGACTGAGGATTCGACGAGCGGGAGAGGTTTCTTGTAAGATGAGGAAGAAGCGGGATGGGAAGAACGAAGTGATTTGTTGAGTTTCGAAATATTGAGAGAAGTCGTCTGCTTGAGGGATGCGGTACTGCGAGTCTCCGACATCAGCCCACTCGAGCGGCATACAGCAGAATGAGCGGGATTGAAGACTCACTTGCCGAAAGTTTCGGCTCTTCCCATTCCCGTTCGATTCACTGCGAGATGAATATGGTATTGACACTTGGTACCGACACGCCTGTAGATCCCAACCTGTTGTATCAGTGGGTCTCGTCATACACTGCAAGGGAATGGACAGATGAAGCTTACGAATCAACCCAACTACCGCACTTCTGACCATCTTTCTTTCTGATCGCATCACAGAACGTGAGATCCTTCGCACGACCCAGAACCACCATTGAATCGGCCGATATGGGCTTGAGAGTATGAGAACGACCCTGAATCATTTCGAACGAATCGGTCAGTTCGAGACGACAGGAACGAAGAAGAGAGAGATACGAGACTGACCTCTGTCGCTGGTAGGAAGTGGGGATTGATGATGGCGACCACAGCACCAGGGCTCTCCTTCCAATACTTCTCGTAAGCTCCACCACTCTGACCTTTGTAAATCGGAATCTCGTTCCCATCTTCATCGAATCCAGTATCGACCGTATCCGCCTCAACCAACATGACATTGAGCGTTCCCGTTCCCGATGCAGCCGCATTCTCCGTCGACAAGTCAACCAATTCAAATCGAATGTATCTCTGTTTCCTCTGTTTCTTCGTTCGTTGAACAAACAGTTCCTCAGCCGGTTTCGCTCCGTCCGGTAGGACTTCCTTCATCGGATCTTGTTTCTCTCCGTAGCGAGCTCGTCGTTTCTTTTGTTCGTCGGTTTCTTTGCGAGGTTCGGCGAGCGGGTTCGAGTTGAGGAATCGGATCTCGTCTTTCCAAGCTAGGACTCCGATGATGACGAAATCTGCGTCTACGTCGATGTGTACTTGTCGACGATTGTCGACGCGAGCGAGGGAGTAGATTTGGGAGGGTGAGAGGTGATATCGATCAGAGAGGAGTCCTTGGACTTGCTCGTGAGGAATTGTACGTTGTCTGTAGAGGCATTGTCAACGTCAGCTACGCCACAAGTAGCTGTTGAGGGAAACATGCGCTCACTTGAGTTTGATTCCGCTATTCGGTTCGATTCGTTCGAAATCTGGATCGTTTCGAGGAGGAACGAAATCGATTGGACCCATCTCCAACTCCTCAATAACCGTTCCATCCTTGTTTCTCTTCTTTGATTTAGTCGGTCCATCCGTAACATCCAATTCATCCGATTCGTCTCCCGCTTGATCTTCTCCACTCGCTGATGATTCTCTTCTCTTCTTGTTAATCGGTTTCCTTCTCACCTCCTCCTTCGCTTCGACATGTTTCGGTCGAGTCATCGCTGGTATGACAGGTTTCACGTCCCTCATGATCTCTTCGTCCAACTCCCTCTCCTTTCCCTCCGAGGACTTCTTCTTTGCACCACTCGAGTCTTTGATGATCGCTCTCACTTTCATATCCGTCCCTTCTCGAGCTTTCATCAATCCTTCTTTAGCGCCCGACAAACTCCCGAATCCGATTGAACGTTTCGCGAGCTGTTCCCGTCGAACTGAATCCAATTTCGAAGTTTGCTGTTCATTCTGCATCTTCTCCAAGAAAGATTTCGCTGTCCTTACAAGACTCGAGACATCAGCGTTTTGTAGCGAACGATGATATAGCGAGCTTGTACGAACGTATAGCAGATTCATGACTTGAGAATTTACTTTCTTTCGGTTCTTTCCTCGTTATCGAAACGCTCGATTCGGGTTTGAAGAATTTCGGCATCGAGGGAGGAGGACCCAGCATAGTCGAATCAAAGTAAGCAGGCATGGTAGAAGTCGTAGCTTGTTGGTGTTCTGCGAGTCTCTGTCGTTTCTTGCCTGCGATAAATTCAAACACCCTCATTTCAGCTTGTTTCGACGCGATATGAGGGAGTAGGGCTGTGCTTACGTGGTGATGGACTCTCTGCTACCAACACTTTTGGACCAGAGTTCTTCTTGCGTTCTTGTTCCAATTCATACCTCCTCTTCTTCTCCTCTAAACGCTTTGCTTTTGCTTCTAGTGCTGCATGGGCCTCCGGATCGTATGGAGAGCTTGATCTCTCCCTAGCCATATCGACAGAGCGAAATAAGTGAAGAGGAGGAGAGGAAGAGATTCGCGTGCTGGTGATCCTCTTTCCTTCGCGTTCGTTTCACCTCGAAACCACTTCGAACGAATGTTGGAGACAGTCAGATCACGGCAAACTTGGGGTTTCTTGATTCTCACCGTCCTTCCAGGTGCGTCCTCCCCCTCTTTCTCTCGTTCACTTTTCTTTCATTCGCTCATCTAAACTTTTGTCTCTCCTCGCAGCTTCAGCAGGAATAGGTTACTACCTGCGTTCAAGGAAGGATGAACAGCTGTTACAAGATGTCACGCCAGAGAAAGCTCCCTTTCTGGAGAGTACGCAACAGGTGAGGGATAAAATCGAATTGTTGAGAAGAAGGGAAGCTAGATTAGTAGAGGAAGAGAAGGAATTGAGGGAGAAATTGGACAGAGTCAAGAAGGCTAGGTCAAACGTGTGAGAGAGCGGGGGGACAGTGAACCGAGTTGCGCAAGACGATTTCGCAACGGGAGAAAACTTGGTGAGTTAACCCTCTCATTCGTCTTTACTCAGCCGAAATCTCACGAGCCCTCTACACGCTATAGACATACAACGAGGTGACATAGGAAGCGATCAGGCCCGAGCCCTTGTTAAGTCGCTCGACAAGCGTAGACATCCTCTGAGATTGTGTACGAAAATACTGCATTACTACTATCATTGAACCGTGTTACAACCCTAGATACCTCGTCCACCGGTGACCTCGAGAGTGTGACCCGAGATGTAACTAGACAAAGGCGACGCAAGGAATAAGACAGCCTTGGCGGCTTCCTCAGGAGTTCCAGGTCGACCAAGAGGAACTATTCGTAATCGCGATCTGTCAGCGAGTGTTTGACAAGAGCGGACAAGAAGGGAGACTCACTGTCAGGTACTCGGTCACCGTCTGTTTGAGCACCTTTACCTCGTCCTGGAATACCGAGAGCAACTTTCGATCCATCAGGTAGAGTAATCGCTTCTCCCAATTCCTTTGCGGCGGTCAATCGAGTGGTGATGTATCTACAAGCGAAGG
>Ga0308169_10002943_pt1 | contig 17064 bp, 16 predicted proteins | sample PhyBR1_2_FD_202139 | JGI IMG/M metagenome (GOLD analysis project Ga0308169, IMG submission 202139) | Phyllosphere microbial communities from UC Gill Tract Community Farm, Albany, California, United States - DLSLSB.R1 | ecosystem: Host-associated > Plants > Phyllosphere > Unclassified | place... | reverse complement strand
GACGCCGGCCGGACCGGCGTCGCTCCCCAAGTTCCTCGACACGCCCGTCGTCGCTCCCTCGGGCGACGAGCTCTCGAGCGCTGCGTCGGGTCACAAGACGGCGTCGCACAAGTCCAAGCCCGTCTTTGTCGCCCGCATCGGCGGCCTCGCGCACTCTGCCCGCTCGCCTCAGCGTGCGCCTGCGCCCGTCGAGAAGGTCGGCGGCGCGACCGACAAGGTCGCCTCGGTCGAGCACCACGCTCCCGACACGATCAAGACGCTCCACAACGGCGCCGTCCTGTTCAAGCCGACGTCGTACGTCATCAAGCCGACCGTCGCCGCCCGCGCCTCTGGCCGCACCGTCAAGCTCGCCGGCGGCGCGCAGGCTAAGCACGTCGACCCGGCCGTCAAGCGCGACTACAACGTCGTCAAGGCCGGCGTCGCCGACGTCCTCAAGCGCAGCAAGGTCGTCGCCAAGCAGAACGGTGCGTCCACTTCCACTTCCACTTCGAGCGAGCGCGAGCGTGAGCGTCTGCTGACCCCTGTACTCGCTTCCACGCTTTGCAGGTCCCGAGGAGCAGCGCACCAGGTGCGTGACGCTCCCAGCCTTTCGATTGCAACCTGTCCTCACGCTGACGCCCCACTCTCGCAGCATCGCCGCCGCCCTCGTCGTCGAGAAGCGCCCGTTCTCGGCCTTCGCGGCGCTCCAGAAGCGCTCGCCGTCGCGCCTCAAGTCCTCGACCTCGTCGACGGCGCCTTCGTCGAGCAAGCTCCAGTCGCCGGTCGGGCTCGACAAGCAGCGCCCCAAGTCGACCGCGCCCGCCCGCCGCTCCCCGGGCTCGCGCCGCCGCCGCCGCCGCCGCGGCAACACCAAGGTCAAGCCGTCGGCGTCGCTCGACAAGGACGGCGGCGTCTCGTCCGACTCGCTCAACGGCGACAAGGACGCCAAGAGCGTCGAGGTCTCGCGCGGCGCGGCGCCGCAGACGCACGAGCCCGCTCTCGCCGCGACGGCCGCCGCGACGGCCGCCGCGCCCAAGATCGGCGGCGGCCGCGACGCTCGCTCGACGGCGCCCAGCTCGACCGATGTCGGCCCCAACGGCGGCTCGAAGGCGTCGCACCTCTCGACGGCGCGCGCGACGGGCGCGGCGTTCACCAACACCGACGTCGCCGAGCACCGCGACATGGTCGACCTCGACCTCGACAAGCACGACGAGTACGAGATGACCTCGTGCTCGTCGCCGTCGGGTGCCCGTCCCACCTCGACGCGCGTGCCGTCGACCGGCCCCTCCCGCAGCGCCGCCTCGCGCACGGACCTCGCGCCGAGGGTCCTCAGCCGCCCGACGAGGATCCCGCGCACGCTCTGGTGGCGCCTCGTTCTGTGCGAGGTCGAGGCCAAGTACCGCCCGCCGCGCAAGAGCGGCGGCCGGCGCGCGCGCATGAGGTCGCGCTGTGCGCGCTCGGCGTCGTACCACGACATGCACCGCCTCTCGTCGTCGTCGAGCTGCGCCTGCTCGTCGTCGTCGACCCTCCACCACGCCTGCCCGTCGTCGGCCAAGGACGAGTCGGCCTCGCCGCGCGCCAAGGTCGAGCACGAGGCCCCCTCGTCGTTCTACAAGGTCGGCGCTCTCGCCCGTCGCACCTCGTCGCCCGCCCTCTTCCTCGTCCTGTGCGCCATCACCGTCATCGCGAGCGCGTTCGTCGCCCTCGTCTGGACCAAGGTCGAGCCGCTCACGCGCACCGGCGCCCGCCCCGGGCTCGTCGAGGTCGCGCTCGCGATGGTCCCGCGCGCGTGCACGCCCGCCGGCCTGCTCGTCGGCGCGCCCTCCTCGCCGCAGCACGATGCTCCTAGCCTGCTCACGGGCCATGGCGGCGCGACGGTGCCGGCGGCGGCGCTCGAGCCGGCGACGCTCGAGGCCTCGGTCTTCAAGGTCGAGTTCACGAACAGCGCCCTCCTCATCACCGTCGCCATCGCGTCCCTCGCGCTCTGGAGGGCTCCTCGTCTTCCTGTCGTCCGTCGCGCCGAGCGCGAGGCCGAGAAGGTCTCGATCACCGTCACCAGTGCGTCCGCTCCTCAAACCTCTTCGTCTCGCTGTCCGAGTCACTGACGCTCCTCTCGTCCTCTTGCATCGCAACAGCACTCACCGGCAAGGAGATCTCGATCGACCTCGACCCGGTTGACTCGGTCGCCGCCCTCAAGTCCAAGATCGAGGACAAGGAGCGCATCCCGTACGACCAGCAGCGCCTCTTCTTCGACGGCCGCCAGCTCGCCGACGACTGTATCCTCTCGCAGTGCGGCGTCGGCCGTCACGCGACGCTCAACCTGTCGCTGCGCCTGCGCGGCGGCGCCAGCGCCAGCAACCCGCCCGCGGCGGCTTCGGCACGACCGGCATGGCCGGCGGCAACGCCCTCGCCGAACCTCCTCGACGTGTGGAAGAAGCACGTCGCGCAGGACCACGTCGTCCCCCCTTTCGACGACTCGCCCGGCGCGTCGACCGAGGGCATCGGCGACTGCGCCTTCATGGCGCTCGTCGAGCGTCTCGGCTACGCCGACGCGCCCCACGGCAAGAAGCGCTGGCTCGCCCAGCTCATCCGCGACGGCTCGAGCGAGGCCCTCAAGCACCTCTTCGACCCGGCGTCGCGCGCGAGCGAGTGCGAGCTCATCGCCAAGCCGCCGCTCGAGCCGCACGAGCGCGAGCTTCGCCGCCAGCGCTTCGGCGACGCGCCGCCGCCGCTCACGGTCGCCGACGTCGCCGCGGTATGGGCACGGCCAGGCCGATGGCCCGAGGTCGGGCAGCTGGTGGCCGCAGCGTCGTTCCTCGAGCGCTACATCGTCGTGCTCGCGCCGGGCGTCGGCGGCATCGACCGCACGGTCCTGCGCCCGCGCCCGCTGCCGCCCAACGTCGTCTCGGGCGCCGATCGATGGCTGGTCGAGGGCCTCGTCTCGGTCCTCTTTGACGGCAAGGCGCACTACTCGGCGCACGCGCGCGAGTACGGCTTCTCGCACTGGGCGCCGTCGCTCGCCTCGGACGACCTCGCCGTGCCTCGCGCCCTGTTCCGGCCCGTGTCCAAGGACCAGCTGGGCACCTACGGCCCGATCCAGGCCGACACCATCGCGTACCGGCGCGGTGCCCAGAGCGGCGACGACGACGGCGCCGGGCGACCGAGCAGGTCCGAGCGCACCGACAAGACGACCAGCGCGCACCCCTCGGCCTCGCCCCACCCAGCCCTCACCGACTCGAGCAACCTCGACACGTCCTCGCGCGCCACCGTCAGCGGCGAGTCGGCGTACGCTCGCGGCGAGTACGACGACGACGTCGTGCTCGGCGACCCGGACCTCAAGCCTTCCGTCGACAGCGGCGGCGTCGACGACAGCGGCTTCTTCGACGCGCTCTCGTTCCTCGGCGAGTCGGACGACGGCGAGGCGACCGACAACGAGGACGTCGACGAGCAAGCCTCCTCGGCGGGCGACGACCTCGAGCCCGCCCTCTTCGGCGCCGCGGCCGACGACAACGACGAGCTCGGCCTCCCCGACGACGTCACGAGCGACAAGTCGATCAAGGCCGACCCGCACGAGCCGCCGCACCAGCGCGGCGCCGCCGAGGTCGACGCCGAGCCCGAGGTCGACGTCGAGGAGGACGAGGTCGACGCGCGGCCGCTCGTCGAGCGTGTGCAAGCGCTTACGGGCGTCGACGTCCCGCTCGCCGACTACGCCGTGCCCGAGCTGTTCGACGGCGGGTTCGAGGGATGGCTCGGCGCCGGGCGCGAGCACAAGGCGCCGCCGAGACGGGCGACGACGCTCGCCGAGGCGGCCGAGGGCGGCCTCGACGGGTGGCAGCTGGTGCGCGGCGCCGACGGCGAGCTTTCGCTCGAGAAGATCGAGATCGACGGCCTCTTGACGATGACCCTCGTGCAGCAGACGTCGGTGCGTCCCTCCCGCGCCTCATCCGCCTGCTCTTTTGCTCTATGCTGACGCCGCACGCGCCGCTCGCTCGCAGGAGGACCCGGACGGCGGCGTCATCGCGGCAAGCTGGGCGACCATGATCAACAAGCACGTCGACCGCGGCGTCCTCCACGTCTACGCCACCTCGTCCAAGGCGTTCAACGTCCTGTTCAACTCGAACTTGCTGCAAGAGTTCACGAGCCGGTGCGTCGACGCGCCGCTGTGCCACTGTGAGCCGCGTGCACGTCCTGACGGTCTTCGCTCCCGCACGCAGGCGCCTCCTCCGCCACGGAGCGTCGAAGCTCCACCTCGTCCTCGCGCATGACGTGGCTCCTAGCGTCGTGTGGGTTCTCATTCAGGCGAACGAGCTACATCGAGTGCGTCCCCTTTCTCCTGGGCGTGCTCTACTGGATCGCCATGCTGAACTGCTGCGCCGCGCGCAGATGTCGCTACTCGAAGCCGCCGCTCGGAAGAACGTCACCTCGTCGTCGCTCGACATGTCGCCCTTCTTCACCTGGTCTATTCTCGAAACGCGCATCTCGCAAATGATGCTCGACCACACCAAGCGCGGCGTGTACTCTATGTACCACGTCGACGGCATCATCCTCGACGAGGCGAGCTCGAACCCGTCGACGCCGGGCCTCGGCCTCACCGGTCTCCTCAACCCGGCCAACCACAAGATCGGCACCATGTCGACCGAGACCGGCGTGCGAGTCGTGCGCCCATGGATGTGCGACGAGGCGCGGCGGGTGCGCGCCGCCGAGAACCGCCTCCTCCAGATCAAGTACCGCGCGGGCTCGGTCCTCGACAGCTCGCGCGGCGAGGGGTGGGTGCCCGAGCCGCCGACAGACAAGCGCAAGGGGGCGATCGCCAAGATGAACGTGGACCGCCGGTGCTCTCGAGGCGCATCGCTCAAATCGACCTTCGCAAACCCCATCATTCCCCTTCCACCCTCCGTCGACTCGAGCGGCGTACCATCCAAGCTCGACATCGGCAAACCGCACGCACAAACCCCGTTGCGCAGCTACGGCGGCTCCCGGCGTCGCGGCGGGGCCGCTCAGGCCGCACACGAGCTCCTGCCGGCGATGGGCGAGACGTGCGTCGCGCTTTGTCACTTCTGCCTCGGGTGCGTCTCAGCTTCGCCCTCCTCTTTACATTCTCACTGATGCAACGACGGTGACTGACCCCACGCCCTTGCACGCAGCGAGTCGGTGTTCGAGATGACGAAGCAGAACCTCACGTACGTCGCGACGTGCAGCGTCGGGCACAACGGCAAGACGATGGGTCCGCTGCTCGACGGGTGCCGCGCCGACGTCGTCATGCCCGCGCGAGGAACCCTGGTCCGGCTTGGTCGGACCGGCGGCGGGCCCTTAACGGCCGACGAGCGCGCCATGGTCGACGAGGTCAAGAAGATCATCCAGGTGCGCTCTCGCTCCCTCCTCCTCTTCTCTCTTTGACAAGGACTCAGTCTCACGCTTCCATCTTACAGTCTGTGTCGGCTACGCTCGCCGTCGAGTACGACCGCGCCGACGGCGTCAAGGTCAAGGTCGACTTCCAGGTCTACAACCCGATCTCCGTCTGGTACTGCCGCCTCACCGAGAACTTGTCGAGCGTCGAGGGTAAGTCTTTTTTTCGCACTCGGCACTGATTCCTCGGGCGACGCAGTTCTGACGCCTGCGCCCTGTACCGCAGCCATCACGTCGTCGTTCTCGGCCTTCCTCGACTCGATGCCCGAGACGCACCCGTCGGTGCCGTACCTTCGAGACCTCGGCGCTGCGCCTGCGACGTTTACGACGACGCTGTCCAACCTGCTCGGCCCGTCGATCTACTACGGCCTGAACCGCAACGCGAGTGCGTCGGCAGGAAGGAACGAGCAGGCCTTGTACAACAGCTGACGGCCGTGCTCGGCGCGCGCAGACTTCGATTCGATCCTCCTCGCGCGACAACACGTCGCCTTCCACATCTTCCTTACGCTGCGCCGCGGCCCTTCCGCCGCCGAGCTCGCGTGCGACCCTGTGCTCAACGAGGACCTTCGCAAGAGCTGCGAGCTCAAGCTCTACAGCCCGCCGGCCGCCAAGAAGGGCGACTCGGGCCCGACGACGACTCGCGCGCGCTCGACGGCAAGCTCAGCCGACCGAGACGCTCAAGTGCGTCCCGTCTCGCTCGGCGGGCGGCTCCCACCTTCGCACCCGCGCACTAACGCCATCCCACCCCTCTGCAGGCACAGAATGCCGCCAAAGCGGGTCGGACTCGCCCGTCCGAGACGAACGACGGTGCGTCATGCACCGAGCGGCTGGTCGAACGCAGGCTGACGCCCCATCACACTTCGCCGTCCGCAGCGTTCGTGCGGGCGATCGAGATGAAGACGATGACCGTCTCGAAGTTGCTCGCCGTGCTCGAGACCCAGCCCAAGCCGGGCAGGGGCAAGCTGCAGACGGCGCTGCGCACGCTCGGCGTCGCCGAGCCGCCCGGGTGGGACCAAGACGGCAAGGGTGCCAAGGAGCTCAGGGTGCTTTTTGTGCGTCCCGCCCTCTTTTTACGGGCGCGGCGAACCATGCTGACTTCAACGACGAGTAGGCCCACGCCGTCGGCGTCGCAGATTCTCCTCAACCCGCCGCGCCCGCTTCGACGACGGCCTCGACGCCTACGGCCGCTCCCGCACCTCCAGCTCCCAAGAAAAAGCGCCAGATCAACCACTGTGCGCCTCGTTCCGCTCTTCGCCGCGAGCTCGTCGGTGCTGGTCTGACGGCGCTGACGGCGCTTCCGCAGACACGCGCGATTTCCCTAAGACGCTGCCTCGCGACACGGCGGACGAGATCAAGCGCGGTTTCCAGTCCGGCCCGCACCCGCAGAAGCAGTGGCTCCTCAAGAAGCTCAAGCAGCTCGGCGTGCCGCTGCCTTCGTCGTGGTCGTCGGCCAAGAACGACTTCGAGCGCGGCGTCCTCTTTGTGCGTCCTCTTCCGCTCCCTCGCCCGCCCTGTTCGTCCTCGGCCTGACTCGAACCCCATCCCCACACAGGCAGATGCCGTCGGGTCCGACATGCAGGAGCCGACGTCGAGCGACGAGGCGGCGAGCGACGATGAGAGCGACGACGAGGTGGACGAGTTGGCGAGCGACGACGAGGAGGAGGACGAGGGAGCGGCGAGGGGCGGCAAGCGCCGCAGGACGGGCTAGGGCTGCGAGTAGCTGGCGCGTGCAACCTCTTTTGCGACCCGAGCGAGCAGTCGAGCGTCGAGCTAACGAGAGCGAGGCGTTCGGCGAGAAAAAGGCAGCGTCGAGAAGGTGGAGGTCCGAGCGGACCTTCCCAAGTCGCCGCTCGATCTGCTCGTTCGGGCACTCCGACACGACGGCAGGACTGCTCGAACGCGCTCTCGAGGCTTGTGTATTCGAGCTTGTTGTACTCGCCCGAGTCCCTCCCTGGCGCGATGCAGCGTCCGAGGACGGCAGCAGCTCGAGCGCGCGCTTTACTATGAAACGATCGATCAGTGGGTTTACTTATCGTTCCATACAAAGGCTTCCAGAGACGCACAGGTTCGCCGACTTGGGGCAAAGCACGACTCGCACTCACTCGAGCTGCTACACGGACTCTCTCTCTCTCTGACGATGACAGGAAAGCGAGTACTGAAATGCACAGACCGAGCCCGACCCACAAGCGCTTCGTCTCCCTCCTCGAGCCGACTCCTCCCCTCCAGCTCACGCCGACTCGCCGACCCTGCCCTGCTCGACGCTCGTCATCTGCGGCTGGTGCATGCCGGGCGGCGGGCCGCCGAGGTCGGGGCCGGGGCCCGTGCGCGCCGGGCTGCCGGCCATGCTCGGACCGCCCGTCGTCGTCGAGGCGCCGCCGCCCGAGAGGATGCGCTGCGCGCCGTCGCGGCCGCCGTAGTTGCCGTCGATGTCCTGCGCGAGGTCGGTGTACTTGCCCGAGTGCTGCGAGCGTGCGAGAGAAGTGGGGGAGGGAGGTCAGGGTCCGAGCGCGAGGAGGGAGCGCGAGAGGGAGAGGAAGAGGACGCACGAAGCCGAAGCGCGAGTAGTCGAGGCCCTCGATTCCGAACAGGAAGGCGAACAACCAGCACACCTTGACGAGGAAGTCGAGGACGCCGTACTGCGAGCGAGGGAGGGAGAGGAAGGCAGGGCGAGTCAGCGACGACGCACAGCGCGCACGACCGACGACGCCGCCGTCGCCGACGACGAGAGCGAGACGCACCCAGAACATCTGGCTCGAGACGCGAAGGACGTTGCTGCCCTGCGAGCGGGCGAGAGAGGCGGGACGAGGTCAGCTTGCCGTCCAGCGCCCGATCGGCTCGAGCGGGACGAGCGCACCTCGGACAGGCCCCAGACGAGCGGCTGCGGGCGAGGCGAAGAGTCAGCAGCTGAGCGAAACGAGGAGAGCAGGAGAGGGAGACTGAGACGCACGTAGAGGATGAAGAGGAACGAGAGGCCCCAAGCGTGGCCGACGTGGTTGCGGTGGTACTCGCGCCCGAGCGTCCTCGCCGAGCGGCTCGCCGGGAACGTGATGTTCCAAAGCGTATCTGCAGGGGCGTGCGGAAGGAGGGGAGAGTCAGTACGTGCGGGCGGGGAGTTGAGAAGGTCGACTCGAGAAGGGAGAAGGGGACGACGAGCGAAAGTTGAACGCACAGAGGAGGGTCGACACTCCAAAGGCGTAAAGCGCCCACCGGTAGCGATTCGGGATGAGGGCGCCAATGAGGAGGCAGACCCTGTTGCGAGAGGTGCGAGGTAAGGGTCAGTGCGCGGCTCGACGCACGGTCAAGCGAGAAAGGCGAGAGACGCACGTCCAGAGCACGGTGAAGAACAGGACGAGGAAGATGCGCGACAGGGTGAAGCCCGTCGCGAGGAGGAGCATGAGGACGAGGAGCGGCATCGTCAGGACGTAGCCGACCCACTGCGAGCGGGACGAGGGGGAAGAGTCAGTGCCGGCTCTCACTCGCTGCGCCGCTCCAACCAGTCTCGAAGACGTCGAGACGCACCTGCGAGTAGAAGATGGACCTCGTCGGCGGCGACGGCGCGCCGGCCAGGACCTGGAGCTGGCCGCGCGAGCCCGAGCGGACCCACTCGACGGGGACGCTCGCGTACCCGAGGTTGCTCGCCTCGATGGCGTAATGCACGGCCGTGATGGCGAGGATGACAACACCGATGTAGTGGAACGCGCGGTGGTGCTGAGGGCGCGAGTGGGCGAGCCCGAGGAGGATGAGGAGCGAGATGGTGAAGATGCCGAACAGCGCCCAGAGCCAGTTCGAGCCGGCGGGCGACAGGCCAATGTCGGACGTGACCTGCAGAGCGTGTAAAAGACGAGGAGAGGAAGGAGGGAGGGCGAACGGGGTCAGCTCATGCACCTCGTCCAGAGCGACGAGGTGGAGGAGGGCGGACCTGGTTGGTTTCGATCGAGGACGTGTAGCCCATCGTGAAGCTAGCTCTCGAGAGTACGGCTTGAGGCAAGCTGAGAAGAGCGAGGTGGCGAGAGCGAGAGAGGAGAAGGAGGGAGAGAGACGAACCGAGCCGAGCCCGAGCAAGCGAACGTCGCCCCGGCCCGCCCAACTTTCCCTCGGACCTCGATCGGGCAGCCAGAACGACTCGCGCGGGTCACCTGGAGCGGTTGCGCAGCGAGCCCGGCGGGGCCGAGCTCGCGCGAGGCCCATCCCGAGGCGCAGTCGTCGTCGCGCTCCGTGCTCGCCGACGCCGACGACGAGGACGAGGTGCGAGCACTCGCTCGTTTTTCGCCTCGTCGTCCTGTCACTCGTGCAGATTACGTCGCTCGTCGACGGCTGGCAAAAGCGGGACAGGCGCGCGAGGGAGAACGAGCTCCGAATGGCTCGTCCCGAACGTCTCGTGCGGGACGAAGAGGCGGGACGAGCGCGGGTTCGATGGGTCGAGAAGGGCGCAAGAAGGCCCAAGAGCCGGTGCTCGCACGAGAGCTGCGAAGAGGAGCGCGTAGGAAGGAGGGGGAGGGAGAGAGAGGGTCAGTCGAGCCCGCAGCAGGAGGCGTCGAGAGGAAGCGCACGCACCTCGTCGCCGACCTCGCCTCGAGCGCCGCTGTCAGCGAGCGCGCACACACGAGAGATGAAGCTGAGGAAGAAGATTGAGCCCTCGAGGAAGAGCGACGGCCCAGTGCCGTCGAGAAGGTCGAGTTTGCGAAGGTCACCTCGTGCCCCTCGCCGCGCCCGACGACGACAAAGTGCGCAAAACGTGCGGTGCAGAGATAAGACAAACAACAACTCGAGGAGCGTCTGCACACGAGGCGACCCGTCCCCTCACTTCTTGGCCCTCTTGCCCGCCGGGCCCGCCGGTCCCGCCGCTGCGCGCTTGCCCCGACCCTTGCCCTTCGCCCTCGGCGACAGCGGCGCACCTCCTCCCGGCGGCACCTCGAGCACACTCGCTCCGACCTCGTCGCCGTCCGCCGCGCTCGGCGCGCCGAGCCGCCGCAGCACGTCGAGGTCGTCGTCGGCGCCGCGCTGGAAGCTCGCGAGGAGGTCTCGCTGCGCGGTCGGGACGTGCTTGGGCGCGCTCAGCGTCGGGTTGACGAGGACCGCGTCGGGGATCATGGACGCGCGCGTCTCGGTGACGCCGGGCGGGCCGTGCGACGCGCGCGCGGTCGAGGACGAGAAGGGCGTGACGGACGATGCCGAGAGAGAGGCGAGCGAGGCCGGCGGAGGGCGGGTGCCCGAGGTCGTGGACGAGCGAGGTGGGAGGGAGGGGTTCATCATGGCGGGAGGTTTGAAGGCCGGCGGCTTGAAGGCGGTCGAGCGAGCGGCGGCCGCGGCGGCGGGTGCGGACGACGATGCCGGGCGGGCCGAGGCGGGCGCGAAGCCGGCGGCGGCGGACGCCCTGACGCCTGCGCCGCCGCCGGTGAGCGTCGAGAGCGCCGAGCGGAAGCCGCCCTCGCCGGCGGGCACCGCCTGCGGCTGCGACTGGCCCTGCGCCGAGATGGCGGCGTTGCTCCACCGCCCCTGGCTCTGCCCGTACGCGCTCGAGCCCGAGCCGCCGCTGCCGTACCGGCCCTGCGAGCTGAAGCCGAACCCGCCGTACCGCCCGCTTGAGCTGCCGAACGTGCTGTAGTTCCTCGAGCCGGCCGACGAGGCCTGAGCGGCGTCAAAGATGGGCGGCTCGACCGGCATCGTGGCGAGGCTGCGCGCGCACAGGGTCGCGAGTCAGTCGAGATGCTCGAGGAGAGGGACTCGGGAGGAGAAGAGGGACGCACTAGTCGTCGATCATGCTCTTGGTCTTGTCCTCGTCGGGCGCCAGTCGGCCGAGCACTCGGGCCGTCTCCTCGCGCGTCTTGAGCGTCACCTTCTGCAGCTTCTTGACGAACAGGCTCGGGTAGGTCGTCGAGGCGACCTGGAGGAACGGCGAGAGCTTCTTCTGCTTCATCTCGGCTGCGAGCGGGCGAGGACGATTCGTCAGTCGAGGCGGCGAGAGGGAAGCGGTCGAGGGGAGGAGAGGTGGACGCACAGCCGGCCATGCGCGCGTTGGCGTACGAGAGGAAGCAGAAGCTCTGGGCGCGCGTAATGGCGACGTAGAGCAGGCGCCTGCGAGCGAGTTTGAGAAAGTTCAGCCTGGGCTCCTGGGACGGCGTCCTGGCGGGGGCCAGGGCAGGACGCACCGCTCCTCGTCGACCTCGCTCGCCTCGCTCGCTCGGAAGAATGGGTACGTGCCGTCCTCGCACGCCGGGACGAAGACGACGGGCCACTCGAGCCCCTTTGCGGCGTGGCACGTCGAGATCGTGACCTTCTGCGGGCGTGCAGCTTGAGGGTCAGCTCGCTCTTTCCTGCAGCGAGACGAGGAGGAGTAGAGAAGAGAGAGGCGGACGTGCCTCGACCTTGGCGTCGCTCTTGGCGTCCTGCGTCTCGGTGTCGGTCGCGAGCATCGACGTGGCGAGGAAGATCTCGAGCGGCGTGGCGGGCTTGTCGTCTGCGGCTTGAGGAGCGACTCTGCAGGAGAGGAGGATGACATGAGCGAGGCTCGAGCCGCCGAGGTTGGAGAGAAAGAGGGACGCACGGCGCATCGAGCTCGACCTTGGCCGCCTTGAGCTCCTTCGACTCGGGCTCGACGATGATCATGTCGTCGTCGTCGCTCGCGTCGCCGTCGGCCTCGTCGATCTTGGGCGCCGTCGTGCTGGCGGGCGGGATCTTGACCTCCTCGAACTGCGACTCGCCCTCCTCGGGATCCGGGTCGGCGGCGGTGAACAGGTCGGCCGTCGTCGGGTTCTCCTCGGCGACGACGGTCGCGTAGGCCTGCGTGCACGCGATAGTGCTATCGTCAGCTCGATCTGGCGCCGCAGAGAGAGACGGGCGAAGGAGAGGTCGAGCGCGCACGCACCTTGAGCTCCTCGATATTCTCCCACCGCTCGGCCGCGTCGGCCGAGTACGCCTTGTCGAGCCATTGTCGGTACGCCGTGCGCTCGCAGATGAGGTCGATGAGGTCGGCGACGTCGGCGCCCTGTGTGTCAAGGCCATTTGGGCAAAGTCAGCGTCGGCTCGAGAAGAGCAGGCACGGCGCCGACAGCGCGCAGAGAACGGTCGACGCACCTCGTCCGCCTTCTTCCTCGCCTCCTGGACGAGCAGCACGAGCGCCTTGATGCCCTTGCGCTGCGCATCCGTCATCTTGACGACCGTCCTCCCCTGCGCGAGCTGCAGGCACACGCCCCACGCGCTCGCGCTCGCGCCCTTCTTGCCGCCGCCGCCGGCGCTCGGGCCCGCCGAGACGATGTCGCGCAGCGTCTTGTCGCCGATGCCGCGCTTGGGGACGTTGAGGACGCGCAGGAGGGCGGGCGTGTACGACGGGTTCGAGACGAGCTGGAGGTACGAGAGCATGTCCTTGACCCTGCGGGCGGCGGATGTGTGCACGAGGGCGATCATCAGCTCGGAGCGAGGCTTTGCGGTGACCGAGACAGAGGGCAAGGAGTGAAGGAGGGACGCACTCGGTGCGCTCGAAGAACTTGTGCCCGCCGACCATCCGACTCGGGACGCCGGCCTTCTGCAGCGCGACCTCGATGTTGCGCGACAGGGCGCCGTACCGCAGGAGGATGGCGCAGTCGTTGTAGCCGACGAGGCCGCCGAGGTGCGCGACGACGTGCTTGATCGTCGACGCGATGAAGGTCGCCTCGTCCGGGGCCGACGGCGCCGGGTGCAGCACGACCGACGAGCCCGAGGGGTGCGAGGTCGTGAGCGATTTGTTGATGCGCTTGGTGTCTACGGGCGGGCGGGCGAGGGTGAGCTCGAGGGAGAAAGAGGAGGGTTGAGGCGAGGGGGAGCGACGCACCTTGTCGGACGACGGCGAGCGCTGCACCGAGGATGGCGCCCGTCGAGCGGTAGTTCTCCTCGAGGAAGATCTGTTTGACGGGCTCGAACTCTGCGTGATGAGGAAGAGTCAGCGTCGGCGACCGAAGCGCAGGTCCTGAGCGGCAGCGGCGTGAGGACGCACCCTTGAGCATCTTCTCGAGGTTCTCGATCTCGGCGTTCCTCCAGCCGTAGACTGCAGGGAAGAAGGAGGGGCAGGCGTCAGCGAGAGGTCCTGCGCGACGGGCAGGCAGGGCGGCCAGGACGACGCACTCGACTGGTCCGGGTCGCCGACGACCGTGAGCGAGCCCGACGAGGCGGCGATGAGCTTGACGAGCTCGTACTGGACGTTGTTCGTGTCCTGGAACTGCGAGAGGGGGGGGGGGGGGCAGGGTCAGCTCGCGGTCTGGACGCGCACTCCGAGGGCGAGTAGGCGCACGCACCTCGTCGATCAGGACCGACTTGATCTTGGCGACGACGCGAGGAAAGCCGCGGAAGAGCTGGTACCTGCGCACGTCGACAGTGTGAGCTCGTCGCCGAGTCCTCAAGGCGCACGAGGGAGCGAAAGTCGAGCGCACCCTCGCAGGAGCAGGTCGTCAAAGTCGAGCGCGTTGGCGGCGGCGAGCTCCGACTCGTAGGCCCTGCGCAGCAATTACGCCCTGAAGCTCGTCAGTCCCGTTCAAGGAGCGCGACCTGAGAGCACGGGGGGGAGCGAGAGGCAACGCACTCGAAGACCTTTGCGATCCACTCGACCTTGTCCTGGTCGACCTGGGCGCCGTTCTCGATGCGGTACTCGTCGGGCGACATGGTGCGGCTCTTGCAGCGCGAGATGGCCTCGAGCCACGTCTGCGGCTTCATCTCCTTGCGCAGGTCGGCGGGCAGGTCGGGCATGCCCGTGTTGGTGAGGCGCTTGATGATGGCGAGGCTGCGCGGCGAGCGAGGGAGCTTGGTCAGGCCTGCGTTGGAGCGAGCGAGGCGTTGAGGAGGAGGAAAAGAGACGCACCAGTCGTCGCGGTCGGTGATGACAAAGTTGGGCGACAGGCCGAGCAGCTTGCCGTACTTGCGCAGGTCTGCGAGCGAGAGGGCCGCCGTCAGCTCGCGCACCTCGCCTCAAGAGGACAGCGACAGGGACGCACACCGAACACAGACGCTGCAGGGCGTGGAGGAGAGTCAGCACAGGCGCAAGGGCAGAGGCGAGGGCGAGAGAGAGCGGACGGACGAGTGGAAGGTGCCCATGACGATCTTGTCGACCGTGGCGGCGCCGACAATCTTGGCGAGGCGGACCTTCATCTCGTTGGCGGCCTTGTTGGTAAAGGTGACGACGACGAGCTCCTCGGGCGGGATGCGCGCGACCTGGACGAGGTGCGCGACGCGGGTCGTGAGGACGGCCGTCTTGCCGCTGCCCGGCCCGGCGTGGACGGCGAGACCGCCGATGTGCGACGCCGTGACGGCCTCGAGCTGTGCAGGGTTGAGGCGAGGGAGGTAGTCGCTCGGCGACTGCTGGCCGAACGAGAGGGTCGACTGCTTGAGCGACGAGCCGCCTGCCGAGGTGGAGGAGGCGACGGTGGACGAGAGCTTGCTGGTGGACGCGATCGGCGGCTTGAGCGACGACGTGCTCGGTACTGGCGTGTACTCGGAGTCGCTCAGGTCGTCTGGCGGCTCCATCTTGTGCCGGTGCGACGACGAGACGTCGGTGGTGGTTGAGGGAAGCCGAGAGGAGCGACGACAACGTGCGCGCGCGCTCTGTGTGGCTAGAGCCGTGCACGGTCGATCGAACTGGCGCTTGAGCTCGTCGCTGGCTCTGCTGGAGGATGAGAGCGAGACGAGGAGGAGCCGACCCCGGACTCGGTCGACTCGCGAGCGGCTTGGTCCTCGCCATCGCCCTCTCGCGCTGCGATGAGGTGCTTGCGACTCGCTGCAGCTTTCTTGGGAGGTCAGCTACGCTCGTCGAAGGGTGCGCGCTCCCCAAGAGCTGAGCTGGCGCCGTCTCTCCTCATCGGGTCTCGTCGTTCGCGAGGGAGGACAGCAGCCTCGCACCGACACGGCCACAAGGTGAGCCGCCGAGCACTGCGTCACAGAGTCCAGAACTATAGCTGACGCCCCCTCTCGCGCGCGCAGCCAGCCGAACGCAGCTCGCCTCCATCGCCCCCTCCTCCCGCTCTCGTCCCGCCCTTCCCTCGCTCGTCGACACTTTGCCCCTCCCGCACTCGCCGGCTCAAGCCTCGCACTTCAGCGCCGCACGACCTGTGTCCCGTGGCGGCACACTTGCCTGTCCTCGTGCTAATGCTCGAGGCGAGACCGCCGCCGTCCATCTGCCGGTTCGGCGAGAGGGCGACCGGCGGCGCGGGGTGGCTCGACTCGCGGCACGAGCTGCCACCTCTCTTCTTCTACACACACCTTGCACCGCTGCTGCGCCTCTAGAGGATGTTCTCGCACGCTGGTCGTGCCGCTCGCTCCGCCTTTGCCGCCCTCGCCTGCCTCTCGCTCGTCTCGTCCTCGTCCGCCTTCCTCCAGATCCACGACGCCAAGCACTGGTTCGCCTTTGGTGCGTACACCTTCTCGTTCCTCTCGCTCACTCTCGAGCTGACTCCTTGTACGCATCCTGCAGGCGACAGCTGGACGGCCGACGGCTTCAACGCTACCCGCGGTCTTGACGCTGCTCAACAGCCCCTGCGCACGAGCGCCGGCGGCAAGAGTGCGTCTCGTTCCTCTTCTTCCTCTCGCTCAAGCGCACGCACGACGCTGACGCCGAGTCCTGTACGCGCGCAGCCTGGGTCGACGAGATCACCTTCTCGACGACGTTCCCCGACCTCAAGTCGGCGCACTACAACTTTGCGCTCGGCGGCGCGAGCGCGTGGCCCGAGGTACGCGTCGCGGGCTTCCCCAACGTGAGCTTCCCGGACCAGGTCGGCTGGTTCCTCGGCAACGTCACCGAGTCGAAGCGCGCCGACAAGCCCGAGTGGGAGGGGAGCTCGTCCATCTTCAGTGCGTCCTCCTCTCTCTCTCCTTCCTCGCCGACACGTCCGAGACTGACTAAGAGCGCACCTGCAGGCGTCTTCTTCGGCATCAACGACATCAACCTCCAGACGGCCTGGGGCTACCCGATCGTCGACGTGCTCGAGCCGACCTTCGAGGCGTACGACCAGAGCATCTCGCGCCTGTACGACGCCGGCGGTGCGTCTCCTCTCCTCTCGCTCACAGCTCTCGAGACTTGCAGCTCCCGAGCATCAAGCTGACGTCGTCCTTCTCGCTGCCGCTCCCACAGCCCGCAACTTCCTCCTCCTGAACGTCCCCTACTTCGACCGCTCGCCCGTCAGCGAGCTCCTCATGGCGGCCCACCCTTCCCGCCTCCCGATGAACGACTCGATCCGGGTGTGGAACGAGCGCCTCGCCGAGTACGCCGCCGAGATGCCGGGCAAGTACCCCGAGGCGCACGTCGAGCTCTACGACGTGGCGAGCTGGCTCGACGAAACGCTCGCAAAGGTCGAGGCGTCGGGCGCGCTCGTCGCCGACACGTGGTGCGCGGCGTATGAGCCGGTGTCGTGGCAGGTTTGGCCAGACGTCCCCGAGGACTACAGCGATTCGTCGTGCCCGGCGCCGGTGCGCTCCTCTCCCTGTCTCGCTCTCACCTTCCCTCCCTCCACCTCTTGCTCCTCCTTCCTCGACCCTCACATCTCTTCGCGCTTCCGCTGTGCAACGCACATCGCCGTCGTGGTCGACGAGCGCTCGAGCTGACCCACCTCCACCACCCGCGCAGCTCAAGCAGTACGCCTGGATCGACGGCAGCCACCCTTCCTGGTCTATCCACCGTCTCCTCGCCTTCGGTGCGTCCCTTCTCTCTCAAGCGCTCCTCGC
>Ga0308169_10002941_pt1 | contig 17066 bp, 24 predicted proteins | sample PhyBR1_2_FD_202139 | JGI IMG/M metagenome (GOLD analysis project Ga0308169, IMG submission 202139) | Phyllosphere microbial communities from UC Gill Tract Community Farm, Albany, California, United States - DLSLSB.R1 | ecosystem: Host-associated > Plants > Phyllosphere > Unclassified | place... | reverse complement strand
GATATCGACTCGATCCGGGTCGGTCTCGGCGAACGACTAGGATACCTCTTTTGGACTCTGTCCGCCATTATCTGTGTGCGTACATGTCTTCGGGCCACCAAAGTAGCCATACGTTCATCGCTCACCGGCAGGCCTTCGTATCCGCCTTCGCTCACGTCCCGAAACTCGCCGGCGTGCTCTTTGCGCTCATCCCCACGACCATGATCATGTTCACAGTACTAGGCGCATGGTCAGAAAAGGCGCAGGACCAACGATCGCCCCTCGACGGCGCCACATCGTCCTATATCGAGCAGATGCTCTCATCTGTTCGTGTCGTCCAATCCTTCGATATGGGAAAGCACCTGCTCATCAAGCTCGAGTATACAATGTTGAAGCCCCTGCGCAAGATGTCCATCAAGGTCGCTACAAGCAAGGCGTTCGAGCAGGCTGCGGCTTATGGTGTCGCGTTTTTGGTGTACTCAATGTGCTTCTGGTACGGCGGTATCAGTGTCCAGAACGGCACGACCGTTGGGGACGTCATGACTGTGCGTAACGATTGGATGCGCTGCCAGCGTGAACTGACATGCAGACGTTCTACAACTATGTCAACCTCTTCTTCGCCTTCGCGACGGTCGTTCCCCACTTGATCGCCTACTCCACCGCCCAGACCAACCTCGCTGCTCTGCGATTGCAGATCGAGCGGATGCCGCCCATTGACGTGCGGGACAAATCCGGCCTGCAACTGGAGCACTACGAGCCGTCTTTCGAACTCGAGAACGTCACCTTTGCGTACCCCGCTCGGCCCGCCCACAAAGCACTCGACAACGTGTCGGTCACGATGCCCGCCGGGAGCTTCACTGCCTTTGCCGGTCCATCAGGTTCCGGCAAGTCTACCGCCGCCTCTTTGCTCCTACGGCTATACGATCCCAAAGTCGCCGAAGCCGCGGTGGACGCCAAAATCCTCGAGGCCATAGAGCAGGCGGAGAAGAAGGCGCTAAAGGGGAAAGGCAAGAAAGAGCGGCGGGAGATCAAGGAGAAGGGTCGCAAAGCCAAAGCGGACGAAGAGAAGAACGAAGTCGAGGGGTGCGGTGTGGTCCGCTTCGCAGGGCATGACTTGCGCGACTTCAACGTCACTTGGCTGCGATCCCAGGTCGCTGTGGTCCTGCAGAATCCTCAGCTCGTCAGCGGGACGGTCTTCGACAACGTCGTCATTGGTCTCACGGGCACCGAGCTGGAGTACCGTGCGGACGAGACGGGCCCAAAGGCAGAAGAGAGGCGGAAGATCATCGATGCGCGAGTACAGCGCGCGCTGGAGATGGCTCAAGCATGGGAGTTTGTGCAGGAACTGCCAAAGGGTCTGGAGACGGTCGTATTTGGCGGACGGACCGGTGTCCTCTCGGGCGGACAGGTCCAACGGGTCGCACTTGCTCGTGCCCTGGTTCGCCAGCCGAAATGCCTACTGCTGGACGAGGCGACGTCGGCCGTCTCTGCCGATGCGGAGCTCAAGATCCAAGAGGCGCTCATCGAGGAACAGAAGCGGACAGGGATGACCCTCATCGTTATCGCTCACCGACTGTCCACCATCGTCGCTGCGGACAAGATCGTCGTGATGAAGGATGGTCGGCCCGTTGCCAGCGGCACATACGACGCCCTCGTCGACCCTTCCTTCCCCGATCCGACCTTCCGGAGTATGGCCAACGCCAGCTCGAAGCGACAAGCCGCGTCTGCGCCCCTCAGCCAATCATCGACGCTCTCGGTCGACCAGCCCACCCCAGCCGAGAAGTCACCCGCAGTGGCCGAGATGCAGAAGACCCTCCCACCCGCTATGACGCAGACTTCGCAAGCATTCGCCCACGTCAAATACCTCTTGACCATCGCGGTCCTCCTCGGTGTAGCTGCCGGAGCCGCGTTCGTGATCGCTGGATGGCTCCACGGCCGAGCGGTCGCCGCCCTCGGTAATCCGGACCTCCCGCTTATGCGCCGCCTGGTCAACCGCTGGGCCCTCTGGTTCCTCGTTCTCGCCATATCGACATTCCTGGTCATGCTCGTCCATGTCTTCGGGCTCGAATCGTCCGGCGAAAACATCGTCTCGGAGTTCCGCCGCGAATCCGCCCGAGCCCTCATCCGGCAAGATATCCCCTTCTTCGAGAAAGAGTCCGGGGGTACCGGATCACTCACTGCCGCTGCGGCACACCACCCCTCAAACGTCGGCGCGGTCATCGGCGTGGTCCTCTCGCAGTTCGTCACGTCCTCGTCCAACCTCATCGCTACACTCATCATGTCTTTCATCCTCACGTGGCGGCTTGCAGTGATGGCTGTCCCGGCCTTGTTCGTCACGTGCATACTGGGCCTGCTCAACTTGAAATGGCTGCAGATCTTCGAGGCGAACATCACAAAGGAAGATGAAAAGCAGTCAAACTACGTCGCTGATGCGGTGAACACCGCGCAGCTCAACGCGGCGCTTACCCGCGAGAGCGAGGTACTCCGGCAGTACAACGTGAAATTCACGAACCGCGTGCTGGACCGACGATGGCTTGTCGCGGCGAGCTTTGCGCTCGCGGGGACGCAGGCCATGGTCCAGTTCTTTGGAGGGCTGTTGTTCTGGTGGGGCGCGAAGCAGAAGGCCGAGGGCAAAGTCGTGAGTCCCACGCGTAGTCTCGGTCTGATTGCATGGTAGCTGACGTGTAGAGCGTCGCGAACCTGTGGACCGTGCTCGAATCGGTCGTCGTCGCCATCTTCATCGCCGCCAAGATCCTCACCTACACCGGCGACGTTGCGCGAATGCGAAACTCGCTCAAGACGATGCAAGAGTGGCTGGACAGGATCCCAGAGGGGCAGACCAAGATGGAAGGTGGCGTGTCAGACGACAAGTCGCCCGGCTTCAAGCTGTAAATCGAGTCCTCGTCGTTTTCGATGCGAAGCTGACCAAATAGCCAAGGCGTTCAGCTACGATACCCCTCCCGGCCGGACGTGCTGGCTTTGCGAGGCGTCGATGTCCACCTCGAGCCCGGCCGATCGTACGCCTTCTGCGGGACCAGCGGCGCAGGCAAGTCGTCCATCCTCGCCCTGCTTCAACGATTCTACGAGCCCTCGGCGGGGTCAATATCGCTCGACGGCGTCGATATCCGTGCGATGGAGACGAGCGAACTGCGCGCTCAGATGGGATATGTCAGCCAGGAACCGATCCTATTCGAAGGGACTATCCGGTGGAACCTCCTTGCCGGGGCGCTCAACCCCGATACAGTGACGCAGGACGACCTAGAGTTCGCGTGCGAGCAGGCTTGTATCCTCGACTTCGTCCGGACGTTGCCGGACGGATTCGACACTGATTTGGGTATGAAGGGCGGCCGGCTCAGCGGAGGGCAGAGGCAGAGATTGTGCATCGCCAGAGCATTGCTTCGAAAGCCCAGGATTCTGCTATTGGACGGTCAGTCATGTCTGACTCGGTGGGTGTCCGAGAATGATCTGATGGCCAGAGGCGACGAGTGCGTTGGACGGACAGAGCGAGGCGCACGTGCAGCGTGCGCTGGACAATGCGTCCAAGGGACGATTGACGATCACGATAGGACACCGCCTCTCGGCGATCAAGGGCGCGGATGTCATCTTTGTGATGGAGCAAGGCGTCATCGTTGAGACGGGCTCGCATGAGGAGTTGGTGGAGAGGGGAGGGAGGTACTTTGAGCTGATTCAGGCGCAGCTGTAGACTGGGGTATAGAAGGAAAAAAGGACGATGAAAAGATCCAGACGGATCACCAGCATAATTGTCTGTATCAATAGTCTGGAGTCTTGACACCCACCTATCATGCATCGCTACTCCTCACATGAACTGATGGATCCTGAGGAGCGTGGCAAGGGCTGGCCGAGGAAGTTGCGCTGGCCGCAAGATTGGCATGGCCAGTACGATACAACTCGCATTTGTTACATATAGCCGTCGACTTGACGCATCTAAAACAACGGCACAAACAGCCCAGACGTCTTGAGGTACCCATCCCAATCCTCGAAGCTGATCCCCTCAAACTCTCTCCAGTCGAAATGCGCCAGCCGGTCCATGAGCTTCGGATCAAGGTGGTAGCGCTCTCCTAGGGTCGCTAACAGTCGCGTGCTTCGCTCAACGTTGGCGCCAAGCGCGCACCCTGCAGCCCAGCTGAGGGGCAGGAGGAGCCTGCCGTCAGCGCTGGTCTCCCGGCAGTCATGTCGGCTTTCGCGCCGACTTTGCAACTCACCCGGCGTGCATACCCCGCGAGAGCGATTCGTCCACGACCTCGAGGATGGTCAACACGTGTTCCTGGCCCCTGGCGTCCTGGAGTTTCTCCGATCCGACCGCCATAAGCTTGACGAAAAGCTCAAGACATGCCCGGAATGCCAGTGAGCACAGCGTCACCTGTGCGGGAAGCGGCATCATCTGCAGGTCAGACCATGTCTACCAAGATTACAGAGATTGGCCACGACATGGGTGCGACCTGCCCCCGAGCGTTGCACTCACCATGAGTGCGTTGCGAGTGATCGCGGCGTGGCCCAGTACGTCCCGACACTTATCCCTCAATCTCGTCGTCCGCATCATGATGTTGTCCCGGAACTGCCGGTATCCGGCCTTCTTATTCTGCTCGCGAAGAAGCTCGACCCGGCGGAACTCGTCCGCGATCATGACGACCTAATGTCAACGAGGTGGTCCCAGCCGTTACCAACACCGCTACACACTTGCGCGCCGATCTTCACCGCCTCGCGATCCCAGCCAAACACGACGTGCAGACTATCATTCGGCTCATCTGCAATCAGCACCACATCACGCGTGGCACGCTCGGCGTACGTGTAGGGTCCACGCTCAACCACTCGTTCTCCCATGACAAGATCTGGGCCGGTCCGAAAGTCGTCAACATTGCGGTGATTTCGACACACGCCATCTGCTCCACCAAGTACCGCCTATGCGGACTAGGTCGTTGGGCGATGAAGCCCGCCGGACCGCCCGCCGCGGAGATCATAGTCCCAGCAATCTTCAGCGGCTCTTCCCATTCGTACGAGCCAGACAAGCGCTACTGTCAGCGAAACACTCCATGCCTCGACGCCGATACCGTGCCCGTAGTCCGTCCACTCACATCGCGAAAGGAGATAGCCAGTACCGTGCCGAGCATGAGATCCGCGCTGTCGTCCGCACACCCACCCGCCTCCTGGCACATTCGCAATAAGCGCATGGCCGAGTCTCGCTGGTCCAAGCTTGTGGTGTACATAGCGTTCTCGTTACGGTTGGCCAAGGAGTGATGTATCCGAAAACCGATATCAAGCGATGCGAGAGACAAGATGGCGTAACGAAGAGCATCGTACGCCGCATCCTGTCCAAATGCGGGCCCAAGGGCCATGGCGGATAGCCGGCACAGCCATGGATTGGTTGCTGGCGAGGTGGGAACGACCACGAGGGAATTGACGGTCTCGGTGAAGAAGTGACGATACTGGTGTGAGTCTTGCCAGACCAGGCAGTACGACCGACACCCACCTGCTGCCTTTGCTCTGAAGTGATGAAGTAGCATGCCAGCGCGTCTGGTTGATGCAACGGCGCCAGCATCAGATTGGCGGGCATCAAGGTCGACTGGCCCAGCGGTAGGATGACATCCTGCGAGGTGTCGTTCATCCCGGGAAAAGCTGACCACCCCATCGTATGGGATGAGACAAGCTGCCAGGATGTGTGTTCTGGTGTCGAGTCTGTCGACTCGGATGATCCCGGCCGGGCGGCACCGCATGATAAGACCTCGGCTGCGGTCGCGAGAGGGCGGGAGGGGTCGAAGGGATAAATGGATTCGAAGCTTGTGGTGGGGATGGTGGGCGGAAATGATGACAGATCCAGGTATGTTGGGCGAGGTCTGGTTGTTGACTGCGGTACCGGAAGGGGGGTCGTTGTGGGCGGAGGAGGCGGAGCCGAGCTGGGAAGCAAGGGACCCGCGGGCAGGTCTGGCAACACGGGCGGGAAGGTCGACATGGCCGAGAAGAGGGCGTCAAAATCCCAGGAAGACGGGGATGCGAGTGGAGGGCGATTACTCGTTGTAGGCACCGGTGTAGGGAGTTGTGAAGGGAAGACGAACGCCGTGGAGTACGGGTTATTGCTCGGAAGGGCAGAGCTCGGCGGTGGATCCGTAGCTGGGGAGGCCATCGAGGTTGGTGCGGCCGGATGTCCTGCTTGAGCATTGTACATCGGGCTGGCGCTTGTGGAAGAGCCGTCGTGCTCAGACGTAGGCGATCCATGATGCTCGGGACCGTCGTATATGCACTGGACGTGAGCTCAGCAGGGGAGAGCGGCGTGTCCTTGCTCGAGACGCACCTCGGCTGCACAGCCCATCCGGATACAACCCCCACACACTGGCTTGCCCTCATCGCACCGCACGCGCCTGGTCTTGCACTTTTGACACCCTCTCCTGGATCGCTTGTGGAACTTCCTCAGCCGGCCATCGTCCTCGATTGCCGTGTAGGCACAAGGTCTCCCCCGACCTTTGCAGTTGGAGCACGGGTTCTGGTGGTCGCATTTGATCTTGGACAGGCGACACTGGTCGCAGGGGAACGTGGTCGGGTCCAGGACCGACCTGGCCCGTTTCGTCGGCATGCACGGATTTGTGTATGCGATCAAGCCGCTTCAGGAGCCAAGGTCAGCTGAGTTCTGACATGTGTAGGTAGCAGTGTGAGGTCTGAAGGCGATGATGGGACGATGAGTCATGCGAAAATAACGCCAAGACTCAACACATGAGATCTCGCTCGTATAACCCTCCTCGAGCCCTGCCAACTACGCAGACGTCTGACCGACCAACATTGGGCACGGGGTGACTGTCGGCATGCCACGTCTGTCATCATCGCTCTGCGCAAACGATCAGTCTTGATTCTGAGGACATCGAGGAACGGTTAACATCACAGCGATCCAGCTAGGCGGGCAGCAAGGATGAACGCGGCGCCGGTAATATTCTCTGACCAAGGGTCGCCCCTCCTCATCATCTTCTCAAAACTGACTCCTGCCTCCCATAAGCCCTCGAGGATAATCGGGCATCCCTTCTGGCATGATTCAGGAGCTTGAACAGCTGTACAAGTGAGCATCGTCGATGCGTCGATGCGAATGCGTTCGGTGTCCATGCTCGAAAATGCCCTAGTCTGCAAGCACAGCCCAACTACTCGGCTTCTCGGGCATCCGGCGAAGCATGACACGCCGATGATTGCTCCAAACACCTTTGACTACGCGTTTCAACCTTGCTTACAGCTATCGACACTTCTGATACGAACGACCCGCGTCTTCTGCAACTACGCAATCCACCAACATGGGCGCCAAGAAGACACTCAGCTCCGCCATTGCGATCTACCAAGCCGTCGCTTTCCTGCTGATCGGTCTACCCAGCTTGACTCGTCGTTGCCCTACTTCCGTTGCACAGATCATCGACAACTTACACGCCGGCGAGGCCCAAGCGTAAGTCCCCGTGGTCTCAACAACACAGGCGTGGACTCCTTACTGACGGTGACGAGCGAGATCGCTAAGCCTGCAGATGGCAGACCTTCGGACTCCGCGGTCACGACGCGGTTCAAGCTATTCAGATGGCTGGTTCGGTCTACATCTCGGGCTTGCTCCTTGTCCCCGGAGGCCGAAGATTGGGTTTACCGCTGGCGGTGCTGGCGTTCCTGTGGGGCGCATGGGTTCTGCACTGTGGAGGAGGGAGCGCCTCGGTCGGGCTCGTCCAGGCGGGATTGGCGGGACTCGCGTTGGCTTGGGATGGAGCGTGACTTTGCGGCCGCGGAGGGGTAGAATGAGTCGGAAGTACGTCGCGAGCCATAGATTCATGCAAGAATACTTCAGCTCTACGACCGGCCACCGGCAAGTGACTTGAGTCTACGAATCGTTTTCGAACACCGCCGCTCGAGGTCTTACCCATACAAAGGATGATCAGCGAAACACCTAGAACTCTCGGCCAAGCTCGAGCCGAGCTCTGTGCTACCTACCCTTGACTGTCGTTATAAGATACCTCCATCATCATTGACTTGCCCGTCAGCCGAATGATATGGCAATAGAGACGAAGACCACAAAGATTGCCGCGACGGCCGATATGAAGGCCACCGCCAAACCGACCGCTACGACGAAGGATACGATTTCATTATGGTCAAAGCCTCAATCCATGTGGACGTCTTTGGTGAGTTGATCCCGAGTTTACGACCCTGATAACCGGACTCTGATTATACAGACGAAGAAGCTCAAGGGGTGGAAGACCGGTACTAGCTCTAGGTACACGAAAATGAAAACGGATACCTCGAAGTGGGTGTCCGACAAGAACACCAAGCGGAGAAAGAAGTGGATTGACTTCACAAACAGTATCAAGAGCGGGTGGACGAGCACCAAGAAGAAGTGGAACAAGTTCCAGAGTCGGCTGGTGAGCTCGTCGGTGGAAGAGAAAGTCCAGGATTGACAGGCAGACAGGTCGGGTCACGAATGAGACCACGACAACGCCTGTCGTCGGCACCGAGGTGAAGACAGCCGAGAAAGCAACGGCAGCCTCCAATACCACGCAACCCCGCAAGACGGCGCAGACCAAGGCCGAGGAGGACACTCAGCCAAAGGCGAAACAGAAGGTTTGTGGTGCCCGAGAGCATTGAGGTGTGTTTTGACAAGAGGCCCGGAAGCCGGCCGCGACTACGGCCCCTACGGTCGGTACAGCCCCTTTTGCAGGGACCGCACCCACAAACGGCAGGGAGCCTCCCACAACAGTTGCGACTGCTACGCCAGCCGAGTCCACCGCCGCACTGAAACCCCCCAATTCGTCTCCTCCAGCCAACAAGACCGCTGGCACAACCGCAACTGTAGGGCGAGCCACAACGGATTCGAAGGCAGCCAAGACCACAGGGGAAACCGTCGCAACGAGAGCCATCAGGGAGCCCAGAAGGGCCAGGGAGGGCAATGCTGGCAAGGCTGCGACGCCGAAGGCAGCAGCATCGACCAAGGCGAAACCCGCGGACCGCGTCAGTACCTCGGCGGGCGGCGGGTCAGGGACGACGAAGGCCGGCTCAGAGGCTAAGAAGAGCCGCCCTCCCCCCGAGGCCAGCTCCGCAGCAGCTTGAACGCCAGGGGGGTCGGGCAGCGAGGATCAACAGATGGCGACCGCGGGCATCCTAGATAGTGGTGCGCACGTGGTGTATGCCTCTTGTCGCAGGTCGCCCTCGAAGTGGAGTGGAGGGTCGCAGAGGCTGATTTGGGCGGCGATCGGTCGCGTGCGGTGCGCTTTAGCTCAATTCATGAATGTCCTGTACGATCTCTTCGTTAGTGGCGCCCTTCTACATCTTGCCACCAGGCATGCTCTCGATTATATATTCCGGCTCTCGCTGACGTTTGATCGCCCTCGCCTTGATCGGTGCCAACTGCGGCGCAGCCAGAATAGCCGCTGCTGGAATCGGGCCTGCCTCGGATGCAATTTGCCACCCGGTGAATGATCCAGGTCCAACGAGTGACGTCATGACGTCATATTACAAAGATGCCCGGCTCGATTGGATCTGGGCTGAGTCACAAACTCAGGTCCCGGACAACGACGGCCGGGGAATAATCGCCAGGGCATGCATTTGTCGTCGTAGGCTAGGCAGACTGGCTGCCCCCGTATAACCTATCCTCGTTGCGATCCCACGATCGAGTCTGATCATCATCTTCACCGCATACCCCACCACAATGTCAGCAGCAAACGGCGTCGCCAACGGAACCAACGCCAACGGCCTCAATGGCCAGCACCCAGGAGCTGGTTTGCTCAAGGCGTACAACGAGGACGCCGACACAAAGTCTGCCGATGCGTGCGTTGCCACCTTCCACTGCGGTCCCGATCGGACCTCGGATCGTGATTTAGAGCTCACAGCCAGCGTGTACACAACCAGCAACGGTGTGCCAGTCCCTCATCCCTACGCGACGCAGCGAGCGGGCTTCGATGGACCGCTCCTCCTCCAGGACTTCCACCTGATCGACCTGCTCTCCCACTTTGACCGAGAGCGGTGAGTCGGCGGTTGAACCCTGATCGACGGCAGGCATTCGGGGAATGAGCTGATCGCAGAATCCCCGAGCGAGTCGTCCACGCCAAGGGATCCGGCGCACACGGTACCTGGGAGTGCACCGATGGGCTCGAGGACCTGTGTATGGCCGACATGTTCAAGAAGGGAACCAAGTGTCCCGTCACCGTCCGTTTCTCGACCGTCGGACGCGAGTCTGGATCGAGCGATCTCGCTCGAGACCCGCGAGGTTTCTCCGTCAAGTTCAAGACGCAGGAGGGAAACTGGGACTTTGTCGCCAACAACACTCCGGTCTTCTTCCGTACGTGCCGCTGCTCTCTCGATGGTCGTGTAGCGCTGACGGGCAGTTCGAGACCCGGCCAAGTTCCCACACTTCATCCACACCCAAAAGCGTGACCCCGCCACGCACCTCTCGGGCGATGACGACTCGACGGCGTTCTGGGACTACCTCAGCCAGAACCCCGAGTCCATCCACCAGGTCATGATCCTTATGTCGGACCGGGGTATCCCGGCCGGATGGAGATTCATGCACGGATACTACGGCCACACGCTCAAGATCGTCAACAAGGAGGGCGAGTGGGTGTACGCGCAGTTCCACCTGATCTCCGACCAGGGCATCAAGAACTTCACTAATGACGAGGCCGCTGCCGAGTATGTGAAACTTGGCTACATGAGATAAGCGCTGATGTCCAGGTCGAACGACTATGGACAAAAGGACCTGTACAAGGCAATCGAGCGGGGCGAGTACCCGTCCTGGACCATGCAGGTGCAGGTCATGACGGAGAAGGAGGCCGAGGAGGCTTGGACTCAGAAGCGGATCAACGTGTTCGACCTCACCCACATTTGGCCGCACAAGGACTACCCGCTTCGCACGATCGGCAAGTTCACCCTCGATCAGAACGCCAAGGTGAGTCTGCGCGCAGATGACAGTGCTACAGAATCTCATGGCCAGAACTACTTCGCCGAGGTTGAGCAGGCCGCGTTCAACCCATCGCACATGGTGCCCGGAATCGAGCCCTCGGCGGACCCGGTCCTGCAGTCGCGACTGTTCTCGTATCCTGACGCGCACCGACACCGAATCGGCGTCAACTACCAGCAACTACCCGTCAACCAGCCGCTCGTCCCGTACAAGATGGCCAACTTCCAACGCGATGGAAGCATGGCGTTCTTCAACCAGGGCGGCCGACCAAACTACCTCTCGAGCATTGCGCCCATCGGCTTCAACAAGCCAGCTTACGATCTCAACAAGGTGCACGGCAAATTCGTCGGCGAGGCGGTGTCGTTCTTGTCCGAGATCAGGCCCGAAGACTTCAACGCCCCCCGTAACCTGTGGCAGAAGGTGTTCAGCAAGGAGGAGCAGGACCGCTTCATCGAGACTGTCTCGGGTCACCTCGGCAACTGTACCGACAAGGAGATTATCAAGCGACAGATCACGATCTTCCGAGAGGTCTCGCCTGATATCGCTGAACGACTCGAGAAGAACCTGGGCGTCAAGGGCGAGGCGACCATTGAGGGTATCGTCTTCAACGGAACGCACAATGGCTTCGGCAAGAAGACGGGCGCAAATGGGTTGAAGGTTTCGGACGTGAACTTTGACAACGGCGCGCCTAGGCCCGCGACCAAGGTCTAGTGGGTGATACCAAGTATCGAATGAAAAGGTGATCAATGGAGACGAATAACTGTATATATGGGCATTTGTGTAGCCATGCTGCGGATATGTGATGTTTGGGTCGTCCTGTGCCGCGGTAGCACGTGCCGCATTCAGTGTTTGAAGCACGGCTGGAGGTTGAACGACACTGTGCCAACGCATACCTCCGCTCACCTCGATGCCGAAGCTTTAGTGCGTCTTCCCGCTCCTGCAACCTGCTCCGTTCATTCACGCCGCATCAAAAGCGATGCCATCGTCTTCCAGCATCAGTGGCCTCCCTCAGACGCTGTCTACTGCTCACCGTTGCGCACGCGTTGTATCGCATCACCAGCATCGACACTTCGCTCGCCATTTCGGGGCCCCGCACATTATCCGCCGTGACATCATCTCATTACGCATTTCTCCTCCACCTTCCGCTATCCAACCTCATTCCTCCCGCATACAAACCAGTATCCAAACACTCGGCGCATCACCGATATTACCAAGCATGACCTTTCCAACCTCAGTCCTCATTGTGGGCGGCTCAGGGGGCCTCGGCTCCGCCCTCGTCAAGCAATACGCCAAAACCATAGGCGGAACGAACGTCTTCGCGACGACACGATCGCCCGCCAAACCGGGCCAATTCCCCGAGGGGGTGAATGTGATCGAGGGAATCGATGTGTCTCAGAAGGAGAGCGCGGGACAGATAGTGGACGGGCTCAAGGGCCGCACCGTACAGGTTGCGATCTACGTTTCGGGCATACTTAAGCCGGAGGTGCGTTCCACTCTGTGCGATGCGGAAGCTATGCCCGCGCGGACAGGGACGGTGGAACAACTGTGGTGGAGGAGGAGGGGACGGAGAGGCTGAGCGAGGACTGCTGCTGATAGACAGGAGTTCGGCAAGTCGAACTGGGACGACGAGGTCGCGATGTACACGATCTGCTCGATCGCGCCGGTGAGTGAAAGCTCTAGGGCGTTTTCGGAGTAAGCTAATGCCGCAGGTGTTTGTCATCGAGAAGCTGTGAGCAAGCTGGGAGTGCACCCAGGCAGAACTGACGCATCTGCAGTGTGATGTCGTCGGCGTTCGCGCCCGACGCAAAAGTCATTCTCCTCACGTCCGAGGGCGGGTCCATCGCGCTCAGGACGGAGGGGGAAGGCGGGGGCATGTTTGGGCACCATGGAAGCAAAGCGGCTGCGAACATGGTCGGACACTTGCTGAGCTATGACCTGAAGGAGCTGGGTATCCCTATTGCTATGATCCACGTGAGTGCGGCGTGACGGGCGGCTGAATGGACGATGCTGATGGGCAGCCCGGCTTCCTCAAAACCGGTGAGTGCGGCACGAGGCAACTGCCCGAAATCGGACTACCGCGGTCCATTCCGCCCCGCATAGCGGTCATGCCAAGTGCACGCGGCTGACGCGCGCAGAGATGACAAAGGGAGCGGGTATGGAAGAGTTCTACGAGAAGATGGGCGGTGTGTTGATCTCGACTTTCATAGAACACTGGCTCATCCCAGCGGTCACGCCCGAAGAAGCCGCAGTACCATTTGCAGACTTTGTCGAGAAGCTCGATATGAGCATGACGGGCAAACACTGGGCTCCGAGTGAGTGGATCGGAACTCGAGAGTTTGGGTATTGTAACAAGGCTGACGTCCAGTGGGAGGCAGGTAAGCAGCCGGCGCCAGATCCGTGTGTCAATGCTGACGCGTCCAGGGGCATTGGGAACGCCGAGGAAGTCTTGGGCAAAGAAGCCGCCAACCAAACCACACCCTTGGAGCTGCCGTGGTAGGGCGTCAACAGATCTCCATCTTCACTCAATGCGAGTCGCCGATTGGGCGCCCGAGCCGCCGCAGCGTTGTACATGACAGCTAATCCATCCCATGTATACATCTTCCGTCAAGATTAGCTCAGGCTATGCTTCGTCCAGTACGCAATGCGTGACTCCCGCCATGGCATCTCATGTGAAACGGCCCAGATTCAAAACGCGCCAGGCACCGACCGAGCGTGTTTTGGCAAATGGCTCACCGACTGAGCCCTTTCCCGTCGTCTGCTGCGGGCCGTCCGCGAATCAGCTTGCATGGCTGACCGTCCACGTTAAGGTCTCAGGCAATGCCAAAGGATGCAGCAATGGCCTCAAGCCGGTTCGGGCCAATGGGCAACACCCGAAGCGGCACATGTCGCGATAGCCAAGTCGACCGGTCGCCAAGAGCTGTGTAAAGGATGGGCGGGTCAAGCTTATATATGATGGGAAACAGGGGCTGATCCTGGACTCATCACGCTTCCGACCTCCCCCACACGACAGATCCAGCGTTCCTCCGTGTAGCGAACACCTTCGACCCTCCCCCTCCCCAAATACTCACGTTTATCATTTCACAACAGACGGTCTTCACCATGGACATGGGCGGAATGGACCACGGCAGTGGCGGGTCAACGGACGCCGCTCTGCCGTCCTGCAAGAGTGAGTACCACGTCGCGACCGGCCTGTATCACCCCTGACACCAGTCTCGATGCTCTGGAATTGGAACACCGTCGACTCGTGTTTCCTCTCGTCGACATGGCACATCCGCTCGAAAGGGATGTTCGCCGGATCCGTCATTGGCGTGTTCCTGCTCGTCATCGCCATTGAAGCCGTTCGCCGAGGGGCTAGGGAGTACGACCGATACATCAGCCGAAAGGCGCTTGCCGCGACTTCGCCTTTAGCTGCGGCTCCAGGGGAGGCGGGGACGAGCTCGCCGGGGGTGGGCGGTGTGGCCAAGGGTGCGATTGCTTCCTCGCCTTATGACGCGGCATGTGCGCCGCAACCGTGAGTCACTTGACGCCGCCGCTCTCTCGGCTCGGAAAGGGGGCAGGGCTGATGGCAGGTACACACCGAGCTGGGTGCAGCAGCTGCTCCGAAGCTTCATTTACGGCTCGCAGTTCACCGCGTCTTTCCTAGTGTAAGTACCATCGTTTGGTTGCCGAGAGCTGTGTGGATTGACCCGCAGAATGCTCTTGGGGATGTACTACAACGGCTACATCCTCTTCGCGATCTTCATCGGCCACACCGTCGGGTACTTCCTCTTCGGGCGAGACACCTGCGCCGGCGGCATTCACCCAGAGGGCACGGGTTCCGGTCATTGTTGTTAGATTCCCAAGGGAGAGTTGAAGATAGGTGGTAGTTCTTAATTATGACCTGTGATCGACCGTTATGCACTACTCTGCGCGAACGCGAACTTCCATTCTAGCTGCGAGCACGGTACACTTGGTCCTTCATATAGTCGGTAGTAGCGCCCTGAACCCGGAGCACCAGGTGCATCTGCCATCCAGAGCTCGAGCCCTTCGTCACGCCACGGCTATTTCCCTAGACTCGCCCGCCAGTGCTTGTCATACAGCTTGCTCGTTCTGGCATCAGATCCCGCTTCGTCATGTTGATGATGAGTTGCTCACGCTATCAACGCCGCTGTCAACCCCGCAATGCATTGGACCGGTTCCGCAAACCACTTGACGTCGAAGACGTCATACGCTGTGCGTGAGCAATCTGTCCCGCTCGTTCCGAGGCCATACGCACAGACAAAGACCAGATCCGCCAGCAGTTTCCGGTTCGTCCACTCCGCGTCCGACAAGTCGCTCCTTGCCTTGGCTTCGTCCGGCGGTAAAACGCTCGCGCTGAACGCGGGCTGCGTCTGCAAGGACAGCTTGGCCCGCAGATTCGGCAATGTCTTGAGATGCAGCTTGTACAGGCCCATGAGCGTCGTCAATAGCCAGAACCGACTGTCCATGAGCACACACGCACATCATACAACAATCATCGTCTGCACCCACTTTGACCACTCGTCCGCGCGGCTGCCGAGGCGTTTGTTGACGATCCCCAGCTTGCCAAGACAGTATATATCGTCCGACAGCGCCGACAGGAGGTCGATCAGGTGGTTGATCATCGTCGAGGCGGACATGGGCTTCGGGGAGAGGAGGTCCGTAAGCGGATGTAAGGGGTTGAGAAGCAGCAAGCATTTGCGTGTGAGGGATAGAGACGAGACGGCGATCTTCATCCGTTTCGAATTGGATCTGAACCATCGTGGGAGAGGCCTGACCGCGCCGATAATGGAGAGGAGGTACAGGTATGTCCGAAGCGAGTACTGGACGCATTTCTTGAATCAGCGATGTGTCCAGGTCGAACGGGTAGCTATCATCCCCCGGGACGGCGCGACGCGAAGTGCTGAGAGCAAACTCACTAGGACCTTGTCCCGCCCTTTGCTCGTGTCCATCAGGTCGGCCCATACAGCCGTGGGCATCGGCGCTCGCTTCCCCACCGAATCCTTCTTATCCTGAACATCGCGAATCTCGACCGTGCGGCGTATGTCCTTGCCCGCCAACGCGCTCGCAATCGTCGCAGGGGCCACAGCGATCCTAGATGGTCCAGCGGGACTCGAATCGACTCGCCGCGTCAGGCTCCCTTCTCCGCCGATCCATCCCGTGAGATCCCTGCCGGTCGACCGGTATCCCTCGCCCGCCTGACCAGTACTGCGCTCGGAGTCGGGCTCCATGCGCCAAGACCCCTCCAATCCTGGTATGCTGCTATCCACGCTCATGACGTATCGGGCACGTCCGAAGTCCACTTCGTAGCTCTGAGTATTGGCGGTTGACCCGGTGGAGAAGTGCAACTCGGCCGACGTCAAGGACGGATCGGTCCAGGGATCGGGTGTGACGGGCGGGAAGGGCGACGTGGGACTGTCCGAATTCGGCGGTGACGGCGGGGCGATGTATGGCGTGTTCTTGGTCGGTGTAGGGCGCACTGATCTGCGTTTAGATGATGGCGATGCAGGTGAGGGAGGATGAGGGTATGTGGAAGCCATGTGGGCTGTTGCGAGTAGATCGACGACCGTGTCAACAACCAACTCGACCTGACGTGACGTGACCGCGACTTTTCAGTTTGAGCCGGGTAACCGGTCAACACACACCCACACCCGCACACCACTCATTCGTCCCGCGCGATAAACTAGCACTTTCCCAGCGGATAGCATAGAACTCGATATCTCCAAGGAGGATCACAGAAAGACGTCGGCACCTAAAATGACCTCGCGACTCAACGGCGCGCTGTCACCGCTCAATGCGAGTTCACGCTCAGGAGCATCATCACCTCCACGCCAGCGGTGGGTGTGCAAGATCATCACAGCCGGCTCCTGGCCTAAACTCATTCCCCATGGTTTCCTTTAGTCTCTTCCGGGTCTGTGCATCCCGCTCGCGACTGACGACAGCTTCCCAGATGATCAAATACGGCCATACATGCGAACGGTACGTGCGCTTGGCCTCAACTGACTTGCGGAAGGTCTCAAGACTGACGGCTAGGTCCTGACGAAGACGTTGACGGGCAAGCTTCGGTCAGCGACAGCCATGACGACTTTCTGATGCGGCAGGTGCAACATGGGACCCCACCGACAAAGCGAAGATGTCGTCGTATTCGAAGGAGATATCGGACGTGAGTGCTGGC
>Ga0308169_10002939_pt1 | contig 17079 bp, 13 predicted proteins | sample PhyBR1_2_FD_202139 | JGI IMG/M metagenome (GOLD analysis project Ga0308169, IMG submission 202139) | Phyllosphere microbial communities from UC Gill Tract Community Farm, Albany, California, United States - DLSLSB.R1 | ecosystem: Host-associated > Plants > Phyllosphere > Unclassified | place... | reverse complement strand
GAGTGGGCGAGAGCTGAGGGGTATGGGCGCGCACTTCCAGAGCGGGCGAGAGGCGGTGGGGAATAAGGTCGACCGAGGCCGACGGCGAGGGCGAGGAGCGAGGCGGGAGGTGGTACAGGGCTGACGGTGAGGGGCGCGCGTCCAGGGCGAGGTCTGCGAGAGGGTGCTGGGCGAGCGTCGAGGGCGAAGAGGAGCGGAGGCGCCGTGCGAGTCGAGCGGCGGAGGAGAGAGAGGGCGACGAGCGGCTCGTGCGCTCAGAGCGACTCGATCTGCTGGATGAGGAACGCCTTCTCGTCCTGCGGGCGACAGCAGAGCATCAGCATCGTCGTCCTCGAGAGCGTCTCGACAGTGTGAGAGAGAAAGAGGGACGCACGCTGAACTGCTCGTCGTCGCGGTCGTTGTGAAAGTTGCGCAGGAAGACGAGGAGCTTGTCGCGGTTGCGGCGCAGGATCGCCTCGATCTGCGGCGGCTTCTTTGGGTTGGCGACGAAGACCTGCGAGTCGTCGTCGTGCCGAGGTGAAGGTGCACGAGGAGGGTGCGCGACGAGGGCGAGGCGAAGGAGGGGGAGGAGGAGGAGATGAGGAGCGACGAGGTCAGCCGGCCGAGCACGAGAGCAACGAGCGAGGCCGAGAGGACGAGGGACGCACCTTGAACACCTGGAACGCCTCGAACTGGATGTTCTTGCTGCGGTCCTTGAGCAGGTTCATGACGACCTTGAGGTTGTCCTCGTTGGCGATGTAGCGCGTCATGACCTTGAAGTTGACCCGGTCGAGCAGGATCTCGCTCAGGAGCTTGAGCGACTGGCGCTTGGTGACGTAGTTGGACGACTGGACGAGGAGCGAGTAGTGCGAGAAGAACTGCGCGCGTGCGAACGTCGGCGGAAGGCGGCGAGGTCAGCTGGGCTGCGCAGTTGTCGACGAGGCCGACGAAGGGAAAGCGCACTCGGTCGTAGTTTTCGTCGAGGTACTCGGCGACCATGGGCTTATGCCGAGTGAGCGTTTCCTGTCGCTCAAGAGGACACCTCGTCAGAAGCTTCCTCCCTGGAGAGGCGAGGGAGGGACGGCGAGACGCACCCGGAAGTTGGCCTGCGCGTCGCACGCGATGCCGAACGTCGTCTGCTCGATGTAGTCGATGAAGTTGTAGAACCTGCGAGCGGCGGGTTCGAGGACGAGAGGTCAGGGCGCGTGCACGAAAGACGGGTCGAGGCGCCGCAGCAACGCCTCGGGTCGACCGAGCGAAAGGCTAAGACGCACTTGTCCGAGTAGAGCAGTATCCGCGCAAGAGGCTCGTGCCGCAGCATGGCGCGCAGGATCATGCCCGTGTTGAGCGCGACGTCGGCGTTCTCGTACCTGCGCTCGTCGGCTCGTCAGCTCGCGCTCCGTGCTCGGCGCGTCGAGGAGGAGAGAAAGGGAACGCACCCTGTCAATGCGGCGAAGATGGTGTCCTCCTTCGCGCTCAAGTGCTCGACGGTCGGCCACCTCGAGCCGATCTGACGCCGCAGGAGGTTGTTGAAGATCTGCGACACGTCTTTCCTTGCCTGCGCGCGCTCGCCGCTCGTCAGCTCGTCGCTCGAGTAGTCGGAGAGGCATCGTAGGAGATAGAGGGGCGCACCTCGAACTCGAAGCGCCAGATGTGGAGGACGAGGAGGTGCAAGAGGTCGTTGGCGTAGACCTCTTGCGCGAGCTGGGCGATGATCTCGGGCTGCGGGTCGTTCTCTGCGGGCAAGCGGGAGCATCAGTAGAGGCTCGTCGTGGTCGAGAGAAGCGCAAAGGACGCACCGCCGTCGCCGTAGAGGAGGACCTTCATCTGGAAGAGGTACTTGGACACGTCCTCCCTCGCCTGCGCGCACGATCGGGCGAGGATGGTCAGCGCGGCGTCCTGGAAGCGCATAGCTACTTGATCGGTCCCTCAGTCTGGCCAGGCGCACGATGGCGAGCCCCTCCCGCTCCCACCCCCACCTCGCGCACATCTCCAGCCCCGCCGACCCTTCCCACCCCCTCCTGAGCCCGGTGCGAGCATTCAGAGCGCTCGAGAGCATAGGAAAGAGGAACCAGGACGCGCCTTCTTGCGCTGCTCGGGTCCCGTCGAGGCCGAGTCGAGCTTGGCGACGTTGTCCCTCAGTGCGCGGACGAGGTCGGGCGGGGCCTTGGTCTTTGAGCTGCTGCTGCTCTTGAAGAAGTTCATGGCGTGGGCTGTGCTGAGCCCTGGGTGTGCGCTGGCGGTGCTGGTGCTGAGCGAGAGCGAGCGAGCGAGCGAGAGAGGGTTGAGCGACTTGGGGCTCGGCGAAGGCGAGAGGGCGGGCGACGACGAGGCGGTGCGAGAGCTCGTCGGTCCGCCCGCAGCCTGTGCGCGCGCTCGAGCCACTCTGCGGCGTGCAGCTCGGTACCGTCTCTCGAGTGACGCTGTGCTGCCTCTCGCGAAATCCGCTCGCTCTCGGACGGCAAGCTGCCGCAACTCCGCTCTCTCGCTCAATGACAGGCGCACTGCTTTTGCGCTTGAGGAAAGAGGTACAGCCCACGCAGAGGGACACGATAACAAAGACGAGGGGACGAGGAGAGACAGAGAGAGAGAGGAACAACGAGAGGGCCGTGCGAGAAGGTTGCGACGAGAGGTGCGTGACGACGACGTGCGGGTGAGAGAGAGCGAGAGATGGGCATGAGACGAACGATTAGGCGTGTGTGAGGTAGGGTCGACTCTATAGACAGGTAGAAGAGGGAGGGAGGGTGAGGAGGGCGACGAGGAGGAGAGGGAGGAGGGGAAGGCTCGAGAGTCGAGAGGAGACGACGACGACGACGACGGCGCGCGCTCGAGTCGGCGACGCCTACATGACGACGCACTCGGTCTCTGCGTCCTTGCGCGTCGGCCGCTTCTTGCCGCCGGCCGCGCCGCGCTTGTCGGCGCCGAGCTTCTTCAGCTCGGTGAGGCGCTGCATGGCGCGCTTGTTGCCCTGGGCTGCGAGCGAGGAGGATGTCGCAGTCAGGAGCATGCTCGAGGTGAGGAGGAAGCGGGGAGGCGGAAGAGAGAGAGAGAGGAGGCGCACCTGCAGCCCGCATGTACCACCGCTTGGCCTCCTCGAGGTCCGCCTTGACGCCGATGCCGACCTCCGAGTAGTACCCGACGGCGTACTCGGCCTTGGGCAAGCCCTTGTTGGCGGCGCGGCGCGCCCACAGGTACGCCTCGCTGTCCGACTGCTTGAGGACGCCCTCGCTCCCCGTCAGGTACCACCCGCTCAGCGCGAGCTCGGCGTCCGGGTCGCCTCGCTCGGCGGCGCGCGTGTACCACGCGATCGACCGCCGCGGGTCGATCGGGCACGTCAGGGTGCCGTACTCGTAGCACGCGCCGAGCTTGAACTGCGACGCCGGGTACCCGAGCTGCGCCGCCTGCGTGAAGAACTCGCGCGCCTGCGCCGGGTCGTACGCGACGAGCGTCGGGTTGGCCGCCTGCGCCGACGACGGCGCCGCACCGGCGGCCGCCTGCGCCTTGGCGTTGAGCGTCGCGGCGGCCGCGCTCAAGAGCGGCGGCGGCTTCTCGTGCAAGAGGCCGAGCTCGTGCAGGGCGTGCGGGTTCTCGTCGTCGGCCTGGCTCGCCGCCCGGCGCAGCCACGCGAGGCCCTCCTTCGGGTTGCGCTGCTGCCCGAGGAGGCCGTGCAGGAGGATCATGCCGAGCTTGTACATGCCCGCCGTGTCGCCGAGCGCCGACGCCTTGCGGTAGAACAGGACGGCGCGGGCGTGGTCGCGCCGGGTGCCGGCGCCGACCTCGTTGCAGACGGCCGTGCGGTACGTCGCCGCCGAGTGGTTCTGCTTGGACGCCTGGACGTAGAGGTTGTAGGCCTTCTCGTGGTCGATCTGGAGGCCGAGCGAGCCGTTGCCGAGGCAGTTGGCGAGGAAGAACTGGGCGTCGGCGTAGGCGGGCTTGCCGAGGCCGCTGCCCTGGGTCGCGAGCCGCTTGATGAGCTTGAGCGACTCGGCGAGGAGCGCGTCGCGGTACTTCTTGGCCGATTTCTCGTCGGCGGCGGCGGACGAGTTGATCTTCTTGGCCGCCTCGATCAAGTACTTGGCAAAGTTGAACTGGGCCTCGGGGTCCGGGTCGGCCTTGATGCGCTGGCGGTAGTCGTCGACCGACGCCTTGGTGATGGGCGGGCCCGACGACGACGCCGACGCGCCGCTCGCCATCGAGTTGACCGTCGCCGTCGAGCCGCTCGTCGGCTTGCGCCGCATCGGCCCGCCGGGCACGTGCAGCGACGACTGGGACCGCGCGAGCGAGTTGGCGACCGAGGGCGGAGCGAGGCTCGCGCCGCCCATCGACATGGACGACGCGCTCGACACGCCGCGGTGCAGCGAGCCCGGGTACGCCGCACCGGCGCCGCCGATGACCGGGTCGAGGCCGAGCTGGCCCGTCGCGGCGGCGTAGTACGGGTTGCGCGCCGCCGCCGCCTGCTGGTAGTCGAACCCGCCGCCGCCGGGGCCGCCTCCGCCCCACCCGCCGCCGCCGCCGTGCATCGCCTGCGGCTGCCCGTACTGCTGCTGCTGCTGCTGCGCGTACGCCGCGGCCGCCGAGCCGTGCGCGCCGACGCCGCTCCCGCCGAGGTGCGCAGGGACGCCGCCCGGGTAGCCGCCGCCGCCGCCGTGCTGCGGCGCGCCGCCCGAGAAGTAGGCCGACTCGCCGCCGGGAGGGTAGTAGCCCGTCGAGGGCCCGGGCGCGGCTTGCTGCGCGCCGCCGAAGTAGTCGGCGCCCGGCCCGGCGTACGGCTGGTGCTGGTGCTGCTGCTGCTGCGCGTGCTGCTGGTGCTGCGACTGCTGCATGCCGCCGTACGGGTCGTCGTAAGGAAGGAAGCTGGCGACGCTCGACGGGCGCGGGCCGTGCGCGTGCGCATGCGGCGGCGGCGGCTCGACGTCGCCGTACCCGTCGATGATGCTCGCCGTCGAGAGCGAGTCGCGCTTGTACGCGAGCTGCGCGTCCGACGACGACGAGGCGTGCCCGGCGCTGTACGGGCTGCTCGACGTCGACGTCGTGCGCGTGTGCGTCCCGCTTGGGCCGCCCGAGTGCGTGACCCAGGTCCCGCCGCCGCCGCCTCCGCCTTGCGCCGGTCCGGGACCGGCGCTGTCGACCGAGTAGACGCTCGCGAGGTCGTCTCCTGCGCGGCGAATCTCCATCGCGCCGTCCTGGCCGACCGAGCCGTACCCGCCGCTGCCGAGCACGGCGGCGTTGGGGCTGTACCGGCGGCCGCCGCCCTGCGGGGTCGGGCGGTGCGGGAGCGGGTGCTCAAGCGAGGTCGGGCGGCGCTGCTCGAAGCGCATGTTCTCGAGGCCGATGTTGAGGTCGTCGACGGCCGGGATCGGTGGGAGGTCGGGCACGTCGAAGGGGGAGAAGGTCGACGACGAGGATGGGATGGGCGGGACGTCCTCGGGGAGGGGGGCGCCGAGCGCGAGCGACGGCGACGAGTGGTTGCCCTGGCTGTAGAGCCCGCCTGGCGGCCGAGGTGCCGGATAGCCTGCAGGAGTAGCGAGAGCGAGTCAGCGCGAGGTCGAGCGAGAGGAGGACGACGAGGCCGACGAGCTCGCGCTGCTCGGACCCGCCCGCATGCGCTACAGGACGTGCACGAGAGAGAGCAAGAACGCACCCTGACCGATTGCGCCAAACTGGCCGTTGAGGTGCTGAGCGGGTGCCTTGCCCCTCGTCAAGGCGCTGGGCTCTCCCGGGCCGGCGTAGTAGTCGTCCTGCATCGTGCTGCTGCGCATGGGCGGACCCTTGGCCCTACCCGAGCCGATCCTGGCAGCCCGGGGCGGGCCGGGGAGGGCCGAGGGGTCGTGGTCGTCCGGGTGGTGGACGCTGTAGGACGACGAGGCGGACGAGGTGGACGAGAGGGCCGGGTCGTAGCTGGGCGAGTCGAGGACGGGCGGGAGGGGCGACATGGCGCGCGTCGGGGTCGACCCGCTCGTGGCTGTCGCGGACGAGGTCGAGGCGTGCGAGAGGGTCGACGAGGGAGGACCCGGGGTCAGGTCGAGGTGGAACGACGGGGGCGAGCCTAGGCGCGACGCGAGCGAATGCATCCACAGGGCGACGACGAGCGAGCTTGGGCACGGCCCCTGGTGGTGCTGTGAGCCGTGAGCGGGTGCGGGACGAGAGCCTGGCCGACCGACGAGTCGCTCGCCGCGGCGGAGTCGCAATAAGGGGGTCGCCTCGAGGTAATTCTGCGTCAACCTTCTCTCTCCAGCGCCTGCTCTCCGTGCGACAGCTGTAGCATCCTCCTGCAGGTCACCGGCGCAGACAGGAGCAGCCCTGAAGCGGCGACTCCCTCTCTCGACCTCTCTCCGCAGCGAGGATGTCGAGGAACCGCAAGAACAGGGTTGTTACACAGAGGGAAGAACTGCTGAGAAGGCCGCAACCACCTCGCTCGTACTCCTCGTCGAGAGAAGCAGAGGCGCGAGGCATTTTCGAAGGAGGGACGACGACGACGGGTGCGATGCGGATGGCGGACGGCGACGAGGGGTGCGAGAGCCGAGCGCGCGCCGCTCTACTTGGTAAAGACGCGGACAGCTGTAGCACACAAGTGAGCGTCAGCGTTGGGCGGCGAGGCGGAGGGAAGCGGGAGGGAGAGAGGGAGGGAAGCAGGAACGCACCCTTGCTGAGGAGGTGCAGGCTGACGACCGAGAAGATGAAGACGACGGCGAGCGACAGGACGATGACCGGGTCACTGTGACCGGAACCACGGCGCAGGCGACGCAGTTCGCGAGGGCGGAGAGGGCGGCGGCGGCGGGTCGACATGCGGCGGCGGCCGGGCGAAGGTGGGGCGAGGGGGAGGGACGAGGCAGGTCTGGGTCAGTACAGGGTCTTCGGCCGGGCTGCTAGGAGCCTCGAAGCACAGCTCCACGTCGATCGTGTTCCTCCTCCTTCCCTGTAGCCCTCCAGCTCGCGGCCCATCTGCGTCGTGGCGCCCTCCACGAGGGCGACCTCGCCTCGCTCCCACCCCGCCCGAGCAGGATCGAGTGAGTAGAGGGGACGCACATCTTGAGCCCAGGAGCCTCGTCGGTGTACAGGCGCATCATCGTGTTGCTGCTGCCGCCGTGACCGGCCGCCCGTGCCGAGTTGGGCGCGTCGTCCTTCTTGCCGGCGACGGCGAGCGCTGCTGCGCGGCGGCTGGGCGCAGTCGAGTCCGAGGTGGTAGTAGAGTAGGGTGAGAGGGTCGGGCAGGCAGGCAGAGGGGTGGGTCAGCCTCGAGAGGGCGGGCGAGATGAGGACGACGACGAGGGGGGGAGGGGGGACGCACCGCATCTGAGGGCCGGTTGCGCCGGGGATGCGCGCAGGCGGGGTGGCGGTGCGAGGAGTGTCGGCCATGGTAGCTGTGCGAGCGAGCGTCGAGTGCGGAGGGAGCTCGAGGTGCTTGGCTCGCCTCGTCGCGACCGGCCCGCACACGCTCTCGCTCGAGCCCAAGTCTCGCTCTCTGTTTGCAGCAACGAGTACCGGATCGTCGCAGTGAGTGCAATGCAAGCGAGGGAAGACAGTCTCAGAAAAGGCCTCGTCCGGGTACAACGCGCCGCGCCCTCGCCGCCTCTCACGGCCCTCCGCCGACCTCGGACCCCTCGCCCGCCAGTGCACCAACGCCCACGACCGCCGCCGCCGACACGCCCTCGCCCTCCTCCTCTCGCCTACGCTCGCGCGCAAGAGAGAGAGGAGCCCGCCCTGCCGCCGCGCCCTCAACAGCCGCCCCGACGCCGCCGCCTCTCGGGCCGTCCTCCCCTCCTCGCCGCCCAACCTCGACCCGAGCGCCTCGAACGGCGCACGCAAGCCCGAGAGCGAGCGCGCGCCTAGCCCATCTCGCACGGGCACATGGCCTGCGGCGCCTCGACCTTGCACCGCCGCACGCCCGTCGTCCCGCGTCGCGCGCGCTCGAGGAGCCGCAGAGCGCGCCGCGCACGCCCGTCGCCGCCGACGAGGAGCCCTGTGCTCCCGCCGAGTGCGTCCTCGACCCGGCTCGGCGGAGCGGGGAAGACACGCGCGAGCGCATGGCTCTAGCGCAGCGAGGCTCGCGAGACCCGGTCCCGAGGGAGCGCCGGAGCGCTCCTCGAGGGCGCAGCGGCCGCCCCTCTCTGCTCCCGGACGAGCCCCTCACGAGGAGAGAGCCACGTCTCCGAGCGCAGAGTGGGAAAAGGGGCGGCGCGCGCCCGTGCGCCGGCTCGAGCTGCGGCACCGCGGCGACGGCCGGTGGTGCGTCGCGAGGACGAGCTCGAGCGCGGCGGGGACCGGTGCAGGGCGCTGCAGTGCGAGCCTCCCCGCATGGTGCGGGTGCCCGGAGGAGCTGCGCTCTCGACGGGAGCAGGGAGGGCTTGGGCGGGCGAGGGCGTGCCCTGGGAGGCTGGGCGGCGCGGGCTCGAGAACTCGAGCGGGCGGAGGGACGAGGGCTTGAAGTGTGCGTCGGCGTGAGGACGAGGTGGCGACGGTGCGCTGGCGAGAGAGCCTCGAGGTGGAGGGACGACGGTAGGCGAGATGAGGAAGGTCGGGCTCGAGGAGGGTAGGCGGTGACGGGCGAGGGTCGGTGCGTCGGCGAGGAAGGGCGCGCGACTCGGTCACGCTTTGCCGAGGCGCAGCGAGACGTCCTCGTAGCGCAAAGAGGGAGAGAGGTGCGACGTCGGGATCTGCGAGGGCGGGCGAAGCGGGCAAAGAGGGGAAAAGTGAGGAGGCGAGGAGGCCGCTCGAGAGCGACGACTCGACGACGGCGCACCCATCTGGTGAGACGGCCATCCTGCATCACCGACTGCTCCATCTCCTCGAACGTCCTCCCATCTCGTGCGACCGCCAAGGAAAGACCGCCTCCCTGTGCTGCTGACCTGCCCGACCGCCTTCGGGGACAAAGGGAAACACCGCCGCGCGCTCGGCGTGCAGGACCGATTTTCTGCTCGCTGACCGCGTACCTCACGGCAGCAGACGGGCTTGTCCCGCTCGGCAACGCCGAGCTGGGCCGGCGCGAAGAATGCGGATCGCGAAAAGCGCCGGGGTCCTCGCCGACGACGAGCGGTGCGCGCGCCGACCCGCAGGAAGGGCGCGCCGTGTGCGAGTCGCCGTGCGAGTCGAGGGAGGGTCGTGCCCGAGGACTGAGCTCCACTGCCGCCGCCGCCCTCGAGAGGTGCGACGACGCCCAGAGGGACCGCAGCCGAGAGCGACGACCCTTCCGCCTCCTCCCTGCCCTGCACGCCCTCGCTCCGCTCTCGACGCTGCGCACGAGCTCGACCTTGAGTCGAGCCGATCGGCAAGCGCGAGCTGAACGCCGACGAGCCGCCGCTCGTCCCTCCTCCTCGCCCTGAGCTTGTGCGCCTCGACCAGGCCGCGTCACGGCTGGTCTGTCGGTAGCGGTCCCGAGCTCGAGAGAGCGCGCCCGGCACGTGACGGAGCGCCTCGCTGAGTGGACCTGAGAGCCACCGAGAGAGAGGAAGAGAGAGAAGAACGCGCCCTGCCCGCCCTCCTTGGCGCAGGTCCCTCATCGCACGGACCCGCCCCTCGAGAGCTCGAGCGCCCGCCCTTCGACGCACACCGAGCACCGCACCGTCCGAGTCGCCGACGAGAACGAGCACGAGCCGACCGCCCCTTCCGGTGCGGGCCTGTACCCTCGAGCCGACGCACAGGGCGAGCCGGACCCGCTCCTCGCCCCGCCAGACGCTCGTCGAGCACGACTGCCCCGGCGCCGCCAGCCAGCCGAGCACCCTGCCTCGCCGACGAGCCCGCCCGACTTCCGGAGGGACCGTGAGCAGGCCCTTGAGGCGCGCTCCTCGTCCCTCGCTCCTCGTCGTCCTCGAAGCCCCACAAGCCCGCGAGAGCGTCCTGCACCGAGCCCGCCGCTCAGATCGAGGCCCGTTCCTCCCGCACACAGGCGCCCTCGTTCGCAGAGGCAGCCCAGAGCCGCAAGAAAGAGAGAGGACGAGGCCGGCGCACCGAGTCGCTCAACCCGCTCCCGCTCGACCGTGAACCCTCCTCGACAGGAACTCGGCGACGCGCGTCTCGCTCGGCGTGGGCGTGCCCGGGAGTCGAGCCCGGGTGGGCCAAGGGTCGTGGTGGCGGAATCGTGCATCTTAGGGTTAGAGCGCCGATAGCTCGCAGTGGAGCTCGGCTGGGGGCGACGCGGCGAGCGGCGGGGTGTTTGTGCGCTGGATTGGGGTCGGCGGTTGGGCGGGGGTGGGTGAGGGGTGGTGGACTGCGGCTGCGAAGGTCGAGAGGGCGGTCCTGGTGCGGCGGCGCGCGAGGACGGAGGCGAGGAGCCCGTGAGGGTGGAGGAGGAGGAGGAGCGACGCGCCGCACCGAGACGACCTCCTTGCCCGGCTCAATTGACATCGGCGAGCTCTCTCTCTCTGCAGCAGCTCTTCGAGAACAGGCTCGTACTTGCAGCAACAACAGAGACTACCCTCCAAGCGCGTACACCCGCCCCGACCTCACTTGCGCCGCATCGTCGCCAGGTCGATGCCCAGGTCGCGCACGCAGTCGTCGCAGTACCACTTGCCCTCGGGCGCATGCTCGAGACCGACGCAGCCGAGGTGGAACTGCGCGCGAGCGGGCGAGGGCGTCAGGAAGGGCACGGCGGGAGAGCAAGAGGTGGAGGTGGAGCACGCACCCATTCTCGGCTGCAGTCGTCGTTCTCGCACGCAATCATCTGCGTGCACGTCAGCGGCTCGTCAGTCAGGCACCAGAGGTGCAGGAGAGAGAGAGGGAGAGTGCGCACCTCGCCGAAAGAGACACGGTCGCAGTAGCAGTACGTCGGCTCGTTCGGGTCGACTGCGACGACGACGAGGTGAGCGCCAGCACACGCACGCCAACAAGCACAAGAGAGAGGGAGAAAGGGACGCACTCGGCATGCCCGACTCGGCCTCTTTCTTCTTGAGCGCGCGCTCGCGCTTCTGCAGCTCGCGGCTCCTCTTCCACTCGCGCTCCTTCTCCCGCTCGGCCGCGCTCAGCCCACCCTTGCGCGCCCTCGTCCTGCCTCCCGCCCCAGATCCCTCTCCCGCGCCTTCCCCACCGCCTTCGGCGTCGTACGCCTCGTGCTCGCCGAGCGCGATCGCGCCGAGCGACGTGGTCGCGCCCGGGGGCGACTTGAGCCCGGCGGCGGGCGCGTCGTGCGAGGGGAGGGTGCCGTCGCGCAGGCCGATCACGAGCGAGTCCTCGTACTTGGCGAGGTCGGCGTCGAGGCGGCGGATGTGGCGGTCGACCTGCGCGGGGGAGCGGACCGGAGTCAGCATCGGAGGGAGCGAGGACGGCGTGCAAGCAGAGAGAGAGCCGACGCACCATCTCGTACAGCGTGACGGCGAGGCCGTGCTTGTCGTCGGCGGCGCGCACGGCCTTGTTGGCGTGCTCGGACAGGTTGACGAGGTGCTCGCGCGCGGCGGGGCTCAGGCTCGGCGGCTCGGCGGCGGTCGACGAGGATGCGGCGGGCGAGGGAGCGGCCGTCGCGGTTTGAAGTGCGGTGACGTAGGCGGCGAGGGACGTCTTGAGGGCCTGCTCGTGCTCTGTTGCGGGAGAGAGTCAGCTTGTGCCGGCGGGGAGAGGGACGCTGGAACGGCGAGCGCACCTTGTTGTGAGTCTTCGAGCTCGCGCATGAGCTGAAAGGTGCGCTGGTACTCGAGGGGCATCTCGGCGACGACTGCGAGCGAGCGAGCGAAGAATCAGCCATGGTTCGGCGAGGTGGGGACGAGGACGAGGGGAAGGGGGGCGCACTGTCGTGGTACTCTTCAGCAACGAGGTCAAACAGCCTCTCCATCTCTTCCTGCTGCTCCTTGGTGCGCGCCTGGGGCTGCTCAGGTGGTGGATGGTCGTCTGTCGCGGTTGTTGTGGTCGCGTCGGGGGCGGGGGCGGACGCGACGGGGTCTGCGGCGGCGGGTTGTGGAGGGGTGGTCGGGGTGTCGAGGCGCCTGCGCTTTGTCGGTCTGGGAGTCGCAGCCATCAGGAGCGAGGTCGAGGCGAGCGGAGATGGCGAGAGCACGAGACAGAGATGAGCCAGACGGATTCGCCCTCCTTTGCGCCTCGACCCCGACCAGCCTGCAGCTCGAGCAGCCGCCATGCACCGCGCACTCCATCCTGCACGGTCTGCCTTGCGAGCAGCGACTCGCACCGCCCCGTCTCGCCTCGTCCTCGCCTCGCCTCGATCCTCATCTCCCCTCAACCCTCTCGCACCAGCAACCCCACCTGCCCTGTCCTCGAGGCCTTGCCGATGCTTCTCGACCACTCGACCGAGTCGTCAAGACCCCGCACCGCAGTACACGATCGGGTCCGTCCTCTCTCTCCCTCCTCGCCCTCCCTCTCCACCTGCGCTGACCCTCCTCTCCCTCTCGCAGCGACCTCACCGAGCGACAGTACCACGACCTCTCGAACAAGACCATGGACAGCCTCACCGAGTACCTCGAGGAGAAGCTCGAGGACCTCGACCTGCCCGGCTCCGACGTGGAGTACTCGGTGCGTCCCCCTCTCTCCCTCGCCTCTCTCCACCAGGCTCGAGCACGGGCTGACGCTGTGCAAGACGTCCATGTGCGGCAAGTCGGGCGTGTTGACCCTCAAGCTCGGCGACAAGGGCACGTACGTCATCAACAAGCAGCCGCCCAACAAGCAGATCTGGCTTTCGAGCCCCGTCAGGTGCGTCCACCGCTCGCCTCGTTCGTGGCAGGTCCTCGGCCGTGTCGCACTCGACACGGCGAGAGGCTCTGCTTACACGTCCGCGCGATTGCTGACTCGCCGTCCTCTCTCGCGCTCGCAGCGGGCCCAAGCGGTACGACTACGACTCGGCCCAGCGCGTGTGGTTCTACGCGCGCGACGGCACGACCATGCACGACCTGCTCAACACCGAGCTGCGCGACAAGCTCGGCGACGAGTCGGTCGAGGTGGACCTTGCGCGGGACGAGTAACTCGAGTTGGCGTTGCCCTCATACCTCCTCTTCCTCACGGCCCGAGCGAGAGTCGGCGGCGAGCTTCTTCAGCGAGGTCGTCTTGAGAGCACGAGAGCAAGCTGTCTCGGCTTGCCCTTGACCAGAACCTCAGCATGCGGTCGCCAACGAGTTCAAGCCTGCGAGCGAGGAGTGCTGCGAGCGAGCGAGACTGCCGCTTCGCCCCCTCGGCCGGCCTGGTTCGTCTTTCTGCGTTGCTACGAAGCGCTTCCTCGAGCGCAGAGCGAGCTCCTTCAGCGCGAGTCTGGGAAATACCGCGCCGTCGGGTCGACCGGGCGATCCCGCGGGGAACAAGCCGGCCGCGGCGGAGCAGCAACCTGACTCTTCTCGCCTCGACACGACCAGCTACGGCTCTTTACTACTTGCGCACGGGCTTTACTATGTCTCTGCCCTCGCCAGCACCCACGCCCCGAGCGTCGCCGCCTCTCGCCGCCTCCTCGTCCTCCTCATCAGCTCTCCCCGTCCTGTGGCTCCCGACACCGATCCATCCGACCGCGCGCAAGCTCGCCGCCCATGTCTTCGACGTCATAGATGCCGACTCGCCTCGGGCGGCGACCTGGACCGACGAGGCGCATGCTGTTGTCGTGAGGCAGGGAGGAGTGTCGGCCGACGAGGCGAGGAGGGCGGGCAAGCTCAGGATCATCGCGCGCAACGGGTGCGTCAATCTCTCGCTGCCCACGCTGTGCGAAGGACGGGCCGGTGCTGACGGTGTCCCCTCTCTGCGACAGCGTCGGGACAGAGACAGTGCCGCTCGAGGCCTGCCGCGAGAAGGGTATCGCCGTCACCAACCAGCCTGTTCGTCCTTCTCGCTGCGCTCAGTACCTCGAGCTACTTCATATGTAGCGCCGCGAGCTGACCCAACCCCCTCATGTGCGCAGGGCTCGAACGCCAAAGCCGTCGCTGAGCAAGCCCTCGTCCTCGCCATCTCGGTCGCGCGCCGCACGGTCGAGTTCGACCGGCGCCTGCGCAGGGGCGAGCGCATGCCGTCGATCCACTGGCTCGCCGAGACGCTCGAGGGCAAGACGCTCGGCCTCGTCGGCATGGGCGACATTGCGCGCGAGTTTGCGAAAAAGGCCGTCGTGCGTCGCTCTCTTTCACTCTCTGCTCATGTTGGCACGCTCTCGGGAGACCGGTCTGACGCTCGACGACTTCCTTATCATACAGGGCGCGTTCGACATGAAAATCCTCGTCTACTCGCCCACCTCGTCGCCGACCAAGTGGACCTCGTCCGACCTCTTGTCCGAGCACGCGCCGATCCCGCACCGCCGCGTCTCGTCCCTCGACGAGCTCCTCGCCGAGTCGGACGTCGTGAGCCTCCACTGCCCGCTCAACGACCAGACGCGCGAGCTCATGAGCGCGCCCGAGTTCGCGCGCATGAAGCCCTCGGCCATCTTCCTCAACACGGGGCGCGGCGGCCTCGTCGACGAGCCGGCGCTCATCGACGCCCTTGAGCGCAACGAGATCTACGGCGCCGGCCTCGACGTCCTCGCGCACGAGCCGGCGACGCTCGAGCGGTACGAGCGCCTGTTCCGCCTCGAGAACGTCGTCGTCGCGCCGCACGCCGGCGCAGGGACGCACCAGGTCCAGATCGACAGCTGCGTCGTCGCCGTCGAGACGTGCGCGAGCTACTTGAAGGGCGAGGGCATCGGCAGGAGCAAGAGGGTTGTCTAGCGCGTCGCTCGAGAAAGCTGAGACGGTGTAGAGCTCTTGCAGCGAGGACGAGCTACTAGATGTTCTGCCTCTCTTCTGCGCTCGAGAGTGTCTGTCTGCTACCTTTCGTCGACCGAGAGAAGGGGCGAGAGCAGGAGCGAGAGCGAGAGTCCGCCTGTGCCAAGTGCTCGAGCTCGCTCACAGCTCCTCTCGACGACGACGGGAGAGATTTGAAAAGCGGGTGCATGCACAGCGCGACGACAAGCTACACAGTGGTAGAGCTACGAACAGAGAGGGACAGACACACAAGCGGCGAGCGAGCAAAAGCGCCTCCTCCTCCTCTTCCTCCCGCTCGGACCTCTCGAGCTCACCACGAGTACGAGCTGCTCCTCTTCTCGCCGGCGGGCGGGCGCCCCGACGAGCGCGACGCCTTGTTGTCCGAGTGCGGGTTGCCGAGCGAGTCGAGGTATGAAGCGGGGACTGCGGGCGAGCGAGGCAAGGAGAGAGGGTCAGTGCGCGGCGCTCGACAGGGGACCGAGCGAGAAGAGGAGGAATAAGGCGACGCACAGTGGTTCCACACGCACGGGACGAGCGTCGCAAAGAGCTTCATGCCGACCTGGACCGGGTTGACGCCCTCGTCCGTGACGATGACGGTCGCCGACGACGACGAGCCGTGCGAGCCGTGCGGCGACATCGAGGTCGAAGCCGGGGCCGTGAGGACCGTCTCGAGCGACGAGACGCTCCACGGCATGACGGCGCCGCCCTCGTCGAGGATCTGAACGTGCGACGCGCCCTTGAGGCGGCCGAGGAACTCGATCGAGTACCTGCCTTGGCCCGACTTGGCCGGCTTGTGGAGGCGCAGCGCCGGGCCGAGGTGCGCGTAGTTGAGGACGTCGAGCGGCGTGAGCGCGTCGCGGCGGTCCTCGTCGTCGGCGATGCCGAGCGGGACGCGCGTGACGAGGTCGAGGCGGTTCTTGACGCGCCAGAGCGAGTTGGGGCGCTCGAGCGGCGTGAGCGACATCTTCTCGTACTCGCTCGCGAGCTGGCCGTCGCCGGGCCGGGGCGCGCCGTACGTGTAGCAGTCGCGCAGCTCGAGGTCGGGCCCGAGGTCGGCGGGCGAGGCGAGGAGGCGCATGTAGGCGAGCTCGGCGTAAGCGCCGCCGAGGCTGTGCCCGGTGACCCAGAGCTGGACCTTGGTCTTGTCGTCGCGCTTGAGGGCCTTGGCGACCTGCTTGAGCGCGCGCAGGATGGTGTCGTAGCCGTTCGACTCGTAGTCGCGGCGCGGCGAGTGGAAGAGCGCCTCGAAGAAGCCCGTGTGCGCGCCGCCGCCGCCGAGGACCGAGGTAGCCGAAGTGCGGTCGAGGGTGCAGTCGGTGAGCCACTCGGCGAAGGCGGTCGGACCCGTACCTGCGAGACGATGGAGGAGGAGGAGGCGAGTCAGCGTTGCTCAGTCGAGTGAGCGCAGGAGGAAGAGAGGCAGAGGGACGTACCCTTGAAGGTGAGGACGATGAAGGGCTTGAGCGAGCCCGGCTTGGAGAAGAAGAGGCCGGCGAACGAGCCGGCGACCGAGTTGAGGTCCGACACGCCCTCGAAGCGCAGGCCCCACTCAGCGGCCTGGGCGGCGATGCGGCCCTCGCTCAGGACGAGCATCTGCGCCGCGTCCTCGAGCTGCTTGTAGAAGGCGTCGCTCGTGTCGCCGAACGCCTCGTACGCCGTCGAGACGACCTCCTTGGCCTGGACGACGAGCTGGTCCTTGCGCTCGTACACGAGGGCGTTGAAGGCGAGGAGGGCGCGAACGAGGGGAAGCGGGATGGTGCGGACGCTGCGAGGAGGGCGACAAGGCGTCAGCGCGCGTGAGGGCCCAGTGGGGTGAAGAGAAATCGACGCACAGGGCACTCTCACGACCGGGGGCCGACGGGTCGAGCGGCCACTGCTGGTAGTCGGCCGTCGGCTTGGAGCCATCGAGGTAGGCTTGCGCCTCGTCGACGCTCGGCGCAAGCTCGGTGAAGAAGTCCGGGCTGGCCTGCAAGCGAGAAGGTCTGTGCGTCAGCGTCGGCTACGAGAAAGGAGGACGACCGAGCGAGAGGGACGCACCCAGTTGACGATCGAGTAGCCCTTGGCCCAGCGGTCCGAGATGTAGTCGATGAGCGAGTCGCCGTACCCGCCGATGCGGCCGAGGGCGAAGACGAGGCTGAGGAGGAAGATGGCGGTCCCGAAGAGCGGGTAGACGACGATGATGGCGAGCGACTGGGCCGGGTCCGAGAAGTAGGTCGACGGGCTGAGGACGACGTCCCGGATGATGCTCACGGCGCCATGCCAGCAAAAGAGGACGGCCGAGATGATGGCCTGGGCCGGACCCGAGGCGCGCAGGCGCTCGAACGGCGTCTTGCGGTACCTGGCGAAGCGAGCTCTTGCACGTGCGAGAGGATGGGCGCCTGGAGCGTCTTGTCGACCTGCTTGTCGTCCATCGTGTCCAGTCGAGGCTGCGGGCGAGGAGCGGCGGGGGAGGAGCGGG
>Ga0308169_10002938_pt1 | contig 17085 bp, 8 predicted proteins | sample PhyBR1_2_FD_202139 | JGI IMG/M metagenome (GOLD analysis project Ga0308169, IMG submission 202139) | Phyllosphere microbial communities from UC Gill Tract Community Farm, Albany, California, United States - DLSLSB.R1 | ecosystem: Host-associated > Plants > Phyllosphere > Unclassified | place... | reverse complement strand
CCTCTATCTTTATCGCCAGCTGGAATCCGAAGCGCTGCGTGTTTTATTACCTGTAACCAGTTACAGTAATGACCGTATTGTTGAGTCCTCCCTTGCTGCGGCCATCCAGCTTGGGTTGAAACACTACTTCAGGGGAAATGTTGATCATCTTAAGGGCGTTGTATATCGCGAACCTGAAAATGAAGGTGAATCTTGGCGGCAATATCTGGTTATCTACGACACGGTACCGGGAGGAACGGGCTCTCTCAAAGAGCTGATGAGAACGCCAGACAACCTGCTGAAATTGTTGCAGCAGGCCTATCAGGCATTAGTGGAATGTAGCTGTAATCACGATACCAGCAAAGATGGCTGCTATCGCTGTGTGTACGCCTATCGTGATCGTGGACGCATGAAGTTTGTTTCACGTGACCAGTCGCGCGTCCTATTGGCGCAAATTCTTAAAGCCAGCGATAAAATTCGCCAAATTAAAACCATTAATAGTATTTCGCTCGATGCAATGATGGGGTCTGAGCTTGAGAAGCGATTTATCAGCTGCCTGCAGGAGCAAAAAAGCTTAGTTGTTAGCCGCAGTTACGCGCACCAAAGCGCAGGTTGGGTTATCAGCACCAGAGTAGAGTCTTCTTCCAGTTGGCATTTAAAAGCGCAGGTCGATTTAGGCGTTAAAGAGGGAGTGGGTATTCCATCACGTCCTGATTTTGTTCTTTACCCTATTGCGCAATCAGCAGATATAAAACCAGTAGCGATTTTTCTTGATGGTTATGCATTCCATAAAGATTCTATATCTGACGACGTACAGAAACGGCAAGCAATTAAAGATAGCGGGCATTATCATGTCTGGACTATCGGTTGGCGTGACCTCAACGAAGCGGGCTGTAAGCATCTGCAGGACGTGCTTGGTCTTGGGCACAACCCGGCAATGAAGAATCCAACAATTTATAACCGATTCCACGATATCAATTTTGTTACTTTGCATAGCTCTGTGCAGGACAAAAATAGCTTTGATTTGTTGCTTGATTATCTGTCTGAATCTGAGAAAAAAGCGACACTTTGGAAAAAGTTAGCTGCTGCACACGCTTGGGTATGGCTGGACGTTAAGTGTTCGCAAGAGCCTGGCGTTCAGCAAAAATATGCTTATGAAATGCAGGAAAATGCCTCACCAGTACGCCAGAAGCAAATCTCACCCGATGAACCTTTTGTTTTTGGCGGGCTTCTGGACAGTTGCGGTTCATCTCAACCATTTATTGAGTTGGCATCAGTACTACTTCAGAGCTATCTCAAGATCACGCCAACTGCTGATCAGCTGTGTGAGGCATTACGACTACATCTCTGTTTTGATGACCGCCATTCAGAAGATAGCGGTTATGAAGCTGGATTTTATGGTTTCTGGCGCTTGGTGAACCTGCTGCAATTTTTGCCTGATATGTCGTTTACCAGTCGTAAAGCAATACACCAGCCACAAGAAAAATTAGTAGTTGTGCCGATAAAAGCAGCTCAAGAAGTGCAGTCAGATGCCAGTTGGGCAGAAATTATTGAGTTTGAATTACTCACCAGTGAAGAAATTGCTTTGCTTCAGGCTCATGACCTTGGAGCACCTGTTCCTGGCTACGCCTTACAAAACGATCTGGGTGAGATTATTGCAGAAGCCGATCTTGCCTGGCCTGAACGGAAACAGGTCATCATTTTCGAAGATGAGAACTTCGCTTCTCATTTCACAACAAATGGCTGGCAGGTCGCTTTAGGCCCAATCAGCGAAGAAACCTTACAACATCTGTCAGGAGGTGATAAATGACGGTTCAGTCGCCAAAAGTGGCACTTTCTGATGGCTTTTTGGGGGCGTTTGCGCGTATCCCAAAAGTGCAGCAGAAGAAAGTTCAGGAGTTTATTTCTAAGTTTCGCCAGGATCCCACCAGTAATGGGCTGAACTACGAAAAGATTCACGATGCTCGAAGTGCCAATGTTCATTCGGTACGCATTGATCAAACTTACCGCGGTATCGTGCTTAAACCAGAACAAGGCGCGATATATATGCTGATGTGGGTGGACAAGCATGACGAAGCCTATGAATGGGCGCGCCGTCATGACTGTTCGATTCACCCATTAACTGGGGCGATTCAGGTTATTGATATTAGTTATATCAAGGCTGCGCCTGAACCTTTTGCACCTGATAAATCTAAGCTGTTTGCTGCATATTCAGCCGATCAGATCCTGGCACTAGGTGTTCCTCCTGTATTTATCGATCAGGTTATGGTTCTTACGGATGTCTATGGGCTTAACCAGCTTGAAAACGTTATGCCTGCAGAGGCCTGGGAGCCACTTCATTGGTTGTCTGAAGGATTGGATTACCAAGAGGTTCTGGAAGAGTTTAACGACCGCAAAGATGTGCTTGTCGATACTAACGACTTCATCGAAGCTATTGAACGCAGTAAGCGTCGATTCCATGTAGTGGAAAATGAGCAAGAACTGCTCCAAATGCTTAATGCACCACTAGAAAAGTGGCGAATCTTTTTGCACCCCAGCCAGCGTAAGTTGGTAGAAAATCCAGCGACCGGACCTGTTCGTGTATTGGGTGGAGCAGGTACAGGGAAAACAGTAGTCGCTATGCATCGTGCAAGATGGCTTGCTCAACGTTTGGGTGATCAACCTGGCAAGAAAATTCTGTTTACGACTTTTACTCGTAACCTTGCTGCAGATATTCGCGCCAATTTACAGCGTCTTTGTTCTCGTGAAGAAATGGCTCGCATCGAAGTTATTAATATTGATGCCTGGATGAGTGAACAACTTAAACGTCATGGTTATGATTTCCGTGTAGTTTATGAAAGCGATGAAGGTCGACGTAAATGCTGGAGTTATGCCTTGCAGCAAGCCCCAGCAGAGCTCGGTTTATCTGATAATTTTTACGCGGAAGAATGGGCTCGGGTAGTGCAACCTAATGCGGTCTACAGTCGTGAAGACTACCTTAAAGTTAGTCGGCTAGGGCGAGGAACGGCATTGTCACGTATTCAGCGAGCCAAAATATGGCCTGTATTTGAAGAGTTTCGTTCCCAAATGGCACGCGCAAAGTTGCGTGAAATGGGGGATGCGATGCATGAAGCGATTGTCCTGTTTAAAGAAAAACAGGTTCAGTTACCTTATAGCAGCATTGTGGTCGATGAAGCCCAGGATATTGGTGCTCCGGCCTTTACTCTAATTCGTAGTCTGGTACCTGAGTCACCTAATGATCTGTTTATTGTCGGTGATGGGCATCAGAGGATCTATCGCAATAAGGTTGTCCTGGGGCAATGTGGCATTAATGTCCGTGGCCGCCGAAGTAAGAAACTAAAAATTAACTACCGTACAACCGAAGAAACTCGTCGGTTTGCCGTTGGGTTGTTGACTGGAGTTAAGGTAGATAACCTGGATGGTGAAGCAGATGCCAGCAATGATTATTTGTCATTGCTGCATGGTGATTTACCAACCATAACGCATGCTACCGATTTTAAAGAAGAAGCAGGCACCATCGTTAAACAGATTCAGGCGTTACTGGCTAATAATGTGCGTTCCCAGGATATTTGTATAACGGCCCGTACCAAGCACGCCTATGACCGTTATGCTTCTGCGTTAGATGATGCTGGAATTGAAACTTATTCTTTAGGCCAGGACAGCGGTGATACTGATCAACGTTCTGGGGTGCGTATGGCAACGATGCATCGCATCAAAGGACTTGAGTTCCAGTATGTCTTCCTTGCCGGGATTAACGATGGTGTTGTACCTGAGGTGAAAGCAATAACTTCAGATGATCCTGTAGAGAAACGTGATGCGTTGTTCAATGAACGAGCATTGCTTCACGTGGCAGCAACGCGTGCGGTAAAAGGTTTATTTGTTTCATCATACGGTAAACCTAGTTTCTTACTGGAGCCTGAAAGCGAGTAACACAACCAGATAACCAGATAACCAGAAGCTACAGCTTCTGGTTATCTGCATTTTAGCCCTTATCAATATCGGCCACTGATTTGCTGATTTGGTAAGGATTAGGAAATCAAGTGGCACATGGAAGGGCTTTCGCAGTGCACAAATTGCGTGTTGTTAGCCCTGTGGGCATAAAGGACTGACGCAACGAAATGTACATAGAAAAATTTCTGACTGAATACGATGACTCGCTAACAGGTGAATTGAATGTTGATCCACTTGGGCAATTAGTCATCTGGTCATCCTGGGGACAGGACATCTTTCATAGCCGCATTACTTCTATCGCAAATGATGTGCGGCAATACACGCTGAATCTGATACATCACAGCGTACTGCGCCAGCTGCTGGCAGATGACAAGCAGCAAACTGCTGGTGCGATGAAAAGCCTCTATCATAAAAAGCAGGCGCGCGAGTTCAGCGCAGCCTGTCTGATCCATCTTGAAAATATATATATCTACTCCATGCTGGCGGCTGAAAAAAGGGGCGTCACGCTCACCGGTGTGCAGGGTATCAATAAAGCCCGGCCAAGATGGAATGCCGCAGACAAAAATCCTCCGTTACATTTTGGTCATGAGAAGGGCAGTGAGCTGCTGACCAATCAGATTGCGCTTGGCACCAATGGGCGCTACAAATCGCCAATGATGAATATGCAGTTTTTCACTACTGATTACCGCTACGATCTGCCGGGTAATAAGCCTGTGTGGCAGGCTGCAGAGGCATTTATCCAGCATGTGCCAGAGCTGAATAAATTACGTGCAGCGGCTCTGACCCACTTGCAGTCACTAATGCAGGTATCACATAAGCGCGATCTCAGCCCGGTTTACGAAGACATTCCTGCCAGCCTTAAAAAGGCTTATGTGACGGCATTCCGCGACCCCAAAATGGTGGGTGATTACTCCCGTGAATTCTGGCTGCAAAGAACAGGTTTGGATAAACACGCGGCTGGGGCGATTTATCTGGTACTTGAGCAGGAACGTGAACGTTCGGACGAACCGGAGCTCACAGTCGCTGAGGTTTTCAAACGAGCCGTACAACAGGCTAAAAGCGTGCCTGAAATGAATGAAAACGATCTCATGGCGTTACAGAATATCTGCCAGGCTGAGCCGTTTTTGTCGTTGATCGATCTGATGTTTTCTGGTCTACGCCGACAGGGTAGTCAAACACTGGCAGAGTTCCGTCAATTCTGGCAGTCGCGCGGTCTCACGGAACTACATCTGCCTCAAATGGCGGCTCAGCTTCAACAAAATGGTGCACTACTTTCCTCCCTTTCCGGAACTCCCGCTAGACGTTTTCAGCAGTTATTAACGCTGGCCAGCGAGACATTGCTGGAAGAACAGGTACGGGGTCTGCTGGCCTATCATCACAAGCTAATGGAAGCTCGAGGGCAAATTCCGTGGCTAATGCTGGAAGGCGACGAGATTGTGTTGCAAGTGCCGCCGTATTCGCTTCGTGAAGAACGCCGGAATAGCGACTGGGTAAACCGTTACTATTTGCCACAGTTAAGGCACATGCTGAATGGCTTATGGGGAAGCGCGGCATGAAACAGCTAGAAACTTTTAAAAAGCAGATTGCTGAAATGGGCGATCTAAAGCGCGTTTGGCTTACCACCTTTAATCTGGATATCTCTTTTGTTGAGACTTGGGTGCTACCTGCTGTACTGGGAATGGATGTGCCTGCGAGTCGTATGGACTATGAAGGCCTGCAACGAGCGCTGAACGAGAGCGGCATTGATTTCCGCATTTATTGCGATCCGCACATGATGGCGAAAGATAAGCCGAAAAGAACCTCGATAGCGGTGTATCCGGTTTCGGTGCGTAGGCTGGCTCAAGGCGAAGACTCTTATCTGGACAAGGATCGCGGTCTGTTTCACCCGAAAGTGTTTTATCTCGAAGATCACAACAGAAAGATTATTGTGGGTGCGGGCAGTGCCAACCTTACGCTGAGTGGATGGGGGCGAAATCAGGAAGCAGTAGTTTTTCGTTGCGTTGCCAGTAATACCCAGTACCAACAGGTAAAACAGTTTTTTACCTCTATCGACAACAGTTTGAATAAAGAAGCGTTCTTCCCCATACGCCGTAAGTTTCTTGGCGATGATCATGACTGGTCATTTATTCACAGTCTGGCTGGCGCCACGCTGCTGGATACCCTGAAACAGGGTGTTGAGTTGAAAACGCTGAGCGTCTGGTCACCTTATCTTGCTGCGGATCTGGCAGGTTTTATTGGCAGGTTAGGGCCAGAATTACACGTAGAATTAGTTCCTGACTTGGTCGAAGGAAGCTATATACGCACTCGCTGGAGTGAAAGTATTCAGGAGCTAATAACAAGTAAAGCGCTGACCCTTCACGACTCGCCTGCTCCCAAAGACGATCGTGCGTTGATGACCCATGCCAAGCTCTGGCTGGCGAAAAGCAGCAAAAGCACGCAACTGGCAGTGGGTTCCTGGAATTTCACTTCTCCCGGTTGCAGCAGCCTCATGGAGAAAAACTGGAATGTAGAAGCGGGAATTGTGCATCCGGTCTCTCGTAACATCACGATTTGCGGCAAAGAATGGGATGATGTTAATGAGGAGGATTTCGCCAGTGAAGCACTGTTGAAGGAAGAGGTGCTGGAGCTGGGCGAACTCCCTCCTTTCGATCTCACCGTTATTTTTGACTGGACCCGCTGCGAATATCAGATTGTCGGGCAATGGTTCAGTGGCAAGCCAGAGTCGGGTTACCACTTGATACTGCCGGGTATCAATGGGTCGAATGAACTGGTATGGAAAGCTAATGGTAAAGTTCTGAAGTCACCACAGCAATTGGCAGTATTGAAGAGCGATGCCGTGTTGGATAACCCTTTTTATACCCTGCGTAGAGCAGGAAAAACAGACTGGCAGGGTATGATCGTCGAAACTGGTACTGAACACCGGCGCGCGCTGAGCTTTACATCGCTCGATGATCTGCTTAACAGTTATCTGAGTTCTGCAGATCCCGGTTTGAGCGATCGCCTTATGCTGCGGGGCGTTGGGGCGCAAGACGAAGTGCAAAGTGAGGTAGAGGCAGAAATCGTTAGGTTAGAAGTCACCAGCTATTTCCGCCTGTTTCAGGCCATCCAACAACGTCGCAACTGGCTGGTAGAGGTGGAAGATGGCACCCTGCTTTATCGTCGTCTGTTCAGCGAACCTGGCTGTCTGCAGGAACTGGCAGAAATAGCCAGAGAGCGGGTGAAGCAACCAACCCATCCGGTATTTAACTGGTTCCTGGCGCAGGAAGTTAATAGTCTGGCAGCTCTGGCAATAAAGCGTGTTAAAAGTATCCGACGCAAACGGGGGGCTGAAGCCATATTTGTCGCAGCGCACTTGTGGGAGTCTCTACAGGTTGCCATTCCACCTCTAACTAGCGATGCCGCTAGCCTGCGTTATCTCGCTGCCATCAGGGAAGACTGTAGTTATGGCGAATAAGTTAAAACAGATCATTACCCCGGTTGAGGTTTCAGCCGTGATGAATTTCGATGCGACTGATATGCACTGGCAGTATCAATCCGGTGCGTCCAGCATGGCGGCGAAGCAGGCTGAGGGTGTGGCTGGATTGTGGAATTTGCTGAGTAAACAACGACTGGCGCTTCTCGCCGATGAAGTCGGCATGGGCAAGACCTATCAGGCGATGGGTATAATGCTGCTGTTATGGGAGGCAAAACCCGATGCGCGCATTCTGGTGATGGCACCTAACAGGACGCTCTGCGACAACTGGGAAAAGGAATTCGGCACCTTCACCCAGAAGCACTACCGGGCAGCGAATAATGCGTTTACCTCAGCAGAGGGGAAGGAAAAATATGCTCCGCAAATTCAAGGCAGGCTGGCAGATCTGGCGGCAGCTGTGGAGAAAAAGGCACACCATTTCTACCTCACTACCATCCACTCATTAAGCGGCCTGGTGCCCCAGTCTGAAAAAGAAGATGCTCTGAACGCTGCAGAAGCCTATGGCGCGTCGTATCGTCAGCAGATTAAGCAAGCTCTGGGAAAAGGAGGCTTTGACTTAATTATCATTGATGAGGCGCACTACTTTCGTAACCGAAGCGGCTCACAGCGCGCTGCTGCCGCTCAGGCCTTCTTTGGTGATGCGCAGGATCGGCTGGGTAGCAACGTACTACTGTTGACGGGAACCCCCAATCACTCATCACCACGAAATATTTATGACATTTTTAGCTACTTCAGTGACTTGCCAAAGCGGTACGCAGTGGATGATGTCAGCGCTCTGATGAATGATTTTGCCATCCGTCGCCTGCGCAAAATGCAGGGCAGGGAGGGCAGTCACAGCAAATATGAATATCGTCATGAGCGCGCCAGCGTTTCCAACTTTACTGACCGGCTGGATGCAGAGCTGTTCTTTGCTCTTTATCAGAAACAACTGGTTGTCCAGCTGGATAAAGAGAAAAAGTCGGGTGGCGGCAGACGTATGCTCTATGGCTATCTTGAAGGGTTTGAATCAACGGGTAGCACAGCCAGTGAGCGGGACAATGGTGGCGATGAAGAAGAACATATCCATAACGACTTCAACCAAGCCCCGGATTCTTCTCTGCTCAACAGGCTTACCCGGCAGTTTAACGATATCTATCACCGCTTTCCAGATCACCCGAAATACGATGCGCTGGTGGATGCCTGCGTTACCAGCGATCCATTCGAGCAGTTGCAGCCGCTACACAGCAGAAAGCATCTGGTCTTTGTGCGCCGCATTCCGTCGGTGCGCGAAATTACCCAGCGCATCAACGCCCGTTATGACGAAATGATGGCTAAGCGGTTGATGGATGTCTGGCATCTACCCGCTGATGCACGGGAAAAATGGCGAGAATCGGGTTGGTCGCGGGAAATCTTCGTTGATCTTTTATCGGGAAAATCCAGCGGGGAGCCGGATCTGGAAGAGCATATGCAGGAAGAGAGCGCGGCAGATGAACCCGAAGCAGATAATGAGCTGAAGCTTTCCAGTAAAATAGCTGAGTTGTTTGTAACGAAGAAAACCGGCCTACGTCGCACTGACTGTGCCAACGTCAGTTTGCGTTTCCGCCGCCCGGAAAGTCTTTTCTCTCTATTTCTGGAACCCGCACTGGACGGCACAACTGGCACCTATCGTTATCATTACCGAAAAGAGTCTGGTGAACGTCAGCGTGACAGCTATGGTGATGCCGCGCGCGATGCCCGGTGGTCGCAAACCCCATTAGCGGCGGGGATTGAATATACCAAGGCATTACCTACCGCCTGGGGACTGATGTTCAATGAGCTCCCGCAACCGGCAAAAGAGCAACTGATAAAGTGGCTCGACCAGCCTAACGGCATGGCAATCATTGAAAACTTTGCCAACTATCTGCGCACTGGTTACCTATTTGCCAGCCCGGTGATGATTGAGCTCTATTGCTGGTTTACTGAGTTCAGGCGTAAACCTCAAAAGAACGAAGTTCAGCAGCGCTATGAACATTTTGTTGAGTGGGTGACTCCCAAACTGAAGAGATCGCTGATGCAGCGTTACTTTGTGGCTGCCATCGAAACTTTCGAAACACTATGCGTGAAAATTGTTGGCCAAAAGCTGGATAGTAATCAGTACAGCTGGCGCGAGTTTACCAGCCTGAACAGCCCTGGCTGGTACGCTAGCGGGCAATCCCACAACCGTGAACGCTTGATTCGCGGATTTAACTCGCCCTTCTTCCCGAATGTCTTGGTAGCGACTTCTGTATTGCAGGAAGGTGTGAACCTCCATCTTCAATGTCATCAGGTGCACCATTACGGCATTGCCTGGACGCCTGGTGATAATGAACAGCGGAATGGGCGAGTTGACCGCCTCTTTGGCCGTATCAATACCATGCTCAAGGTCCAGGGAGAAGCCGAGATGATAATAAATTATCCTTACCTTGAAGGTTCATTTGACCAGGATCAGTTGGCATCATTTATTCGCCATAAACATAGTGTTGAAGAGAAGCTTGACAGTTGTGAACCCCAGGATTTCGATAGTGCAATTGATCTCCAGGAGGACACTCAGGATTGGCAACGATGGCTACGACAGCCTTGTAAGGAAAAGGATAAAGAAGATCCTTATCCAGCAAGGTTTGATCAGCAGTGATCTACTCTTGGTGATTCCCACACATACGATAATCACCCTCGTATATCAACGGATTATCAAAGAAGGGGACCAGTGTGTAGTGGCTGGAGCCACTACACACTGGCCCAGCCGCTATATTGTCTTAAAAATTTGTCCCTATATTATTTCGGTCATGCAGCAGCAGAAATCGGCGCTGCAGTCTCCAGTTGATCAACTATCTCGCTAATTTGCGCATGGCCATAGGTTAGAATCGGCCTTTGCTTAACCACACTGACTACCAGCGGCTTGATCAACATATTGGCTGTTGCACGGCCTTGCTCTTTAGCAGCGAAGATGATCTCCAGCGTTTTTGGGTCGAGCACTGCTGCCAGATTCGCATTAAGATTTTCTAGCTCATGCTCTGTAAGAATGAAGCTTGTCGCAAGCCATGTTACTTGCTCCTGAATGAGCGTCAGCACCTTAACCCGATCGTCTTCAACCAGAGCACCCGCAATTTTTTTGGAAATAGCTGTAGCAATCATCCCACCTAGTAAGCCGCCTGCTGCGCGCCCAGCTAAAGCGCCAAACGGACCTAATGGGCTAAGCATTACTCCGCCAGCAATGGAACCGATAGCTCCTCCTGCCACGCCGGAAGAGGTTACAGCCAGATTTTTTATAAACTGAGCTCCAGAAATATGACCACGTATCATCTTGATCATATCCGGGCCAGTGGTCACGGCGACCAACGCAAAAGAGGTTATAAGAGTACCACGCATCATTTTATTCAGAGAATTCAGGTTATTGGCACCGACTCCCTGCTGAAGCGCATTCCTTACAGTTGGGCTGGCTGCCGCGAAATCAATATTTTTAAGCAACCCCTGAACGGCGCCAATGCGGTGTAACTGCTGAACCGTCACATAAACTGTCAGCGTACGGGCAAAGGTTTTCCCTGCCTGAATCGCAGCTATTTGTAGCGCGGCCTTACGATCACCGGTATTGAGATAGAAAATAGAAGCCGTCAGGCCAAAGCTGAGCCCGCCTGCAGCAAGGCTGACAATAGACCCTTCTGCAAGATCGTAAGTAATGGATTCGAATGTGCCAAACTTAGTAATATTCTGGGCTTGGGTATAGGTAAGATGGCCCTGACGCACTAGTTTTGTCGCTTCAGCAGGGTCGTTAACCCCTGGCACTTTTCCATCGCGAATTTTGTTTTGCATAGTCTCCAGTGCTTTTGCGTACTGGTCTTTTGGCACTTCAAGCTGCATCGGTGCGCCGTTACTATCATAATAACGATAGTGACCATTTTGCCCGTCAAAGCCCGCACCTACGTTGCGCGCTGCAGTTGCACAATACTTTGTTTGGATCTCAGTTCCATTAACCAGCCTGTCGGCTCCGTTTTTTGCATTATTGTCACCGAGAATATGTGCGTCTTTCAGCTGAACTTTGTCGACCAGATGGTTTCCTCGTTCAGCTGCAAAACCATGCCCCTGTCCACCCGTAGCAAACATTTTTTCATTTGTATTCCAGGCTTCTGGCAACGTAATGAGGATCAGGCCATTCGTCGCTGCGCTGGAAATAAATTCAGCTTGTGGTCTCTCATGGATTTCTAGACACAGTTTTTCTGTTTCCCGGCAGACATCAGAGCAATACCATTCATGGTTTACATGCTCAGTACCATTGACACTTTTAATGTCACTCAAACCGCATGTCGTGCAGGTACAAAGTTCATCTATATAGTGGAATGAGACAAATTTGCGTCCATCTGAAAACGAATAATAACTTCCACAATCGAGATAACGATTCAGGAGGTCATCGTTAGCAGCAGATGGTAAATTCAATCGATTGGCGAAAAGTCTTTTCAGCTCATCGGAAGAATGGGTTAGCTTGCTGTTTAATCGTTCATTGAATTCAGCCATTTTTGTTTCATACCAGGCATCATTCAACAACCAGTTTTCGCCCGCCAATTCTTGTTCACGCGTATCGCCCTGCAAAATATATTGCGAGACCAGCTTCAGATAAATACTTTCGATTAATTCTGCTGAGAGGTTACTTCCTTGTTTTAGCTCTGCCAGCCATCCTCGGCTATTGATTGCTTTTTTTTCCTTCAATCCTTCGTTGATAGTAATCGTTAATTTTTTAATTTCCTGAATCTGGTTTGTCGCATAGAACTGCGTCAGTAAGGCCGATATCCAGTAAAGCAAACCAGCCCACCACATCAGCGAAAAGGAGATATCGTATTGCCATGCGATAAATGGAGTTGCAGCAGAACAGGCCATCAAAAAATAAGACGTATAAAAACAACAGTAATACTCTTTAATTTTTCCGGCAATGTCGGCTGATGTGAGCCCATTTCTCAGAATCGCTTTGGTTTGCACGGGCAGCGCTAGCATGCCTCCAGCAAATGCAGCAGTTAAAATGAACTTCATTGAGTCAAAGGTATGGGCTTCATAGGCGATATGCTTGCCGTCAAGCCCCCACATAAAGCTAATGATCATGCCAGAAATGACAAAAGAAACACCCAACAACCAGCGTAGGCGAAGCGTAAAGGTTATGCGCTCCACCATATAACCTGCTAATAACGGTGGGCCTGCAACGATCAGTGCTACGAGGCCTAATATCACACCCAGAATATTGAGGGATGCCCGAAATAACGCCTTAAGAATTACAAACCCTATAACCAGAAGAATTAATGCACCAATTATCTGTAGCATTATTATTTTTATCCTTGTTTTAACTGTTTCATCCTGGCATCACGCCATCATAAAGATGTCCAAATCATCCGCATTTTTAATGATTTTGTTTTTCTCTACTCCATAGGCCTGAGCAAGTGTAATGCTCACTTCGAGTAATTTACGGTTATTTTCAACATTGAAAGCTGCTGCTGTCAGTTCACCTAATGCCGTGAATTCGGACAAGATTCGCTTGAGCGCCTGCTGCTCTATATCATTCAGCAGAAGAGTAAAATGGTCCATTCTGGCTTGCAGTGCCTTACGGGCTTTACTGTCCAGATTTTTGGCGACGGTGACCATGAACTTCCCAGAGAGAGAGCCAATAACAGCCCCCAGCACAGGAACAGGGATTAACGCCTGTCCTGCAATGGCCATTGCACCGACAATGGCGGACTCGGCACAAACAATGAGCCCGAGCTCGGTAAACTCATCAAGATCTATTTCACCCTTCTGGTAAGATAGGGCAAGGCTTCCAACCCCTTTGGCGGCAGTGACCAGTGCGCTGGCGAATGGTGCTCCCATCGAGGCATAGTTGGTAAGGGTATAAATCGCTCCAGCGGATACACCTCCAATGGCAGCACCTTTTAGCGTATCCAGCCCCACGTCCTGCCAGTCTTGTGTATCGAACTCACCACAAAATATATTTTTACCGTCACGATACTTGCGGTATATCCCCGTTCCGAGAGCAAAAGCCCCCCCGAAAGCTCCCCCCATCGCTGTCGCCCGCATGGCTTCGTTCAGCGAAGGCTGGTGATCCTCGATAATTTCAGCTTTTTTAGTCTCGCTCTGCTTACCTAATTCCTGATCATGCTTATCAAGTGTTTCGTCGATTTTCCCCCATTGAACGTCTTTGTAATCGGAAACACCTGGGCGCACGACATCGGCAAATGGTCGCCCCGTCGCGCTTTCAATATCGGCAACTTTATCCTTAATAGCCTGTAATGTTTTTTCGCTCAATCCCTCTACCGGCTTCCCGTCAATGACGTCCTGGATGGTCTGCCAGGTATCTTTCGGGATATGGTAAAATGGCTCACCCTTTGTGAAGTCAGGATAGGTTTCCATGTGCTTCAGGACATGCGTTAGATTGTTATTAATGCCATTTATAAATTTTGACTGTACTTCAGTACCATCAATCTTGTAGTCCGCAGGGGCGGTGCGACCCACCCCGTTAAATGTTGCACCTAAAGCCGACTCATCAACCAATCCCTCATCGATCGCCTGGCGTGCATTGCGCACGCCCACCTCAAGTTGTTCAGCAATCTCACCGTGCTTGGTACTCATCGAACCCAGAATGTTATTCGGTGACGCAATAAAATCACGCACCTTCTGCATCTGTTCGCCCGCAAAAGTAAAGGCGCTATCCTGCTGCGCCAACTTAAACAATTCATCCTTGATGCGGGCCTGATTGAGGGCATCAACTGCACTGCCGATAACTTGGTCGCCACCCGCATCATGACTATTTAAACTATTCATTACTGGATTTTCTTGTTGATCAGTTTTGACAACGCATTGATATGGTTAATCAACGCCCCTAGCTGATCTTTCTGATGCGCATTGAACTGGCTATAGTCTCGCGGTGCGGTCTTTTCCAGTGCATCGACGATGCTTTCAGTGCCATGATAATGCTCTGACGTTAACACCTTTAGTTCCTGAGCTCCGCGTTCCATCACTCTCAATTCGCTGGTTTTGGCGCGAACCTGGCGATCTTCGCGCTGAGCTTCGTCAATGATTTTTCCATTCTTACGACGAGCCAGTAAGGTTCCTCCCGCAATACCTACGGCACCAATTCCCCAACCGACTGGACCCGCTAACGCCAGCAATGCGCCTCCGGCGGACATGCCTCCGCCGCCAGCTGCCAGTGCACCACCACCAAGCCATGCCAGTGCAGCATTCGTTGCCGCAGCGCCGCTTAAAGTTGCAATTGCGGTACCCGTTGAGGCCGTACCAAAAGTCGTTGCAATGGCTAAGGCTGCCGTGGGGGCAAATGCTGCGACTCCCGCTCCGACTGCAACCCCTGCGGCAGCGGTCCCTTTTCCAACGTGTGATGTTCGGTATTCTTCTTCCAGTTTTTCGACGACGTTATCGAATTCAGCAATTTCCGCTTTCAGTTCGCTCCAGGATTTATCAAATTCTTTGGGTTTATTCGCCAGTCGGTTTACAAAGCTTTCACCACGAGTAATCAAATTTTTACTGCACTTTTGGCGCAGCAAAAAGAGCGCAGTGATCTCCACCTGAGTATCTTTTGCCTGTGCTTCATATTGGTTAGTTGCTCTGGTGAGACTGGCTAATGCTTCTTTTCTTTCTGAACCGCGTAGCATGATTTACTCCTGTTGCATGTCGTCAAAAATAGCCATGCCGTATTTTGTTTCCATTTCAGCCATCTGTTGATTGAGCTTCTGCTGAAAACGATGTTGCAGGCTAATAGGGGAAATAATAATGAGATTGGGTAACCAGTATCGTAATAGAGGGAAGAGCTGGTTTTCGTGCGCCATTTCGGTTTGCACAATCAAATCACCGTTTGATTCTTGTCGTATTAATTTCTGCGCAGATAATAAGTTGCGCCGCTGAAAGTAGTAGCTAACCTCGGCTGCGATTTTGACGTGTACCGTCTGCTTATTCAGAGAAAACCAGACATCATCTTCTTCAGCAAAGTACTGGGTTATGTGCCGCTCTGGCGTGAAATGTACGGGAGTAAGATTCAGCCAGCGAATTTTAATGAGCTGATAACCCTTCACATTTCCTCTATCCACAGCACCGAGATACCAGACACCTTTTATGTTAATGAGCTTATAAGGGGCAACGGTACGGAGTTTGTCTTTATAGTGAAATTCGCAAATGTTGTTTTCGCGAATCGCTTTATCAAAAAGACTAAAGTTATTCTCAAGTACTCGTTGAGCCTTAGGATCGCTCGGTAAAGCACGGATACTTAACGACGCTAAATCAGGCTGGGAAAAGAGTTTTTTTGCGCGAAATAACGCTTCCATACCTAAAATACGGACGAGATTTTGCAGTTCTTTTAGTGATTGAGGTTTGGCATAAGCAGGCGCCAGCCTGTAAATACCCTCTCCATTATGGATAATACGATCGCCCAAGCGGTTAAGATCCCGATACAAGGTGCGTTCGCTTATTTTGAATTCGTTCATCAACTTTTGGCGAGACACAAAACCGTATTGATAAAGTTCTGAGATAATGACGGTTATTCTCTGTACCATGACTTCATGCCCGCTCATAAGTCTTCCCTTGATAGCTTTTCCCTGATGGTAATCTTACTTACTGACAGGTTATGTCAGTAAGCGACAGAAAAATGAAGAGCCTCCTCTTTCTATATCGGCACAAAAACAGTTTTTCTTAAAAATTTCATGTATCAATGTTGCACCCGATACAACCCGGTAAGCATGAGACTAATTGCTCTCTGCGGATAATCCATCATAATTGACAAATTGTCCTTTAAAATTAATGACCTGATTGGATGGTGTGTAGTCCACATCGGAGAGCGACTCATCGCAACGGGCAATCGACGGGTCGCTAATTTTCATCCATTCTGAAAATGTTTCCAGAAAACGTAAGCCGCTGTGTTGTACCGGGATGATAACTCTTTCTATTTGATTTCTGTCGACGGTGAAAAATGGCACGACGTAATTCTCGCGGGTTTATCTCCGTGCGTTAAGTAAGCACTTGCCGTGTCTTTGTTGATGTATGACAGTCCGTGATCCGAAAAATACATCATGGACCAGTCGCCGCCGTGATGCTCTGCCATGTCATGGATCTGTCCCAGCAGCTTGTCAGTCATAGCGATGGATTTGATATAGCATGATATTTCTTTGGCACCCGCATCGATATCATACTGATCTCGTGTTCTCACACAGGCCTGCGGATGTGACCCCGTCAGGTGCAGTACGATGAATTTTTTCCATCGCCCTGTTTCAGTGCGGTTTTGAGTTGCGGCAACAACTGATCATCCGGGGAATACGTCCTGTCAACAGAGCTGGCTGATTTAGTAAAATAAGGATGGTCTGCACTTTCTCCTATTAATGCCACGGGTGAGTCAAAATGACCTTTCCTGCCCGGATTTGAAATCCACCAGGTTTCAAATCCGGCGCGTGGCGAAATCTCACGCCATTAAAGATAGTGAGTTATGTCGGGCTATAGAGGCAGTAGTGCAGGGGAAGGCTGACGATCCTGGTGGTGGTGTTTACAAGAAGCGCCTGAACCAGAATCGCGATCGCGCCATTATCCTGGCAAAAAGTGGGGAGCACTGGTTTTATATATTCCTTTATGCCAAACAGGATATGGCAAATATTGATAATCGCGAGCTGGCCGGATTTCGCGAGTTAGCAAAGCACTATGCTGCTCTTAGCGATGAAAAG
>Ga0308169_10002937_pt1 | contig 17088 bp, 14 predicted proteins | sample PhyBR1_2_FD_202139 | JGI IMG/M metagenome (GOLD analysis project Ga0308169, IMG submission 202139) | Phyllosphere microbial communities from UC Gill Tract Community Farm, Albany, California, United States - DLSLSB.R1 | ecosystem: Host-associated > Plants > Phyllosphere > Unclassified | place... | reverse complement strand
GTAGTCGTTCGAGGCCGCCGGCAGCCAGTACTTCTCCTGGGAGTTGCCGAGCCCGACGCCGAAGATCCCCCCGTTGGCCATGCCCCACATGCCGTGCACGGCCTGGTAGCACTCCTTCTCGGCGTCGCACGTCGACGGGTCGAACGCCGCGAGGATGCGCTTCATGCGGTTCTCGCTGCTGAGCGCGAAGCCCAGCACGCCGATCAGGCCCAGGATCGCCGGGATGATGAACAGCCGCAGCTTCGCACCGGAGAAGAACAGGCAGCCGAGCACGACGAGCACCAGCACCATCACGGTGCCGAGGTCGTCTCCGGCGAGCACCGTCCCGATCGCCAGCACCGCGACGGGCACGACGGGGATGAACACCTGATGCCAGGTGCCGAGCTTGGACTGCTTGCGCATCAGCACGAACGCGATCCACACGGCCAGCGCGAGCTTGAGGAACTCGGAGGGCTGCAGCTGCACGCCGGCGACCCTGATCCAGTTCTTGTTGCCGTAGGACGACACACCCAGGCCGGGGACGAAGACGAGCAGCTGGAACAGCACGCCGAAGATGAGCATCGGCCAGGCGACCTTCTTGAAGAACGCGACCGGCAGCCTGCTGACGATGAACATCAGCGGGATGCCGATGGCCGCGAACATCCCCTGCCGCAGCGCGTCCGCGTACGGCGCGGTCGGATTCGCGCTGGTGGCCGACAGCACCATCACCACCCCGAAGAGGGTGAGCAGCACGGCGGTCGACGCGATCATCACGAACTCGGTCGAGGGCGGCGTGAGCAGCCTTCCGAGCGAGACGCGGGCCGACAGGCCCCTGCTCGCGGCGCCGGCGCGCTCGGCGCTGTCAGCGCTCTCAGTGCGCGGTGGGTGAGCCGTCTGCGTCATCAGCGCTCCCCCGTCCGATCCATTCGCGCACCGCCGTGGCGAAGCGCTCTCCCCGATCCGCGTAACTGGAGAACTGGTCGAAGGATGCCGCCGCGGGAGCCAGCAGAACCGTGCCCTCGCCGTCGATCATCCCCGACGCGATCTCCACCACGCGGTCCATGACCCCTCCAGTCTCAGCGGGGACGACCTCCTGGACCGGCACGTGCGGCGCGTGTCGCCGGAATGCCGCCAGGACGGGCTCGCGGTCCACCCCGATCACGATCGCGCCGCCTGCGGTGCCGCCGGCGTGCGCGACGAGATCGCCGAGGTCGACGCCCTTGAGGTCACCGCCCACGATCCAGATCGCGCCGGGATAGGCCCGCAGCGAGGAGGCCGCGGCATGCGGATTGGTCGCCTTGGAGTCGTCGATCCAGCGGATGCCGTGGTGCTCCGCCACGACCTCGATGCGGTGGGCGTCCATCCTGAAGGTCTGCAGCGCATCGCGGATGTCCGCCGGCTGCACACCCAGCGACCTGGCGAGGGCGGATGCCGCGAGGATGTTCTGCACGACGTGCGGTGCGGCCAGGCCCGCGGCGCGCAGCGCGTCCACCGTCGTGAGCTCCAGCGCGCTGTGCCTGCGGTCGTCGTGGAAGGCCCGGTCGACGAGGATCCCGTCGACGACGCCCAGGTCGCTCGGCCCCGGAGTCCCGAGGTCGAAGCCGATGGCGCGGGCGCCATCGGTGACATCCGCCTCCTCGACCATCCGCAGGGTGGCGAGATCGGACTTGTTGTAGACGCAGGCGACCTTCGTGTGCCGGTAGACGAACGCCTTGGCCGCACGGTACGCCTCGGCGCTGCCATGCCAGACCAGGTGGTCGTCGGCGAGGTTCAGGCAGGTCGCGGAGTACGGCACGAGCTGGCCGGCGGGAGCCGACTGCCCGATGTACCAGAGCTGATGGCTGGAGAGCTCGACCACCAGGACGTCGAAGCCGCCCGGATCCCGTACGGCATCCAGCACCGGCACCCCGATGTTGCCGCACGGCGCCGCGCGCAGCCCGCCCGCGGCGAGCAGGGTCGCGGCCAGCTGGGTGGTGGTGGTCTTGCCGTTGGTGCCGGTGATCAGCACCCACTCGGCCGGGGTGCCGTCGGCGCGCAGCACCTTGTCGCGGACGCGCCAGGCGAGTTCGACGTCGCCCCACAGGGCGATGTCGTTCTCGTGGGCCCACCGGATCACCGGATGCGAGGGCGGGAACCCGGGTGAGGCGACGATGACGTCGGGCGCGAAGTCCTTCAGCACGGCGGGCACCTCGGAGAGCGGACCCAGCTCGAGCCGGGCGCCGATCACGGGCACCAGGCGCGCGTATTCCTCGGACGCGCCCTCGGAGAGGACGAGCACCTCGGCGCCGAGTTCGGTGAGCGTGTCGGCGGCGGAGAAGCCGGTGACGGACAGGCCGAGCACGGCGACGCGCAGGCCGGTCCAGTCGGCGTGCCAGCTGGTCAGGCCCGCGAGACGTTCTGATGCCATCGCCGTCAGCCGTTCGAGGCCTGGGCGAACCAGTTGACGTAGAACAGTCCGACCGCGGTCGCAGCCAGCAGGCCCGCGATGATCCACAGCCGTACGACGATCGTGACCTCGGCCCAGCCGCGCATCTCCAGGTGGTGATGGAACGGGCTCATCAGGAACAGCCGCTTGCCGCGGGTGAGCTTGAAGTACGCCCGCTGCAGGATGACCGAGCCCGAGGACAGCACGAAGATGCCCGCGATGATCACGAGCAGCAGCTCGGTGCGGGTGAGGATGGCCATCGCGGCGACCACGCCGCCGATCGCCATCGAGCCGACGTCGCCCATGAAGACCTTGGCCTTGGGCGCGTTCCACCACAGGAATCCGATCAGGCCGCCGGCGAACGCCGCCGCCACGATCGCGAGGTTCAGAGGCTCGCGCACCTCGTAGCATCCGACCGTGTTCGCCCCCTCGCCCACGCAGGACTGCTTGAACTGCCAGAACGCGATGAGGCCGTAGGAGCCGACGACGAAGATGCCGGAGCCGGCGGCGAGGCCGTCCAGGCCGTCGGTGAGGTTGACGCTGTTGGAGGTGGCGACGCCGATCACGGAGATCCAGATGAGGTAGAGGATCCAGCCGAGCACGACGCCGAAGGCGAACAGGTTGAGCCAGGCGATGTCCCGGAACAGCGAGATGGACCCGCTGGCCGGGTATTGGCCGAAGGAGTTCGGGAAGTTCAGCGCAACCACGCCGAATGGGATGAGGACCGCCAGCTGGCCGATGATCTTGCGCCATCCCGACAGCCCCAGGCTGCGCTGGCTGCGGACCTTCATGTAGTCGTCGATGAAGCCGACCACGCCGAAGCCGACCATCAGCCACAGCACGAGGATCGCGGACAGGCCGGGGGTCATGCCGCCGAAGAAGGTTCCGGCGAAGTACCCCACGATGGTGCCGAGGATGAAGATCACGCCGCCCATGGTGGGCGTGCCCCGCTTGGCCTGGTGGCTGGGGTTGGCGATGTCCTCGGGGGTACGGATGACCTGCCCCCAGCCGATCCTGCGGAACAGCTTCAGGAACACCGGGGTCAGGAAGAGCGAGAAGGCGAGCGAAATCGCCGTCGCCATAAGCAAGGACCTCACGAGAACAATTCTCCCAGACGATCGCCGAGATGCCGGAGCCCGACGGAGTTCGACGACTTCACGAGCACGCGATCGCCGTCGCGCAGCTCGTTCTTCAGATACTCGAAGGCAGCATCCTGATCGGGCAGGTGCACCGCCTCGCTGTCCCAGGACCCCTCGCCCACGGCGGCGAGATAGAGACGGCGCGCCTCGGGGCCGACGACGACGATGCGCTGGATGTTCAGCCTCACGGCCAGCAGCCCGATCCGGTCGTGCTCCTCCCCTGCGGACTCGCCGAGCTCGCTCATGGCGCCGAGGACGGCGACCGTGCGCTCGTCGGGGCCGGTGATCTGCGCGAGCGTGCGCAGGGCGGCAGCCATGGAGTCGGGGCTGGCGTTGTACGCGTCGTTGATGATGCGCACGCGCTCGTTGCCCATCGGCTGCATGCGCCAGCGCTCCGCCACCTCGACGGTCTCGAGACGGGCGATCGCCGTGGCAGCGGGAACGCCGAGCACGCCCGCCGCCGCGATGGCGGCGAGGGCGTTGGAGACGTGATGCGCACCGAGCACCTGAAGATGCAGCGGCAGGCGCTCGTCGCCGCGGATGACGGTGCAGGAGGTGCCGTCGGCCGAGACCGCGATGTCCTCTGCGCGCACGTCGGCGTCCGGAGCCTGGCCGAAGGCGACGGTCGTCATGCCACGCTCGTCGGCGATGTCGTGCATGGCCCAGACCCGCGGGTCGTCGATGTTCAGCACGGCTGTTCCGCCCGCGCGAGCAGCGAGGACGAGCTCGGACTTCGCCCGCGCGGTGGCCTCGATGCCGCCGAATCCCCCGGCGTGGGCGAGCCCCACCATGAGGACGACCGCGACGTCCGGCTCGACGAGCCCGGCCAGGCGCGCGATGCTGCCCTCACCCGCCGCGCCGAACTCGCTGACGAGGAAGCGGGTGGTGTCGGTGACCCGCAGCATGGTCAGCGGTGCGCCGACCTCGTTGTTGTACGAGCGGATGGGGGCGACGGTCTCACCCTCGTCCTGCAGGATGCGGGCGAGCAGGTTCTTGGTTGTCGTCTTGCCGTTGGATCCGGTGATGCCGACGATCCGGAGGGAGCCAGCGTCGCGCACCCGCGCGACGACCGCCTTGGCGAGATCGGCCAGCGCCTGCACGGCGTCCGCGACGACGATCTGAGTCACCTCGACGTCGACCGGGTGCTCCACGATGGCGAGCACGGCGCCCGCCTCGACCGCGGCACCGACGAAGCGGTGTCCGTCGGTGATCTCTCCGGGCTTGGCGACGAAGATCGACCCTGCCGTCATCTCACGGGAGTCCGTGTCGACGGTGCCGTCGACGACCGTCGCAGCGGTGTCCGCACCGTCGAGGTGCAGCTCACCGCCCAGGATCTCCGCGATCTCAGCGAGCGAGAGAGCGATCATGTGGCATCTCCATGCACGGCCGAACGCCGTTCAGTTGAATTTGGGAAGCAGCGGGCCCATCGGCTCCGACGAGGGCGCGACGTGGTAGGTCTTGAGCACCTGGGTCATCGCCTGCTGGAACGCCGCCGCGTTCGCGGCGGAACTCCTCATCTTAGTCGGCTCGTCCAGAGTGACCACGACGACGTACTGCGGGTCCTCGATCGGCGCGATGCCCACCATGCTGGTGAAGAAGACGCCGCTCTTGTACTTTCCGTGCCCGTCGGTCTTCTGCGCGGTACCGGTCTTGAGCCCGATCCGGTATCCGTCGACCTTGGTCGTCTTGGCGTTGCCGCCCTGCACTGCCACGTTCTCCAGCATCTGCCGGACCGCGGCCGCGGTCTCGGGCTTGATGATCTGCTCGCTCTGCGGCGCGGTGGCCTCGTGCACCGTGCCGTCGGCGTCGGTGCAGGACTCCACCAGCGACAGGTCGATCTTCTTACCGTCGTTGGCGAGCGCCTGGTAGGCGCCCGCGATCTGCGCCGGGGTGACGGTGAACGCCTGACCGAACGTCGTGGTGTACATGGTCGTGCCGTCCCACTTCGCGGGATCCCGGAGGAGGCCGGACTGCTCGGCGGGGAAGCCGACGGCGGTCTTCTGGCCCACACCGAAGCGCTCCAGGTACTCGGCACGGGTGGCCGGATCCACCTGCGTGCCGAACTTCGACAGGCCGACGTTCGACGAGTCGATCAGCGCCCCGGCGAGGGTGTAGTCGTACACCGGGTGCGGGAAGGCGTCGTTGATGACCGTGCCGTTGGGGAACTTCTCCCGCGCCGGCACGGTGACGTGCGACAGCGGAGTGGCCTTGCCCTGGTCGATCACGGTCGCGGCCGTGATGGCCTTGAACGTCGATCCAGGCTCGTACGCGTCCGAGAAGATGTGCGAGCGCCAGTACTCCGGGTCCACCGTGTTGACGTTGTTGGGGTCGACGGAGGGGTATTCCGCAGCCGCCCGGATCTTGCCGGTCTTCACCTCGACCACGGTGGCGGTCGCGGCCTTGGCGCCCTGACGCTGCGCCTGCTCGCCGATCATCTGCTGCAGGTACCACTGCAGGTCGCTGTCGAGGGTGAGCTTGACGGTCCCGCCGTCCACGGCGCCGACGATCCGCTCGCTGCCCGGGATGCGCACGCCGCCCTGGCCCTTCTTGTAGCTGATCGAGCCGTTCGTGGCGGCCAGGCACTGCTGATCCATCCGCTCGATGCCGTACTGCGCCTTGCCCTCGCCGTTGAGGAAGCCGACGATGTTCCCGGCGACCGCGCCGTTCGGGTACACCCGGATGGCGCGCGCCTTGTTGGCGATGTAGGCCAGACCCAGGTCTCGAAGTGCGAGGTACTTCTCGGTCGACAGTCCGTTCTTGAGCTTGGCGTACTGGCTGTTCGGGTCCTTCGCGAGGGCGTCCGAGACGAGCTTGCGCACGTCGTCGCCGGTCATCCCGACGATCGCGGCGATCTTCTCGCTGGCCTCCGCCCACGGCATCTTCGGCTTCTTCTTGGGATCGGTCTGCTTCTCGTAGTCGGCGATGAGCTTGGGATCCAGCTGAGCGTCGTACACGAACGCGTCCGAGGCCAGCACAGTGCCGTCCTCGTCGACGATGTCGCCGCGGGCGCCGGGCACGGGGCTCGAGCCACCCAGCTTGCTCAGCGAGGCGGCGACGTTGTCGTCGGCGTGCACGACCTGGATGTCGATGAGCCGGAAGACGAAGGCCGAGAGCACGGCCAGGATGACGGCGAGTGCGACGACCGTGCGCCGTCGCGTTCCGCGTGTTGCTCGAGTCGTCATGCGGCGGTCTCCATCCTGGGACTAGCGGGTGGTCGGCGAGGGCAGGCCGTCGGTGATGGCGGGAGGCAGATCGGACTGGGTCGCGGCGTCCTGCGCGGTCGAATCGGCCGCCGGGGCACCGTCCGCCGGCACACCGTCAGCGGTGCTGCCTTCAGCGCCGGCGCCGTCCGCCGGCGTCTCGGTGGATGCTGCGGGGGGCGGCGCGAGCAGGGCGTTGCCGACCTTCGTGGGGCCGTTCGGCGTGACCGTCGAGACCCAGGACGCGGCGTCCCCGGCGCCGAGCACGGCGCCGTCGCTGAGCCGGAGGTACGACGCGGCTCCCGCGACGACGAGACCCATGGCGTCCGCCCTGGTCGCGAGCGCCTGCGGCGAGTTCAGCGCCACCAGCTCGTCGCCCAGCGCCTGCTTCTGCAGGCTCAGTTCGTGCTGCTGGTTGTTCAGCTTCGCCAGCGCGAAGGCATCCTGGGTCGAGGCGAGCGACACGATCATCTGCGCTGCGCCGATCGCCATTGCCCCGCCGACAGCGAGAGCCGCATAGGCGAGCTTCGGCCGGCGCAGCCCGGCGGGCGCGGTGACCGCCCGCAGCCGACGTGCGGGTGCGGGGCGCGTTTCCGTGCGCGGCTGGACGCGGACGTTCAACAGGCTCATGCCGACTCCCTGAGCTTCTCGGCGGCGCGCAGTCGCACCGGGATGGCCCGCGGGTTGCGGGCGCGCTCCTCCTCGCCCGCGAGCTCGGCGCCCTTGGTCAGGATGCGGAAGCGGGGGGCGTGCTCGGGCAGCTCGACGGGGAGCCCTGCGGGTGCGGTCGAGGCGGATGCCGCGGCGAACGCCTGCTTGACGAGCCGGTCCTCGAGGGACTGGTAGGCCATGATCGCGATGCGACCGCCGACGTTCAGGGCATCCATCGCCGACGGGATGGCGTCAGCCAGCACACTCAGCTCGGAGTTGACCTCGATCCGCAGCGCCTGGAAGACGCGCTTGGCGGGGTGTCCGGCGCGCTGCGCCGCCGCGGGCGTCGCAGCGACCAGCAGGTCGACCAGCTCCCCGGAGCGGGTGAGCGGCTTCTCGGCGCGGGCCGCGACGATGAACCGGGCGTACCGTCCCGCGAGCTTCTCCTCGCCGTAGCGCTCGAAGATGCGGCGCAGCTGCCCCTCGCTGTACTCGGCCAGGATGGTCGCGGCCGTGCGGCCCTTGGTCTGGTCCATCCGCATGTCCAGCGGCGCGTCCTTCGAGTATGCGAAGCCGCGGTCGGCCTCATCGAGCTGCAGCGAGGACACGCCCAGATCGAACAGGATGGCCGATGCGCCCTGCGCGTGCAGGCCGATCTCGTCGTACACGCTGTGCACCAGAGTGACGCGGTCGCCGAACGGCGCCAGCCGCTCCCCCGCGATGCGCAGTGCATCGGTGTCGCGGTCCAGGCCGATCAGGCGGATGTGCGGGAAGCGCTCCAGGAAGGCCTCGGAGTGCCCTCCCATGCCGAGAGTGGCGTCGACCAGCACGGCGCCGTCGTGCGCCAGTGCCGGGGCGAGCAGCTCGATGCAGCGCTCGAGGAGCACTGGGGTGTGGATGTCGCGGAGGCTCATCGTCTTCTATCCCGTGACCTCCGGCTCTGATTCCTCTCCGCTCGACCCGGCACCGGGGAAGTGTGTCGGGGCAGAGCGGCGAGGCATCACAGCCGTGGTCAGAACAATCCGGGAATCACCTCCTGTTCCAGATCTGAGTAGGACTCTTCGTTGCTTTCCAGGTACGCGTTCCAGGCGGACGCGTCCCAGATCTCGGCGTGGGCGCCGACTCCGGTGACGACCAGTTCCTTCTCCAGTCCGGCGTACTGACGCAGATGGCCGGGGATGGTGATGCGGTTCTGGCTGTCGGGCATCTCCTGGCTGGCCCCCGAGAGGAACATGCGCAGGAAGCTGCGGGCCTGCTTGTCGGTGAGCGGTGCCTGGCGGATCTTCTCGTGCTGCGCCTCGAACTCGGCGGTGCTGAAGACGTACAGGCAGTGCTCCTGACCTCGGGTCACGACGACACCGCCGGCGAGGTCCTCACGGAACTTCGCAGGAAGGATCACACGGCCCTTGTCATCGAGCTTCGGAGTGTGCGTCCCCAGCAACATCGGCCAAATCACCCCCTCTGCGTCCGGCCAACTCGAGGTGCGCACCACTTTACTCCACTTCCCTCCACTTTCCTACGACGATCTGGGCTCATTCCCAGCCTTCCGCCGACTCGGGACACAGAAAACCCCCGTGATCTCGCGGGATCACGGGGGTGGAGGACGGTGGAGGGCTGGTGGAGGGAAAAGGGAGGATGCGGCGCGTCAGGACATGAAAAAGCCCGGATGCTCTGCATCCGGGCTTCGTCTGAGTGTCAGATCAGCACTGGGGATCGGATCAGTGCTCGTCCTGTCGTCTGTCCCATCGATCGTTCATCCGGTCCATGAACGAGGAGTCGCGTGATCGCTGCGCGCGGGGGGCGCCATCGGGGCGGGACCCGTCGAGCGGACGGCGGACGGGCGTGAAGGCGAGGATCGCTCCACCCAGCATCGCGAGGAACGCGACCACGCCGATGATGATGCTGCCGACGGCTCCGATGCGCCCGCTCGCGACGACGGCGGCGATCAGACCGCCCACGCCGACCAGCAGCAGGAGCGCACCGTAGATCAGGTTGCGGTAGCTGAGTGCACGGTCACCTGACGGCGCCGTCACGACATCGGCATCGTGCTGAAGGAGATGGCGTTCCATCTCGTCGAGCATGCGCTGCTCTTGTTCGGAAAGAGGCATCTCCGACCCCCTTGGTTCGTTCTATCCACTCTACTCGCCTCGGAGAGCGAGCGGCTAGCCAGGCGCCGTCGAATTCCTGCATCTAGGCTGGGAATCGTGCCCTCCACCCTCGTCTCGGACGCCGTCGCCGCACGCCTTGAGAGCTTTCTCATCCGAATGCAGGCCGACGCGGCCGACTACGGCCCGGATGCCGCCCTCTTCCTGGATGCGGCGCGCACCACTCTGCTCGGGGGGAAGCGCCTGCGCGCCCGCTTCTGCCACGGTGGCTGGCAGGCGGCCGCTCCTGCGCCGCACACCGACGCCGACCCGCTGTGGGGCCTCTGCGCGGCGCTGGAGATCTTCCAGTCCGCGGCGCTCGTGCACGACGACCTGATCGACAACTCCGACACCCGACGCGGACGCCCGGCGTCCCACCGCGAGCTCGAGGCCGCTCACCGGGCCGCCGGGTGGGCGGGCGACGCCGAGGCGTTCGGCCGCTCATCGGCGGTGCTGCTGGGCGATCTGCTGGTGGCCTGGAGCGATGATCTGCTCGAGGAGGCTCTGCAGGGGCATCCGCACGCCGCGGCGACGAGGGCCGAGTACGCGCGCATGCGCCGTGATGTGACGGTCGGGCAGATGCTCGACATCACCGAGGAGTCCGCATGGAGCGTGAGCGAGCCGGAGTCGCTGCTGGAGCGCGCCCTGCGCGTCGCCTCGCTGAAGTCCGCGCGCTACAGCGTGACCGAGCCGTTGCTGCTCGGCGCCACGCTGGCCGGGGCCGACGAGCCGCTGCTGGCGTCGCTGCGCGCCTTCGGGCATCCGATCGGAATGGCCTTCCAACTGCGCGACGACATGCTGGGCGTCTTCGGAGACCCGCGCCTCACCGGCAAGCCCGCCGGCGACGACCTGCGTGAGGGAAAGCGCACCGCGTTGATCGCCATCGCCCGCGAGAGGCTGTCCACCGCGGACCGCGGCGCGCTGGATGACGCCCTCGGCAACCAGTCCCTCTCCCCCGACGACGTCGCCGCGCTGCAGCGTCTCATCGAGGAGACCGGTGCGGTGACGCGGATCGAGGAGATGATCGCCGGCTTCACCTCGGATGCCGAGCGGGCCCTGGCCGCGGCGGACATCGAGGGCGATGCGGCCGAGGCTCTGCGCGCTCTGGCGGATGCCGCGATCGCGCGCTCTGCCTGAGACCGAGCCGGCGCCGGCGCTCGGCCGGCACCCGCGACGGAGGTGATGCTCAGGCGAGCGTGCGTGCGATGCGACGCACCTCGCTCTTGTGCCCGTCGAGCAGAGCCGCGATCGGGGTGCGCCCGAGCGTGTCCTCCTCGGCGAGCAGCCAGTCGATGGCCTCGTCGTCGCTGAACCCGACATCCTGCAGGGCGATCACAGTGCCACGAAGCGAAGTGAGCGGGCGACGGTCGACGATGAAGACGGCCGGGACGGCGAACGCGCCGTTGCGGCGCGAGCCGATCAGATAGCGCTCGTCGAGCAGTCGGCGCACTCGGCCAGGCGTCTCGCCGAGCACCTCGGCCAGGTCGGGAATGGTCAGCCAGTCGGCGGTTTCAGCGGCGTTCTCAGACACGTCTCCACTATCTCATCCCGCTTCCCTTCCGACATCATCGGGAACTCGATTCACTCCAGTCACAGCAGCCACTTCTGTTGACAACTCTTTACATACGTGTCAGCGTGTCTTCAGGATCACCAGGGGGAATCGCATGCATAATCTTTCGACTCGCACCGGCGCAATCCGATTCGGCGCACCCGCGGCGGTCATCGGAGCACTCGCCGCCGTGCTCACGGCCGCACCCGCCGACGCCGCCGAACCCGTGCGCAGCACACCCGTCCCGGCGGGCGTGCTCCCGTCCGTCGCGCCGCGCCCCGTGACGGCGGCAGTGCACGCGGCCGCCCGCCCGACCTCCTATGTCGTCCGACCCGGCGACACGGTCTCTAGCATCGCCATCCGCAACGGACTGCGTCCGGCGGACGTCCTCGCCTGGAACGGCCTGGGGTGGCGTTCGGTGATCTACCCCGGCCAGACCCTGCGCCTCGCTCCCGGTGCGGCGCCCGCAGCCGCCGCACCCGCCCCTGCCGCCGCCCCCGCCGCGGCGACCGGCGCCGTGCACACCGTGGTGCGCGGCGACACGGTGTACGCGATCGCGCGCAAGTACGGCACGACTGTCGCGAACATCATCGCTGCGAACGGGCTGGGCCGCTCCGCGGCGATCTTCCCCGGGCAGAAGCTCAATGTCGGCGCGTCGGCGGCCCCCGCTGCCGCCCCGGCACCCGCCGCGGCACCGGCACCCGCTGCGGCTCCGGCGCCCGCGGCGGCACCCGCCGCTCACACGGTGGTGCGCGGTGACACGCTGTTCAGCATCGCGAAGAAGTACGGCACCACGGTCTCCGCGCTCCTGCAGGCCAACGGTCTCGGCACCGGCAGCATCATCTACCCTGGCCAGGCCCTCCGCCTCGCTCCCCCGGCACCGGCGCAGCGCTCCGCGAATCTGGACGCCGCCCAGCGCGCGAACGCGGTCCGCATCATCCAGATCGGCCGCGAGTTGGGGGTGCCCGACCGCGGCATCGCCATCGCGCTGGCGACCGCGATGGTCGAGTCCACCATGCGGAACCTGGACCACGGCGACCGCGACTCCCTCGGCCTCTTCCAGCAGCGCCCCAGTCAGGGCTGGGGAACCCCCGAGCAGATCCTGAACGCCGATCGCAGCATCCGCGTCTTCTACGGCGGTGCGGGCGACCCGAACGGCATCGCCAGCAAGGGCCTGCTCGACATCTCCGGCTGGCAGGGCAAGTCGTTCACCGACGCGGCGCAGTCCGTGCAGGTCTCGGCCTACCCGGACCGCTACGGGCTCTGGGAGCAGCAGGCCCACAAGTGGGTCGCGACCCTGCGGTGACGCGCCAGTCGTCACCGGATCGAAACCTGTCACAGGTGCGCCGTTGCCCGGGCTCACAGCCTGTTCTTCATAGACTCGTGCTGTGAACACTGCGCAGGCCGACCCCCTCATCGGGCGGCTTGTCGACGGCCGGTACCGCGTGCGGGCACGCATCGCACGCGGCGGCATGGCGACGGTCTACGTCGCCACCGACATGCGCCTCGAACGACGCATCGCCCTGAAGGTGATGCACGCCCACCTCAGCGACGACTCCGCCTTCCAGAGCAGGTTCATCCAGGAGGCCCGATCGGCCGCACGGCTGGCCGATCCGCACGTCGTGAACGTGTTCGACCAGGGTCAGGACGGCGACCTCGCCTACCTGGTGATGGAGTATCTGCCCGGCATCACCCTGCGAGAGCTGATGCGCGAGCAGAAGCGGCTGACGGTGGCCCAGACGATCACGATCATGGACGCGATCCTCGCCGGTCTCGCCGCGGCGCACCGCGCCGGGATCGTGCACCGCGACGTCAAGCCCGAGAACGTGCTGCTCGCGGAGGACGGGCGCATCAAGATCGGGGACTTCGGTCTCGCCCGCGCCACCACCGCGAACACCGCCACCGGGGCGCAGCTGCTGGGCACGATCGCGTACCTGGCGCCCGAGCTCGTCACCCGCGGGACCGCGGATGCCCGCAGCGACATCTACGCGCTGGGCATCATGCTGTACGAGATGCTCGTCGGCGAGCAGCCGTACAAGGGCGAGCAGCCCATGCAGATCGCGTTCCAGCACGCCACCGAGCAGGTGCCGCGCCCCAGTGTCCGCAATCCCGGAGTACCCGAGCAGCTCGATGAACTGGTGCTCTGGGCGACCGACAAGTCTCCCGACGAGCGACCGCTGAACGCGCAGGAGATGCTCGACCGCCTCCGCGAGATCGAGCGCGAGCTCGGTGTCACGCCCGTGCCGACGGCGACGGTCGCACCGTCGTCCGGTCACGATTCCGGAGCGGTCACCAAGATCCTTCCGATGGGCACGGCGGTCATCTCCGACCCCACCGCTCCCGTCGCCGCGGAGTCCGTCGACAACGGCGCGCGCCTGCGGCAGCGCACGGCACGTCGGCGCGCCCGGGGTGCACTGCTGCTCTCACTGGTGCTGCTGCTCGCCGTCGCCGCGGGAGGCGTGGGCTGGTGGTTCGGCTCGGGACCCGGTTCGCTGATCGCCGTCCCGACGGTCGCAGGGATGCCGCTGGCGGACGCCGAGAACGCCATCGCCGCCGAGAACCTGAAGTCGACGACGACCACGAAGTCCGACCTCAACGTACCTGCCGGCGACGTGATCGACTCCGACCCTGGAGCGGGCGAACGCGTCGAGAAGGAGAGCACGGTCACGCTGATCGTGTCGTCAGGCCCCGCCAAGCACACCATCGGCGCGCTGGCCGGCCTGACCGAGTCCGCCGCGCGTCAGAAGCTGGACGCCAACAACCTCAAGGTCGACAAGAACGTCGAGGAGTACTTCGACAAGCTCGGCCCGAACCTCGTGCTGAACGTGCGGATCACCCCGCGCGCGGGCGGCGAGCCCTACGCCTGCGGTGACGGCTGCGACGTCTTCGAGGGCGACAAGGCGCAGATCCAGGTCTCCCTCGGCCCGGTCCCGAGCGTCGTCGGCAAGCCGCTCGACGAGGCCAAGCAGATCCTGGAATCGGCCCGGCTGAAGGTGAACCCGGAGACGCCGGAGGACTGGAGCGACACCGTCGCCAAGGGCTCCGTGATCGCGCAGAGCGCGGAGCGCCAGGGCGGCGGCAGCTGGCGCCCCGGCGATACCGTGACCCTGACGGTCTCCAAGGGCCCGCAGCCCATCACCGTGCCGAACGTCGTCGGCATGACGCTCACCAAGGCCAAGGCCAAGCTCGAAAGCGTCGGCCTGAAGGCGTCCTACCAGGGCTGGGGTGATCTTCCCGGTTTCGGCGACCTCGCGACGGTCATCGAGCAGAAGCCCGGGGACGGGACGCTGCCCAAGGGCGGCACGGTCAAGCTCACCCTCAAGCTGCAGGGCTGATCGCCCCGCGGATGCTGACCGCCGCGCGCGGCGACGATCGGCATCCGCGGAGCCATCCGCCGGAGCTCAGCGCTTCTCGAGCTCCTCGGCCACGAGGAACGCGAGCTCCAGGCTCTGCATGTGGTTCAGTCGCGGGTCGCACAGGCTCTCGTAGCGCGTCGCGAGGGATGCCTCGTCGATGTGCTCCGAGCCGCCCAGGCACTCGGTGACGTCGTCGCCGGTGAGCTCGACGTGGATGCCTCCGGGGAACGTGCCCACGGCGCGGTGCGCTTCGAAGAAGCCGCGCACCTCGTCGACCACGTCGTCGAAGCGACGGGTCTTGTAGCCAGTCGAGGTGGTGATGCCATTGCCGTGCATGGGGTCCGTCACCCACAGCGGGGTGGCGCCGGAGTCCTTGATCGCCTGCAGCAGCGGCGGCAGGGCATCCCGGATCTTCCCGGCCCCCATCCGGGTGATGAAGGTGAGACGGCCCGGCTCGCGGTTCGGGTCGAGCTTGTCGATCAGCGCGAGGGCGGTGTCGGGAGACGTGGTCGGGCCCAGCTTGACGCCGATGGGGTTGCGGATCCGCGAGAAGTAGTCGACGTGCGCCTCATCGAGGTCGCGGGTGCGCTCTCCGATCCACAGGAAGTGGGCAGACGTGTTGTACGGCGTGCCCGTGCGGGAGTCGATGCGCGTCATGGGGCGCTCGTAGTCCATCAGCAGGCCCTCGTGCCCCGTGAAGAACTCGACGCGCTTCAGCTCGTCGAAGTCGGCGCCGGCGGCCTCCATGAACTTGATGGCGCGGTCGATCTCGGCCGCCATGCGCTCGTAACGCTGGTTGGCCGGGTTCTGCGCGAATCCCTTGTTCCAGGAGTGCACCTCGCGCAGATCGGCGAAACCGCCCTGCGTGAACGCCCGGATGAGGTTCAGTGTGGATGCCGCCGTGTTGTAACCCTGCAGCAGACGGCCCGGATCGGCTTGACGGGACTTCTCGGTGAAGTCGTAGCCGTTGACGATGTCACCTCGGTAGGCCGGCAGCGTGACGTCGCCGCGGGTCTCGGTGTCGCTGGAGCGCGGCTTGGCGAACTGGCCGGCCATCCGCCCCATCTTCACCACCGGCATCGAGGCGCCGTAGGTGAGCACGACGGCCATCTGCAGCACGGTCTTGATACGGTTGCGGATCTGATCGGCCGTCGCACCGGCGAAGGTCTCAGCACAGTCGCCGCCCTGCAGCAGGAACGCGTTGCCCGAGGCCGCTCTGGCCAGTCTGGTGCGGAGGTTGTCGACCTCGCCGGCGAAGACCAGCGGCGGCAGGGTCGCGATCTGGGAGGAGACCTCCGCCACCCGCTCGGCGTCGGGCCACTGCGGCTGCTGCTTGATCGGGAGGGACCGCCACGCGTCGAGTTCAGGGTGCGAGGGAAGCATCCACCCAGCTTAGTGTCCGCCCGAGGGCGCTCCCCGCGCTGTGACGGGGCCGCGATTCAGCGGCGTCGGGCCTTCTGCGGCAGCCGGTCCTTCACTGTGGACGCGTAGACGTCGTCGTACTCCTGGGCACCCAGGCGCTGCAGCGCGATCATGATCTCGTCGGTGACGGCGCGCAGGATGTAGCGGTCGTTCTCCATGCCCGCATAGCGGGAGAAGTCCAGGGGCTCCCCGATCAGCACGCCCACGCGTCCGACATTCGGGATGCTCTGCCCGATCGGCATGATGACGTCGGTGTCGACCATGACGACGGGGATCACCGGGACCTTCGCCTCCAGCGCCATGCGAGCCAGGCCCGTGCGACCGCGGTACAGCCTGCCGTCGGGGCTGCGGGTGCCCTCGGGATAGATGCCGAGCAGGTCGCCCCGGCCCAGGATCTGCAGGCCGGTGTTGAGGGATGCCTCGGACGCCTTGCCGCCGGAGCGGTCGATGGGGATCTGGCCCGTGCCCTTCATGAACACCTTGGTGGCCCAGCCCTTGAGGCCACGGCCGGTGAAGTAGTCGCTCTTGGCGAGGAAGGACATCGGCCGGTCCAGCAGCAGCGGCAGGAAGATGGAGTCGGCGAACGACAGATGGTTGCTCGCGAGGATGGCAGCACCCGACGCGGGGACGTTGTCGCGCCCCACGATCCAGGGTCGGAAGATCGCCTTGACCAGCGGCCCGATCGCGACGTACTTCATCAGCCAGTAGAACATCGTGCAGAAGTCTAGCCTCGCCGGCACCCTCGCGACCGAGTTTCAGGTTTTCTGCGACTGGATGCCATGACCTAGACTCGGGGTGTCACCCGTCAATCCGGTACCGAAGGAGCTGCCGTGACCCAGTTCGAAGCCCCCGCCATCGTTCCCGCCGATCCCGAGGCGAACGCGTCCGACCTGCTCGCGATCCGCGCCAGGGAGACGCCGGATCTGGCCATCTTCTCCGTTCCCGACGGCGCCGGCTGGCGCGACATCTCGGCCAAGGACTTCGAGACGGCGGTGATCGCCCTCGCCAAGGGGTTCGTGGCCGCAGGCATCCAGCCCGGGGAGAAGGTCGGCTTCATCGCGCAGACCACCTACGAGTGGACCCTCGTCGACTTCGCCCTGTTCTACGCGGGCGCCGTCATGGTCCCGGTCTACGAGACCAGCTCGCCCGCGCAGATCCAGTGGATCATGGAGGACTCCGGGGCGATCGCGCTCATCGTCGAGTCTCCCGAGCACTTCGCCCGC
>Ga0308169_10002935_pt1 | contig 17093 bp, 13 predicted proteins | sample PhyBR1_2_FD_202139 | JGI IMG/M metagenome (GOLD analysis project Ga0308169, IMG submission 202139) | Phyllosphere microbial communities from UC Gill Tract Community Farm, Albany, California, United States - DLSLSB.R1 | ecosystem: Host-associated > Plants > Phyllosphere > Unclassified | place... | reverse complement strand
TCAAGCCAATGATGCAGGTCAGCTTGGTCATCACGATCGGCCTTAAACGCATGATGGCCGCTCTTACCACCGCATCGTGAATGGACAATCCCTCCGCCAGCTCAACCTCGATGCGCTCCAGCAGCAATACGGCGTTATTGACAATGATCCCGGCCAGCGACAACAAGCCAAAGGTCGCCATGAAGCCAAAGGGATACCCCGTTACCAGTAGCGCCACCGCCACGCCGATCAGCACGAACGGCACGCTGAACACCACGATCAGCAACTTTCGAAACGAATTGAATTGCCAGACGAACAACAGGAACATCGCAATCACAGCATGGGGCAAGTATTGAAGTAGCGCCTGGTTGGCAGCAGCCGAGTCTTCTATCTCACCCCCCAGGTCGATCCGATAGCCAGGCGGCAAGTCTATGGCCGCGATCTGCGGCGCCAGGCGCTGCACGATAGTACTGGCGGTCAGCAAGGGATTCTGTCCGACCACCGTGATGGTCCGTTCCAGGTTGCGCCGTTGCATCGTCGAAGCTTCTACCGTCGGCTGGAGTGTCGCGATTGCACCCAGCGGCACCGCACCGGCACCTGCCGGCGGGTAGATCATGGTGCTCAGAATATCATTGACCGGTGCGGTGGCTGACGCAGGTTCCCGTACGAGGATAGGCACCGCGGTCTCCCCGTCCTGCAGGAAAGATGAGGGTAGACCACCATTACGTAGCTGCAACGCCCGAGCGATATCTTGCGTACCAACCCCCGCCTGTCGAGCCTTGTACTGGTCAACCACGACGTCATAGCGTGCCTGGCGTGTGCGCCAGTCGTTGCGCACATCCAAGGTTCCGGGCAATGTCGCCAGCGCCCGCTCGACCTTGGCTGCGGCTTCACGCAACACCGTTTCGTCCGGCCCGGTGATTCGATAGATGGCAACACCCGCCTCGGTCGTGCCCATGGAAAAGCGCTTGGGCTGAGCCTGGACTTCAGGGTGCTGGGATAACAGGTAAGCTCGGGTACGCTTTATCACCTCATCGATATCGCGACCTTCGCGTACGCTCACCGTGAAATAGGCCGTGTCCGGCGCAGGCAACGGCGGATTCAAGCCCAATACGATGCGCGGGCCACCATCGGCGACATAACCGATGCTGTCCAGCACGTCCTTGTCCGCGCTGAGCCATTGGCTGACCGCCCGTACGGTATGAAGCGTCATTTGCGAACTGCTGCCTGGTTCCAGCGTCATTGGAATCTGAAATTGCATCCGGTCGGACTTGGGCAGGAAATCATAGGGGACTTGCGTCAGAACAATGACCGCGCCTGTCAGTACAGACAGCATGCTTGCAAGGAACAGCAGCGGGTGTTTCAACAACGTTTCGATGACACGCCTATAGCCCCGGTAGAACGCGGAGTCATAACCAGGGGCATGAGCATCGGCTTCTCCACGCGCAGGCGTCTTGGCGAAGTGGAAACACAACAGCGGCGTTACCGTCACGCTCAGCAGCCACGACCCCAACAAGGTAATGGCCAGGACAATGGCTAGGGATTTCAGGTATTCGTTGGTGCTGGTCTGGCCCAGGAAAAACGGAGAAAACGCCAGGACGATCACCAGCGAGGAAGTCAGTAGCGGCACCATCAAACTGTGCCCTGCTTCTTCGCAGGCATGCCGACGCTCTTCGCCCGCCTGCAGTCGGCGCTCGATGTCCTCCGCGATCACGATTCCATTATCGACCAGCAAACCCAGCGCCAAGATGATTGCCGCGATCGAAACGGTTTGCAGCTCGACACCCAGGCCGCGCATCACGATCAGCGTGCCCAGGATGGTCAACGGTACGATCGCGCCGACCACCAGGCCGGTCCGCCAGCCCAGAAACAGCATCACCACCCCCATGACGATGATCACCGTCTCCATCATCACGTGCTGCATCTTGTTCATTTCGTGATGGACCACATCGGGCTGAAAGGTCACCACGTGCAATGCAAAACCCAAGGGCAATTGTTGTTCCTGCTGGGCCAGGCGCGCTCGCAATGCTTCACCGAACGCCTTTATATTGCGGCCGGGTTGCATTGAGACTGCCAACACCACCGCGTCCTGCCCTTGATAGACCGCTGCGGTGGCGGGCTGATCATCGGGCGCCAGGGAGAGCCTGGCCAGTTGTTCGAGGGCAACCGATTCGCCGCTCGCCAGTTTTATCGGCAGCTGACGCAGCGCTGTGAGTGAGAGTACTTCCCCCGTGACGGTGATGGTGGTGCTTTGATCGCCGATAATCGGGCTACCTGCGCTCACCAGGACATTCTGGCCCTGGAGCTGCTGCAACAGCTGCGCCATTGAAAGCCCCTCGCTGGCCAGGCGCTGCCGGTCAAAATCCAGATACAGCTTCTCTTCCTGCATGCCATGCAAGGAAATCCGGTTGACCCCGGCGAGTGAGTAGAGTTGATTGCGCAGGCGCTTTATCGGCCCACGCATTTCACTCATGCTGTAGCCGGGTGCGGTGACCGCAATGGAGGCCACCGCAACGTCGCCGAAGTCATCGTCGACGTAAGGCCCCAATGCACCGGCAGGAAACTGCGCCCCCGCCTCAGCGGCCTTGGCCCTGACCCGCTGCCACAGGACGCCGAGGTCCTTGACTTCGTCATAGGCGGTGACTTGAATAATGACGCTGCCCGGGCGCACGGTGGTTACCAGGTTCCTGATCTCGGGCAGTTCCCTCAATTTTTCCTCGGTAGGTTTGGCCAGCAGTTCCTCCGTCCGTTCGGCTGGTAATCCGGGAAAGGAAATGCTGACAAGCGCATCGCGTATCGTGACAGAGGGTTCCTCCTGGGAAGGGAAATTCAGAAAGGTGACGATGCCCGCCATCAGCACCAGGAGCGAAGCGAATAACGTCAGTCGGCTGGCGCCGATCGCATTGCGGGTAAGGTTCATGATTCAGTCTTGAGCCAGGCGTGTGAGGGGGTGATAGAGGTCGACAGCTTGGCCGTCGGACAAAAACGCGGCGCCAGCAGAGACGACCGACTCGCCTGCTGCAAGTCCACCGCCGATCAGCGCCCTGCCCCCTTCGATACTCGTGATGACTACGTTTCTGACGGCCACCGTTCCTTGCGCCGGTTGGTAGACAAAGACCTTGGCGCTCGACTCGGTCGCGCCCATCGACAGCGATGACACTGGAATTGAAAGCGGCTCTGCACGCTCAGGCGTTAACTGTACGAGTACCGTTACGCCACTCGGCAGGAGGACAGCCGGATCAAGCAGGCGAAAAATGCAGGTTTGCGTCAGGCCGTTTGTAGCCCGAGGCGATACGCCTTCAAGTTGTAGATCAACGGGTACCGAAGGTTGCGAAGCCAGGTAGGCATGAGCGCCGTCTCCCCTCTTCAAGCGCTGGGCTTGCTGCGCAGGCACCTCGGCCACTACTTGCCGATCCGTATCGGACTCAAGTTTAAGTACCACCTGGCCTTGGGTCAGTTGCGCAAAAGGATCGGCACGCCGCGCAACGACACGGCCGCTGAAAGGTGCCAGAAGCTGCCCCTTTTCGATCTCGCGTCTTGCCAGTTCCCAATCCGCAGTCGCACTCCGTTGCTGCGACACGGCCTGCACATATTCCGCCCGTGCCGCTTCGACGATGCCCTGGGCAACGCTGCCAGCGGCATACAATCGCTGCTGGCGCCGATAGTTGCTTTCGCGCTCGACCCTTTGCGCTCGACTGGATTCGCTGCTGGCCTGCGCTTGCCGCAGGCGTTGCCGGGCCGGCTCGCTATCGATCACCGCAAGCACTTGCCCTTTGCGGACCCTGTCACCGACATCCACATCCAAGCTGATCAGCCTGCCTGGCGATTCAAACGCCAGCCCGGCACGCTGGCGCTGCCGAACGATGCCGGTCAGCCGCTCACCTTCTGCTGCGGCCTGGCGAACGACTTCTATCTTGACCGCCCTGGGCACAGGCGGCTCGACGTGCGTGTCCGGCGAGCAGCCGCCCAATGAAATGACAAACAGCGCAGCGACAGCAAAGCGAACGACAGCAGGGGTGGTTGCAGCGCGGACACGGTCGGGGCAACGATACATGGCAGGTTCCCCGTCCGTTAGAAGGTGTAGTTCAGGGCAGCGATGCCCATTGCCTCGGCGTCACTTTCCACCAGCGAACTACCTCGCGCCTGGTCGGTGTAATGGGTCAGTGTCAGGCTGGTCGACGCGGACCAGTGCGCGTCGAAAGTGTGCAACCAGTTCAGCGCTGCTGAGTAGGCATAGATGCCGCTGTCGGCGCGGAAGGTTGAGAACCGGGAAAGGCGGCTTTGCTCGTCACTGACGCCAAAATAAGTCTGGTTATAACGGCCATCACCGGCATGGGCATCCACGTCGAGTGCAACGGTATTCGTATCGCTATGGAAGGCGATGCCTTCAAAGCCCAGGCGATAACGGTTGCCGCGATGTTCACCGGCCATGCGCAGTTCAGCCTCGCCGCTGACCGACAGCCAGGGCAAAAGTTCTTGTCCCAGGGTGAAATCGGCCACGGTGGCGCCTTGCACCGTGCCCATCCCCGCCAGCTCATTGGAGCCGTAGCGGCTGCTGGTGTTTTTATCGCTGCGACCGAAGTCGTAGTTGACCGCCGCGCTGGCGCTGAGGCCTGAGGAAGACTTCCATTGCAGGCCGATGCCGCGGGTACTGTCGGCGAACAGGACACCTCGCTGGATACCCAGCATCGGCAAGACCAGGCTCCGATAGTTGTCCGCCCCCATATAACGTGGCGTGAAGCCCACGCCGAGACCGAGGGTGACATCTGTCTTGTCAGGATCCGGGGTCGAATTGTCTGCATGGCCTATCCCGCTGGCGAGCATGACTGCCGAAGCCAGCAGGGCCTTGATCAGCATCCGGGACGATTCGGCTTGTGTTTTTTTACGGTTCATCGTGAAGCCCCATTGTTGGAAAGCTGTTGGGAAGGTGCCGCGTCCACGCCGAGCAGTACCCGATAAAGGTCCAGTCGATTGAGCATCAAGGCGTGATGCGCTCGTCGCCACGTCATGTCCGCCTGAGCCAATGGGATCTTCGATGCCAGCAGCAGCGTGCGGTCAGAACCTCCCGCTCCGAGTTCCGCAGATACACGCCGTGCTTTTTCTTGCGCCAGGCGACTGATGAGCGATTCAGCGTTAATGTCTTCAAGCACCTGTCGTCGCCGGGCAAGGACATCCGCCATTTCGCGAAACGCTGCCTGAATGGTCTGTTCGTATTGGGCGACAGCTATCTGCTTGCGTATCTCTGCCAATGCCAGGTTGGATCGATTGCGCCCGCCATCGAACACCGGCAGCGTCAGTTGCGGCGTGAACAGCCAGGCCCCGCTGCCGCTGCTGAACAGCGATTGCAAACTGTCGCTGGCCGTACCGACACCCGTGCTCAGCCTGATCGAGGGAAAAAAAGCGGCACGGGCAGCGCCGATGTTGGCGTTGGCCGCCTTCAGGCGCTCTTCGCTCTGGCGCACATCGAAGCGCTCGAGCAATCGCTCGGAGGGCATGTCGATCAGCCACGCCGGCGTTCGATCTGGTGGGCTTTCGACGAATCCGGCAGGGTCGATTGTCATCACCGGCAATGGCGTGGCGTAGCCGGTGACAAACAGCAAGGCCTGGGCCGCACGAGCATGCTCTTGGCTCGCGGCGTGCAATCTCAGGTGGGAACGCTGCGCTTGCATCTGGCGGACGCTCACCTCGTCGCGTGAAACTGCCCCTTCGCGTTGCTGCAGCTGTGCCATGTCCATCAGGGCCTGTTCGGTCTCGTCGATCATGCGCACGTCGGTTTGTTGGGCGGCGGCCAACCGCTCCAACAGATACAGCCTGGCCACTTCAGCAATCAGCGCACCACGAGCCGCCTGCTGACCGTAGGAGGTTGCCAGATACTCGTGACGTGCCGCGTCGGAGAGGCTGCGAATACGTCCGAAGAAGTCCAGTTCATAGTCCGAAACACCTATTGAAGCGACCGTCAGGTCCTGCCCGTAACGCTCATCGGTCGCAGCCTTGTCGAAATGCTGGCGATCACGCTCAAGGCCTGCGGAGAGGCTCGGTAGACGATCCGCGCCGGTGATGCCGTACAGTGCCTGCGCTTCCTTGACACGTAACGCCGCCACCTGGATATCGCGGTTGAAGACCAAGGCTTTTTGCACCAGCAGGCGCAACTCACCGCGTGGAGACAGTTGCGTGATCAGTTGCTGTTCGTTCACCGACAGCGCATCGGCGCGCGGTATGTCGGGCGTGTCCCGTGCATCCACAGCGATGCTCGCGCGCTGTGATTCAGGCACCGGCAACGAGGGCCTTTGATAAGTGGGTGCCAACGAGCAGCCGGTCATGCCCAGCGACAGCATCAATGCCAGGCATTCGCCCAACCGCGTTCGGATAGGCTTGGACAGGTGGGCGTTCATCGACATAGGATCAGTTCGCGAAAGTGAGCACTGGCGACATCCTAGGTACCCACTATCAATAAACCGTTCGGCAATTATCAAGATTTGATCAAGAGGCTCGCCTGTGTCGGGAAAATGTATTCTGGTTGTCGAGGACGATGCTGACAGCGCCAGCATTCTGGAAGCCTATCTGCGTCGTGACGGCTTCGAAGTGCTGCTGGCTGAAGATGGCCAGCGCGGCGTCGAACTGCACCGGCAATGCAGGCCCGACCTGATCCTGCTGGACGTTATGTTGCCCCGGATGAGCGGCACAGAAGTGCTGTCGGTCGTGCGACGAAGCAGCGACACCCCGGTGATCATGGTCACCGCCATCGGCGATGAGCCGGAGAAGCTGGGTGCCCTGCGCTACGGTGCGGACGATTATGTGGTCAAGCCGTACAACCCCAAGGAAGTCGTTGCCCGCGTGCATGCGGTGCTGCGACGCTCAGGCGGCAACGTCTCGGCGCAACGGCACTTGCGCTACAGGAACCTCCTGGTGGACCTGGACGCAATCACGGCCCGCATCGAGATATCGTCCCATGAACATGTCGTTCTGGACTTGACCCCCACCGAATTCAAGATTCTGTCCACCCTGTTGAAGACACCGACCAAGGCGTTCGCTCGCGAGGAGCTGCTGGAAATCTGCCTGCCTGAAAGCGATGCCCTCTCGCGGGTCATCGATGCCCACGTCCATAACCTGCGCCGCAAGCTGGAAATCCACAGCATCGAGGATGTCCTGGTGACCGTGCGCTCCATCGGCTATCGATTCAGATGAAAATTTTCGGGGGCTCCTTGAAAACGGCGCGCAACCTGCTGTGGCGCTGGGTCGGCATGCGCATGAGCCTGCTTGCCGTGGGTGCGGTTGTCGTGATCGCCTTGTGCATGTGGCTGCATTTCCTGATTTCAGACTGGACGACGCTGCATCAGATTCCCCCTGAACAACGCATGGAACTTCTGCACCTGCGCAGCCACCCGCATTTGAACGAACCCAGGCTATGGCAGCTGTTCGCCCAGTATTACGACATCAAGCAGATACTGCCGGGCATCGCCAATACGGACTGGCTATTGCTGGCGGGGCTGGTTGCCGGTGCGATCCCCATTATCATCGTGTGCGGTTTTCTGTTTTCCCGCCCTCTGTCCAGCCAGTTCTCGGCCATTGCCAAAGTGGCCCGCCGGGTGGCCGAGGGCGACTTCAGCACCCGCCTTCCGGTCAGTGGCAAAGGCCCGGAAGAGTTGCAAGGACTGGTCAACGACTTCAACAGCATGACCACCCAACTGGAACATTATGAACGTGAGGTCCGGGAGTCCAGTGCCGTCATCGCACATGAGCTGCGTACACCGCTGAATGCCGCCATGGGCCGGGTGCAAGGCATGATCGATGAAGTCTTTCCCCTTGAGCCCAGCCAACTGGAGATGGTCAAGCGTCAGTTGGACCAGTTGAACAAACTGGTAAGCGACCTGCATTTGCTTTCACTGGCGCGGGCGGGCCAGTTGGTGCTCGACCAGAGCCAATTCCCCCTGCACAAATTGGTGTCCGAGCGCCTGGCATGGCGTAGCGCCGCACTCAAGAATGCAGGGATCGAGCCCCGAGTTGAAATTCCCGGTTCGTTGAGCGTGACGGCCGATCGTGATCGGATGGGCCAGGTGGTCAGTATCCTGATCGACAACTTCCTGAGCTACGCCACGCAAGGGGGTGAACTTCACCTGTCGGCGACGGCTTCGGGGCAAATGATCATGCTGAGCTTTGCAGACCGCGGCCCAGGTTTCGAGAAGGACGACCTCGACCGGGTGTTCGACCGTTTCTGGCGCGCAGAGCGCTCCCGGGCCCGCTACTCGGGAGGCAGCGGCTTGGGCTTGTCCATTGCACGCGCCATTTGCCTCGAACATGGGGGGGACATCGCAGCGGAAAACCGCACAGGTGGAGGAGCGGTCATCCGTGTGCAAATCCCCCTTGCCCCTGGCTGATACCGGGGCCCTGTCCTCGTCATCGCACCTTCGCCGATTACCTGGGAAGTCCCGATGGCGCCCGCGAGTGCAGCGTCGTCGCACCGACTGCTTGCGGCGAAGGTGGTAACTCTCGACGCAAGATCCACAACGTGATCGGCTTGGGCAGGATCATCGAAACACGAATCAACCATCTCATCGGCCAGGGGAACAGGTAGTCCCATCGCTTGCTGCGCATCGCATATAACATATGCGCAACGGCCTGGTCCTCAGAGAGTTCCAACGGCGCCGGCATGCCATCGTTTGCCGTCTGGGCCGTTGCGACAAAGCCTGGATAAAGCGAAAGAAAACGAATGCCCCTGGACCCGAACTCAATGCGGCACGTGTCGATCAGCAGGCGCAACGCCCCTTTGGCTGCACTGTAGGGGCCCTGCAGAGGTACGCCCAGGAAACCCGCCAGGGAGTTCGTCTGGACCACCAGCCCGTGACGTTGGAGGCTCATCTGCTCCAGGCAGGGAAACAGATAGTTGACCACCACGTCATAATTGCAGCGCATGTAATCGGTCACCTGTGCCGCCTTCATCTGGCGCATATCCAAGGCCGGCGCTCCGCCGGCGTTGAGGACCACCACGTCGAGACGCCCATGGCAGGCAATGACTTCGGCCACCAGCGCCGCAGCGGCTTTGTCGTCCAGCGCGTCCGCTGCGCGCGCAAGGCACTTTCCGCCGAAGCCGTGAATCTCGCGCTGGAGATCGTCGAGCAAGTGCTGGCGCCTGGCAGTCGCCACCACCCATGCCCCTTCCTCTGCAAGACGCAAGGCCAGCACCCGCCCCATGCCCGACGACGCACCCACGATCAACACCACCTTCCCTTCAAAACTCACCGAAGCGTTCGTCGGCCAGTAACGCAACAGTCCCAACAGCACCAGCGCCGCCAACGACAATATCGCACTGACGATTGCCACCGGCTGGGCGTAATCGCCTGTTACCCATTGTGAAGCCAACAGGGGCCCGAAGGCGCAACCCAACAATTGCATAGCTGGAATCAACGCCGCCACCCGACCAGAAGGGTCCAGCGCGAGGGCTATACGGACCTGGAAAGGCGTCAGCATCAGATAGACCAAGCCAAAAGCACCGCAGAGCATCAGGAACGGTTCGGCGCCCTGCCCGTCCGACAAAAACATCGCCAGCGCAATGCCGGCCAATAACGCGGCAGCGACTCCCAGTAACTTGAAGTCCGCGACCCTGCGCACCAGGACAATGCCGAGGCAGCCGCCCATCACCTGCATGAACAAGGTGCCTGAGATCAACAACTGGGCACTTTGGGCATCCAGCCCCACGTATTTGCCCAACGGTTCCAGATAGGCCCAGAGCGCGCCAATGGCTGAAAACTGCATCGCTACAACCGCCATCAGCAAGCCGTGGCGCACCTTCCAGGCGAAGTGCAGCGTTTGCCCTTCGCTATCGGGCAGGGAAGCCAGCCGTGGCGGTTGCCAACGCACCAGTGGCAGACACACCGCCGATATCGCCGCCAGGAAAACGAATCCCCCGGCGACACCATGACGGGGCAGTATCCAGAACGCGAGGACCGCCGCGATCACACCCTGGGCCAAGGTCTGAACGACCATGAACAGGCCGGCGATGCGATCCGGCGCGGGGCCGCGGACGATCAGGCTGACAGCGCCCCATAACAACAACCCTTCGGCCAGACCGGTCAAGGCACGTACGATGACGAGCCCGGTATCGCCTGTGGTGGTTGCCGTGACGATGTCCAGGCCCATCACGGATACGAGCGCCAGCGTGGTCAGCAATCGCAGGTTAGTCATTGATCGCAACACATCGCCCAGGATCACCCCGACTCCCAGCGCGACGATTTCACCCATGGCCACCAGGCCGATCCCTTCCAGCGAAAGTCGGCCCTGGGCAAGCAATTCACCCAGAAGTACAGGCTGCAGGCCAACCATGAGCACGGCCACGGAGCCCAATGTCAGCGCGGCGACCAAATGCTTACGAGTAACAGCGGACGTGATATGCATCGGCTTCAGGTCTCCTGAAGAAATTAGTAGCCGCGACTTTCCGGTGGCAGCTGTCCAAGGGCAAAGCATCGCGCCGCGCGTTTTTCATCTTTCATCAGCCGGCCATTGGCGATGAACCCGACCCACCGGGGCAATCGGGTGAGTTGCGCGCCGGTAGCCTTGGCCAGGGTGTAGGCCTTGGCACACTTCTCGAATAACTCGGCATTGAGCGCCATCCGGGTACCGGTGGCGCCCAGGCACGCCGGCACACCGTTTATCAGGATGACGTTCCCACCTTCTTGCAGCGCTTGCCGCAACTGCGACTCTGCCGTCACGGGCGGCCCCATGCGTCCCAGGTGCCGCGCCTGTTCATCGAACAGGATCGGTAGAACGCCGCCGAAATCCACCAGGCAGTTACCGAATGCACCACCGCCGAGTAGGACCGCGCCAACGTCACTTCGCGCCGTGTAGATAGCCGCATGGGTCCGCGGGGCCTCGTGACTGGCCGACCAGGCGACGTTCAGTGGCTCAGCGTCATCCAGCTTCCCCAGCCACATCCCCTTTTCGCCGGGTATGCGCAGCGACAGGCTGGCGTGACTATCGACCTGGCTGGCCAGGCGTTGCCGCAAGTCCAGCCAGTGCTGCCTAAGTAGATCTTTCATCAGGCTCACCTCACACCAGTTGGAAAACGGCGTCGAATCGTTCGAGTGCCTCATCGATGACCTCGTCGGTATCGGCCAGGCTTGTATAGATTCGGCTCCCCGCCAGGGTGATCAGCCCATGAGCGGTGTAGGCCGCGCCCATTTCTTCCATCATGTGCTTGCGTGACTTCGCTTCGTTACGTGCTCTTAGCAGCTTGAGCGGATTGCTGGTGTCGAGCAGTAGCACGCCGGAGGTTTGCAAGTGAACGATAGACCCTATGTTGTACGCTACATAGGGCAACCCGCGACGGGTAATGATTGCTTCCAGCCCCTTGCGCATCCGGTCGCCGGCACGCCCGGCCACCGCCGGTGCATCGAGACGCCGCGCTTCCAGCAGTGCGTAATATCCGGCTGCACAGGACAACGGATTTGCCGACAGCGTCCCGCCGACGAAGGCCCGTCGCGCCGAAGTGCCGATACCGCCGGCGAGCAGTTGCATAACGTCTCGCCGCCCACCGATAGCGCCCGCCATCGGGTATCCACCGGTCAGGCATTTACCCAGCACAGTGATGTCCGGCATTACGTTGAAATAGGCCTGCGCCCCGCCCAGCCCGGCACGAAAACCGGTGACCACCTCGTCGAAAATCAACAGGGCATCGAACTCATCACACAATTTACGCAACTGGCGGTTGAAATCCGGGTGCACCGGGCGAGTCCCGCTTTCGGGCCCGAAGGGTTCAACCATCACGGCTGCGGTGCCTCCGCGCAGACGATTGATTTGCAACCTGCGCCGCAACGCATCCAGGTTATTGGGTGGGCTCTCCTGCGTATGCGCCGTGGCGCCGCGGGGAATACCCACCGCTTCCATGCGGCCCGTGCCAGGCAAGCGCATCCCGTAGACAAGTTGGTCGCTCCAGCCGTGATATGCCCCACCGATCTTGATGATCCATTTTTTGCGGGTATAGGCGCGGGCCAGACGGACAGCCGCCATCACCGCCTCGGTACCGGAACCGAGCAGTCGCACCATGTCCACCCCGGGCATCATCTCGCAGACGAGCTCAGCCAGCTTGACTTCATACTCATGGAGCAAGCCAGTGACGGGCCCGCACTCATCAAGGACCCGGTTGACCTGCTCGCGAATGGCCGGATGGTTGGAGCCCAACAGCGTCGGTCCACCGGCTTGCAGGAAGTCGATATAGCGGTTGCCATCGACGTCAGTCAGATAGGCCCCCTTGGCCTGGGAAATGGCGAGCGGGAACGGATGGTTGAATGCCAGGTTGTGCTGCACGCCACCGGGTATGACTTTTTTCGCGGCTTCGGAAAGTCGCTTCGAGCCTTGGCAACGCTCGTCGAAATAGCCCATGACCTTGCTCAGGGCTTCGCGCTTCAACGGACGGATCGGCTGCTTGACCAGCTCATCGAATCGCCGGTACAGCGTATCCACATCGGGCCATTGCGAAACGGCGGCGGAGTTGGCCTGGGGTATGGTGGAAGGACGCAGGGGTTCGTTCATGATGAGGTCTCGGTTAAATTCTGGGGGCTGGCGGCGTGAATGGAGCTCGCCAGGGCGTCGATCAGACGGGCCGCGGCGATGCGTGCCTCGGGGCGGCCTCGGGTTTGCACATTGATCCGACTCAGCAGATGATCCCGACAGAGCGTCTCGAGATCTTCCAGGCGGTTCAACGTGGTATTGATATCCGGACCGCAACACAGCACACCGTGATTGCGCATCAGATAAGCGTTGTATTCGCGACGTATCACTCGTTCCAGCTTGCTGGCCAGCCAACCGGTGCCCGAGGGGGCGTAGCCCACCAGGGGGATGCGCTTGCCCAAGGATTTCCACAACTGCGGATAACTCACTTCCAACGGCTCGCCCAGTAATGTGCAGGCGCTGGCCAGCGGTTGATGGGTATGGATGCTGCAATTCACATCCGGGCGGTTACGCAGGATCCGGGCATGCAAGCCACTTTCCACGGAGGGCGAGCGCTCGCCTGACACTTGCACCAGATCCTTCAAGCGCAACACGCAGACGTCTTCCGGGCGCATGGTCAGATAGTCCGTCGCGGACGGCGTGACCGCGATATGGACTGCATCGATGCGCAAGGCCAGGTTCCCGCCGGTGGCGGCAAAAAAACCGCGCTGTGACAGGTGACGCGACAATTCGACGATCCCTTGTTGTATCTGGCTCATGGCGCAATCTCCTGGGATGGGTTCAGGCGGCGGTAAAGCGGAGCAAGCCGCTTGCGAACCTCCTTGAACGTGGCGAAACGGTCTTCATAGAGGGCGTGGGTTTGCGTCGACGGCTCATACATCCGATGGGCGCGTTGCAGCGTGGGCAGATCCTGGAAACTCAACTTGCCCAGGGCGACGGCGGCGATGAACCCGGCTCCGCGGGCATTGGTCTGGATCGGGTTGTGTGGCTGCTGGATCACATGGCCGGTGACATCGGCCATGATCTGGCACCACACATCGGATTGGGCGCCACCGCCGGTGGCCACCATCACCTCGCTCGATTGGCCGAGGAACCGCGAGAACGGCTCGAGCATCCAGCGGGTATTGAGCGCAACCCCCTCCATGAAGGCGCGAATGATGTCTTCCCTGGAATGCTCGAGCTTGAGATTGAACAAACCTGCGCGCAGGCTCGGGTCATCCACCGGGGAACGCTCACCACATAGCCACGGGGTATAGATCAATCCTCGGGCCCCTGGCGGTACCCTGGCCGCAATACGATCGAGCAAGGCGTAGACGTCCGGCTTCTGCTCATCGCTGAGCAACTCGTCCGGGTGATACAGGATCTTGTCGCGCAGGAACGAAAGGTTCGCTCCGGCGGCTGATTGCATGGCCAGCGCCAGGTATCGGCCGGTGACTGCGCTCGGTACCGCCGCAATATGGTGACGCACGCTGGATTTCTTGAACGGCACATGGGCCCCTACCCAGGAAGACGTGCCCAGGTACAAGTGCGAGGCGAAATCACTCACCGCCGCACCCACCGCCACCGCAGAAGTGTCGACAGAGCCCGCCACCACTTGGGTGTCCCGGGACAACCCCAGCGCATCGGCCAAGTCTGGAAGCAGCGGCCCGATCACATCGGTAGAGCCCACCAGTTCCGGCAATTTGCCGGGGTCCACCCCTAACGCCCGGACCAGGCCATCGTCATAGCGAATACGGTGGGGGTCGCGGTTATCGGTGAGCCAGGAGGTCAGTATCGAATCACTGGTGGCACAGAATCGACCGCTCAGGCGCAGGTTCATGTAGTCGAGCACGTTCAGGAACTTGTGGGTCTGCTCGTAGCGCAGCGGCTCATGATCAAGCAGGTACGCCATATGCCCGGCCGAATCCATTCCGGACAACGAGGCTACGCCACCCGTCAGGTGCAAGGAGCGCATCAGTTTGAGAGGCGAATAACCGGCCAGGCTGAAGCGTCCGCCGCCCATGCGACGCTTGACGGCTGCGGCGCCGCGCTTGTCCAGCCACAGCATTGCTCGTCCGATGGCATCCCCATTGCGGTCGACACAAACGGTCCCCTCGCTTTGGGTCGAGCAGCACACCGCAATCACCTGTCGGCGCTTGAGCGGATCGCTGGCGAGCAATTGGTTCGCCCCGCGCAGAAAGGCATCCCACCAATCCTGCGGCTCCTGTTCGGCACTCGGGCCGCTGACGTGCAAGGCCACACTGTTGAATGTCCAGGCGCGTATTTCACCTTCCAGGGAGACCAGCGCGCATTTGCAGCCGGACGTCCCGAGATCGACCGCGAGGACGAGTTGCTCCAGCCCGGTCGCCGTGTGAGGCGCTCGGGAAACGATAAGCGAGGTCATAGGAATTACTCAGAATTGGCGGGAGACGGAAAAGACCCAGCTGTCATCGTCCGTCGCCCGGGCATGCCCGTCGTCCTCGGCCAAATAGAGCTCACTCGCCCGAGTCTTGGTGGTCACGAAGTCAACACCCCAGTCAAAGCCCCACCAGCGATGCGCCAGGCCCACGCTGTAATCGGCAAAATTCGCTTCGGAGAAGTTCGCGATTTGCTGATAGCCGGCATGCAGCTTCAGCGTGGTATTCATCCCCAGCGGGTATTTGTAGTCCAGGTCATACAGCATGCTGCCGCGCGAATCGCGATCACCTTTGGCATAACACTCAAGCCCTTTCGTTGGGTCTTCGCGGAACTGCAGCAATGTCCCGCAGACGCCGCCAGTATTGGCACCGCGATAAGTTTTCGAGAGCACCCTGGCGATGCGACCTTCCAGCGCCCCGTAGCCTACCTCCAGCACAGCGAACTGGCTGTTGTAGTTGGTGCTGCGCTCATCAGTCAGCGTGAACGTATCGAAATCGAATTTGTTCGGAGCCTTGAATTGGGCGCCGGGGAACATCTCGCTCGCCAGACCCAGGCCGAAGTGCCAGGCTTCAGGGTCACCAAAGCGATAGCCACCCGCAAGCAGAACTCCGACGCCGTCGCCATCGAGAAACTGTTTCTTACTGACCGTCGTGAATTCGGCGAGGGCCACCAGGCCACTTTCATGGGCGACCTGAATGGTGACCTTGGCGCCCGGCCCGTTCAACGAATCGGAAACGCCACGGGTCCGGATGTCCGAACTGGCCCTGGCGGTGATGTCCACCGCGTAACTGGCCATTTCGTCGGCCCGAACCGGCGATGGGATCACGACAGACAACAAGAGGCCGGCCATCGAGCAATGGAAAAATGTTGTACGCATGGAGCACTCCCACGAAGAAGGTCAGGTTTACAATTTGCAAACCGGTGTAGGAGGCAGTGTTTCGACACGTTCAAATTGCTCCGTCTTACCGAGAATCTCGGTGCCGACGAAAGCCCTGACGTTGAGATATCCATCCTTGATGCGGACGATGCCTTTATATTTTTTATGGTCGCGAGGGTCATAGACCCATCCATCGCGCCAGGCATCCTTGTCGTAACGGTCCAATTGCATGATCTGCACACCGCAATCGCTGCTGATCGACGCGACATCCTTCACCCAGACAACCTGTCCACAAATGGCTCCTGCCTTGGTCGCGCAATCATCGAGCCTGACGACCGCATCTTTTTCCGCCGTCAGCCAAAGACCTTTGGCCTCCAATGGGCCGGCCGCCGCAAAGCTTTGGGCCGAACACACCATAAAGAGAGAAAACAGGAGCATTTGTCGTGCGTTCATAGTCGTGCCCTTTATTTTTTTGTTTTAGAAAGACCGTCATACAAACGATGCATCGATTATGATAGTCATCGCTACACGATAGTTATAGCTATCATTATCGAGCAGATCAACTACTTTTTTACCCTGCTATTCTTCGCTTCTCATTTCTCGTCAAGGGCGCTCATGGATAAGCTCAAACCCCGGACTTCCCCTGCCAAAGACAGCGGGAAAGCACCGGAACGCAAAAAACTTCCCGCACAGCAGCGGGCGACAGAAACCTATGAACGAATTCTCACCGCAACCGCGCAAACCCTCTGTGACGTGGGCATAGAGCGCTTATCGACGAACCTGGTATGTGAGCGCGCAGGCCTTACCCCGCCTGCGCTCTACCGCTATTTTCCAAACAAGTACGCGCTCTTGAGTGTCTTGGGCGATCGACTGCTGGAGAAGCAAAACGAACGCATCGACCACTGGATCACCCAGGAACTGCTGACAGGCTCCCCACAGGTGCTGGAGCGAGCCCTGGCGGACCTGATCCTGGATACCTATCGGGTGACTCATGCGACGCTTGGGGGCATGTGGATCCTCAAGGCGCTGCGAGCGGTACCCGCTTTGGAGCATGTCAGGCTCGATTCCCATCGCAGCGTCGCCGCTGCTCAATCGCAGGCCATGGCAATCGCCTACCCACTCGCCGATCCACAGACCCTCTCGACCGTCGCCCGGGTGGTTGTCGAAATGATTCATGCGACGGTCGAATTGCTGTTCGATGAGTCGCTGCCGCCTGAACAAGTGTGCGCCATGGTCGCCGCGATGATCGCCAGCCATCTGGACCGCATCGCGCCGGCCGACACTTCGTCATAAAGTCAGGCTATCCGGCCAGAACCCCCAGGCTTGACGATGGACGCCTCAACGTCCATCGAGGCCGTCGCCAGGCGCCGGCCTCCGTGGCCTTTTCGGACCCCTAGAT
>Ga0308169_10002932_pt1 | contig 17112 bp, 11 predicted proteins | sample PhyBR1_2_FD_202139 | JGI IMG/M metagenome (GOLD analysis project Ga0308169, IMG submission 202139) | Phyllosphere microbial communities from UC Gill Tract Community Farm, Albany, California, United States - DLSLSB.R1 | ecosystem: Host-associated > Plants > Phyllosphere > Unclassified | place... | reverse complement strand
GGGACCGAGTGCGTGTTGCGGCCGTTTGCAAAGCGGTACTTTCCTTTGTCAGCGCACCTGGGTTCATCGGCTCTCCCTCGTCGCACCACCGGACGGTCAAGCTGCCTTGCTTAGCCTTGCTCACAGCGGGCCGTCCACCTGACAATAGTAATGCTCTCGGTACGTCTCTTGACCGGCTTGGTGCACCGGTCTTGATCGGCGAATCGCGGCGCACTACGCCCGTCGAAGTTGGGGTTCGCGCCCCCCATCTTTTGCTCGCGCCGCTTAGCTTTTTTGTTTTGTAATGAAAGAGTAGCCGCTCGCTTAGGCGCACGTTTTTCTATTCGCGAGTCGGCGACTTGGCACTTTTTGTAATCAAGCTTGTATTCACTCGGGCTAGGATAACGCTCCCCTTGACTTTTGCTAATCGCTCGCCGCTCGGTATTCAGCGCGTTCGCCGAACTCGGCGCTCGCTCGCCTTTCCGACGAGACGCGCTCTCGCGCACGGGCCTCTTCGCCTCGCCGACTCGAACCAGTCCATTCTCTCGAGCGCGCACAGTGCTGCAGGCTCGCCGAGCAGGAGCACCTCTCGAACGTGCAAAGGAGCGAGCTGTGCTGCTCCAGAACCGAAGAAGACGAGATATTGCGAAATTGGCACAATCTACAGCTGAAGACGCCGACGACGACAACAAGGGAGAGCAGGCTCAGAGCGCCGTACCTGGAGCGATGAAGGAAGGAAGAGGGAAAGGCGCCGAGTTGCCGTCGAGCGGCGCGAGCTGGAACGCCGATCCTTGAAGCGACATCGGGTGCGGCGCAGCCTGCAGGAGCAACGATGGCGACGACGCACGTCAGCTTGATGCTCTCGACAGAAGAGAGGGAGAAGAGCTAGAGAGAAGGAGACGCACCTCAAAGCCGACGTTGAGGAATGAGAGCAAGAGCGGGAGGAGGCTGTTCTGCTCGGTCGTGAGCACGAGTTCCCTCCCTGTCTTGAGGAACCGCCCATGGACACTCCTCGCGCCCTCGAGCTCGTCCCTGCTCCCCTGCGCCGCCGCTGCCGCACCATTCGCCGCACGGGCCCTCCCCGCCGCGCCGAGGTCGGCCTCGTGCTTGAACTGGGCCGGGTACAGCCGACTCACGCTGCTGCTGCGCGCAAGCATGAGCCCTGCGCGCGTCGGCGTGCCGAGGCGCCCGCCGGCCGTGCGAGGAGGAGGCGCGACGGGCTGCCCGAAGCGCTGAGGGGCGGCGGCGTTCGGGCGAGGCGAGGGCGCTGCCGAGGGGACGAGCGGCGCGGGCTCGTCCGGCGGGAGGAGGACGTCGCGCAGGGCGTGGATGCTCGCCGTGCGGGCGGCCGTGAGGGTCGGGTCGTCGGTCGAGGCAGGCGCCTGCGCCGAGTTGCCCGAGGCGCTGATGCGCTCGCGCAAGAGGCGCAGCCACTGGTTGCGGCTGCCGGCGAACGCGCACGAGAACATGTACTTGCGCTTGACGTCGAGGTGGTTGGTGAACGAGACCTGGAACGTGTGCTGCATGAAGCCGCGCTCGACCGAGAAGGCCTTGTTGAGCGGCAGGCCCTGGTACCGAGGAGCGTTGGCGCCGCGCTTGATGAGGAGCATGACGCGCACGCCGAGCGCGGTGCCCGTCACCCGGAACGACTGGGTCCTGCTTCGAGCGAACGAGAGGACGGGCGGGTCGAACTGGAGGTCGGTGCCGTGCAGCTTGATGGTGAAGCGCGGGTCGGGCTCGGGGATCGAGATGGTGAAAACCTCGCTCGGCGTGCGGTACGTGAGCCGAGTCGGCAGCTTGCCCGGCACCATAGTCGCCTCGATGTCGGGCGTCATGCTGAAGATCGAGTTGTCCGACGCTTGCTCGATGCGCTCGCGCCGCACCGACGTGTAGACGCGCGTGAGGAGGTCCTCGGGCACGACGGCGCGCGTGTCGAACGAGCGGAACTGGGCGATGAAGTCGTCGACGCTCGGCCTGCGAGCGGGGGAAGAGCGGGTCAGACGCTAGTTCGAGGGCGAGACGAGGAGACGTCGAGGGAGAGGACGCACGGTGCGGCAGAGGGCAACTCGGCGAAGAAGCGGCCATCGTCGTGCTCGCCGTCTCGGTCGGCATGCATCGTGTCGCTCAGGACGAGGAGCTGCCGCACGAGCGCGAGCGTTAACGCCGGGTCGAACCCGGTCGCGCCGTTCGTCTCGGTCCAGCTCTCGGCGAGCACCTCGAGGACGTGCTCGGCCGCCGGGCGCGCGTGCGGCAGGCGCACGCTCATGAGGAAGAGGCGCACGGCGTCGTCGATGCGCACACCGGCGAACCGGAACCGCTCGACGTAGGCGCGCAGGACGCTGCCGTGCTTCGGGTTGGCGAGGTAGGCGCCGAGCTGGTTGCGGTTGAGGTCCGTGTTGCGGAACAAGAGGTTGGCGATCGTCGGCCCGTCGTTGCTGAGGCCGCCCTTCTGGACGAGGGCGGCGATGGCGCGCGCCGGGTCGTTGGCGAAGCGGTCGACGAACGCGACGAGGAGCGGGTGGCGCTTCTTGGACCCGCCGACGCTGTTGGGCGACGCCTCGTCGGCGGGCTCCTCGACCGCCGACAGCTTGACGTCGCGGCACTCGACGATCGACTTGACGACAAAGTGGCTGTCGAGCGTCGGCGCGAGCGGCTCGCCCGTGAGCGGGTGGTCCTCGATGATGGGCTTGGCGATGACGAGCACGTCGGTGAAGAGGAACAGGTGTCGGTCCTTGACCGTGTTGGCGTTGACGACCTGGAGGACGGGTGCGTGGAGGAGGAGCTTGCGCGGCGGCGAGTCGAGCGGGCTGGGTCCGTGCCCGGGAGGCGCCTCCTCGGACGCCGCGAGGAGCGAGTCGAGCTTGGCGAGGATGCGGCTCGAGGGGTGCATCGAGGCGGGGAGCGCAGGCACGCGCGGCGCCGAGGGGAAGATGTCGCTGCCGCCGCCGTCCATGGCGCTCAGGGTGCGGCGCATCGACGCCGGAGAGTGGTAGCTGCTCGCCGCACCGGACGACGCCAGCGAGTTGCCCGACTCGGTCGACGCCGACTTGGTCATCGTCTGCGCGCTCGGCGCTGGCGGCGTCGCCTGCCGAGACGACGAGGCGGACGCCGACTGCGGCTGAGGGTGGCCCTGCAGCGGGAAGACGAGCGCCGACATCGGGTCGGGGATGACCGAGGTGGGCGAGATCGGGTCGGGCATCAAGGGCGAGGCCGACAGATGCGTCGACGAGGTGAACGGCTGGTAGTTGGACAGCGAGAGGGCGAAGTCGCGACCTCGGCGACCGGGCTTGCTCGCGAGCTGCTGGAAGAGCCTGTGCGCGTACTTTCCGTCAGCAACGGTGCAGCTCCCGCTTCGACAAAAGAGAGAGTGAGAGGACGCACCGTTGCGGGTCGGGCGGCGCGCCGCCGTCCTGCTTGCCGGTCGACGCCTTGGTCAGGTCCTGCGAGTCGCGCGGGCTCTGCGAGAGGGCACGCCAGGTCAGCACCTGTCGCCGAGTGAGCTTGTTCGAGGGGTCGAGAGGGAAAGGAGACGCACTGCGACCGGGCTCGGAAACTGGTAGTCCTTGTCGGGCGGCGGAAAGCCCTTGCCCTTGACGGCGCCGTTCTGGCCCGGGCTCTCGGCGCGCCCTCCCGCCGACGCCGACGCCGACGCCGACGTTGGTGCAACGCCATGCAGCGGGACGGGTGGCGGCATGCCGTCGACGCCGAGTCCGACAACGCCCGCCGCTCCTTCCGGCTCTGCTCCCGCACGCGCCCCTTCCGCGCCCGACACGCTCCGCCTCGCTGAACTCGAGCCCGCAGCGCCCGCGCCCGCACCCGCACCCGCTCGTGCAGCGACGCCTGCGCCGAGGAGCGGCGAGCCCGGCAGCGGCACGGCGTCACTGCCCCTCCAGCGGTCGGCCATGGCGCCGGCGAGCGAGCTGCTCGCGCTGCTGCCGCGCTTGCGCGCCTCGCGCGCCCACTCGTCGTCGCCCGACAGGTCCGAGTCGGGCGGGTACTCGACGGCGGGGATGCCGAATGTAGGGCGAGGCGCGGGGTGGCGTCGAGGGCCGGACGAGGCGACGGCGACGGCCGAGGGGGAGCGGTCGAGGGACGACGAAGGCCCCGAGGCGGAGGCGGACGAGAGCGACAGGGAGGAAGAGGTCGAGTGGGCGGTCGAGATGGACGTAGTCGACGAGGTGGACGGTGCACGGGGCGGCATGAGCGTCGACGAGGAAGGCTCGTCGTCCGTCGCCGAGAGGGACGGCACGCGCGGCGTGCGCTCCTCGAGCGCCGCACCGTCGAAGCCGGGGTAGCGCCCGTCGTGCTCGACGCGCGGCGTGTCCTGCACGTCCTCGTCGCCGTCGCCGTCGCCGAGCCGCGGCGTCGCCTGCGCCGACCCGCCGCCCGCTCCTTGACCCTGCTGCGCGTCGCCGAGCCCGAGCAGCTCGTCCCCTTCTGCGCCCGCCCTCCAGTCGAGCGCGCCCACGCTCGCACTCCTCGGCCGTGCGCGCCCGATGACGCCGACGACGTCGAGCGCCGGCCGACCGGGACGAGCCGCTCGGGGCGCAGTAGGCCCAGCGAGCCTGCGCGCCGACAGCTTGCGCATGAGGTTGACGCGCGCTGCGGCGCGCTCGTCGCCTGCTTCGGCGACCGCCGGCGCCGGCGCGGCGCGCGGCGCGGAGCCCGACGCCGGTGCCAAGGCGGCGAGGACGAGCTCGTGCTCGAGCGAGGCGGTGCCGACGCCCGTCACCGTGTTGTTGCGGCGCAGCGGCGCAGGCATGGCCGAGAGGGGCGGTGCCGCGGCGTGGAGGAGCGTGCCGCTGCGCGCGAGGGCCGCCGCGCCGTTCGTGCCCGAAGTGGACGAAGCGGACGAGGCGGCGGCGAGTTTTGCGCGCGCGCGGTGCTGCAGCTCGGCGAGGGTCGGGAGGGGCTCGTCGTTGCCGAGGAGGGTGGAAGGGACGGGCGGCGGGGCCGTGCCCGTGAGGCGGGCCATGGCGAGTTGGCGTGCGAGGAGCGAGGCGGTGCGCTCGAGGGACGAGGCCGACGCCGAGGGGAAGTCGGGCAACGGTGGAGGGAAGAGGGCCGTGTCGCCGCCGTTGCTGTGGGCGGCGGGGAACGAGGTGGACAGGGCGCCGATGGACCGAGAGCGGCGGCGGTCCTTGACCGAGAGCGAAGGCGAGCGAGACACGGTCGGCGACGGGGTGCGAGACGTCGCGGGCGAGCTGCGGTTAGACGCCGCTCGCCTCAGGGTTGCGATGGCGGCTGCCCGACTAGACGAGGAGGGCGACGCCGAGTCTTGAGCGTGCGGGTCCATGTCGGGTGCGGGCGCGGGCGCGGGCGCGGGCGCGGGCGGAGCGTCTCTGTGTGAGGGAGCGAGGGTCAGTTCCTGAGGTCTGCGGCGCGGGCTGCGCCAAGGCACACGGCCCAGGATGAGCTTGTGATCCTGGCCCAGCTCGCACGTGCGACGCAGACAGGGTGGAGGTCGGTCGAGATGGAGAGGGAGATGAAGAGGAGGGGGAGCTCACGTCGGCCTTGTGAGACGGAGCGCGCGGTCACTGTGCCTCGACGAGTTGCCGGCACTGGCCTGGAGGGCGTACGGGCCCGCGCGAGGTGGGCGTGAGGCTGCGAGAGGCGCGTGTGGGGAGGCTGGACAAGGGCGGCGAGGGCGGCGCGGCGAGACGATGAGCGGGCGTGGGGCGTGTCGAGGTGGCGCGGCGTGGTGCTGTGAGTGTGCTGGAGCTCTCTGGCTGGGTGTCGGTGCAGCCGAGGCTGGTGGTGAGGAGCGAGAGCGGGGCCGTCCTCGTCGGCGGTCGTCGCGCCTCTCGTCCTCGGTTGTTCCTCGCCTTCGCTCTCGACACACCGCCACAGGCACACAGCCCACCAGCGCAGCAGACCCAGCACTCGACAAGTCAGCAGATCCGCACCACCGCCAGCCCGCAACCCGCCAGCTCTCCCCTCTCCTCCTCGTCCCTCGCACCAGGTCCCGCTCCCGCCGGCGAGGCCGCGATGAACTCGCTCTACACGCTCGCCCTGCGCCAGTCATCCGCCCTCTCGGCCGACCTCAAGCACCTCGACTCGCTGTCCGACCCTTCTGCCGCCCCGTCGTCGTCGCCCCACCTCTCGTCCTCGTCCAAGCCTCCCGCCTCCCTCCACGCCCGGATCACCGCCTCGCTCGCCGCCCTCGACCGCACCGTCGACGACTATGACGCCATGGCCCGCCGCGAAATCATCGACGCAAAGCGCGACAAGGCCCTCTCGCGCGTCGCCCGCTTCCGCCACGAGCTCGACGAGCTCCGCAACGAGTACGACCGGGTCAAGCTGCGCGCACGACAACAAGTGCGTCCCGTCTCTCTTGCGTCTTTTACCCGGTACCGCGCGACTGAACCGCATCCTCTGCAGGAAACCGCCTCGAACCGGTCCGAGCTGTTCGCCTCGTCGTCGTCGTCGTCGTCGGCCGCCAACCCGTACGCCGCGTCGACCTCGGCCTCGGCCTCGTCCTTCTCGTCCCAGCACGCCTACGGCACCTCATCCTCGCGCCCTCAAGCACGGCATCACGCCGACGTCTCGATCCACATGCCCGGCGGCGCACCGGGAGCACCTCCACCACGAGCAGGCGGCGGCGGCGGCGGCGGCGGCATGAGCTCCGACTACGCCGGGTCGGTGCACAACAACGCGCGCACGAACCACGCCCTGCGCGAGCACGACTTTGTCCAGTCGACGGGCGCGACGCTCGACGCCTACCTCGCCCAGGGACAAGCCGTCCTCGGCAACTTGGCCAACCAGCGCGACGTCATGAAGGGTGCGTCCGCTCACTTGCTCTCTCTCGGCGACTCGGCACCTGTGCGAGCACGACACTGACGCTCTCTCGCTCTCTCGCGCGCGCAGGTACTCAACGCCGACTGCTGAGCGCAGCCAACACGCTCGGGCTGAGCCGGTCCACCATCACGTTCATCGAGCGGCGCACCAAGGAGGACTACTACATCCTCGTCGGCGGCGGCATGGCGACCCTCGTGTGCTTCTGGATGATCCTGCGGTACTTTGGCTGAGCGTGTGCGCAGGCGCAGCGGCGGGCAGGGCACAGGGAGCGAGCAGGAGGGACGGGCGGAGCGAGCGGGCTGCTGTAGAGACGGACGCCTTTGCCCGGTGCGGGCCTGCGCAGTCGCAGTGTGGTACCTGTGGCTCAGTCTGCGCAGCTTGGAACCCGCTGAGAGAGGCTTGCGAGGTGCACCGCTTCGTAACGAGCTCTCGCCGCAGAACCAACGTTGACGACCTCGCGCACCGCACAGCTGCACCGCCCAGCAGGGCCCAACTCGCCATTGCACCACAGCGAGCCCAACGACACGCTGCACAATCGCCCACGCCGTCCCTGTCGCGCCGCACCCCCGACCTCGTCCTCATCGGCTGGCCAACTTGCGCCATCCCTCTCGGCTCGCCCACAGCGCTCGAGGCCAGCAGCTCCAGCCGCAGTGCCCGACAAAGGTCTGCACTACATCAGGATGGAGGACACTACCGCAGCAGCCGAGGTGCGTCCTTCTTCGCCTCGTCCCCCCACAGCCGCCGGCACCTCGGCCTTTCCTTGCTGACGCTGTCGTGCACCACAGGACGACACCCTCCTCTCGACGCTCCTCACCCTCCTCCCGCCTACAGCAGCCCAGCTCGACACGTCCTCGTCCACACCGCCCTCGCCCGCTCCGCCCCCTCGCCTCTCGGTCATCCTCAACCCGCACGCCGGCGCTCAACAAGCCGAGGCCTCCTGGCGCACCGCGGCAGCCCTCCTGCGCGCACGAGGTGTCGCGCTCGACGGCCTCGCAGTGTCGAGGACAGAGCGGGCGGGAGACGGCGAGCGGATCGGGCGCGAGCTGAGGGAGCGCTGGACCGGCGAGGGAGAGCGCGCGCAGGGCAGGGAGGTGCTCGTCGTGCTCGGCGGGGATGGCACGGTGCACGAGGCGCTGAACGGGCTGCTGCTCTTGGGTGACGGCAGCGGCGAGGAGGGCGACGAGGCGCTTTGGGAGGGAGCGGGCCGGGTTGAGGTCGTGCTCTTGTACGTCGCACGCTCTCCTCAGCCATCTCGTTGCCAGCTGACGGCTCTTTCCTTCCGCTGCAGACCTACGGGCACAGCCAACGCCCTGTACCACCACCTCTTCCCGCCCGAGTCGCCCTCGTACCCTCCCGACTCGCCCGCCGCACCCTTCTACTCGCTCCTCTCCTTCCTTCGCTCCCTCTCTCCTTCATCTTCGCCCTCTGCATCGCCTACAGTACCCGCCGCGACGCTCCTCCCGCTCCCCCTCGCGCTCAACGAGCTCCGCTCGCCCTGTCCCTCCCGCACCCTCACGACCGTCGTCTCGTCCGCCGCCCTGCACGCCGCCCTCCTGCACGACGCCGAGCAGCTGCGCGCGACGCACCCGGGCGTCGAGCGCTTCAAGATCGCGGCGCGGCAGAACGTCGACCGGTGGTGGGATGGCGAGGTGCACCTGAGCGGGAGGGTGCGCCGGTACGACCCGGCGACGAAGGCCTGGGTGCCTGCGACCGATCGTCCTGGAGGAAACGAGGACGACGTCGACGAGGCGACGACCGTCGTCCAGGGCCCGTTCGCCTACCTCGTCGCGGCGCTCGTGAGCCGCTTCGAGCCGACGTTCGTCGTCGCGCCCTTCCGCTCGCCGACGCACCCTCTCGCCCCGCATCCCGCGGGCGACCGAGCGCGGCCGAGCATCGACATCGTGGCCATCCGGCCGCTGCGGCACGCGCCGACTGCCGCGCTCGAGCGCACCGGCGGCGAGGTCGAGCGGTGCAGGGCGAGGGAGGGCTTCGTCGAGCGGGTGTGGGGCGTCACGGGCGGCATGTACGACCGAGGGAGGCACGTTGACGAGGTGTACGGCGCGGGCGAGGCGGCCGCGGCGGGCGACGAGGGCAGGGCCGTGTGCGAGGTATGGAGGGCCGAGCGCGTCGAGTGGGTGCCGGTGCGTCCTCGCTCGCTCTCTCCCGCGCTCACTCGCTCTTCCACACTGACGCTCTCCTATCCACTTGTCGCTCGCAGCTCGCCAAGGACGACGACCTCAAGTCGCGCCTCGTGTGCCTCGACGGCGCCCTGCACGACCTCGGCACCTCGGGCGGGACGCTCAAAGTGCGTGCAGTCGGCGGTGCGACGTCTTCGGTGCACGTATGGGCGTAGAACGGTGACCTTCCGATCCTGCATTGCAAGTTGTCGTGCTCATGTCCAGCTCGCGACGTCGGGCGCGCTCTGCGAGCATGAGAAGGTCCCCGCTTCGTGCAGCTCTCCTCCCTCGCTCGGGCACAGGAAAGGACTGTTCTAAAGCTTGATACAGACTGCAATTTTCCGATGTACAGGAGAGAGCGCCTCGAGCTCGCCCAGAACGCGCTCCACGAGCACCCTGGACCGGCGTGCGGATCTAGAAGTCGCGCAGCTTGCGCTGTCCAACGTAGAACGCTCGCCCCGCGTCAGGCGAGGAGAAGATGACGGTCGTACCCTTCTTGACTGCGAGCGCGAGGTGGCGGATCAGCACAGCCCGGTCAAGGTGAGCAGGGACGGGCGAAAGCGTGACGCACTTTTCAGGACGTCGCCCGCCGTCGCCATGAGCTTGTTGCCCGAGTCGGCATCTTCAAGGACGATGGTACCTTCGAGGATGACCTTGAGCTGGTAGGGCAAAGAGGGCGCCGCAGGTCAGCTCGGCGCGGTGTCATGAAGAGGAAGGAGAGGCGCCGGCGCACCTCGTCGTAGTGGTACGTGTACTTGAGCAGGTCGTCGCCGGCCGTAACGGTGAAGACGCCGCCGCTGATGGGCTTCTCGGCGTCGTCGGACGCAAAGACGTCGTCTGCATGGAGGGAGGGGCAGGGTCAGCTCGAGTTGCCGAGGTGGAGAAGGAGGGTGCAGGGCGAGAGCTGTGCTCACCGATGGCTGCGGTCGCGGTCAAGGTCGTGAGCTTGTGCTGGTGGACGGCGTCCTTGGCGAGTTCGAGGCCGGGCATGCTGGTCGAGCGGGGAGGAGTCGAGGTCGGGTCGGCGAGGAGGCGGCGAAGTCGAAGGGCGAGAGCGGGGGGCGTGCGAGAGTAGGGGCAGAGAGAGGTGAGAGCGAAAGCAAGGAGTGACTGGCCGTCCCTTAGCCCGGATCGCGCGCACGCGTGGACCGCGGGAAGCTGCGGCTACGGAGGGCGCCGGACGCGGAGGAGGGCCGCCGTCGGCAGGCGGGCGGCCGAGCTGCAGCCAGTGCAACGGGCAGCTATGGCGTACCTGCGTGCTCAAGCGCCGCCATGCAGTGCAGAGCAGCTCGACGCTGAGCGGTGGGAGAGCGAGGCAGAGCCCGGCGAGGGAGGAGGAGCTCGTCAGACTGATGAGGCTTGTCCACTCCTCACGTCGCCTCTGCTGCGCCCAGCGATGCCTGCTAGGCTCTGTGCCGGTCCACACGAGCTCCCGCCGCTCGCTGCACGTGCATCCGACGCGGCTGCGACCCTGCGTCGGCTCCTCGCGGCTCCGACCCCTCGACGCTGATTGTGCAGCTCGCCCAGGAGCTCTGGGGGAATCGCGGCGTCTATCACCGTGCTCGTCGGGCTCGATACATACCAGGCCCTGCCGCGGTACGGCTGATCTCCTCTCGCTCGTCGCCCTCTCCTCCTCGAGCGGCGCCCTCCCCTCATGCTCGCCAACCTCGCCGTCGCGGCAGCCCTGCTCGTCGCCTTTGCGCTCTACCGCCGCTTGTCCTTCAAGAGATCGACTGCAGTACCAGCCCCGCCGTCAACTTCAGCGACAGCAGGTGCGTCCCCGCTCTCCCTCCTTGCGCAACGAGCGAAGCTGACGTTCTCCCTCCTCGCGCGCAGAGAAAGTTGCCGTCGGCCTGTGGCCGCTGCCTCGAGATGCAGCACTGCTCGATTACGGTCGAGATGAGCTCGCGGCGACGAAGCCTCTGCCGTACCGCCCGTTCCGTTGGGGACCTTTGTACCCGCAGCACAGTGCGTCCCCTCCCTTCCCCTCCTCTGCCGCCGCACATGACCCTGATGTACTCTGCGTGATCGCAGTGGGTATTCGCAACATCAACGAGTCCGCCAAGTGGCTGCAGCTCGACAACGAGTGCGTTCTGTTCCTCTAGAGCGCCTCCTCTCGCTCGTGCAGAAGCTGACACGCCCAGCCTGCAGGTACTCGGCGACGGTCAAGCTTCGCGCAGCACGCATGGCCGACCGTTCGCTCATGAGCAGCCATACCCGACTCGGCTACCACGCCCACGCCCTCGAGGCGCTCGTCGAGCTCGCCTCGTTCCTGTCGCTGCGCTTCCCCAAGCTCTTCACCGTCGAGCGCACGCCCTACATCGCCGCCGACTCGAGCACGCACGGCGATAGTGCTGCTGGACTGCAAGCGGGCGCCGTCAAGGTCGTCCACAACCTCGTCACGGGCGACGTCTGGGATCTCGAGGCGATCGAGCGCGAGGAAGGGCCCGACTGGAACCCGATGAGAGTCGCAGGCCGTGAGTCGCTTGCCGAGTACACGGTACGGCAAGGCGCTGTCGCTGACCCGCTGCCTGCCGCGCTCGCAGATCTCTTGCAGGACGACCTCGCCGTCATGGTCGAGGACGAGAACGGCGAGTACCGGTTTCAGGCTGGCTCGATCTGTACGGCCGGTGCGTCGTCTCCTCCTCGTCTTTCTCTGCGACGATCTCGATGGCTGGGAGGCGCTCGCTGACTCGATCGTGCGGCACTCGTCCTCGCAGGTTTCTGGCGCTTGCAGGACAAGATCGGCTTGACGCTCGACGATATCCACTTCAAGGGCGCCGTCCCCAACTACGCCGACAAGTACCAAAGGTCGATGAACCGGTTCTTCGGCAACCTGCGCGAGGACAAGCTCGTCGAACGCAACAATGTGCGTCCCCTCCCCTCGAGCTGCTCGAGTCGAGCTCGAGCTGACTCGTCCTCGTCGCGCTCGCAGTACTTCTTCCAGGTCGATGAGCACCTGGACTGGAGCGAGAAGACGAACGGCACTGAGGCCATCTTCGACCACTTCCACAAAGGCCCGCAGGCCGACCTCGTCGAGAAGACTCGGGAGGTCGTCCACCCGACAGCAGCCACGAGGTGCGTCGGTGCTCTCTCTTCCGCCATCCTCTAACTCCAGCTCATGCGTAGAGCTGTGCTCGCAGCGTCTCGGACGTCTGGTTCCGCACCGAGCGACAGACGCTGCGCCGACTCCCCAAGACGCGCGCCATCCTCTTCACCGTCAGGTGCGTCGGCCTGCACCTCTCGCTCCTTCGCATCGTCCCATCTGACTCTCGTCTCGCGCAGGACCTACCTCGTCCCGGTCACCAAGCTCGCCGACGAGCCGGGCGTGCCAGGCAGGATGGCGTCCGGGATCAGGGTGCGCTCGTCCTTCTCTCCCTCCCTCCCCCTCCCACAGCCTCGCCGGCCTGACCTGACGCCTCTCTCCTTCTCCTCATGCAGAGCTGGCCGCAGGGCAACCGCAGCGTCACATGGTACAAGGGCGGCGAGCTGTTCAACCCGGTCCTGTTGCCGTTCCTCGACCAGAAGCACGACGAGCAGGTCGCGGCGGGCGTCGTCAAGCTCAACGACAAGGGCACGACCGACGAGAAGTATCCTTACTAGACTAGACGAGCGTTCACTGCAGTGCAAAGCCGTATTTTTTTGCGCCACTTTGACGGTCGAGAGCGCTGCGCACGAACCTCTTCCTGTCGATTGGCCTCCTCGTCGATCCTCGTCCTGTCGGGTCGTTTTAGCTGTCTGAGCTGCTCGATCGGCAGGAAGCAGGACCGTCGAGAGCCCCTGCTGTCATCGCGAGCGGTTTGCGAAGGTCGACCCTCGCGCGCGAGCCCGAGTCGACGTCGTCGTCTCGGCTCGCTCGCTCGTCTCGCCGTCTCGCACGCGCTCGCAGCTCTCGCACACACACTTCCACACCATCTACACACGATGCTTGCACACACTCTTCGCCCTGCGCGCTTCGTCCCTGCCGTGAGCCACTTCTCCTCCTCCGCACGTCGCCTGCACCGCCTCCTCCGCGCGTCCGCCGACAAGCTGATCTCTCTCTCTCTCTCTGTCTCCGGCTACAGCTTCGCCAGACGGTTCGTCACGCCTCGGTCGGTGGCTCGTCGCAGACGCCCATCCAGGACGACAAGCGCGACCTGCGCGTCAAGGTCCAGGAGCACTCAAACGCGCTCGTGTTCGGCGGCCTTGCGGCGGTGGGAGCGACGGCGTTGTGGTGGATGATGGCTGACACGAGCGGTACGTCCGACGAGCTCTTTACTCTCTCGAAAAAGGGCGGCGACGACGAGGTGGAGCTGACCCCGTCTCTCGAGTGCGCACAGACCCTGCCAAGCCGACGCTCAAGCAGACGGCGGGCGAGGACCGCAAGCCCGCCGGCCAGTTCCCGCCCCCGGACAAGACCAAGCTGTAGATGAGGAGCACGACCGAGGACTTAAGCAGTGCGCGCGCCCATTTGCTCGTCGAGAGCTCGAGAGAGAGAGAGAGGCTTCGAGCTCGCTCTCTGTCTCGACGCAGCAGCTTAGTCCAGAGCAGGAACGACGACAACGACAACGCAAAATATTGCTGCAGAGATACTACGATGAGGGGACTGTCACAGAGGGCACAGCTGGGCGCACGCCGACCCCTCGTCGTCGTGCTCGACCTCCAGCCGGCACATGCTCAAGCCCTCGAACTCCTTGCGCAGCTCCCACCCCTTCTTGCCCCTGAACTGCTCGAGCTGCTCGATCTCGACGACGCGCTCGGTGCTCCAGAAAGGCTGCGTCAAGCCCGTCACGAGCGCTCTGAGCGAGTCGATCTCGCGCATGTCGAGCACGAGCGGCATCTCGAGCTCGTTGACGAGCTGCCGCGCCGTGTGGTCGCCGACGTGCTCGGCGCGCAGGTACTCGACGGCGTGCTGGACGAAGCCCGGCTCGCGCACCTGGACGGCCGCAGGTGGACGCTTGACGCCTCGCAGCGCTGTGGTCGCCGCCGCCCGGTTCGGGTGCGCCCAGAGCGGCGCGGGGAGGATGCGCCATACGTACTTCTCCGACTCGGCGATGCGGCCGTGCTCGCGCTTGCGCACAAACCCAGTCAGGGGCGGCACGAGGACCCGGCCCGAGTCGTGCGCGATCTGCAGGAGGAGCGAGATGGCGAACTGGATCTCGGCGGGCTTGCCGCGCAGCTCGGGGACGCGCAAGACGAGGGGGAAGGAGGGGAGGGTCGAGCTGGAGGGCGAGGTCGAGTTGGAGGGGAACGAGTAGGTGAGCGCGGGCTGATGGAAACCGAGCGCGCCGCTGATGTAGTCGTTGTCGAACTGCACGGGGTTTGGCATCAGCTTCGAGGACTCTAGACGATGTCGTGAAGAGACAAGAGCAAGGCCGAGAGCCGGTACGGCAGGGAGAGGGGATGGGGGATGGAGGACGAGAGGTGGAACGGGACGCACCGAGTCACCGCAACATGCGCAGTGCCAGTACAGCGTCTCTCGCTGCCGCTCCTTCTCGAAGGCGAAGAGGCGCCGTCCGAGGCGGCCCTCGCTCGTCTTGAACCGCTGCGGGTCGAGCACGCGCACGTCGATGCCGCCGTCCCACGGGCTCTCGAACGACGCCGAGCCGTAGCTAGCGGCCGCCGTGTCGGGCGCGTCGTCGTACAGGTTCTCGTCGAGGCCCGTCTTGTGCACAGGAGGCACGCGCTTCTTGTACTGCTGCTCGCCCGACGGGTCGAGGAGAAGGTTGGTCGACGCCCAGCCCTCGCGGTCCTTCTGGCGCATGTGCCGCGAGATGACGAGGAGCCGGTCGAAGAGCGAGATGACGCGCTGTGTCGGCGCGAAGAACGAAAAGCCCTGGATTGGGGAGAAGGAGTCAGCTCGTTGTCACAGCGAGAACAGCAGGAGGGGGAGGGGGAGAGAGGGGGACGGACCGAATTCGGGCGGCCGGTCGTCCAGCTCTCCGGGATCTGTACGTCGAACAAGCCGAGGTCGCCCATGTAGGGTACAGGGTCCTCCTTGAAGTAGGTCCCGCTGCGAGCGAGAGGCAAGAGGAGAAAGAGCGTCAGCTGCGCTCGCGCCGTCGAGCCGCTCGAGCCGCTCGAGCGAGAGAGAAGAGGGACGCACTCGTCGACCCAGAACACTCTCCTCCCGCTCTGGAGCGCCTCCATGATGCCCTCGAGCTTGGCGACCTCGGCGACCGTCGCCGCACCGCCGCCGACCTTGCTCGCGACGCCCGGACGATGGCCCTTGCCGTCGAAGAAGCCGCCGAAGCAGAACAGCTGCGGGTCCCGCCGGCAGAACTCCATGCAGGCCTCGTCCTGGCACAGCGTGACGACGGCGCGCCGTGCGTCGCGCTGCTCGCGGTTCTCGAGCGCTTCGAGCGGTGCGCTCGAGCCGTTGACGCCGGCGCGGACGGGCGCGAACGCCGACGGGCCGCCCGTCGTCTCGAGGCGCTCGGCGAAGGCGATGAGGTGCCGTGCGCCCATGGCGACCGACTGGTTCGTCGCTGTCGTGAGCCACAGCTGGCTGCCGGGCTTGGTGCGGCCGGGGAGGTTGCCCGCCGGCGACGAGAAGTGCGAGCCGAGACGGGTCGTGAGGTAGTCGGCGAAGGCGAGGGTGCGCTGCTCGGCTGCGCGAGGCGTGCGAGGGTGGGTCGAGAGGGGATAGGGGACCGTCTCGAGCGTGTTGAAGATGCGCTCGCCGCGAACCTTGGGCAGGAACGGTGCAACGGCGAGCTTGGCGATGTAGACGGCGCAGAGGGCGGCGATGGCGAGGCTGCTGAGGCGGACGAGGCTCGTGTAGAGCCGGCGTCGGTTGAGGGGCAGGAGCGACGGCGCCGGACGAGCGCCGACACGCTTCGACTTGACGCGGCCGGGATTTGCGCCTGCCTTGGGCGCCGCCTTCTCGAGCCCTGCTGCCCCGCCGCCCTTCATGAACGTCGTGAGCGACGAGACGCGCTCCATCGCGGTCGACGCTGGCGCCGGTGCCGTGTCGTCGTCGACGAGGAGGGCCGAGTGCAGGTTGGTGACGCTCGACCGCCGGCGGAGCTGCGACGCGCCGTCATCGGCGGGTTGTGCGCTCGATGATGACGGAGGACGACCTTGCGACGACGACCTCGCCGACGAGTCGTCGCTCGGGGCAGCCCGCACCGAGAGGATGGGCGACGACCCCGGGTCGAGCCCGGTGGACGAGCTGTGCTCGTCGCGACTGGCTGTGCCGGTAGCGCGGGGCGGGCTCATGAGCTGATCGGATTGTAGCTGGCGGGAGCACGAGGGCGGACTGGCGCAGGGTGGACAGGATGGGCGACGAGGCGGTGCTGAGGCGGGCGGACGGGCAGGAAGGCGCGAGGAGGGGACGAGGGGTTTGCCGGGGTCGGGGTGGATGGCGGAAGCCGCTCTGTCGCAGCTCGTGTCGCAGCCTTAAGGGCTTGGGCGGGAGGGGTGGGGTCGAGGTCGAGGTCGAGTGGTCGTCGGCGATGAGGAGGACGGCTGGCTCGCCCCTGGCTCGGGCGGGGTGTGCGTCGGGTGCAGCCAGCCCTAGGAGCCCGCGAGGCCTGGACGAGCGAGTGCAAGGGTCGAAGGCAGCCACGCGACGGAGTTCCGTCGCCGACCTTGGAGCGCGGAGAGCGATACGGGAGCGGAGACGGCCAGCCTCCTCCTCTCCCTTGCTGCAAGGCAGCTGAGGACAGCGCACGTCACGGTATCTATGTACTGCAGTCGACCGTGCTACAATGCGCGTGGAACGAGGTGCTGCCGCCGTCGAGCCGCACTTGCAAATGCCGCCGACGCTCGCCGACCAGAGCTCGCCAGCGACGTTGGGCCCGAAGCAGCTCCAGCCGCTCCGAAGAGTTCGAGCAAGTCTCGAGGAATTGGTCGAAGCAGGGTAGGCAAAGGAAGAAAGAGCGTGACGAGCAGGCTGCGCTCTCGAAAGGCGAGCGCTCTGACCTCGAGAAAGCTCTCCCGCTCGCTCGCCTCTCGCTCGCGGCCCGTACAGGCGAACGTTACGAAGCTGCATCGCGCTCGTTTCGTCCCGAGCCAAGCGTCCTTGTCCCCCGCCGCTCCCTCAAGCGCGCCTCCCGCACCGCCGCCGTCTCGTCGAGCCCTGCGCCGACGCCCAGCCACCTCCTGCCGCTCACCACACGCCGCGCGCCGTCGTCGTGAGCTCGATCCCGGCGCGCTCCAGCTCGCCGGCGAGCGC
>Ga0308169_10002931_pt1 | contig 17117 bp, 16 predicted proteins | sample PhyBR1_2_FD_202139 | JGI IMG/M metagenome (GOLD analysis project Ga0308169, IMG submission 202139) | Phyllosphere microbial communities from UC Gill Tract Community Farm, Albany, California, United States - DLSLSB.R1 | ecosystem: Host-associated > Plants > Phyllosphere > Unclassified | place... | reverse complement strand
CCCGCGCACGGGCCGCCACAGGTTGCAGATGGCGGCGCGCGAGTACCGCTCAAAGACGTCGTCGCCGGCGGCGCGCTTGATGATCGTGCGCGCGTACTCGTCGTCCTGGTCGACGTGCGCGCTGCCGGCGACGGCCTTGATGCTGCTCGTCGGGACCTGGCCCGCCTCGGTCTTGAGCTGCATCTTGCCCTCGACGTCTTGTTGGCCCTCGCCTGCGTCGCGAATGACGACGTTCCTGCGACGAGAAGAGTCAGCTGAGGTGCTCGTACGAGGAGAGGTGGGTCAGCGAGAGAGAAAGGGAGACGCACCACGCAATGACCTCGTCGGCGCCGAGCAGCTCCTTGTACAGCTGCCGGCACTCGTCCTTGTACTGCTCGGTCTCGTCCTCGGTCTCGAGACCTCCCTCGCGAGCGTGTGCGCTCTTGTGCTTGACGTAGGCGAACCTGTTGCAGCGAGAGTCAGCGTGAGCCGTCTCGGCGAGGAGAGGCGAGCGCACGGACCCAGTCTCCTCGAGCTGCTCGAGTGCGGGCTTGAGGCCGGCGTCGAACTCGTGCCGCAGGTCCCAGATCGGCACGGTCGCCTTGCGAGTAGGGACAGGGTCGGCGGCGTCGAAGCGGGCGAGGTAGTGCTCTCGCTGCTCGGCGGAGAGCTCGCGCTTCGGCACGCCGAAGTTGATGACGGCTTGCAGCGGCGTCGTGAGGGCGGGCATGTCGAACGTCTGCTGCTGGTAGTGGTGCTCGTGAGGCGCGGCGAGGGCGAAGGGAGCTCGAGGGCGAGGTCGAGATAGGCTCGATTGGCGCTCGGGCGAGGAGCGCGGGCGAGCTCGAGGTGCAGGCGGAACCCGCGCGGCGGACTTGCACGGGCCGGTGCTGAGGATACCGCCGGTCGTGCTTCTGAGAGCGCACCGCAGCGAGCAGCGATAAGCGTGCGCCGCTTCGGCCGACGGCTGGAGCAGGACGAGCGGCCGACGAGCGGCCGCGGCGGCGGCGAGCGCGGGCGGGGCGAGCGGCGGGCACAGCTGGACGGACTGCAGCGGATCGCAGGAGGAGTCAAGGGCGAGCGCAGGTGCGCCCAACCTTGAGCGAGAGATCGAGCGGAGGAGAAAGCGGGGCAAGCTCGAGGGCGGCGGCTCGCCTCCTCCTTGGCACCGTCCAACCTCGTGCTCGCCCCTTCGACCGGCGGTGCGCTCTGCGCTGTGCCTACAGGGGCTCCACTGCTCCAGCTTGCGGGCTCGCGCCCGTGCAATCTCTTGCGCCGGCCGCTCGTCGGACCTGCCGCCCGTGCTCGTCCGCATCTTGCTCCCGCTTCTCGCTCCTCTACAATCGCTCAGCCGATACTCTCGCCCTCTCCACCGACTCGTCAGCACTCTACGGCCCGTCGCGGTACCCGGCATGGCCAGCATCATCAAGCACCTCGAGATCCCCGCCGAGGCGGGCGGCTCTCGCGTCCTCGACTCGCCCGATCTGCGTGCGACGCCGCCCGACAAGCGCACTTGGAACAAGGCCTTCTTCAACCTGTTCTGGCTCGCCGCCGTCACTAATGTGTGAGTCCTCCAGCTCGTACGAGCGCGACGACGCCGCTGAACCCTCTCCAACGCAGGTCCAACTGGCAATCGGGCTCGTCCTTCCTCGCGCTCGGCGTGTCGGTGTGGGAGGGAGTCGGCTGCAGCTGCGCCGGCTTCGCTATCGTGTCGCTCTGGATGATCGCGTGCGGCCGGCCGGGCGCCAGGTGGAACATCTCTTTCCCGACGACGTGCCGCTCCTCCTTCGGCGTCTTCGGCGCAGCCTGGCCTGCGCTCAACCGGGCTTTTATGGCTGCGACCTGGCAAGGTGTCAAGTCGAGTCATTTCCCTCGCACGCATCCCGGAAGAGCTCGTCGCTGACGCACGGTCCCCGCAGCTCGGTCGCCGGCGCTCAGGCGATGTATGTCTGCCTGCACGCCGTCTTTCCCTCCTTCGCACGTGTCCCCGAGAACACCATGGGCTCGAACTCGGCCCTTACCTCGGTGCGTGTCGGCCCTGGCCTCGTCTCGTCCTCTTCCTCCAATCTTCCCCCCCTCCTCCTCCTCCCTCTTCTTCCTCTCCTCAACTCTCCTGCGCCTTCCTCGACCTTCCACCTCGCTCCATCGCTCCTCTCGAGCCTGCTGACCAACTTGCGAGCGCAGGCCGAGATGATCTGCTTCTTCCTCTTCCAGCTCGTCAACCTGTCGATGCTGTCTCTCGGCGTCCACAAGTGGCACCGCCTGATCTACGCCAAGCTCGTCGTCTTTGCCATCAGCACGGCCGCCATGCTCGCCCTCGTCATCACGAAGGCCGGCGGCGGCGTCGGGCCCGTCCTCACCGCGCCTTCCAAGGTTCATGGGTCCGAGCACACGTGGCTCCTCGTCCGGATGATCTTCACCTCGGCCGCCTCGTGCTCAACGTTCGCCTCGAACGCCGCAGACTGGCAGCGCAACTCGACTCGGCCCAACGACCCCATCATCGGCCAGATCGTCGGGTTTCCACTCGCAAACCTCTTCACGAACATCGTCGGCATGGTCGTCGTGCGTCCTCGTCTAATTGCTCCCTTCTACGGCTCGAGCTGAAGTCGTGACTTGCACTGCAGGCGAGCTGCTCGGAGGTTGTCCTCGGCGAGCTCGAGTGGCAGCCGGTCCGCTTCCTCAGCCGCATCTTGGACGCCAACTACGACGCCAAGCACCGCGCCGGCGCCTTCTTCATAGCCCTCGGGTTCATCTACTGCCTCGTCTTCTCTTGCGTCGTCGAGAACATCTACCGTGCGTCCTGTCCCTCCGTCGTCCCGGCGCATGAGCCCAAGCTCATAATTTTTCGACCTGCAGCCTGCGGCAACGACTTGGCGGCTCTCCTGCCGCGCTTCATGTCGGTCAAGCGTGGCTTCTTCATCTGCATCGTGCGTGGCTTTCTCTCTCTCTCTCGAGTGCAAGGTCGGTCGAGTGGCTGACCCCTTTGCCTCGTCGCGCAGGCCATTTCCTGCCTTCTCAACCCCTGGTACCTCCTCGGGAGCGCTTCGATGTTCATCGTTGTCTTGTCAAGTTACCAGATCTTCCTCTTCTCGATCTGCGGCATCCTCATCGTCGACTACTTCCTCGTCGCCAAGGTGAGCATTCGCACCGTCCTCGCACGAGCCTCTTCCCCTTCTCGACCTTCCCTGACCCTCGGTCCTGTTCCTCTCTCTCTCTCTCTCTCTTCTCGCAGGGCTTCTTCATCTACGAGGATCTCTACACTCGCCGCAAGGACGGCGCCTACTGTGCGTCGCGCGTCCTCCGCCTCTACGGCGCTCGTCTCGCCGTACGCTCGGACCCCTTGCCTTTACCAGGCTGACACGGTCTCTCCTTACCTACACAGGGTACTCGTACGGCTGCAATTGGCGCGCCTTCGTCGCCTACTTCGTCGGCGGTGCGTCAAAATTTGTATCCGGACGAGCCCGAGCGCGCCTCGAAAGCTGACGTCCACCTTGCCTCGCGCGCAGTCGGCATCAACTTCGCCGGCTTCCTCCAGAACCTCGGCGTGTTCACCAACACTCGCCTCGCGCACAGCTACTACTTTGCCATCTTCACCACGACTTTCGGCGCCGGCGCGACCTACTACGTCCTCACGCGCCTGTTCCCGCAGCCCAACATGCGCGACAGGTGGTCCGAGCCCAAGGGCATCTGGGTCCCGCCCGAGTGCCAGCCGGGCAGCGCGCAGCTCGACGGCGACGACGCTGCGAGCGACGACAAGGAGAAGGAGGACGGGCTCGCGACGGCCGACGTCGTCGAGGCGCCGACGTACGAGCTGCGGGGCTGAGGGGCGAGGGGCATGTGCTCGAGGGCGTCTTATAGACCTGGGTCTGTCTGTGACTGCAAGGACTGTGTCTGTGCACCTCTGCGTCGTCTCGAGAGGCGAGCGAGTTGACCTTCCCAAGTTGACCTTCGTGCTCGATGCGCTCTCTCTGCTCGTCAGCTCGCAAGGATGCAAGGGCTGGAAGGCTTAAAAGCTCTCCGCTCGACATAAGGCAGTGTCCTGACGCTTTGCACGCCCACAAAGGCCCTTCGTCAAGCTGAGCGTGCTCGCTTCGCGGTGCACGGACCCTCGAAGCGGCGCCGCCTCCTCGTCCTCGCGCGCTCGACGAGCGCTTCGGCACTTTGAGCGATCGAGGAGCACGGTGCTGACTTTGCAAGTCGCAGCTACACAGAGCTGCATTTGAACCTCAGCGACCACCCGCACCGGCCGACGCTCATCTCGAACAGGCCGTTTCGCCTCGCCGCGCCCAGGGCTTGCAGTAAGCTCGTGCAGCTCGCCACCGTGAGTGCAATCAGCAGCGGTCTCGTACTTTGTGAGGAACACTACAGTCTCTCGCTGGCTGAACTGCAAACCCTCGTCCGGCAAGCGCCAACCTCGACAAGCTCGACGGCGAGAGCTTGAGCAAAGGCCGCAAGCCCGTGCTAAATCTGCTCGTCGTCGCGAGCACACCGACCGACACGCTCGTTGAGTCGACGCAGGCGAGCGTAGCGACTGTCTCGAAGGGCCGATATCGACATAGGGCCAGCAGCCGTGCGGCGCAAGCTGAAGCGAGCCGCGCGAGGAGGAGGAGAGGAGCCGAGCGACCCAGAGCGGTGCGCCGGCAAGCTCGAGCGACGCAGCATGTCCTGTGGTGCGGCCTGGACCAGTCGATCGAGCCCTCCATGCATCGTGTGCAGCGCGAGAGCTGCCCAGACAGCGCACAGCTCGAGGGAGAGGAGCAGAGGCAGGAAGCGCACAGGTGCAGCTCGGCTGAGCATGGCGCGGGCGTGTGAGGTAGCCTAGGTGCATTGAGCCCCTGAGCAAGCCTGCCGAGCGTGTGGCCGGAGAGCAGAGATGACCGGAAGGTGGGGACGACGACGAGCTGATGAGGACGGGAATGGCTCTCTCCTCCGTCGCCTCATGCCTTGCTGCGTTCGAGAGCGGGCCTGCCGCCATGCTACCGCCTACATGGCCACCTCCGCCACGCCCTGAGCGCCCTCCCCCGCCAGCCACCACCGCACCCTCCGCCCCTCCTCTCCGCCCTCTCACCCGGACTCTCTCGGCAGCCTCGGCCTGGTCCAACGCCGACGTCCCCGCAGCCAGCGCGCACGACCTCCCAGAGGCCACCCGCCTCACCGTCCTCGAGCGCGCGCCGTCGCAGCCCCGGGTCGGGTACGCCGGCGGGGCCGGGCTGCGGCGAGGGCACACGACTCGCCGCGGGCCCGTCGTCGTCGGCGCGCACGGGCGCATCGACGAGGATGCAGAGGCGCACGTCATCGAGGACGAGGTCGCGCTCGGCGAGGACGGCGAAACGGTCGAGGAGACAGAGGCGCGCGCGCAGAGGATGTACGCGCGTTTCACGCCGCAGAAGAAGCGGCGCATCGTCGCCATCGTCGCCTACGCTGCTCTACTCGCTCGTGCGTCCCCTTCTCGCACTCTTGCAGGAGGTGTGCGGCCCGCAGCTGATGCCGCTCATCGCCCGCAGCCTTCTCCTCGTCGTCGTTCCTCCCCTCGATCCCTCAGATCTCCCAGGACCTCAACACCTCGGCCGCCGTCATCAACGTCACGGTCGCCGTCTTCATCCTCTGCATCGGCCTCTTTCCACTCGCGCTGGCGCCTTACTCGGGTCTCTGTGCGTCGCCCGTCCCTCGCTCGCACCCCGACGCACCACCACCCCCTCGACGTGCACTGACTCCTGGCACCTCGCGCGCAGACGGCCGCCGCCCGATCTACCTCATCTCGTTGCCCGTCTTCGCCCTCGGCTGCCTCGGCACGGCCCTCTCGCACTCGCTCGGCGCCCTCATCGCGACCCGGATCCTCCAGGCGTTCGGCTCGTCGCCCGTCTTGAGCATCGGCGCTGGCACGATCGGCGACCTGTACCAGAAGGACGAGCGCGGTGCTGCCATGGGCCTCTTCTACGTGCGTCCCCCGCTCTCCCCTCGCTCTGGGCTCGAGGCGAGGACGAACTGACTCGCCTCCCTTCGCGCGCGCAGCTCGGCATCCTCGTCGGCCCGGCCACCGCGCCCGCCATCGCAGGAATCCTTACCGAGTACGTCCGCCCCGAGGGCACGGGCTGGCGTGCCATGCAGTGGCTCCTCATGGCCCTCGGCTTCAGCGCGTTCGCCCTGGTGGCACTTTTCCTCCCCGAGACGGCGCACGTCAAGGGCGTCGACGTCGTGCGGCAGGAGCGGCTCCAGCGTCGGGCGGACGATGCAGGCGTCGAGGTCGAGGCGCTCGAGCGGGACGAGGAAAAGCGCCGGGCGGGGATGGGCTGGGCGAGGAAGAAGTGGGACGAGCTCTTGTGGGTGTGGATCAACCCGCTCGGGCCCGTCAAGCTCCTCGCGCACCCGACGATCCTCGCCATCTCGCTCAACTCGAGCTTCACGCTCATGTCGACGTACAGTGCGTCCTCGCTTCCTCCTGCCCGTCGAGCCCCTCCCTCGTGCGCCGCACTGACCCCCTCCTCCTCCGCTCGCAGCCATCCTCGTCCCGCTCAGCCAGACGCTCGCGCCGCGCTACAACATCACCAACTCGGCGCTCCTGGGCTGCTTCTACCTCGCGCAGGGCGTCGGCAACGCCGTCGCGTCGAGGTACACGGGGCGGTACGCCGACTTTACGCTGCGCCGGTGGCTGCGCCTGCGCGGCGGGCACTACTACCCCGAGGACCGCCTGCGGGCGACCCTGATTGGCGGCGGCGTCATCCTCCCGCTCTCGGTCCTCGCGCTCGGCTGGGTCCTCGACAAAGGCTCGGGCAAGGTCGGCCTCGGGTTCGCCGTCGTGCTTCTCTTCGTCGACGGCGTCGGGCTCATGGTGCGTCTGCTCTTCCTCTCTTTCCACTCGTGCGCCTTGTGCGCTCGAGCGCCTTCACGAGTCGAGTCGAGAGCCTTCGCTGATCCTCCTTCACCTTCCTCGCGCTCGCAGTGTGTGCTCACGCCGGCCAACACGTACGTGACCGACCTCCTCGGCCCTCGTTCCGCCGAGGGCATCGCCGTCAACAAGTGCGTACTCCTCTCGCTCGCCGACGCCGTGTCGTGCACGGACCCTGACCTTCGCGCTCGTCCCTCCCTCCCCCACTCCCCTCCCTCCTCTCGCTCTCCTTCTCCTCCCTCCATTCCGCGCTCGCTCTCCTCTCCTCGCTCTCCCCGCACTCCTCCACCTCTTTTGCAAACTCGCAGCGCATGCCGCTACATCCTCTCGGCCGCAGCCTCGGCCTTCGTGCTCCCCATGATCAACGCCATCGGCGTCGGCTGGACCAACACGTTCTCGGCCTTCATCGTCTGGCTCGGGTGCGCGCTCGTGCTCGTCACGATCCGGTGGGGCGACCGCATGCGCGCGCTCGGCACGAGGTGGGAGGGGACGGTGCTCGCGGGCGGGGCGAAGGACCGTGCGCTGGAGGATGACGTGGGCGGCGCCGAGAAGGGCGAGCAGCAGGTGCAAGGGCAGGCGTCGTCGGACGAGGAGGAGAAGGAGGCGACGACGCTCGACGGCGGCTCGAGCGCGGCCGGCGGAGGAGGAGCAGCAGAGGCGGGACGTAGAGATGTCAAGACGGACCGAGAGCCAGGATAGAGCCTCTCGAGCATGTATCGCAGCCTTTCACACCCTCCAGCAGCGCACGAGAGAGAGTGTGTAAAGCGTGTCATGCAGTGTCTATCTCGCTCGCCCGTCTAGCTGTGCCTCTTCCCGCCGCCGCCCTTGCGCGCCATCCTCCCGCCCGGCAGCGCAAAGTGCTCGACGTCGCCCCACAGCCTCGAGCCGATCGCTCCTTGACCCTCGCGCAGGTCGTGCCGCCCGTTCGTGATCTGGGCCGTGAAGCTGCTCGCCTTTGCGCACCCTTGCGGCGACTCGGAGACGGGGAGGCCGGCGTAGAAAACTGCGTGCAGGGCGAGGAGCGAGGTCAGCCGACACGGACGTCGAGAGCGCGGGCGAGAAGGATACAAGGAGAAAGAGGACGCACCCTCGGCTTGCATGAGGACGATCTTGTCGACGATGCCGACGATGGCGCCGTCGAGATCTTGCAGCCCGCCCGAGCCGACCATCTTCTGCAGCTCGTCGGGCAGCGCGACGCCCTTCATCTCGTCGAGGAACGTCGTGACCTTGAGCGAGCTCGCGTCGACCTTTGCGAGGAACCGGCGCATGGCGGCGTGGTGCGCGGGCGTGAGCGTCTTGGTCATGGTCCCGCTGTGCGCCGTCGCGCGCTCGAGCGCAGCGCCGTCCGTGCTGCGCGCCACCTCGAGCGGGTAGTCGGTCGCGAGGTAGACGGTGCCGAGCTCGGGGTGCTCGCGCGCGAGGGCCTCGAGCGCGCCGACGAGGGCGTCGCCGCACGGCGCGAGCGTCTCGACGGGGAGCGTCTCGGTGCGCCAGTGCACGGCGACGAAGGGCGAGAGGGACGACGCGATGCGCTCGCCGAGGGCGTTCCAGTGCGGCGCGTACGAGAAATACGAGTAGGGCGACGGGCGGGCGAAGGCGAACGGCGAAAGGTTGGCGACGAGGGACGGGGTGAGGAAGGGGTACCGCAGGTGGACGTCGGCGACGAGGACCGACGGCGTCTTGCGGTGCGGGTCGAGGCTGTCGGGGAGGGGCTCCTGCTCGAGGAGGCGCTGGACGAGGTCGATGCCAAAGTCGGCGCGCGCGGAGGCCGACTTGCCCTCGTTGAAGAAGGCGACCTTCTCAAAGTCGCCAAAGTCGAGGTTGCGCTCCGAAAGGCACATGTGCTCGAGCGGGTGACCGGCCTCGACGCTCGGGTCGGGCGCGCCGCGCACGAGGCTGACGACCTGCGCCGACGGCGCCGATCTTTGGCGGTCGGCCCACGCCCAGAAGTCGTGCGACGAGATGTAGGGGAAGCCGAAATTGGCGAGCGTGTCCTCGGCATAGTAGAGCGAGAAGGGGTGGTTGAAGCAGGTGCCGAACCGCGAGCGCTTGACAGTCGGGAGGACGAGCGTGCGGTTGAGGGCGAGGGCGAGGAGGCCGAGCTGGTACAGGTGCTGCTGCGCCTTGGTCTCCTGCTCGCCCATCCACCCGACGAGGAGGAACCGCCGTGCCGTGTCCGGGTCGGTCGCCGACGTGACCTCGAGGTCGTGCGGCGGCGCCGGCCGCACCGCCGGCCTCGCGACGGGGCCCTTGTGCGGCCGCGCGCGCGCCGCCGGGGCCGCACCGGGCGCATGAGGCGCCAACGGCGCCGGGTAGTACTTGACGGGCTCGGGCGCGACGGGCACCGCCTTGCGAGCGGGCGGGACCTCGACGTTGGCGCGGCCGTACGTCGCCTGCTCGTCGCCGCCCGCGCCTGCGCCTGCGCCGTCCCGCCGCCAGCCCGTCGTCGACACCGAGGGCCGTCTCGCGACGGCTAGGACGACGAGCGCCATGCCGACGAGGATGAGGACCCGCCGCCTCGTCCAAAAGCCGCTCGCCCGCTTAGCGTCGCTCGCGTCCGGGCCCCACGACAGCGGCTGGATCGCCGCCCGCCGCTTGGACGGCGGCGACATGATGCGCGAGCTGCTGGGCGACTCGGGGATGATGCGGTACGAGGTGGACGAGGCGGCCGAGCCATGAGGAGGTGTCGGCGGCGAGAGGAGGAGGGTGATCTTGGACGAGGTGCGCTTGTGCAGGTGTGCGCCTGCGCGCTGCACGACCGTCTTCGTGCGCGGCGGTGTCGAGGCTGCGTGCACCGGTACAAGAGCTGGTGAGCGAGCGTTGCGCTGCGAGGAGATGAGAGAGCTCGAGTGTGGGGAGGAGAGGCGCCGCCGAGCTGCGACGACGCCGTGGAGAAAGGCGAGGACGTACGGGGACCGTCGCTCATGGTTGCTGTTGCACGCAGAGCTGTCCAGCAGCGGACCTGGGCGGTGAGCGAGCGAGGAGACGAGGGGAAGGGGCAACTCCGAGCGACGCGCCTCGTCGCGTCCAGCTGCGAGCAGCTCCCTCGCGGTGACTTTGCTCGGTCCACGCAGACGCAGATAGATCTAGGATGCAATGCAATGCAAGGAAAGAGAGTCACACACAGTACTGCGCGACCGCGACGGAAACAACCTTTCGACAATCGAGAAACCCCAGAGCCCGTGCGCGCACCGACCGTCCGCCGCGCAAGCCGACCCTCCCTCCCTCCCCTCGCTCGACCGACTACAACGACGCCGACTTGTCCATCTCGGCGTCGTCGTACGTGCCCTCGCCGTCGTCGTGAAGCCGGATCTTGATGTCCTTGGGCAGCCGCACGCCGCTCGGCCGGCTCGACCAGAACCTGCGTGCGCCGACGGCCGAGTCAGCTTCACGCTCGGCGCTCGACCGTCAACGACAAGAGGAAGGAAAAGGAGACGCACTCTTTGCACCAGCCGGACGAGTGATCGTCGAAGGGCGTGAAGCACTTGCCGTCGAAGGCCCAGCCGGCGTAGTGGCTCGTCGTCAGGTCGAAGATGCACCTGCGCACAGGAAAGAGCGAGTAAGCGGCCCGCTCCTTCTCGCCATCGAGCGCCAGGTCAGGTAGAGAGCCGCGGAGAGCTGAACGAGCGAGCTCACCATGCGCCGCACTGGAACTTTGCGCTGCGCTGGAGCGTGCCGACGTCGAGCTTGGCGTCCTTGCCCGCCTTGCCGCACAGCTGGGGCTGCTCGATCGAGTCGATCCACTTGCTGAGCGCGCTCGACTTCTCGCCGCAGCGCTCCTGCAGGCCCTTGCCGACGCCGGCTCGGGCCGGCACCTGGAGCGCGTTCTGCCCGGCGGCAAAGTCGGTCTCCTGCGGGCGACGAAGCGAGAGAAGAGGGGAGAAGAGAGTCAGCTGACGCCGAAGAGAAGGAGTACGAGGTGCGCAGTGCAAGGGAGAGAAAGAGAGAGCTCGACGACGCACCGAGTGGTTCTCGAGAAGGACGTTCTGCAGGGCAAAGTGCGCCGCCGGGTTGGGCATCGAGCGCGCCTTGCGGTAGTCGGGCACCTTTGCCTTCTTGATCTCTTCAAACATGCCGAGGAGCGTCGTGCGCCACTCGAACGTCGTCTCGACGTTCCTGCGGCCCGTCGCGCCGAAGTGCGCGCGCAGCTCGGGGTCCTGCACGAGGCGGTGCAGCTCGTCGGCGTACAGCTTGGCGTCGACGGTCGCGTCGAGGACGTGGTCGACGAGGACGCCGGCGAGCTGCGACGGGTTCGTCTCGACGCCGGGCATCTCGCCGAGCTGCTCGGGGAGGGCGCCCGCGCGCGCCGTGACGATGGGCAGGCCCATGGCCATGGCCTCGGCGACGGCGATCGAGATGCCCTCGCTCATCGAGGGCAGGAGGAAGACGTCGGTCGCGGCGAGGTACCGCTGCGGCTGCTCGACCGTGCCGAGGAGGCGCACAAAGTCGCCGACGCGGAACTGGCTCACGCGCGCCTTGACCTCGTCCTTGAGGTGGCCGTCGCCGAGCATGACGACGAGGAAGTCGCCCTTGCGGTAGTTGCCGAGGCGGCGCAGGGCGTCGGCGATGTCGGGCACGAGCGTCGGGCGCTTCTGCGGGTCGAGGCGGCCGACGACGCCGATGACGACGGTCGTGTCGGGCACGTCGAGGAGCTCGCGCTTGGCGAGCGCCTTCATCGACGCATTGTTGGGCGTGAAGTCGGCCACCTCGATGCCGAGCTTGACGACGCCGATCGCGTCCGGGTTCGTGTGCCCGCGCTTGATGAGCCAGTCGCGCAGGTACCACGAGCAGGTGACGGTGCGCGACAGGAAGCGCTGCGAGATGAGCGAGAACGTCGGGTAGCCGCCCGACTTCCAGCCGTCGTACGCCTCGTTGTGCAGGTACTGTTTGCGGAGGGGGTGGAGGAAGGGGTGCGAGCGGCGCGTCAGCTTCGGTCGGCGAGGTGAGGCCGAGCGAGAGTGTGAGGGAGAGCGAGACGCACGTCGATGAACTTGACGTGAGGCATCTGCTCGGCGAGGGCGGGCAGCATCTCGTACACGAGCTGCGAGTTGCTCATGACGACGTCCTCGATCCCGCGCGAGTCGACGAGGTACTTGAGGTAGCGCGGGATGTCGCTCGCGCGCAGGAACGACGGTAGGACGTGCACGTCGTGCGTGTACTGGAGAACCTGGGGCCGCAGCTCGACGCCCTCCGGGTTGCGGTACAGCGTGCACACGACCGTGACGCGGTACCCTTGCTCGGCGAAGAGCTGGATCTGGTGCAGCGCGCCGACGTCGGCGCCGCCGACGTACAGCCACGGCACGATGAACATGATCGTCTTCTTGAAGCGCGCGAGGTGCGTCTCGAACGGCGGGTCCCACCGGATCGCCTCGAGCTGGCGCGAGGGGCGCACGGGCGGGTCGGGGAACCGGCCGGGCTCGGACAGGGCCGGGTGCTTGTCGTGGATGCGCTGCTTGAGCGACGAGAAGCCGTCGACGAACATGTTGCCCCACCGGGACTGACGAAAGGCGGCCGGGTTGCCGCGGTACCAGTAGAGCGGCTCGGGGACCGTCCCGCCCCAGTGGCCGTGCTGCAGGAGGGGCTCGACAGCGTCAGCACTCGAGCGCGAAGGAGGGAGGGCTGGTGCATGAAAGGCAAGAGAGACGCACCTCGGCCAAGCACATCCAGAAGTCCCAGTCCTCGCCGCCGACGGCAAAGTTGACGTCGTCGTACCGGCACTCCGAGTTGACGACGGCGCGGGTCGTGTAGATGGCGGCGTTTGGGACAAAGTTGCCCTGCAGGGAGGAGAATAAGGTGTCAGAGCTGCGCGTCGTCGTCGTCGCCCAGCACTTCTCGAGAGAGAGAGGCGGACGCACGTTGAAGAAGTTGGCGGCGCCCGAGTGCAGGCCCATCGTGACCGTCTCGTTGTTGGCGTTGAACTTGATGACCTGGAACCCGCCGAGGTCCCACTCGGGGTTGGACTCGAGCATCCAGATGGTCTGCGAGGCGGGGGAGGGACGAGCGTCAGCGCTCGAGCGAGGACGGCGAGGACGAGCGAGAGAGGAGAGAGCTGCAGGGACGCACCTTCTCGAGGGCCGTGAGCTCGTACAGGTCGTCGTCGTCGAGGCTCGCGAGGTACTTGGGGCGGCGGCCGGCGCGCAGCTTGTCGTCGCTCAGGATCCACCGCAGTGCGACGTTGCGGCTCGCCGACAGGCCCTTGTCGCCCGTGTTGGGCACGATGACGACGCGCGGGTCCTTTGCGATCTCGCGCAGCATGGCGAGCGAGTCCGGGTCGGTCGTGTGGTCGTCGACGATGACCCACTCGACGTTCTGCAGGCTCTGCCCGAGGACCGACGCCGCCGTCTCGAGCATGATGGCGCGCGGATTCTGGGTTGCCGTGATGATGCTGATGACGGGTGCGGTGCGGCGCAGGCGACCGCCCGAGACGGCCTTGGGCGACAGGAGGAACTGGTTCGACGGCGGGCGGTGCGGCGAGAGGGGGTGGTTGTGGAAGTGGATCTGCTCGTGGATGTGGTGGACGGGGAGTGGGTCGACCGAGAGCGGGAAGGGGACGTCGAGCGCGCGGTCGGTCCGCTTGCGCAGCGCTGTCGACGTCGTCGCGGCGCCGACCTCGGCCGGGCGGTCCCACGGCGAGGGCCATATCCGGGCGAGCGCGGCCTTTGTGCCCTCGAGCTCGTCGTCGTCGCCGCCACCGCCGCCGCTCCAGTAGTGCCGTACGAGCAGGCCCTGGACGACGAGGAAGACGAGGAGCGGGACGCTGAACTTGCGGCGGCGGCTCTTTGGTGCCGACCCGAGGAGCGACGTGGACGCGAGGGCGCCGATGGTAAGAGGTCGGCGCGAGCCCGTGGACAGTGCGACCATGCTGGGCGGGCGGAAGGTGCAGTCGAACGAGTATGAGGGCGGGCAGTCGGCGAGGCGAGGAGGGCGACGAGGAGGACGAGGGCTGCGAGGGAGGGAGGAGAGGCCGAAGGGCGAGCTCGACGGCTGCTGTGGGCGATAGTGCTGACGAAGGCGGCTAGCCGGAGCGTGTCGTGCCTCGAGGCCGTGGCCGTGGTTGCGAGAGCTGGACGAGGTTGAGCGAAGCGCGGCGTCGAGAGCCTTCGCGGCGGCGCGGGACGAGGCGACGAGCGCGACCGTCTCGAGCTGGTCCTGCCTGCTCGCCTGGTGCCCGCTGTACGGTGCCTCGCGTCGGCGACACGCTCATGTTGGCCCGTTTGCGAGGGGGGGGGGGGAGCTGTTCCATCGGACGTCCGGCGGGCCTCCTCTCCGCTGACGCAAAGGCCGGCCCTTCTCCGCGCCGCGAGGGCAGATCTCGTCGGCTCCTTCCTCGTTCTCGCCTGTCTCAACCTCGCCACGAGCACGCCAGCTGCTGCCTCTCATGCGCGATCGCTCTCCGCCGTCCTTCTCTCCAAGATTGCGCGCACGCCGACGCGGCTGCCGACCGCCCTGCGCCGCACTCAGCTGCAGCGAGCGAGCCCCTGAGCTGGCCCGCGCTCGAGCTCGTGCTCGCACGGCGGGCTATGGGCGAGCCTAGCTTGGCGCCTGCTCTGCTCACAGACCTGCAGCCACGCGTGCTGGCAGAACGCAGCGCTGCAGAGCGCGCGGTGGGCCTCCAGCTCCAACGGCGTCGGCCTCTGCTCGCGCAGGTCCGCCTCCTCGCAACTCCGACCCCGACCAGGGCAGGTCTCAAGAGCTGCGCCTCGACTTCGCCTCGCTCGCTCGCAGAGTGCCCTCGACCCTTTGAGCGAACGCGGATCTCCGGAACCTCCGAGCGAGCCAACAGTCGGGGAGCGCACAGCCAACGCGCGCCCGCTCGACGCTCCCGCTCGACCATGAGTCGCCCTCTCTGCCGCACGCCGCCGCACCGACCTCGCCCATGAGCGCCAACATGCCCTCGCAGCGGCTGCGCACTCGCCTCGCGCAGAACCGAGGCGTCGCCGCCGTCCTCTTCGTCACGACGCTCCTCGTCCTCTTCGTCGCGTCGCCCTCGACCCGCCCGACGAGCGTCACCAACGCGCTCGCCAGCACCTCTCGCTCTACGAGCCGGCACAAGCCGACGTCGTCGGGCCAGGTCGTCTGGGCGTCGACGCAGCCCGGCCTCGTCCAGAAGTACCTCGCCCCGCCGTTCAACAACCACCGCGCGACGTTCATCCACGCCGTCGTCCAGCGCGAGAACGACACGTACCGGCTCGCGAGCGCCGACTGGACTCGCTACGTCGCCTTGCCGATGCACCTCGAGAGTGCGTCCCTCTCTCTCGCTCTCTCCGGGTCGCAGGAACCCTCTCTGACGTCCGCTTCTGCAGAGCTTCCGTACAGCGACCCGGCGCACCAGGTGCACTCTGCGCGCCCCGACTTTATCGCGACGGCCAAGTGCACGCACACGTTCGACGGCGAGTCGTACGAGGTCGACGCCCTGTCGACGCACGCCAACTGGGTCTACTTTGCGCGGTGCCCGATCCCGCTCGAGCTCGACGACGCGCTCGAGGCTCTCCCGGACCGCACGCTCGAGACGACGCTCACGTGGTTGTACCGAGAGGGCCAGGGCTCGTTCAACAAGACGTTCACGCTCGAGGCGCACTACCCAGAACCCGAAACCGAGGTGCGGCAGCTTTCCCCCCTCCCGGCCTTCTCAAACCGTCGCGCGCCGGGCCTGACCCTTCTCGCACCCTCGCTCGCAGTTCGGGATCTGCCTCTCGCCCATCTGGGCGCACCTCGACGCGCGCGCGACGCTCGAGTGGCGCGAGAACCTGCGCACGCTCGGCGTCGAGACGGTGCACTGGCACGCGCGCGACGCCGTCATCGGCGACTTTGTCGAGCGCTACAACCGCGCGACGAACGCCAAGGACACGTTCCTGTACGCGCCGCCGACGAGCCTCGAGACGTACGGCCACCGCAACAACTTGGCCGATGCGGGCCTGTACGGCGACCAGGTGCGCTCGAGCCCCCTCTCGGACGTCCCTCCTCGCTCTCGCTGACTCCTCTCGCCCGCTCCGCTCGCAGATCATCTACTACCTGTCGTGCAAGTTCCGCTCGCTGCACACGAACCCGTCGAGGTGGCTCGGCTACATGGACCGCGACGAGGACTACGTCCCCAAGGTCTACCCGCCCGCCTCGCTCCCCGAGTCTGAGGCGGCCGCCCAGCTCGCCCGCCTCCTCCCCGACTACTTTGCGTCGGTCCCGAGCGACATCGGCTCGGCGTGCTTCGGCAAGGGGTACCACACGGGCCTGCTCGACCTCGCCGACGAGGTGTCGCCCGAGGTCGCGGCGACGCAGCCGCTCGAGCTGGCGTGGATCGGCAAGCAGAGCCCGCCGGGCAACTCGGTCAAGTGCATGCACCGCATGACCGGCTTCGAGTACGCGAGCGTGCAGTGCGTCCTCTCTCTCTTTCTCTCTCTCTCTCCTCGAGCGCTGTCGAGCCGGACCTGACTCGAGCTCTCCCACTCCTCTTTGCGCGCACAGCTACGGCGAGCGGTACTACCCCGGGCACCGCTCCGAGATCTTTGAAAACGGCACCGAGTTCATGTCGGACAAGGTCCCGTTCCGGCTCGTGCACCAGGTCCCCAAGGGCGGCTGGCTCACCGTGCCCAAGCCGTACGTCCCGCCGTACAACCCGCCCGACCTGCGCGCGTACCTCGGCAGGCTGTGGAAGCTGCGCGAGAAGACGTGGGACAAGATGCGGTGGGGGTGCAGCGAGCTGCCGTGCCGGTTTGCCGACGAGTAGAGCTTCGAGCGGGTGCGCAGGAGCCCCTCTTTCACGTTGCGGGCAGCGTAGACAGCGGGCGATAGAGCAGTTTGGCCAGAGTCTCGGCAATGTATGGATATGCGCTCGATCAAGCTGCGTCGGGCCTCGTGAGCGAGCAGGAGGAGAGGTTTGAGCTGAAGGCGCTGGACTGCTCGAGCCGGCCGAGGGCGAGTCGTGTCGCGCTCGAGCTCGAGCACATGGCTCAAGGAAGCTAGAGCAGCCTCTCGGGCGCGCAGGAGAGCGAACGAGCACCCAGGCTGGGAGAGCGTCCGTCGCGACCTCGAGGAAGCGGGGGCGAGAGCTTCGAGGAGGCGAGCGCGCCGAGCAATGCGCACAACGCAGAGCACGCTCGGCAGAGCCTCGTTATAGGCTCAAAGTAGACTTTGAGCGTGCGCGCCGCGCCCTCGGAGGCGAGTGCGCGGCGAGGGACGGCGCGAGAGATGAGGAACGGGCGGGTCGAGGAGGAGGACCGGAGCACGCTCTGGGCTGGGACTCGTCGTCTGGCCCGCC
>Ga0308169_10002929_pt1 | contig 17134 bp, 12 predicted proteins | sample PhyBR1_2_FD_202139 | JGI IMG/M metagenome (GOLD analysis project Ga0308169, IMG submission 202139) | Phyllosphere microbial communities from UC Gill Tract Community Farm, Albany, California, United States - DLSLSB.R1 | ecosystem: Host-associated > Plants > Phyllosphere > Unclassified | place... | reverse complement strand
TGGCGCGCAGCTTCCGCGCCATGAGCGGGCTGGACTACGTGATGCTGCGCTACTTCAACGTCTACGGGCCCCGGATGGACGTCCACGGCCTGTACACCGAGGTCCTGGTGCGGTGGATGGAGCGGATCATGGACGGGCAGCCGCCGCTGATTTTCGGCGACGGCCTGCAGACCATGGACTTTGTGCATACCGCGGACGTGGCCCGGGCCAACGTGCTGGCGGCAGCCAGCAGCATCACCGAGGGGGTCTATAACGTGGCCAGCGGTACGGAAACCAGCCTGCTGGAGATGGCGCAGGCGCTGCTGCGGGTCATGGGGTCCGGACTTGAGGTGGAACACGGGCCCGCGCGTCAGGTGAACGGCGTGGTGCGGCGGCTGGCCGACACGTCCGCCGCCGCCCGCGATCTCGGTTTCAAGGCCGAGGTGGAACTCGAAGAAGGACTCAGGCAACTGGTTAGCTGGTGGATGCCGCTGCGCGACGAGATTGCCGCTGCACGGAAGGTTGGTGCGCCATGACTGCCGAAACATTCCTGACCCGGATCAACGTCATGAAGCCCTGGCTTGGGGAAGAGGAAGCCCGGGCCCTGGCCGAAGTGGTGGCCTCCGGATGGGTGGCGCAGGGCCCCAAGGTCAAGGAGTTTGAGGCGCGCTTTGCCGAAGCCCAGGAGGCACGGCACGGCGTGGCCACTTCCAGCTGCACCACAGCCCTGCACCTGGCGCTGGTGGTGGCCGGAATCGGGCCGGGGGACGACGTCGTCGTGCCTTCCCTGTCCTTCATCGCCACCGCCAACGCCGTGACCTACGTCGGCGCCCGGCCGGTGTTCTGCGATGTGGACCCCGCCACCGGGAACGTGACCGCGGAAACCATCCATGCCGCACTCACCTTGGACACCCGGGCGGTGATCGTGGTGGACCAGGGCGGGGTGCCGCTGGACATGGACCCGATCCGTGAGCTGTGCGACCGCCACGAGATCACCGTCATCGAGGATGCAGCGTGCGCCGTGGGATCAACGTACAAGGGCCGGCCGGTGGGTGTGGGCGCGGACGTTGCGGTGTGGTCGTTCCATCCGCGCAAGATCCTCACCACGGGCGAGGGCGGCATGCTCACCACCAACCGGGCCGACTGGGCCGCGAGGGCCAGGACCCTGCGGGAGCATTCCATGAGCGTCTCCGCTGCAGACCGGCATGGTTCGCTGCTGGCCCCGCCGGAGGCCTACCTGGAGGTGGGTTTCAACTACCGGATGACGGACCTGCAGGCCGCCGTCGGAATCGTCCAGCTTGGCCGGCTGCCCGAGGTCCTGGCGCGGCGCCGGGAGATTGCGGCCCGGTACGTGGCCGGCCTCGCCCGTGTGCCGGGCCTGCGGCTGGTATCAGACCCGCCCTACGGCACCACCAACTTCCAGTCGTTCTGGGTGGAGGTGTTGCCCAGCTTTGGGACAACGCGGGACGGGCTGATGGAGAAACTGGCCGAAGCCGGCATCTCAGCCCGGCGGGGCATCATGGCGGCGCACCGCCAGCCCGCCTACCGGTGGCGCGAATCGGGCGGATCCCTGCTGCAGCACACGGAGCGGCTCAATGACCGGACGCTGATCCTGCCGGTGTACCACGAACTGGACGACGACGGGCTGGGCAGGATCATCAGCACCATCCGGTCTGCGGCAGCAGGGATGCGCACATGAGTGAGCTGATCCTCATAGCCGCCAGCGGCCTGGCCCGCGAAGTCCTGGCGATGGTGCGCAGCAGCGGGCAGTACGACGTCGTCGGTTTGCTTGATGACGACAAGGAGATGGCGGGGGTCACCGTGGACGGCGCCCCCGTGTTGGGGACCATCGACGACGCTGCCAGGTACACGAACGCGTTCGTGCTGGTGTGCATCGGCTCGGGCCGGGTGCGGGAATCGGTGGTGGAACGCCTCACGGCGCTGGGCCTCACCGAGGCCCGTTACGCCACCGCGATCGACCCTTCCGTCCAGTACCCGGAAGGGTGCCGGGTGGGCCGGGGCAGCATCCTGCTCCGTAACGTCACGCTCACCGCGTCCGTCACGCTGGGCTCGCATGTGGTTGCCATGCCGTCCGTGACGTTCACGCACGACGACGACGTGGCGGACTTCGCGACGTTCGCTGCGGGAGTGTCACTGGGCGGCGGAGTCCGGATTGGCCGGGCAGCCTACCTGGGCATGAACGCCAGCGTCCGTGAACGGACGTCGGTGGGCGCTTACGCCACCGTCGGGATGGGCGCCGCCGTCCTGAGCAACGTCCCCGACGGCCAGACCTGGGTTGGCGTGCCGGCGCACGAGATCGACGGGGACGGGTTCCGGATCGGAGGGATGTCATGAGCGCCGCAATCCTGCCGAACATCCTGGCTCCACGCCGCGAGTCTGCTGCGGAACTCGTGCGGGTGCCAACGGTGTCAGTCGTTATTCCCTGCTACAACTACGCACGCTTCTTACCTGCTGCAGTCCAGTCAGTCTTGGAACAGGACGCCGTAAATCCGGACATCATCATTGTTGACGACGCATCTACTGACAACAGCGCACACATCGCCCTCAAAATGGCAGGCAGTGAACCGCGAATACGGGTTATACGCCACCACACGAACATGGGTCATATTGCCACCTATAACGATGGCCTGTGCCAGGCAACCGGCGACTACGTGGTCCTCCTCTCTGCCGATGACCTCCTGGCGCCCGGATCCCTCGCAAGATCAACGGCACTCATGGAGGCCCATCCTGAAGTCGGCCTTGTATACGGATTTGCGAGTGAGTTTTCAGATGCTCCACCTCCCGTCCGGCCCAGGCGCACCTCCTGGACCTTGTGGTCGGGACGCCAATGGATCCAACTGATGTTCGGCCGGGGTGCCAACATCATCATGAACCCGGAGGCTGTGGTCCGCCGTTCGGTACTAGACCAATTGGGTGGCTACAACGCTGGCATGCCGCATGCCGCAGACATGGACTTTTGGCTGCGGGCGGCGGCCATAAGCGGAGTTGGACGGGTCAACGGGCCCGTACAGGCTTACTACCGCGTCCATGGCGGGAACATGCACCTTACCGATTTCGGCGCATTCATCGATGACATCAGGGCCCGGCGCCAAGTGTTTGAACAATTTGCAAGTGAACCCGGGCGCGAGCAGGCACGGCTTCTGGAAATAGCACGGCGGGCGATGGCCGTGGAGGCCACCCGGCTGGCACTCCTTAGCCTGGCCAAGGACCAGGACGGACGGCAGGACGCGCTCGAACTGGCAGATTTCGCTCTTGAGACCTATCCATACGTCACGGATTCAATCATCTGGTCCTGGTATGCGCGTTGCGGACAAAAGACATTCAGGTTTTGGCTCCGGGGCTACGCCATCTTGGATCTCTGGCGAGCCAAGGTGCTGTGGCGAATTTGGAGGCGCTACGGAGTATGACGACCGTTCAATACAATTTCGGCGCCCGCGTACGCAGCGGCATGACTTGGAGCGTTGTCAACAGCCTGGTGTTGCGTCTCGGCAACTTCGCAGTAGGCATTGTCCTTGCACGATTGCTGATCCCTGAGCAATTCGGCGTGTTCGCGGTTGCGTTGACTGTCCAGGCAGTGTTGATGACGTTGGCCGACCTGGGAATGAGCGCAGATCTGATCCGCTCCGATAACCACAAAGAAAAGGCGCCCACCGTTGCCACCCTTGGGGCCGTGTCCGGTATTGCAGCAACTGCCGCACTGGCAGCCTCAGCGCAGACAATCGCAGACGCCTTGGGCAGTGGACCTGCAGGGCCCGTTATTGCCGTACTGTCCCTATCCCTAATGCTTGCCGGGCTGGGTGTTGTTCCATTCGCATCGCTCCAGCGGGAGTTCGAGCAGAAAAAACTCTTCATAATAGCGGTTATCGAATTTGCCACGAGCACGACTGTGACAATTGGTCTCGTACTCGCAGGCTGGGGTGCGATGGGCCTCGCCGCCGGCAGAATTATCGCGCAAGTCATGACGCTTATCCTGCAATTTGTCATGGCCGGGCAAAGTCCAAAGTTTGGATTCAGCAGATCAATAGCACCGACAATCCTCCAGTTTGGAATTCCAGTGGCAGGTGCCAACCTACTCTCCTGGGCTCTGCTGAACATCGATAATGTGGCCATATCAAGCATGGCAGGGCCTGTCACCCTTGGCTTCTATTACCTTGCTTTCAATATATCCAACTGGCCAATGAGCGCTCTCGGGCAGGTGGTGCGGTCAATTAGCTTGCCAGCTTTTTCCAGGATGGATTCGAATTCCGCCGGCAAAAGTCTCACCCCGGTTGTTGGCCCCGTGTGGGCATTGTCGCTGCTGGGCGGCGTCCTGCTGGCCGCATTATCCTCGCCCATCATTGAGCTCGTTTATGGCAGGCAGTGGCTCCCTGCTGCCCCCGTTTTGAGCTGGCTCGGAATCTTCGGCGCTTTGCGCGCCCTATTTGATCTTGCTGCATCCTTCTTACTTGCCCAAGGAGCTGCCAAGGCGACTCTCGTCGTCCAGGTGGCATGGATTGCAGCTTTGGCACCGGTCATGTTCTTTGCTGTTCACACCGCCGGTTCCGTAGGTGCGGCAGCAGCCCACTTGGCCATCTGCCTCTTTATCGTTGTGCCTGCCTATGCCATTGCGATAAAGGGAAACAGCGCAGACCTCAAAGCAGTGGCTTCTCAGCTCTGGCCTCCCCTTGCGGCTGCCGCAGTCGCGGCCGGAACAATCCTGGCTGTCACCGCTGTTGTCGTTTCACCGCTCGCCGCATTGGTGCTGGGCACAGTCGTGGGGGCAGGCGTGTACGCGCTTTTGCTGAGGACGTGGTTTGCCGCCCGCCTCCAATACATCGCAGGCGCATTTGCGGGAACAGCGCAACCGACCCAAACGCACACAGACGTACACCCGCAATCCGGAGGAGAACGATGACACAGCCAGGTGTTCCCTTGGTCGATTTGACGTACCAGCAAGCACAAATCAAAGAATTCGTTTCTAAAGGATTCGACCGCATTATCTCGAATTCCAGCTTCATCTTGGGCGAAGATGTCAAGGAATTCGAGGCCGCGTGGGCAACTTATTGCGGCGTCAGGTTTGCGGCGGGCGTGGGGAATGGGACAGATGCGATCGAGTTGGCCTTGAGGGCTGGACACGTTGGACCCGGCGACGAGGTGATAGTGCCTACAAATACTTTTGTCGCAACCGCTGGGGCTGTTCTTCGAACCGGAGCCGACCTGGTTCTGGCCGACTGCGACGAAGACTTCCTACTTACACCCGAGGCCGTTGCAGACAAGGTCACCAAAAGGACAAAAGCTGTCATTGCGGTGCACCTGTTCGGGCAAGCAGCCCCTGTGGGAGCCATACGGGAGGTAATCCCGCCCAATGCGATTCTCGTGGAAGACATGGCCCAGGCCCAGGGAGCACTAAGGAACGGAGCCAAGGTCGGAAGTCTTGGGACTGTGGCGGCCACGAGCTTCTACCCGGGAAAGAATCTTGGATGTTATGGCGACGCCGGTGCGGTCATGACCGATTCCGAAGACATTCATACCCAAATCCGCAGGCTCCGCAACCATGGAGGAGTCGAGCGCTACGAGCATCAACAGGTGGGTTTCAACTCACGGATGGACAGTCTGCAAGCCGTCGTACTGAACGCAAAACTGGGCTACTTGGACGAGTGGAACCTCGAACGACGGAGGGCGGCGGAAATGTACGACGATCTCCTTTCCGATCTGGAAGAGGTAATTCTTCCCCGCATCGTCAGTACAAACGAACATGTATTCCATCTATACGTTATACGCGTTCCAGAACGCGATCGAATTATCGGTGATCTCAATAATCAAGGCATAAAAGCAGGCATACACTATCCTTCACCTATTCATCAATTACCCGCATTTCGATCAATGCTTGGCGCGCGGGGGCCTTTCCCGGTTGCAGAAATGCTTTCCCGGCAAATTATGTCGCTGCCCATCTATCCCGGGATCACACCGGCCCAACAGGAATTAGTGGCAGCGCTGCTGCGCAAGACGTTGATGAATTGAGGAAAAATGAATCAAACGGCAAACACCATCGGCCATGTAATGCGAACCACGCCGACGCCAGCCCGGAACGTTGAAGCGGCATCGGTAAGCGTAGTCATTCCCTGTTACAACTACTCCCAGTATCTAAAACAAGCGGTGGAAAGCTGTCTATCGCAAGATGCTGTCGCAGTCGACGTCATCATTGTTGATGACGCGTCGACGGACAACAGCTTGGAGATCGCGCGGCAAATCTCACAAGAGCATTCCAACGTCTCGGTCCTGAGCCACCTGTCGAACAAAGGCATGGTGGAGACGTTCAATGACGGGGCCAAGACAGCAGCAGGTGAGTTCCTCGTCAGATTGGACGCGGACGATCTACTGACTCCTGGTTCCCTGTCGCGTGCAATTGACGTGGCCCGTGCCTTCCCGAGCGTCGGACTGATATACGGGCATCCAATCCACTTCTTTTCGAACCAATTGCCGAAACCTCGGGCACGTGTGACTTCCTGGACCATATGGCCGGGGACTGAGTGGTTGAGGGCTCGGTGTCGGTTCCCACGCAATGTCATAACCTCCCCTGAAGTCGTGATGCGTCGCTCCGTGGTTGAGCGTGTGGGCTACCAGGCGCCGCTGCGACATACACCTGATATGGAGCTGTGGCTTCGTATCTCGGCATTTGCTGACGTGGCCTATATCCATGGTGTCGACCAAGCCTGGCATCGGGAGCACGCCGGCAGCATGTCGGCAAAGGAAGTCGATGAGCTCGTCGACCTCCGGGACCGCCGTGAAGCATACGAAACGCTTTTCGCCGGTCCAGCCGGCACGATTGCCGAAGCGTCCCAGCTTAGGGACGTCGCATCGGCTTCTTTTCTGAATGAAGCCCTATACATCGCGCGCCACGAACTCGACCGGGGCGCGGGATGCTCTGAGCTTTTCCGCTTTTGTATCCGGCTGGCAGAAGAACTCGGCCCTTCGTCGGTCCAGCGTAAAACGCTCCAAAGGCTCATGGCGCGAGCTGACAAAACCACACCCTTGTCCTGGGCACATCCCACAGCTATGGGTCGAAGAGCGATTGGTCGGGCAAAGTCCGAAATGCGAATCGCGCACTGGCACCGCAACGGGGTGTACTGAAATGGCGATCAACCTTGGCGAAGTGATCGCCGGAACCAAAGCCAGGGGCATTGCGGACACCTCATGCCGGGTGGTGCGGCGCCTTTACCGGGAACTGGATGCACGGATGGGCATACAAGCACTCGACTTTCCCTTGGACTCCGCCGACGTGTTCAGCTCCGTCGATTCCGGCGTGGCCTCCCGGAGGACCTTCGAGGGCGCAATGGACATCGCGTGGCTAATCACTCCACCCGCACCCGGTGCCGGAGGGCACACCACCCTCTTCCGGATGGTCCGCGGGATGGAACAGCGCGGACACCGCTGCACCGTCCTGGTGTACAGCAGCAACGATGCGGCTTTGGCCCGGTACCGGGCCGTCATCAGGAAGTGTTGGCCGGACGTCGTAGCCGGTATTGAACCGGTGCCCGCAACACTGGACCGCTTCGACGCCTGCGTTGCCAGCTCATGGGAAACCGCGCATGTGCTGGCAACCCGCCTGCCCAGGCACGGCGGCCCCACCCCCTTCTACTTCATCCAGGACTACGAGCCTTACTTCCACCCCCGCGGTTCGCTGTATGCCCTCGCTGAGGACAGCTACCGCTTTGGGTTCATCATGCTGGCCCTCGGCCCCATGGTGGCGGAAGTCCTGGAGCGGGAAGCTGGCGTCAAGGCGCGCGTCCTGCCCTACGGCAGTGACACGGGCACCTACCGGCTGACCAACACGGGCACCCGATCGGGAGTGGTGTTCTTCGCCAAGCCCGGGGCGGAACGCAGGGGATACGACATGGGACGCCTGGCACTCCATGAGTTCCACAGGATGCATCCGGAACAGGAAATCCACATCTATGGATCGCGGGTGTCAGGATGGGAAATACCGATCACGCAGCACGGAACCCTCGCCCCCCAACAGCTCAATGAACTGTACAACCGGACCACCGCCGGGCTGGCCCTTTCTTTCACGAACATCACCCTCGTGGCAGCCGAGATGCTCGCCGGAGGCAACATCCCGGTCCTTAACGACCATCCGTTTTCCCGTGCGGTCCTGACCAATCCCGAAGCCTTATGGGCTGCACCCAGTCCTGCGGCTCTCGCCAAAGCCCTTAGCCAGGCTGTCACCGCCGCTGGTGCAGCCGAGCGCTCCCGACGGGCTGCCGCGCACCGCGAACATACGTGGGCTGAGACCCAAGCCAGTTTCGCGGCAGCGGTAACGGGGCGTGAACTCAGCTCACTGGGCTCCTACTAACTTCGGAGCCTGTTGGGACTCCACGAATCGAATGCCAGAGGAGAACAAGGATGCATATGCCCACAGCCTTTTCGTGGTTATCGACCCCCTTTTTTGTCCAGATGCCAATGCCGGGTTCCACCATTACGCCAAAGGCACCTTCACCACAGCAGGGACTGAAGTACATCCCCGCTCTGGACGGCCTGCGGGCTGTGGCCATCCTGCTTGTCCTGGTGCACCACGGACTCCAGCCGCTGCCGTTCGCAGGATTCCTGGGCGTCGACATCTTCTTTGCCTTGTCCGGGTTCCTCATTACGACGATATTGCTCGCGGAAATTAAGCGGTATGACCGCATCCGGTTAGGCCTCTTCTACTGGCGCAGGGCTGCCCGCCTGTACCCCGCACTACTGATAGCCATCGTGGCCATTCTTCCTTTCGGGTTACTCATCCGGGGCAGCAAGCATCTCTTTGAGGTCGCCCTCGCCGCAACGTACCTTACGCCGGTGGCAGGCCAGTTCTTCGGTAAGTCGGGGCTTACGTGGCTTCAAACCTGGAGCCTCGGAATTGAGGAGATTTTCTACCTGATATGGCCATTCACGCTGCTACTCCTGTTTTCGCGCCGCGTCCCCGGAAAGTGGATGGTGTCCTTGGCCCTGGCGGTCATCCTGGACGGTGCACAGGTCATGCTCGCCTCAACTGGGCAGGACATGAGCTACTTCCTTCGCGCCGGGGGTCTGTTCCTCGGGTGCAGCTTCGCTCTGTGGCTCGGTGAGCACAAGGACTTCCGCTTCGCCCCATCGTGGGGGTATGCAGGGGTCCTGACAATAGCCCTTGGGGTGGTTACAGCCGGATTCTGGCCCGCATTGAGTTCCCTGGCTTACATTGCGGCGGCGACAGGAACCGTCGCCACGATTGCTTCCATCGTGGCGGGGGCCGGGAACGGGTCTGCTTTGAAGTCGGTCCTTTCCGTTCCGCCCGTCGTTTACGTAGGAAAGATCAGTTACGAGCTGTACATCTGGCACTATCCGACGGCAATCCTCTTCATGCTCGCCGCGGGGACGGACCAGCTCATCAACGTTGGATGGTACGCCATACCGGGAAGCGCTGTTCTGGCAGTCATCACACACCACGCCCTCGTTAGACCTGCCGCCAGGTGGAAAAAGAGATATTCCTAAACGGAAAGCGCGAAAGGACTCACCACGGCCGCGGGGGTCCGCAGTTTCCACACTGTTGCAGGACAGGGTCCACAAAGGCCTAACCGGTTCATCTCGACGACAGGCAGCGCCGGGCTAATTTTTCATCAAGGCCAATGGGTCCACCCGTGCGGCGGTACTCCATGGAAAAGGAAGGAACGACGTCATGACAGGCAAACATGAGGTCAACAGCGATGAGTCCGCTGCAGGAATGGGAGTGCGCGACTATGTCCGCGTGGCAAGGCTCTACTGGCGCTCCATCGCCGTCGTGACCGTGATTGTCACCGCCCTGGTGATGCTCTGGGCCGCTCTTCAACCACGTACCTACGCCGCGGAATCCAGTGCCCTTGTGCTCACAGTGGGTTCGGACAGTGTCAACACACTCCTGACCGGTGATGCCCTGGCGAAGTCTAAAATCAAGAATTACGAGTCGATAGCGGAATCCCGGCTCATCGCAGATCAGGTCATCGCGACGGTGGGGTTGAATACCACCGCGGACGCCCTGCTCCCCACCGTTTCAGTCAATGTCCCCGTTGAGACAGCGGAAATTCGCATCACCGCCACGTCTCCGGATCCGGTCATGGCCCAGCGGGTGGCTGATGCATGGGTCGCGGAGCTGGCCAAACGGGTCCAGCTGCTCGAAAGCTTCGTCACCGCTGGCCAACCAACCCCTCCCGCCCTGCCGGTAGGCCTGGTTCCACTCGATAAAGCGGCCCTTCCCACGACACCAATTTCTCCCAACATCAAACTCGCCCTCCTCTTCGGTGCGATTGGTGGCCTCCTCCTGGCCTACGCGGCAGCACTACTTCGCCACCATCTTGACCGAAGGCTGCGCAGCTCCAGCGAAATCGAGCGCCTCTTCGACGTTCCCGTGATCGGGACCCTTCCCTATGACCCGGATATCAGTGGCGCTCTCAAGGTGCTGGGCACCGAGCGGCACCAACTTACGCAAGCAGGAGAACGGAACCGTGCCTTCGTTGAGGCCCTCCGGGCCCTTAGGACCAACCTAAGATTTGTCGACGTTGACCATCGTCCCCGCATCATCCTGGTAACCAGTCCAATGACTTCCGACGGCAAGTCAACCGTGACCGGCAACTTGGCCGTCACGATGGCAGCCACTGGTGAGCCGGTCGTCGTCGTCGATGGGGACCTCCGTCGCCCCCGAATCGCCGGCGCCTTCAACCTCGTCCCGGGGGTCGGCGTAACCAATGTACTTAGCGGCCAAGCCCAACTGGTCGATGTGATTCAAGCCCCTACCGTCCTGTCGAACCTTTCTGTCCTGGGCTCCGGGCCAACCCCGCCCAACCCGAGCGAACTGCTGGGCACAAACGCCATGAAGCAATTGCTGAACACCCTGGCAGCCGGGGCCACAGTGCTGATCGACGCTCCCCCTTTGCTTCCGGTCACGGACGCTGCCGTCTTGTCGCGGGCCGCCGATGGCGTGATCGTGGTGGCCAAGGCCGGTCGAACTACGCGGGATGAATTTGAAAGGTCCCTCCGAGCTCTTCAAAAGGTCCAGGCCCCAGTCCTGGGAGCAATCTTCAACTGTGTCCCGACCAAAGGTGTGGATTCATACGCGTACTACGGTGCCTACACCGCTGCGCCCGAGGCAGCGTCGTCCGGGAGCGCCGACCGGGATGTCGAGAGGGATCGGCCCGGGACGGAAAAGGACGGCGCTGAAATTTAGGACCGTTCCCCCGCGGAGAGCGGGAATCGTCATCGCCCGCACCGGGAGTTGTCTCGAGTGCTTCGAACGGGAAACAGGAGAATGTCCATGCCCAAGACTGTCGCAGTGATCGGCACACGTGGCTATCCAAGCTACTACGGTGGTTTTGAAACCGCCGTCAGGAAGATCGCCCCCTTCCTGGTCGGCAAAGGCTGGAATGTCAACGTTTATTGCCGGCCCGGTGCCACCAAGGATGACGACACCGCCCGCGACCCCAGAGTCCGGACCACCACCACTCCGGGTCTGGAAAGCAAGTCACTGAGCACTCTGTCATTCGGCCTGACCGCCGTTCTGCACTGCCTCCGGGAGAAGCCGGATGTCGCGCTGGTGATGAACGTGGCGAATGGATTCTGGCTGCCGCTGCTGAAACTCCGCGGCATACCCACCGTTGTGAACGTTGACGGAATCGAATGGGAACGTGCCAAATGGAACGGCCTTGCAAAACTCGTGTTCAAGCTTGGCGCCCGTCTTACCGCCCGCTTCGGAACCCTCTTGGTGAGTGACGCCGTCGAAATCCAACGGCGCTGGAAGGAGGACTTTGGCCGGGAATCCGTGTTCATTCCGTACGGAGGTGAAATCCCGGTCCCCTTGGACGTTGTTCCGGGCCTGGAACACGATTCCTACGTGCTCATGGTGGCGCGGTTTGTCCCCGAAAACACGGTGTCAGAGTTCTTCCGGGCAGTAGAAGACATCGCCAGTGATTATCCAGTGGTCATTGTGGGATCCAGCGGATACAGGGGTCCTCTGGACGAGGATGCGAAAGAGTTGAGTGCCCGCCACCCCAACGTCACTTGGCTCGGGCACCTCAGCGACGACAAGAAATTGCTGTCACTGTGGCAGCACGCCGGGGCCTACTTCCACGGGCACAGCGTGGGAGGAACAAATCCAGCCTTAGTCCAGGCGATGGCCTGCGGCGCGCCAGTGGTTGCACGCCGGACCGTGTACAACAGCGAAGTTCTCGACGCATCCGAGCATCTGGTCGATCCCGATCCCGCGGCCATTGCAAAGGCTCTTCGCGACATACTGTCAGACGAGGATCTCCGTTCAAAGGCGAGGCACGCAAACAGGGAGCGCGCGATCCTCCACTACAACTGGGAGCATGTCTGCAGCCGTTATGAACGAGCGCTTGTGACGGCGATGGAGCCATCGCGAAAGCAAGCCAGCCGCCTCTCGGTTGGGAATGCCGCATGATCATCCCGGACCTTGTGGCCGTAGTGGTACACCACCGCAGCTACGGGACGCTGGGTGCCACCCTCAACACGCTTATTGCAGGTGGCGTCGCCCCGGACCGGATTCTCGTAGTGGACAACAGTGAGGAACCCCTGCGACGGACCGAGGTGGAGAGTCTCATGCCAGCGGGTGCACATACGATTTACAGCGCCAATGCCGGTTACGGTGCAGCCGTCAACCGTGGAGCGGCCTGGCATGAGAAAAACAGCCATGGATGGCGATACCTTCTGGTCGCCACCCACGAGTCACGGCCCGAGGCGGACTGCCTGGCCCTCCTCCGTGCCACCCTCGCCGAAGATCCGGAAACAGCCGTAGTTGGACCCATACTTGTGACGGGCGACGAAGGGAAGACCATTTGGTCGGAAGGGGGACGCTTCACCAGAGTCCTGGGTCTCCCCCGCCATCACGGGCATCTGACTCCACGGCCGGGACCGTCCGCCGCTCCCCCACAATCGGTGTCGTGGCTCGACGGCGCCCTTCTAATGTTCCGGCGGGGCGTCCTGACCCAGCATCCCATCGATGAAACCTACTTCCTCTACATGGAGGAGACGGACCACCACCAGACCCTCCGGCACCATGGTTGGAAGGTGAAAGTGAACGCGCAAGCCTTCGCTTGGCAACATTCGAACGGTATCCCGCCGTTCTACATGACACGAAATATACAGATCTTCCACGCCAAGCACGGGTCTCGATTCCAGGCCCAGGCGTCCGCACCATACCTTTTCGTACGGTCCGTGGCCCGGGATCTGATCAAGCAACACCGAGCCACCACACTGCGACCTCTGCTGGCTGGGTTGCGCTCCGGCCGGACGCTCGCGGCCGCCGCCCGGGCCAAAGAACAGGAGGGCGTTGTGATCGTCAACCCCTTGGGAGGGGCACTGGCGCACTACAGCCACGCATTGCAACAACACTTGGGGGCCGCAGGGATTCCGGCGTGCGTCAGGGCCCTGGATGAACCGTCCGTTTCGGGCCAGCATCGCCTGATGTGGCTTCTGGAGTACGTGAAACTGCTGGGCTCAGAGGGCTGGTACCGACGCGGTCGGAGTGTTCCTCCAAGGATCCTGCTTACCTGGCCTGTTTTGGGTTTTTGGGACCTTTTCCTGGTCAAGGTGCTATGCGGGAATTCCTCGTGGGTGGTTTATCACGATCCGAATCCTTTGGTGAGGTCGGTGGGAAGCGGCAGGGCAGCTTCCGCTCTTATGGGGAGAATGAAGGGCCGGCCGGCAACACTGGTCCATAGTCAGGCAGCCGCCGAAGCCATGCGCGTGAGGGGATTCACGAAGGGATTGACGGTGGTGCCCCATCCGGTGCTCCCGCATTCATCGGAGCGGCCGCTTGTAGAGGCTGTTCACCGGGGGCCTGGCCGCCGTCCCCGGGTACGCGTTCTGGGACAGTACAAGCGGGACCGGGACCTCGACCTTCTGGTGGCCTTGGCGAGCCGTTTGGGGTCCAGCTACGACTTTGAAATCATTGGCCGCGGCTGGCCGCAGGTCGAAGGATGGCGAGTGGATTCGCGGTTCGTCCCAGAAGAGGAACTGGACCAGCTGGTTGCCGACAGCACGGTCATCGTCATTCCCTACAAACGGTTCTTCCAGAGCGGGATCGCTATCCGGGCGCTCGAACAGGCTGTCCCGGTCGTCGGCCGGTCCGAAACGAGCCTCCGCGACCTCTTTGGACCGGAATCTCCGCTATTGGTCAGCGGCAACAGCGGCTCCGCGAGTGATGTTGACGCGTGGTCAAAAGCCATTGAATTCGCTGTGGAACACGGACGGACGGAAGCTTCCAAGGCCGCCGGAGCTTTCCACAGACAGGCCGACCACGAGTGGGCTCTGCTGGTTCGCCCCCGGCAACGGCTGTCCTAATCGCCGGGTGTGAACCAGGCCCGCTGCCGGCCCTGCTCTGCGCTACCCCCTGTACGCAGCAGGGGCGCCTTCCAGCCGATGGCGGGCACGAACCTGTACCTGCGGCGGTAGGCCGTCGATGTTGTCGGGCTGGCCCGCGATGATCGCCAATCCGACGAGGAGCCACGTCACGGGGAAGAAAACCGCGTTGGAGAACAGGCTGCACACGAGGGCGAAGAGCAGAAGTTGGCCCGGAATGCTGCGAACCCGGGCGAACGCAAGGCCTACCAAGTAGATGATCAGGGGGACAGCGAACAACGCGCCGTCCACCCACATCCCCAAGACCCAATTGCTTGCCACGTTATTTTGGGACTCGCCAAGGGTGTCGATCTGGCCCCAGACCCCTACTCTTCCTGCGGAGCTCAGACCGTGACCATAAATGGGGATGGACCTCGCCAACTCGATGAGGGAATCATTCTGCCGGATCCTGGCCTGCCCCGAGATATCGTCCTCCTGAACGGTACCTACCAGGGTGGAGGCGCGGGCTGCGATGTCCTCCTGCAATTGGGGAACGGCCGCAAAGGCTGCGAGGGCAACCACCGAAGCGATGACGACGGCGGCGCGGCGTCCCCGCTGGGGCCCGCTCACCGCCACGCTGGCGGAACGCCGTCTCCTGCGGATTGCTGAAGCCACTCCCGCAGCGACGATACACACCAGGAGCGCGATCCACGACGCCCGGGCCATGGCCAGGACGAAGACCGTGACATTCGGCAGGAAGAGTCCCACCTTCGCGGCCCGGGACATGGAAAGCCGCCAGGTCAATAGCACTCCCATGCCGGAGAACATTCCCAGCCAGTCGGGTTCGGGATAGATACCGGTGGGTCGTCCTATGGAGCTGACATGTAGGTGCCAGAGGTCCATGGGGATGACCTGGAATACCTGCAGCACGCCCACGGCACTGCCGACTGTTGAGACGACCAGCAAGCCCCAGAGCATTGCCGTCACATCCCTACGGTTTGCCGTGAGGGCCAGCAGTGCGGCAGACCCCGCGAGTGCCAGCAGCTGAAGTCCCAGAGTTGGGCTGTTAACCAGGTTGCCCAGGAGCGTGGTCGAGGCCAACAGCAATGCGGCGCCCACCAACGCGGCAACAAGTTTGTGTGCACCTCTGTTCCTTGCCCGGCCCGGCAGGAAGACCCAGGCAACGGCCAAGAACGTAAAGATATGGATCCTGAAAATCTGCATTGCAACAAGTCCCGCGGAAACGCCGAGAAGGAATGCGAGGATGTTCCGGCGCCCAGGGTGCGTGAGAGCAGCAACCAAACCCAGCACGACGGCGGCGAACCCCACCCCAAGGTAGAGAGCCTCGGTAAACAGCCCCATGAGTTCCAGCCTTTCCCTTGCAGCCAAGGCGCAGGCGCGGCAAAGCGGGGTCCGCTCTCCAGACATCTGCCCTTTTCACCGTAGAGCGGGCTCCCTGCAGGAACTAGGGCATCAGCCCGGGCATGTGGCTACCCGCACGGACCTTTGTGGTGCCGCAAAGGAGAAAACTACGCAGCCGTCCCGAAGAACAGCTCCGTCACGGCGGCCAGGCGCAGGGGATCCTCCACCCCGCAGAGCTCACGCGCGGAGTGCATGGACAGCAGCGGCACGCCCACGTCCACGGTCCGGATGCCCAGGCGGGTGGCCGTAAGCGGACCGATGGTGGAGCCGCACGGCACTACGTTGTTGGACACGAACTCCTGGTACGGCACGCCGGCCTCGCGGCACAGCCGTGCCCAGAAGGCGGCACCATACGCGTCCGTGGCATAGCGCTGGTTGGCATTGATCTTGAGGAGCGGGCCGCCGTTCAGCACGGGGTGGTTGGCGGGATCGTGCCGCTCAGGATAGTTCGGATGCACCGCGTGCCCAGCGTCGGCCGAGAGGCAGAACGACGCCGCCAGGGCCTGCCGCCGCTGGCCCGCCGTCGCGCCCAGGCCGTCGGAGATGCGCACCAGCACGTCTTCAAGGATGGGTCCGCACGCACCCGAGCGGGAGTTGGAGCCGATTTCCTCGTGGTCGAACGCGGCGAGGACGGCAATGGGGCCGCCGGCATCCCCGGAACCCGAGTGGGCAACCAGCGCCGCAAGCCCGGCGTGCGTGGCTGAAAGGTTGTCCAGCCGCCCTGATGCGAAGAACTCCCCCTCGCCCCCGAAAACCGCAGGCTCCTGCGTGTCTGCAATGACGACGTCGTACCCGCCAATCTGTCCCGGGTCGACGGAGGCGCCGGGAACGGCAGCTGCCAACACGCCCAGCAAGTCCGAATCGGTTGGATTCCCCAGCCCCCACACCGGGTTCATGTGCCGCTGCTTGTCGAGGGTAAGTCCCTCGTTCACGGCCCGGTCCAGGTGGATGGCCAGCTGCGGGAAACGGAGCAGCGGTCCGGTGGCCGTGAGGTGCTCGGTGCCGTCGAGCATCACCAGCCGGCCCGCGAGCCGCAGCTCGCGGTCCAGCCAGGAATTCAGCAGCGGTCCGCCGTAGATTTCCACCCCGGCCTGGAGCCACCCGTAGGCGCCGGTGGTTGGCTTGGGCTTGAGCTTGAACGACGGCGAATCGGTGTGCGCCCCCAGGATGTTGAACCCCGTGGTTGGCCCCGCACCTTCGGGGATCACCCACGCGATCAGTGCACCGTCCCTGATGATGAAGAACCGGCCCGGCCCGCCCTCCCACGGCTGCAGCTCATCCAGGCGGGTGAACCCTGCCTCCTCCAGCCGCCGGCCGCCTTCGTGCGCGGCGTGGAAGCTCGACGGCGATGCGCTGACATAGGCGCCAAGGTCCTGGATGTGGTCTGCGGCAG
>Ga0308169_10002928_pt1 | contig 17135 bp, 12 predicted proteins | sample PhyBR1_2_FD_202139 | JGI IMG/M metagenome (GOLD analysis project Ga0308169, IMG submission 202139) | Phyllosphere microbial communities from UC Gill Tract Community Farm, Albany, California, United States - DLSLSB.R1 | ecosystem: Host-associated > Plants > Phyllosphere > Unclassified | place... | reverse complement strand
GTGGGACGGATGGTGCCGCGCGATCGAGAGCGAGTAGAGCTCGGAGACGATGTCGTGTCGGGGTGCGAGGCGGGCGGCGGTGGACGCAGGGAGGACCTCGGAGAGGCAGCCGATCGAGGGCGAGGAGGAGGAGGAGGAGGGGGAGGAGGGCTGGAGAGCGGCGATGAAGCGCGGGACGAGCTCTTGCGGCGTGTTCTTCGAGAGGGCGTAGAGAGTCTGGCCAGGCGTGCTAGCCTGGTCGTGCGCCTCGAGGCGGGCGAGGAGGGATGCGGGCGAGGGAGAGATGAGGGTCGAGCAGCGCCACAGCGACCGTCGTGGGGCGACCGACAGGGTGCGCTGGGTCCGTACAGCTCGTGCAAGGCTGCGCTGGAGCATCGTGCTGCTCGAGGTGGTGGTGAGAGAGTGATGATGCTGCGCCAGCTCGTCGTCCTCCTCGATCCTCTCGCTCCGAGCCAGAGTGTGCGATCGACCGTCTCGCCTTTTCCACTACGCCGACTTGCTCGCACAAGTGCTCTCGCTTGAGTCGATGATGAACCGCAGATACGTGCACCTCGTTCTACTCGAGCCCGCTCGAGACGACTCCTCGCTCCCTCCTCCCTGCGCCCTCCTCGCTCCCGCTCCATTGCCGAGTCGAGTCCTGCGAGCGCAGCGAGAGGAGAGTCAGCACCAGGCTGTGACGAGAGAGAGAGAAAGAGGGAGAGAGAGAGAGGACGCACCGCCTACATGTCGACCCACCGCAGGAGGGGAATCTCCATCGGCTCGAACGCGACCCTGAACGCGACGCCCCTCGCGGCGAACGCGAGCGTGACCCGTCCCAGCGCCTCGTCATCGACGGTGGCCTCGAACGCCTCCTCGTCGACGGCGAGGACGAGCTCGGGCAGGCTCAGGGCGCCGCGCCGGTCGCGCACGACGCCCTCGAGCTGCTCGAGGACCGAGTCGGGCCGGGCGTCCCACGAGATGTACTCTGCGACCTCGACCGAGGGCGGCAAGAGGCGCAGGAAGCCCGCCGACGCCGCCTGCTCCGAGATCGACAGGCGCTGCAGCTTGGTGTACAGCGGCAGGAGCGCCTCGAGCCAGTCGTTGCCCGTGCGGTCCACACCCGAGCCCGAGCCCGAGCCCGAGCCCGCGCCGTCGGGCGTCGCGGCGGCGGGCAGACGCGGCGTCGGCGCGGCGACGGTCGACTCGAGGCGGAACTCGCGCAGGTTGACGAGCGTGCTGAACGCGGCGACGGCCGCGTCCGGGTCGAGGACGTGCTCGGTGTAGATGTTGAGCCGCACGAGGCTCGCGCCCGCCGCGGCGAGCATGGGCGCGAGCCCGCGCGGGGCGTTGACCGTGACCGACATGTTCTCGACGCGCGACTCGAGGTTGGCGAAGCGAAAGTCGGCCTGGCGCGCCCAGGTCGGGCGAAAGTTGAGCTCAAAGGTGCGCAGGTGCGGGAGGCTGAAGGCACGGTAGACGTCCGAGGGCAGGGTGAGGATGGCCGAGTCGAGGCCGTCGGTGCCCGGGTCCTTCATCTTGAGGAGGAGCGAGACGAGGGGGAGGCGCTCGAGGACGTCGATGAAGCGGTGCGTGTCGCCGAGCCGCATCTGATTGACGACGAGATGGCGCACGTTGACGCACAGGGCGAGGGCCTCGGTGAGGCGGTCCGAGAGCTCGACCTGGCGCTCGTACGGCTCCGAGTGCTCGGGCGTGCCGGCGACGAGGCCGATGTGCAGCGCCGTGACGCGCTGCGCGAGGTCGGGCCTGGTTGTCGCCGTCTTGATGAAGCCGGCGACCTGCTTGTGGCGGATGAGCGACACCGAGTGGAAGAGGGACAGCTGGGCGGCCCTGCGCCACCCTCGACAGACGCGCGCGACCTTTGGGAGGTCCGGGCACGTCGACGTGACGGTCCACGCGACGAGGTCCTCGCGCACCTCGCCCGCGTACATCATGGGCATGAGCTCAAAGATGCGCAGGAGGAGCTCGGTCGGGAGCGACGCGGCCGAGGTCGGCCGGCTCATGCCGTGCGTGAGCGGCGAGTGGACGGGCGGGCGCGCCGGGACGGACTTGAGCTTGTTGTCGACGGGCGAGGCGGCATGTGGCATCGCTCGCGCTCTTTGGGCTGCTGCTGAGCGTGCGACGAGCTGCGAGGGTCGCCGGGCGAGGACAATGGCGCTTGTGGTTCGGCTGCGGGGGGGAGACGTCAGGGTTGGCGACGACAGCAGGGCGCGCGGAGCTGCGAGCAAAGGAGGACGTACCGACGAGTTCGAGTGGCCTGTTCGAGGTGCGCAGGATCGACTCGAGCTGGTGGAAGACGAGGAGGGAGGGACCCGGGTTGGTCGTCGTCGTCGCTGCGGGATCGGCAGCAGACGCGCTTCATCTTCTCGCTCCTCTCCTACCTCGCCCTCTCCACGCAGGGCGCCATGCTCTTCGCCCTGTGCTGCTTCCTCACCGGGCTCGCCGCACCAACCCTCCTCCCCGCCCTCTGGGCCCGCCTGCGCGCCCGCTCGTCCGACGCCGACCTGTACGACGACGGCGCAGAGGGCCTCCTCCTCAACCTCGCCGAGCCACCCACCCGCTGGTTCAACATGGGCTCGTGGGAGAACGAGGGCAAGGGCGAGCGGGGCTCGTTCCCTCAAGCGGCCGCACAGCTGTGCCGCCGAGTCGCCCAAGCTGCGAGACTCGAGCCCGGCCAGCGCGTCTGCGTGCGCCCACCTCTCGCTCTCTCGCTTCTGCTTCTCTGCGTGTGCTGGCTCTGACTCGCTCTCCTGGACCTCGCCGCGCAGGAGGTCGGCTACGGCTCGGGCGACTCGACCCTGCTCCTCGAGCGCGAGTTCTCCCCCTCGTCCTACGTCGGCCTCACCTCGCTCGCCTCTCAGCACGCCACCGCCGGTGCGTCCTTCCCCTTCTCTCTCTCCTCTGCGCCTGACGAGCACAAGCTGACGATCACGACTCCTGCAGTCGTGCGCGCAGACAAGGCGGGCCTCCCCTCGGACCGGTTCCAGCTGCGGCAAGGCGACGCCGCCAAGGACCTCGACGCCGAGCCGGCGGGCAGCCGCGACGCGGTGCTCGCCGTCGACTGCGCGTACCAGTGCGTCCCCCTCCCCACCGTCCTCCTCGCGCTGCAACGAGCTGACGCTCCGCCGCGCAGCTTCAACACCCGCCGCGCCTTCCTCTCCTCCGCCGCGCGCCTCCTCGTGCCCGGCGGGCACCTCGCCCTCACCGACCTCGTCCTCCCCTCGACCCCGCTCTCGCGCCTCGACACGCTCCTCCTCCACCTCCTCCTCCTCCTCGCCGGCTGCCCCACCGCCAACCTCGTCTCTGAGCGCGCCTACCGCGCACAGCTCGTCACCGCCGGCTTCGACGCCGCCTCGATCGAGCTGCGCGACATCAGCAGCGACGTGTGGCCCGGGTTCTGCCGCTTTGTGCGCGAGCGCGAGGCGCGGTTGGGTGGGCGAGGGAGGGGAGTGTTGGGGAGCAAGTGGACGGGCTTGGTGCGGTACGCGAGCGTCGTCGAGTGGTACGCCGGGCTCAAGAGCGGGAGGCCAAAGATGCGGTACTGCCTCGTGGCGGCGCGCAAGGCGTAGGGCAAGCGGTGCAACGGCGCGGGCGTGCCCGAGACGTGGTCCGAGTCGAGGAGGAGGAGAGCTGCGAGGCGAGCTTGCTCTCGGTCTCGCTCGAGAGAGGGCTGAAGAAGAGAGAGAGCACAGCGAGTGACAACCTGGAGAGCTACAACAAAGCCGACGGCCCACCACGCCCGCCGCCGAGGAGGACAGCGCACGAGCCCTATCCCCTCACCCACCCCCTCCCCCTCCCGCGCCGTCCTCGCCGCCGCCCGACCGACCCGACGTCTCGCTCAACCGCCGCATGTACCCCGAGCTCGTCAGGAGCGCCGCCTTGACCTTTGGCGCGTACTGGCGCGCCTCGATCGAGTCGACGACCCACTGGGCGACGCGCTCGAGGCCGTCTGCGCGCGCGCGGGGCGGCGTGGGTCGCTGTCAGCGCGCGCGGCAGGAGGATAAGGGAGGGGAGGCAGAGACGCACCGGTGTTGAGCTGGTTCGGGCGCGCGACGAGAATGTTGAGGTCCTCCTCGTAGTCGAGCAGCGTCTCCTGCACGTCGCTCAGCTCGTAGTACGACGAGCAGACCTGCGTCGCTCCAGAGCGTGCATCAGCTCGACCCCAGGAGCGACGAGGCCGAGGAGTAGGAAGGGAGAGAGAGAGAGGGGACGCACGAGGACGTCGGCAGGCTCGATCGCCGCCTTGAGGACGACGAGCGCGTCCTGCAGGTCGCTCACGGCCGCAAAGCACTCGAGCGCGCCCGTCGCGTTCATCGCTGCCGCAAAGTCCCACGTCCTGCGGGCGGGCAGGCGGCCGAGGAGGGAGGGAGCTGGGTCAGCGAGGGAGGAGGGAGGCGGGCTCCATGTGGGGCGGCGGGACGAGGAGGAGGTGAGGGAGAGGGAGAGAGAGGGGACGCACCGCTGGTGCCAGTGCCCGAGCATCACGACTCGTGCTTTCCTCTCCTTCTTCTTCTGCGGCGGGGCGACAGCGCCGCCGGGGAGCCCAGACGGGCGGGGCGAGCTTGAAGGCGGGAGCGCCGTGTCGTCGTCGGCGGCGGGGCGTGTGCTTGAGGGTGCAGCGGCGGGTGGAGGTGCGGCGTGTGTGGGCGATAGCGATGATGGTGCTCGAGCTGGTGCTGCAGCGCGCTGCATCGTGCGTGGGCGAAGGCGACGAGGGCGAGCGGGCGGGCGAGAGCTGGGAAGTGATCGGGCTCGACAAAGGCAGGGCCGCGGCCGGGCGGCGGGGGAGCGAAAGCGGCGCTGCAGCTGGTGCCGGCGCGTGTGCAGTCGAGCAGGAGCACCGTCTGACGCTCTGGGGCAGTGCGGGAGCGGAAACCCGGAGCGCGAGCTGGAGGCTTCGAAGCTCGACCGACAGCACGGCCGACTGCGGCCCGACCGCCCTTGGCGCGCTCTCTGCTTCTCTCAAAGGCTGGTTGCAGTCGCACAGACGAGCGTCGAGAGCTACAGCGAGGGAGAGCGAACTAGGATGGCGGCTACGCGCCGAGCGCTCGCCACACGGACTCCTCCTCCTCGACGCGCCCTCCGACCTCGCGCCGCGCGCTCGTACTACCAGCTGGCGCGCCGCCGCGCTCGCACACCGACACGAGAGCTCTGGAGCGCACGAGCGCGCTTGTGCGACGATCGAGGCCCTCTTCGCGAGCGCACTGCGGCTCGAGAAGGGCGCGCTCGACGCTGCGCTCGTCTCGCGGTCCTCCTTGCATCCCGCCGACGCGCAAGGTGCTGGCGCAAGTTCTCGAGCCAACGGTAACGAAGAGGCGGGGAAGGCGAATGCGAGAACGATGTTGGCACAGGAGCTACAGCTGCGCGCGGGAGAGAGGGGGGGGGTCAGCGAGGGGTGCGAGGGGAGCGAGCGAGAAGGAGGAGAGAGAGAGAGAGGGTGGACGCACACAACAAAGGAGACCGAGAGCGACCGACGAACGACCCAGAGACGCAGAAGGAGAAGACGAGCGCGCTACCGGAACTTCTTCTTGCCCGGCCTCGCCTCGTGCAGCTTGACATAGTCGACCGAGCCGAGCACGTTGTGCTTCTTGCTCATCTTGCGCTTCTGCGCGCCCGACAGCTTGTCGTTGCTGCGGTCCTCGTCGTCCTGGACGGCCTTCTTGGCCGCGCGCGCCTTGTCGCGCAGGCCGCCCTTCTTCTTCTGCGGCGCGGCGGCGGCGGCGGAGGGGCGGTCGCCCTCGAGGGCGGGCTCGAGGCCGTCGTCGTCGCCGTCCGAGTCGGGCTGCTGCTGCTGCTGGGGCCTGCTCGAAGGCGCGGTGGACTGCTTGCCGACGCGGCCGGGGACCGAGGTGTTGAAGAGCGGGATGGCGAGGGGCGCGTCGGCGTCGTGGTCGGGCGAGGCTGAGCGCGAGAGCGGGGTGGGTGCGCTCTGGGCGTTGACCTTCTTGGCGACGCGGTCTGTTTGCGAGGGAGGGAGGGGGGAGATGAAGGTGAGCTCGAGGAGGACGAGAGGGAGGAGGACGAGGGGGGAAGAAGGAGGCGGGCGCACCTGCTTTGGAGAAGCGCTTGGTCATCTTTGCGCTCCTGCCCATGGTGCGTGTAGCTCTGTAGAGCGGGTGGGTGGAATGAGCGAGCGGCGGTTGGCGGGAAAAGGGTCGGCGGAGGCGATGAAGCTGGCTCGCTCGTCCCTGCTCCTCCCTCACCTCGCCACTGCCTCCTGCTGAGCCAGTGTGTCGCCAGAAAGTGTTTAAGCCTGCTCAGTCACCGCCTGAGCTCGCCAGACTCGGACCCGCAGCTCGCCGTGCGTCCCCTCCTCCTCCTCCTCCCGATCCTCACCTCGCCTCGTCCAACTCGCTCCCCGTCCCTGACCCTCTGCCTGCACTAAACCAGGTCTCATGCTCCAGCGCTACACGGCACAGGCATGCCGCTGCGCCTCAACCTCGACCGCCCTCACCCCGTGCCGCCACTCGCCCCCCACCATCGTCGCCGCCCCTCGTCCTCGTCCTCGTCCTCCTCCTCGCCGCGCCCACTCCAACTCGGCACCCTCGTCCGCCACCGCCCACGTCGACCGAGAGCTCGAGCGCCCCTTCACCTACACGGCCCCGCTCTGGCGCGCCGCCAACCCCGCCGCCGCCGACCACTGGTTCGGCGCCCTCCGCCCGGGCTGGACCGGCTGGCACCGCGACTCGAGCCCGCCCACCACCGTCGAGTACTCGCGCCCCGTCCCGCCCGAGCGACAGCCCCCACCACTCGTCGCCCGGCCCGCCGCGCCCGCCGGCGATGAACCCCCCGCCGGCACCGGCACCGGCGCCATCGACGACGCCATGGCGTCGCGCCTCGCCGCCTACTTTGCCGCGCGCGGCCCGCGCTCGACCCTGTCGCAGTTCCGCGACGAGTTCGGCGCTTACCTCGCCGTCGCCGAGCGCGCCGCCCTCCCCCTCGTCAAGGCCATGGTCCTCGAGGACGCCATGCTCGCCGACCTGACGAGCGCGCGCAGGCGCAAGTGGCTCGGCATGGAGCGGTTCGCGCTGCCCGAGGGGCCCGACGAGGGCGGCGAGGTGGGGAGGATGGTCGAGCGCGGGAGGGCGAGGCCGGCGCTGGCAGAGGTCAGGGTCGAGCTGGACGAGGTCGAGCGCGCGCCGCGCAGGAGGGAGGGAGGGGAGCGCGAGGTCGCGCTGCGGCTCGAGGCTGATGAGCTCGCCACAGCGAGCGAGGCGGTCGATGCGGCGGCGGCGGCGCTCGAGGCGGACCTTGAGGAGCTCGACGCCGCGGGCGCGGCGGCGCTCCTGCGCGAGTACGCCGCCGTCCGCTCGGGCCCGACGGCGAGCGCGCGCGTCGCGCTCGCGTGGGACGCCTTCGCCGACTCGGCCGACCTCGCCAACTCGGCGAGCGACCTCGAGCTCGCCCTGTCGCTCATGGTGCGCCTCGCCGAGCCGCCCGCCGCCCCCTCCACTTCCACTTCCGCTTCCACCTCGCCCACCCCCACCCCCTCTTCCTCGCCGACCGACCTTCCCCTCGCCCTGCGCGTCCTCGACGCGCTCCTCGACGTCTTCTCCGACGAAGTCGTCGCCCCCTCGCCGACCGCCCTCCCGCCTGCGGTCCCGCACGACGCGCGCCTCCAGGTCGTCCTCCTCCGCACGGCAGCGACCGTCGCCCTCTCGGACGACCTCGTCCCGCTCGCCGCGCGCGCCCTCAAGGCGCTCGCGCGCGTGCGGGCCGCGCACCCAGAGCTCGACAGCTCGCCCGAGACGAGGCTCGACGGCGAGTTGCTCGAGGCGGCGCTCGGGCAGGCCATGGCGGGCCTCGCGCACGAGCGACACGAGACGTACCGCCCGTCGGCGCGGCGCGACGCCGACGACGAAGACGACGCGCAGGGCCCGTCGCTCGTCGCCGTGTCGGCCTCGCTCATGCGCGTCGCCGCGCAGTGGTCGTCCCCTCCTCGCACCTCGTCCTCGTCCTCGTCCTCTCCCACGACCTCGCTCTCGCCCGCGCCCGCGCCCTCGACCGCGCCCTCGACCGCGCCCGGGCCCATCGTCCCGCCCGCGCTCGCGCCCGTCCTCGCCGCGTTCGCCGACGAGCTCGCGCACTGGTACCGGTGGGACCTCCTCGCTGCGCACTGGGCGACCTGGGCCGCGCGCGGGTGGGTCATGCCGCGGTGGCACATCCGCCTCGCACGGTGGCTCGCCGGCGACGCGCCGTACTCGACCTACCCGCTCGCCTCCCGCTCCCCCTCGCCCTCCTCACCCGCCGACGCCCGCACCAGCGCCACCGTCGCGCCGCAGCAGCAGCGCTCGCCGCGCCCGGTCCGCCCGCGCGAGTTCCAGCGCCTCGCGCTCGCGACGAGCGCGTACCTGCAGCGCGGCCTCGCCGGCCGCACGTGGACGACCGAGCAGCGCTGCGACTGGCTCGACCTCCTCGCGACCTCGCGCGCCGCCGACGCGCGCACGCGCACCGCCGCGCGCCGGTGCGCCATCGCGTGGCACGCCGCCGCCCCTGCGGCGACGCCGTTCGTGCTCCGCGCAGGGACGCTCCTCGCGCTCGTGCGCACGGCGCTCACGCCGCACGTCAAGGGCGCCGGCGCGCGCGCGCGCACCGAGGCGGCGTACCTCGTCCAGGCGCACCTCGCCGCGCTCGCGAACCGCAGCTCGCCGTACGCCTCGGCGAGCGGCGAGATTGCGCACTTTGACCTGACGGCGCTCGCGCAGGCGTACGGGCTCTTGGGCGACACGGCGAGCGCGGCGCAGGTGTTTCGCAGGCTGTTGGAGCAGAAGACGGTGCCGGACCGCAAGGACGTCGAGGTTGTGCTTGTTGCGCAGGCCAAGGCGCAGCCGGACCAGGCGCTCGAGCTCGTCGGGACGGCGGCGAGGTTGGGCATCGTGGTCGACGTCGGCATGCTCGAGGCTGTGCTGCGCGCGCTGCTCGAGGCGGTCGTCAAGCGCGTGCGCGCCGCCCTCCTGCCGCCGTCCCCGTCCCCGGCGTCGTCCTCGTCGGCCGACGTGACCGCCGCACCCGAGCCCGCCGCACCCGAGCCCGCCGTCGACGTCGCGCACCGCACGTGGCACGAGCGCAACCAGGTCCTCAACGGCATGCTCGAGCTCGCTAAGGAGCTCGGCCTTGCCCCGGACGACCGCCGCCGCCTCGCCCGCCACGCGCACGACTTCCTCCCCATCCGCAACCCCTACCCGGCCGCCGCCGACGCGCACAGCGCCGCGCCGATCCCGCACTTTGCCCCAACCGTCGCCGCCGCCGTCCCGCTCTCCGACTCGCCCGCCGCCGCCCTCGCCCAGCTGCGCACCGCGCGCGCCGACGCCGACTACCGCACGGCAGCGCGCGTCCTGCGCCGCGCCGTCGACCGCCTCGGGCTCCGCGACGAGCGCGCCCTCGTGCTCGCGCTCGAGACGTGCGACCGGGCTTTCGCGCGCGCGCCCCTCTTCCGCGGCCGGGGGCCCAAGGTCAAGGGCTCGGACAAGCGCGACGAGGTCCGTGCGGCGGCGAGGGACATGGTCGACGTTGCGCTCGAGCCGATGCCGACGCTCGTCGCGACGCAGCGGGGCCTCGACGCCGTGCTCGAGTGGGTGCGCAAGGTCGGCGACGTCGAGGCGGTCGAGGCGCTCATGAGGCTCGTGCACGAGCAGGCCGAGGTCGGCGGCGACGGCGAGCCGATCGCGCCGAGCGACAAGGTCGTCGAGAAGACGGTGCGGTGGGCGGTCGCGCAGGTCGGCAAGGACGAGCTGCTCAGCCGGGAAGGGTGGCTCGGCGAGGCGGCGAGGCGGACCATCGTCAAGGTCGAGCGGTAGAGTCCAGTCGTAGACGCTCGCTGTCGTTGTGACTCTCGCACGCTCGCACGCACTCACGCTCGCGAGACTGTAGAGTGAAGAGAGCAGTCCGTTGCGAGAGGGAATACAACAAAAAAGAAGGGCACAGCTTGTCCATCGTCGCCCTCGCTCATCTCGCTCGTCGCATTACTCGACTCTCGCCTTGCCCTTGCCCTTGGCGCTCGCGCTCGCCGCAGCCGTCGCGCGCACCTTCCTCGCCCTCGACTCGAGCCCTTCGACCTGCGCCTTGCCGCGCGCCTTCTCGGTCGCGCGGGCCGTGCGCGTCGACGACGAGACGAGCTTCTTCCTCGGCGCCTGTGCCGAGCGCGCCGTCGACGCCGTGGTGGATGACGTGGACGCCGTGGCGGCGGTGGTGGGGGCGGTGGCTGAAGAGGAGGCGGCGGGGAGGACGGGCTTCTTGGTGACGGCGGGCGGCATCCACGCGCCCGTCGGGGCCGGCATCGTCCCTGCCGCGCCCGAGCCAGGCTCGACGACGTTCGTCACCGCCTTGAGCGGCGCGCCGAAAGGCGTGCTCGGCGCGGGCGGGAGCGCGGCGAGCTTGTCCTCGACCGACGCCGGGCGCTCGCCGACGCCGGGCGCGGCCCTGACCGGGCTGAGCAGCGCCTGGTTGGCGACGCGGCTCGACGCCGTGCGCTGCAGCGAGCCGGCCGGGCGCCTCGCCGCCGAGGCGGGCGCGGCGAACGCTGCCGACGGGCGCACGGCGGCGGGCGACGACGCCGGCGCGCCAGCCGCAGGAGACGCCGCGGCCGAGCCGAGGTGCGGGCGCCAGCTCATCGGGCGCTGGAGCGACGCCTGAAGGTCGAACTTCTTGCGGCCGAGCGGCTGCTGCTGCGACGAGTGCGGCTGGGCCTTCTTGGGCGGCGAGGCGGGGAAGAGGGCCGTGCGCGAGGCGGAGGCGGCGGTCGAGGTTGCGAAGCGAGGGAGGGCGCTCGTCGAGGCTGACGGGGTCGCGAGCGTGCGGGACGAGGTTGAGGGGACGAGTGTGCGCTGGGAGAAAGAGGTCGGGAGAGGCGGGACCGGCGGGCGAGTTGACGTCGACGAGGACGAGGTCGAGGGCGTGAACTTGCGCACGGCGCTCTTGAACAGGCGCGACGCCGTCGAGCCGGACGCCTTGTTTGCTGTTGCACAATGTGGAGTCAGATACGACACGCGTAGGGCAGTCGAGTCGAGGAAAGGAGAGAAAAAGAGACGCACGCCCGACGCCCAAACTCGGCCTCCTCCTGCTCAAGCCCATCCCGCTTGCAGCCCCGCTCTTCCTCCTCGCCTTGGCGAGCTCCATCTGCCGCTTCTTCTGCGCGCGCTCCTGCTCCTCGCGCGGCAGGATGTCCTCGCGCACGCCCTTGAGCCCGCCGCCTCCCCCGCCGGCGGCGCGCGCGGGCTGCGCAGCGCTGCGGATCGACGCCGAGAGCGAGACGGCGCCCTTGGGCGGCGGTGCGGCCGACCAGCCGTCGTTGCGGAGCGCGGCGACGAGCTTCTGGTCCGTCGCCGCGCCGGACGAGGCGGCCGACGAGGAGGACGAGGCCGCCGTGCTCGACGCGAGGCGGCTCAGGCCAAACGGCCGCGACGTCGAGGGCTTGAGCCGCTTCGGCGCACGCTCAGGAGCGTCGGATACTCCTGCTGCGGCGGCGGCGATCGAGCGCGACGAGCCCGAGCGCGCCGTGCCGGCGAGGTTGCCGCCCGACGACGACGCTGGGAGCGCGCGCTTGGCGGCCCAATGCGTCGTGATCGAGTCCATCCTGTCGAAGCGGCGCTTGTGGTCGAGGTCGAACGCCGCCTTGGAGCCCTTGCTCGGCGAGGCGGGCCGGGCCGACGACGACGAGCCGAAGAGGGTCGAGCCGCTGCGAGGCAGGGGCGCGGTCGCGCGCGACTCGGCGGCGCGGCGGTTCATCTCGGCGAGGATGTCGGACATGGTCGAGGAGGTTGCGGCGCTCTCGGTGGCCGGAGGCTGGTCGGCGAGGGCGGACGAGGTCGAGCTCGTCGAGGCGAAGAGGGTGCCGGGCATGGTCGACGAGAAGGTGAAGGCCGACGCGGGCGGGGCGGCCGACGAGGAGGGGGAGCCGAAGATAAAGGCCGGCGTCGAGGTCGGGAGGGCGGGAGGGGGCGAGTCGAGCGACGCCATGGTCGTGTCGGCGACGGTCGAGCGGGACGAGACGAGGCGGATGCCGCCGTTGTCGTCGTCCTCGGTGGCCGAGCTCTGGTCGTCGTCATCGCTCGGCTCGACGTCGTTGAGCGGCACGAGCATGTCGGCGGGCGGAGCTGGCTCGACGGGCGCTGCGGGCCCCGGCTGCGGCTCCTCGTCCCGCCTGCTCGGGTCGACGAGGGCGCGCAAGAGCGTCGCGCCCTTCTCGCGGATCGTGCTCGCCAAGGAAGTCGACGAGCTCGAGCCCGTGAGGGTGCTTTGCGCCGAACCGGTTCCTGCGAGGGCGGTCGAGCGAGTCAGCTCTGCGTCGCGGAACGGGTTGAGGAGGGGGAGGGGACGAGACGCACCTCGCACGCCAAGCTCCTCCAGATCTTGTGCAGCAGGCATCGTAGCGCCGTCGACGATGGCCCACGGAGCCGTGCTGGCGTCACCAGGCTCTGCGCTGCTGCGGTTCCAGCCTCGCTCGACGATGAGGCGGCCGTGCTCCTGCAGGCGGGCGACGAGGTCCGTGTCCTGCGCACGAAGGGGAGTAAGAGTCAGCTGTGTATCCCTGCAGCACTGTGTAGAGCTGGCCACGCACCTTGCCCGAGCCCTTGAGACCGAACCGGCGGACGAGTTGGAGGAGCTGGACACGCTTGAGCGAGTGGAGGGCTGCGTCGTTGTGCAGGATGGCGACCTCGGGGTCGCTCATGGTGGCTGCAACCCTAGCAGCAGGTGCTGGGGAGGGCGCGAGGTGGACGAAGGACTAGAGGCGGTGCCCGTGTTGAGCGACTCGACGACAGCGACGGCGGCTCACAGTGCGCAGTCTAGTGCACCTGCAGGCGGGCCAGATGCAGCTAGAGAGGTCGCAAACGGTGCATAGCGCTGGCTTCCCTCTCATAGTCGAGATGTGGCCCTCCTCGTCTGCTCGAACCGCTTCCTGCGAGCAGCCGCGGCGGCGCGACGCCGCGCAAGCCAAGGAAGCTTCTCACTGCATGCATAGCTCCTGCTCTTATGCCAAAGGGACAAGAGACATTGCAAGAACCTCAAGCGCACCGCTACCGGCTCGCCTCCAAGCGCTCCCTCTCACCGACCTCGCGGGCTCAACCACGCCTACCCGCGCTCGCCCTGCAGGCTGCGCACGTCTTGAGGTGCTCCTGCTCATCGCGGGCGACCTCGATGGCCGTACCCTCGAGCTCGACGCCGGCCTCGTCCGCCACGGCGAGGAGGGCCATGACGCCGTTCAGGCTGAAGGTGCTCGACCAGCCGTGGAACACCTCGTCGTCGTCGTCCCACCACAGGACGTTGACGTAGATGCGCTTGAGGTGCTCGAGCTTGGTCGCCCCGCTCATCATGCGCCGCAGGTCGTCGGTCGACACGCCCGAGCCGGTGAAGAAGAACAAGTCCTCGAGGCTCGGGAGCGCCTGCAGCATCGGGAGCATGGCGTTCGACCAGGTGCCGCGGCGGAACTCGATCGCCTCGAGCCGCTCGTACGGCCGCAGAGCCCGGACGAGCGGCGCCGGGTCGCTCGCCGTCTGCCTGAGCGACAGCACGAAGACGTAGTCGGGCTCGAGGACGTGGTCGAGAACTGCGGGAAGCGTCGCCGTGTCCGAGGGCGACTCGTCGTGCAGGCTGAGCTGACAGATCATGCCGAAGCACGCGAGGAGGTCGGACACCGCCGGGTTGTCGCTCAGGGGGCCCGACAGGCCGACCCACTCGAAGTCGCCGAACCACGGGTCGCGCTCAGGGTCGGGTCGGTACCGCCCGAGGCTGTCGGCCGCACGATCGACGTCAAGGCTGAGATTGTCGAGCAACGGGTAGTTGTCGAGGTGACGCAGGTTCCTCGGGTCGAACGGGTTGGCCCAGCCGTCGAGCGGGTCGTTGATGTCGAGGGCGGACAGGCTCGGCAACGACTTGGGCGCAGGCGAGACGGCGAGCTTGGCGAGGCGAGACGAGGACGTGACGCCGAGCTTGTACAGGTTCGTGAGGCGGCGGAAGGCTGAGGTCAGGATGGCGGTCCTGGGAACGCCGCCGTCCTGGCTCGACTCGCTCATGTCGAGGTTGAGCTCCTCGATGCACTCGGCGACAGGCATCGAAGCCATGATGACCTCGCACAGCGCCTGCAGGTGGTCGTACTGCTTGACCTCGACCTTGCGGAACGCGAGCCGGCGTGCGAGGGGCACGAACGCGCGCGAGACGAAGGCGAGGTACGGGCCCTGCTTGGCCTCGTAGACGAGTTCGCATATCGTGATGAAGAGCTCGGCCGGGAGCTGCGTGAGGTAGTCGGTCATGGCGAGCTGTGAGCGAGGAGGGGCACATCAGCAAGGAGAGCGGGGGGGAGGAGGAGGGGAGGGAGCGTGGACGCACCTGGGCCTGCTGCAGTATTGGCGAGGGGAGTGCGATCCTTGTGGAAGCTTGCTGTACTCGTCTCGACGTCTCGAACTCTGCGTTTGAGGAGGGGAGGAGGGGTCAGCGACCAGAGCTGATGACGATGAAGGAAGGGCGAGGGGGACGCACAGAGGCTGCTGGGTCGGCGCACAAGGATCTTAGGAAGTGCCTCGAGTAGTATGGCGCGCGTGCGGGACAGCAGGGGGGACGAGCCGAGTCGAGCGGGAGCTGAGGAGGAGCGCGAGACGGAGCCGGCCAAGTCGCTCGCGAGGCGCTCATTCACAGTCGCTCGCTGGCTCTGCAGGCTCGACGACGGCTTCTCCCTGCGTACTTCAAGCGTTGCATCAAGCGCGCCATCTAGGGCGAGCGCCTCCCGCCGACCCAGTCCTCCTCGTCCCGCGGGCGCCGACTACCAAAAGTCCCCCTCGTCGTCTCCTCCTCCGCCCTTGCGCTTCTTGCCCGGCCCACCACCGCCGCTCTGGATCGCCTGCCGGCGGTACGCCTCGGCGATCTGCTCGGGCTCGGTCGACTGCTCGGCGTCCTTGTCGTCGCGGATGCGGATGAAGCGCGGGAAGCGCAGCGAGATGCCGCGGTCGCCGCACAGGCCTGCGAGCGTGGGACGAGGGCATCAGCCAGGGATCGAGGGAGGTACGTGGCAGACAGAGGGAGCGGCAGAGAGGAGGACGGACCCTTGGCGGCCGAGTAGATGGGCGAGAGCGACAGGTCGGCGGCGAGCACCTCCCAGACCTGCGCAGCGGCATTTTCTACAAGTCAGCACACGCTCGTCGAGAAGCGAGAGCGACGAACAGTGAGAGAGAGCTGGACGCACGACCTTGGGCTCGAAGTAGACGTCCGGGCCCTTGGCGCCGCCGACGTCGTAGTAGGCCTTCTTCTGCGCGAGCTCGAGCCTGCGTACCGGGCCGGGATCCGAGATCAGCGTCTGCCGCAGCGAGCGGCGCAACGACGGTAGGAGGAAGGCTACGACGCACGGCTTGAGCGTGTCCCAGTGCGTCTTGAGCGCATCGTCCGAGAAGCCGGTGCCGATCTTGCAGATCATCTGGTACGTGCCGCTGTCGGCGTCGTAGCATGCGAGGTGGAACGCGCCGTACACGTTGGTGCGCTTGCCCTTGCCGTAGTCGCCGCCGATGACGACGAGGTCGAACGAGTCGCCGACGCCCTGCAGGTAGTCCTTCTTGAGCTGCGCACGTTGAAGCCGATCAAGTACGAGAGCGTCAGCACAGCCTCAACGAGGAGAGCAGGCACTCGTAGACGCAGCGACGACGACGCACCTTGAGCCAGTGGATGCTCCTCCTGCTCGGCTCGTAGCTCGCGCCCTCGCCCTCGAGCATCTTGACCATGAGGCCCTCGCACCCGTCCTTGATCGACTTGTCGAGGAACGCCTGGATCTCGTCGACCGTCGACGCGTCCTCGGACGTCGCGAACGCAAACTCGCCGTCGACGGCTTGCAGGTGCTCGCGCAGGAGGGCGCGGCGCTCGCGCAGGTTCTTCTCGAGGAGGGCCTGCGGGCGCGAGCGAGGACCGGTGTCAGCGCGCTCTAAGCCGGGCGTCACCTCGTAGCCTCGAAGACGGTCGTCGGTGGCAACGCGCCCGTCCTCGAGGCTGTGCATGCCGTCGAAGAAGAGCGAGAGAGGGACCTCGCACGCACCTCGCCGTTGAGGTAGAGCAGGTCGAACGCAAACAGGTGCACCTTGACCTTGATGTCCTCGGCCTTGACGTCCTTGCGCTTGCGGGTCGACAGCTTCTGGAACTCGAGCAGACGGCGCTCCTCGGTGTCCCACGCGACCGCCTCGGCGTCGATGACGAACGACGTCGTGTTCGACTTGATGGCCTGCGAAAGGTCCTCGGCGGACACAACGTCAGTGCGCGCTCGGGGGAGAGCGCGAGAGACGAACGGGGCTGCGAGAGGCCGAGACGCACCCTCGGGAGCTGCGTGACGAACTCGGGGTACTTGACCGTCATGTCCTCGCTGTTGCGGCTGAAGACGCGCACGCTGCCGTCCTCGAGGAAGTGGATCTGGGCGCGCTCGCCGTCGTACTTGTACTCGCACGTAAAGTCCTTGCCCTCGAACCGGTCGAGCACCTCCGAGATGGCCTTGGTCGGCTTGGCGAGCATGGGCTTGAGCGGGATGCCTGCGGGACGGTGACGTGGAGAGCGTCAGCGAGGGCGCGAGTGAGGGGAGAGATCGAGAGAGGGAGAGGAGGACGGACCCGGGGTGAGCTGGCACGCCTCCTGAAGGTGCGCGACGCCCTTCTCGAGCAGCGCCGGCACGACGAGGTCGTAGCTCGGGATCTCGCTGCGAGCACGCCCGAGCTCTTAGTCAGTCTCTGCGCCGCGAGAGCGCACGAGCACGACAAGGCAGTGACGAGGCCGACGCACGAGAAGACGCTCTTGACGACCTCGGCGCCCTCCTCGAGCATGGCCGACAGCTTTTCGCGCGACCACTTCTTGCCGCTCTTGGCGTGCTCGGCCGTGACGGCGGCGTGAGCGAGAGAGACGAGGGCCTGTTGCGGGTGGGAGGCGGAGGAGGAGGAGAGGAGGAGGGCGAGGAGGCAGGCGAGGAGGTTCGAGTCAGCGGGACGCTTTCGGCCGCGGCGACGACGACGACGTGCTCCGACAGGCTCACGAGCTCGAGAGAGAGTGGAGGGAACGAGGAAGAGGCGACGCACCGTCTTCTCGGCGAGGCCGATGCGGAGCTTGCCCTCGAGCGAGCGGATGAGGAACTTGGTCTCCTCGCCCTCGCACTTTGCGAGGAGCGCCTTGATGAGGCCGACCTT
>Ga0308169_10002927_pt1 | contig 17152 bp, 14 predicted proteins | sample PhyBR1_2_FD_202139 | JGI IMG/M metagenome (GOLD analysis project Ga0308169, IMG submission 202139) | Phyllosphere microbial communities from UC Gill Tract Community Farm, Albany, California, United States - DLSLSB.R1 | ecosystem: Host-associated > Plants > Phyllosphere > Unclassified | place... | reverse complement strand
CATGCCGACGTGGTAGAGCACGAGGATGAAGAAGGCGATAATGCGGACCCAGTCGAGGAAGACCAGGCGCGCGGGGGAAGGCGGGGTTTCGGTGTGCATGGCTGCGAGGGAAGTGGAGACGCGTCCAGCGTACGCGAGCATGCGTGTCCACCGGGATGGAATGTGGCAAGCCGGGCCTGGGCGGTGGCGAGCCGGCGTCGCCTGCGTCCCCGTTGCGCCGCCGGCGAGCGGCGCGCCTGGCGCCTAGCGCAGCGCGGCCAGCACGGCGGCCCGGTACTGGCGGCTGCAGGGAACGAGCGTGCCGTCGCGCAATTGCAGCTGGCAGTCGCCGCGCGGGCGCGCCAACACGCGTTCGATACAGGCCGCCTGCACGGCGGCGCGCCGGTGGCAGCGCACGAAGCCGGGGCCGAGCTCGGCGAGCAGCGAGGCCAGCGTCCGGCGCAGCAGGGGCCGGGCGCCGGCCGTATGCAGGATCACGTAGTTGTCGGCCGTTTCGATCCAGCCGATGTCGCCCACGGCCACGACGCGGGTCGCGCCGCGCTCCGGCACCAGCAGCTGGGCCGGGATGGGCGCCGTCACGGGCAGGTCCGCCAGGCGCTTGCGGACCCTGGCCAAGGCGCGCGCAAGGCGTCCGCCGTCGAAGGGTTTGAGCAGGTAGTCGGCGGCATCCGTATCGAAGGCCTCGACGGCGTATTCATCGTGGGCAGTGGTGAAGACGAGCAGCGGCGCAGGGGCGGGCAGGGCGGACGCCAGTGCGATGCCGGAGGTGCCCGGCATCTGGATGTCGAGAAACACGACGTCGGGCCGCGCCTGCGCCATCTGCGCCAGGGCCGCGCCGGCATCGGCCGCTTCGGCGATCGCCTCGATGCGCTCCTGCCCGAGCAGGCGGCGCAGGCGTGCGCGCGCAGGCGCTTCGTCGTCGACGATCAGGACGCGCATGAGGACCCGCATGGCACCCGCATTTCGGCCCGCACGCCGGCCGGGGCCAGTTGCGACAACCGCAGTTCCGCAGCCCCGCCATACAGGTTGCGCAGCCGCGCGCGCAGGTTGGCCAGGCCCACGCCCGGGATGGCGCCGTCGGCCAGCGTACCGCGGTCGTCGTCGATGCGCACGACGAGGAGCTCGTCCGCGCGCATGGCCGACACCGCAATCCCGACCGGGCCGGCTTGCCGTTCGACCGTATGCTTGAACACATTTTCCACCAGCGGCTGCAGGCTGACCGCCGGGATCGGCAACCGGCCGGTGTCCGGCGCGATATTCCAGCTCACCCGGACCCGTTCGCCGAAACGCGCCGCCATCACCTGCGTGTAAGCATGGGCAAGCGCCACTTCGGCCTCGAGCGCCGACTGGGCCTCCCGGCCTGCCTGCAAGGTCGCGCGCAGCAGCGCCGCCAGCTCCACCAGCGTGGCGTCGGCTTGGGCGACATCGGTATGCATCAAGGAAGAAATGGTGTTCAGGGCATTGAACAGGAAATGCGGCTGCATCTGCTGCGCCAGTTGCTGCAACTGCGCCTGGCCCAACTGCGCGGCAGCCCGTTCCGAACGCAGGGTTTCCTCCACCATCCTGCGATAGGACAGCAGGCCGAAAGTGATCACAGTGAACAGGGCGATAAACAGGCTCAGCCTGAGCTGCTCGTACAGCAACAGGTCGGTCCAGGGCGCATGCACATAATGTGCGCCCAGCAGCGCATACACGCCGTGCCGGATTGCGTAGACGAGCGGCACGAAGGCGATCCAGTACAAGGGCAGCCAGCAGGCCTGCAGCATGAACCAGCGCCATGGCTGGGCGACGAGGCCGTCATGGCGCGCCGTCATCCGGCGCTGGAGCAGCCACAGCGCGCTGATGACCAGGGCCGAAGACGATTCCCAGAGCACCGGCTGCCACAGCGCCCGGCCGCCGTCCTGGCGCACATCCTGAACGGCGATCAGGACCATCAGCGCCCAGAACAGGCACCAGGCAAAACAGACGACGCGGAGATTCGGCTTCGACTTCGGCGGCATGAGGTCCTTTCGATCGGCCAGCGGATCATCATGCATTTGCGCGAACTTGTCAAAGTGTCAGTGTCCGCTGGTCTTGCCGTCCCCCTCGTCCTGCCGCTCGCGGTCAAGCTTTTCCTTCATCGCCGCCACATCGGCCATGAATTCGTCCACGCTGCTGTCGGGCGTGGCGCGCATCTCGGGCGGCAGCAGCACCGACATGTAGAGTTCGTCTGCCAGGCGGCCGTTGCGCTGGTCGTTGCTGATCAACACCAGGCCCGAGCCGAGCAGGGCCAGCGCGGCGCAGGCGAGGGCGTGGCGCCGGCGCGGTTCGGGTTTCACCGTCGTCAGGTGGAAATACACCATGCCCGCCACCAGTGCGATCGCCACGTGCGAGCCGTAGCGCGTAAACACTTCGATCGAATACGCATAGCCGATGGCGTTCGATGCCAGCCCGAACAGCATCAGCGCGCTGATGCCGCAGCCGAAAATGAAAAGGTGGCGGCCGAGCCGCGCGTGCCGTCCGAACAGGCGGTTGCCGAAGGCCCACAGGCCGCTCCAGACGAGGCCGGCGCCCAGGCCGTAGGCCAGCGCCAGCAGGTAGCGGAAGGGGCGCCAGGCCTGGGTATCGGCCAGCCACATCGTGAACAGCGCGACGACCGCCACCAGCAGGGCGCCCACCAGGCCCGGCAGCGCGCCTTCCCAGCCGTGCATGGTGCGGTCGAGCAGTTCGGCCGGGACCGGGAAGTCGGCCGCGCGGATGCGCAGCGTCGTGTGGCCGAGCCGCACGACGGTATTCCCGGTCAGGAGCAGGCGTGCATTGCGTTTGCCGGCGTGCACCACGCCGTTGCGCGTGCCGAGGTCGCGCAGCTGCAGGGACCCATCCTCGCCGGCCTCCACCAGCGCGTGGCGCGGGGCGGCGTAGGCGTCGTCGAGGATGTAATCGTTGTCGTAGCCGCGCCCGATGCGGATCGGCAGCTGCTCGATCCGGTGCCGGTGCAGCACGTCGCCATTGCGCGCGAGGGTTTCGATGAACCAGGGACCGGTCATACGAGCTTATTCATAATTTCCCGCTACGCCCGAGCGCGCTGAGAAACGCGCGCGTGACGCGCATCCCGTTGTCGTAGGAAACGCCCGCGACGTCGAGCCGGCTTTGCAGGCTGGCCTGCGGGTTGTCGGTGCTGGCCGTGAGCAGGGTGAAGTTGTACAGCCCGGGAAATTTACGGTAGGCGCGCACGCAGGTGACGGCGCGCAGCGGCAGCGTATTCGAATGCACGAAGCGCTCGCTGCAGAGCGGCCCGGTCAGGCGCACGTCGCGCGCCCGGCCGAGGCGGTCGAGGCCGAACTGGCTGCTGGCCAGGGCCGCGAAGCGCAGCGGGTGCAGGCTGGCCGAGCGCAAGTAATGGTGGCTCATCGATACCTGGCCGGTCTGCTGGGTGTCCGACACGTAGACGGCCGATTCCATGGCGCAGCTGAGCGTGTCCGAACTGAAGGACGCTTCCGCCATCGCATTCGAGCGGCCCCAGCAGCGTACCTGGCCGGATTCGCGCACCGGCACCCGGTAGGGTCCCATGTTCTTGATCGAGAACGGGGTGTCGAGCAGGCGCCCGACCATGGCGCGCTGGTGCGCCAGCAATTGCTCGGCAATGAGGGGATTGAAATCCTTCGGCGCGCTTCGCTGGTTCGCGACCCGGCGCAGCAATTCCTGTGCGTACCTGACCGGCACCAGGAAGCTGACCGCTTCGCCGTCGCGTCGTTTCGACACATTGATCCCGGCCACGGTGCCGCTCGAGGTCACGCTCGGCCCGCCGCTCATGCCCGAATTGATCGGACCGCTGAAGATCAGCTGGTCGTAGAAGCTGCGGCTGACCACGCCGTTGTAGGCGCCCTCGGAGATGGCGAAGCCGAGGTCGAGCGGATTGCCGAGCGAATACAGGTCCTGGCCCTGAATCAGTTTCACCGGTTTTTCCGGCACGATGAAGAAGCCGCTGCCGTTGCGGTTCACGCGCAGCACCGCCAGGTCGTGCAGCACGTCGACCGCCAGCAGCTCGACCGGCCCGCGCGCGCCGTCGGTGTCGACATATTCGCCCGCATACACCTCGGGGTCGAGCGCCATCTGCGAGACTACGTGGTAATTCGTCAGCACCAGGTTGCTGCTGCCGACGAGGAAACCCGAACCGACGGTCGACTGGGTGCGCCCGTTTTTCAGCAACATGCGGATTTGCAGCAGGTCGGCCTGGGCCGAGGAATACAGTTGCTGCGCAGCCGAGGAGGGCGGGGGCAAGGGTGTGGTGGTATCGAGTTCGCCCGGACCGGGCGCGGGTGGCGTCGTGCCGGGCGGGGCGTCGGGCGGCACTACCAGCGGCGGGGCCGGTGCAGCCGGGGCGGCGGGGGCGGCGGATTGCGTACGTGCAGCCGCGCGTTGTCCGGCCGCGGCGGCAATCGCGGCGCCGGGGCAGGAGCTCATCACAAAGCCGAAGATCAGGCTGGCGGCAAGTTTCATGGCGGTGGCGCGGGCGCGGGCGGCGCCGCCCCGGGCGCAGCCACGCTGCACGATCAACAGTCAGATTGGCACTCGATAAGCGCTATCTTGCCACCACACCAGATTTACTGCAGAACCTTACAGCTCGCCGTCTTCGGCCACTACCGCGGCAGGGGCGCTCATCATGTGGCCCAGCTTGGCCTGCTTGGTGTCGAGGTAGCCGGTATTGAAGGCATTGCGGTTGACCAGCAGCGGCACCCGCTCGACGACCTCGATGCCCAGGCGCGCCAGGGCGTCGATCTTGCGCGGGTTGTTGGTCATCAGCTTGACCTGCCGGATGCCGAACTGTTCCAGCATCGGCAGGCAGAGTTCGTAATTGCGGGCGTCGGCGTGGAAACCGAGTTGCAGGTTGGCCTCGACCGTGTCGGCGCCCGCTTCCTGCAGGCGGTAGGCGCGGATCTTGTTCACCAGGCCGATGCCGCGCCCTTCCTGGCGCAGGTAGAGCAGCACGCCGCGGCCCTCGGCGGCGATGCGTTTCAGCGCACCCTCGAGCTGGGCGCCGCAGTCGCAGCGCTGCGAGAACAGCACGTCGCCGGTCAGGCATTCGGAGTGCACGCGCGCCAGCACCGGCTCGCCGCTGCCGATGTCGCCGAGGGCCATGACCAGGTGTTCCTTACCGGTGGAATGCTCGACAAAGGCGTGCAGCGTGAACTGGGCCCAGGGCGTGGGCAGCGCGCAGGACGTGACGTAGTCGAGCAGGGGAGCGGCGGGCGTGGCGTTAGTGGACATGCTGTGTTCTGTTGCGGTGGATGTAACCGGTAAGTATAAGAGAAATCGGTCGCGGCCGTGCGGCCGATGGCGGCGCAAGGCGGACATGCAGGGCTGCAGTCCTTCCCGCATGTTACCCTTTGGCCATAGTAAATGACCGAATGCCTATGGACCGCTCCCCGACTTCCCAGCCCGCAATGCAGGGCGAACCGGCGCCCGGCGCGCGCAAGCCGGCACGGCGCGGCCTCGGAACCTGGCTGGCGCTGGCCTTTTCGCTGCTCTCGGTCTTCCTCACCGTGCTGATGGTCGAGGTGGTGGACGTGGCGGCCACCGGCCAGGTCGAGGCCAGCATCGGCCACGGCCTGCGCGAGCTCGCGCTGCAGGCGGCCGACAAGCTCGACCGCGGCATGTACGAGCGCTACCGCGAGGTGAAACTGCTGGCGCAGCGGCGCGACCTGGGGCCGGGGAGCAGCGACCCGGCCGGGCGCCGCGCGGTGCTCGACGCCGTCCAGCAATCCTACGGCTTTTACGACTGGATCGGCATGGCCGGCAACGACGGCCGGGTCCAGGTCGCGGCCGGCGGCCTGCTCGAAGGTGTGGACGTGTCGCAGCGGCCGTGGTTCCGCGACGCACTCAAGGGCATCAACGTCGGCGACGTGCACGAGGCCCAGCTGCTGGCGAAGCTGCTGCCGCGCCAGCAGGGCGAAGCGCGCCGTTTCGTGGACATCGCGTTCCCGTACAAGGATGCGGAGGGCCGGACGCTCGGCGTGCTCGGCGCCCACCTGTCCTGGAAGTGGGCGCGTTCGGTCGAGCGCTCGGTGATCGCGCCGCTTGCCACCCGCGGCAAGGTCGAGGCGCTGATCGTCGGCAGCGACGGCACCGTGCTGCTGGGTCCCGCCGCCCTCGAGGGCAAGGCGCTCGACCTGCCCAGCCTACGCGCGGCCCAGCGCCAGGATGCCGGCTACCTGGTCGAGCGCTGGCCGGACGGTACCTCTTACCTCGTCGGCTTCAGCCGCAGCCGCGGCTTCGATGCCTATGCCGGCCTGGGCTGGACCGTGCTGGTGCGCCAGGCCGCGCTCGAGGCCTATGCGCCGGCCGAGGCGCTGCGCCGGCGCGCCCTGCTCAGCGGGCTGGCGCTGGCAGGACTGTTTTCGATCGTCGGCCTGATCCTGGCGCGCTATATCACGCGCCCGCTCGGACGCCTGGTGCGGGAGGCCGAGCGCATCCGCGGCGGCGAGAACCTGGAACTGGCCTCCGGCGCCGGCAGCTATGTCGAGGTGGAGACGCTGTCGGCGACCCTGAATGCGCTGCTGGCCGACCTGCGCCAGCGCCGCCACGACATGAAGGACGCCAACGCCACGCTCGAGGCGCGGGTCGAAGCGCGCACCGACGAACTCGAACGCGCCCTGGCGGCGGTGCGCGCCAGCGAGCAGCGTATCGGCGCCATCGTCGAAGCGGCCCAGGATGCCTTCGTCGGCGTCGACATGCGCGGCCTGGTCACGGACTGGAACAGCGCCGCCGAGCGCATGTTCGGCTGGAAGCGCTCCGAGGTGCTGGGCTGGCCGATGCCGGAACTGATCGTGCCCGAGCGCTTCCGCCCGAGCACCTATAAAGCCATCGACATGGTGCGCGCGACCGGCCACAGCCCGCTGCTCGAGCGGCGCGTCGAACGGCTGGTGATCGACCGCCAGGGCCTCGAGTTCCCGATCGAGATGACGGCCGGACTGGCGCTCGGCGGGAAGGGCAGTTTCTTCGCCGTCTTCCTGCACGATATTTCCGAGCGCAGGAAGGTCGACCAGCTGAAAAGCGAATTCGTCGCCACCGTCTCGCATGAACTGCGCACGCCGCTGACCTCGATCCGCGCCTCGCTGTCGATGCTGGCCGACGGCATCGCCGGGGATTTGCCGCCCGATGTCGCGGGCCTGGTGCGGATTGCGCACGACAGCTGCGAGCGCCTGGTGCGCCTGGTGAACGACGTGCTCGACATCCAGAAGATCGAGGCCGGCGGCATGCAGCTCGAGCGCCACGCCCAGCCGCTGCTGCCGGTGGCCGAACACGCGCTGGCCGCCATGCAGGCCTACGCCGGCCAGATGGGCGTGTTCCTGCAGCTGGAGTGCGAGGACGCGGCGCGCGATGTATCGGCCGCGATCGACCGCGACCGCCTGGTGCAGGTGCTGACCAATTTGCTGTCGAACGCGATCAAATTCTCGCCGCGCGGCGCGACCGTCACGCTGGCGCTGTGCCGGCACGCGGGCGGCGCCAGGTTGTCGGTGCACGACGCGGGGCCGGGCATTCCGCCAGTCTTCCAGCCGCGCGTGTTCCAGCGCTTCGCCCAGGCCGACGGCGCCGACACGCGCCAGAAAGGCGGCACCGGACTGGGTTTGTCGATCACGAAGAGCCTGGTCGAGGAACACGGCGGGCGGATCAGCTTTGAAACGGGGCAGGGCAGCGGCACGGTCTTCCGTGTCGACCTGCCGCTCGCCGGAGCTTAACGCCAGCCGTGCAGGGCGGCGCCGCCGAAGCTCGGCCAGGCCGAGAAATCGCGTTCCAGCGCCGGCAGCAGCGTGCGCAGGCAGTCGCGCCGGCCGTGGAAACTGGTGGCGCTGCCATCCAGCGTGCGTTGGCCGGAGAGCCGGTAGAGCGTGCCTGCGACGCCTTTGACCGGCTGGCGCAGCAAGACCAGCACCTTCGTTTCGTCCGCCTGCGCCAGCAGCAGCGAACCCGATTCGCCGGGCTCGCTTCGTACATAGCGGCGCTGCAGTTCCGGCGCCACGCGGCCCGCCTCGAGGGCGATGCGCACCCGCTTGCCATGCCGCGTTCCCCAGTCGAGGAAGGGCGTGGCGAAGCGGACAATGTCGTCCGGATCGGTGCGGTAATCCATCACCGCCAGGGCGTCGGCGGCGCCGGCCAGGCCATCGAGCAGGGTATCCTTGTCCCACCACCAGAAGGGGACGACGAATTCGAGCGGCATGCCGCCGGCGGCCGCGTGCAGGGCGCGCGCCATCGCCAGGTATTCGCGGTCGCGCGTTTGCGGGGCGAGCGCGGCGTCGTCCAGCAAATACGGCTCGACGTCGAACTGCATCGCGCGCAGCCGCTCGTCCGGCGCGGCGGCGCGGTTGTAGGCGGCGTAGGCGCGGGCGCGATCGACGGTCGCGGCGCGCTGCGAAGGCAGCACCATGTGCGGATCGCCCTCGACGCCCGTGACCGCAATGCCAGCGCGCCGGGCGCGGCGCACGAAGGCGGCCAGGCTCACAGGCTCGCGCACCCTGGCGCCGTCGAGCGGCACCACGATGAACAGTTCCCCGATGCGCTCGCGCGCGGCCCAGGCCAGCAGCGCGTCCGGCGCATCGCGCCAGGCGGCGCGCTCCCAGATCCAGCTCGCGCGTGGCTGCTGCTGCTGGCCGGCGACGGGTTCCAGCGCCAGGTGCTCCAGCGTGAGCGTCGCCGCCTGCGCGGGACAGTGCAGGACGAACTGGCGCCAGAGCGCGCGGTCGAGCCCGGCGGGCAGCGCCAGCGCCGCCTCGTGTGCTGCGCTGCCAAGCTCGCCGAGCGGATGCGCGGCTTCGTGCGCGGCGGAGGCCTCGTCCGCCGCCTGCACGCTGAACGCGCCGCTGGCGCTGTAGCGCGCCGCCAGGCGCAAGTCCGCCAGCGGCAGCCGCCAGGGTCCGTCGATCAGCACCCCGGCCGCGCGCTGTCCGGCGCCGCAGGCGAGATGCAGCCTGCCGTCCGCCTGGGTGACGCGCACCCGCTCCTCGACCCCGAACGGGCGCACGCGCGCCTCGCGCAGCAGGTTGGCGCGCAAGGGAAACGGGCGCCGTGCCGGCGTGGCGCCAGGCCGCTCCGGCTGGGGCAGCTCGTGGCCCGACGGCTTGAAAGGCAGCGTGTCCACCGGCCCGTAGAGCAGGATGGTGCCGGCCGGCGTGTCGCCCGCCGGCAGCGGATACAGGCCCTCCACCAGCGCGGCATCGACCCCGAGCGCCTGCGCGCGGCAGCCAGGCAGTTGCGGCGCGGCGCTCGCCACGACGACCGTGCCGTCGGCGAGATCGGCGCGCACGCCTTCGCGCGGCGCCTGCGCGGCCGGGCACAGGTGCAGGGTGCCGGCCTGCGCGGAAGACGACACCAGCAGCGCCAGCACGGGCAGCATCCGCTTCATGGCGCGCGCGGTGGCGAGCCGCCGGCGCTTTCCTCGCCGATGCCCTTGCGCTTCATCGCGCCCCAGGTCGATTCGGTCCCGCGCAGCCAGCGCCACAGGCCCACCAGGCGCCACCAGGTGTTCAGCTGGCGGTAGCCGAAGTTCTCGAGGATCACGACCAGGCCCAGCATCAGCAGCTGCTTGCCGCGCGGGTAGAGGTGGAAGGACATCTCTTCCAGCAGCAGTCCCGAGGCCGACAGCAGGATGCCCAGGCCCAGCGCCACGAACAGGAAGGCGCCAAAGGCCGTCCACGAAATCGCACCGGTGAGGAAGGCGAACAGCATGAAGATATAGCCGCCCAGTTCGATCACGGGGCCCAGCCACTCGAAGAACAGCATGAAGGGAAAGGCGACCCAGCCGGCCACGCCGCCGTTACGCGAAAACATCAGCCCCCAGTTCGCGTTCAGGCTTTCGGCCAGGCCCCGTTGCCAGCGTACGCGCTGGTTCCTCAGCGTCGCCATGTCTTCCGGCGCCTCGGTCCAGCACACCGGATCGGGCACGAATTCGATGCGGTAGGGCTGGCGCCTGGCGCGCAGTGTGCGGTGCATGCGTACGACGAGTTCCATGTCTTCGCCGATGGTGTCGGGCCGGTAGCCGCCGGCCAGCACCACGGCATCCTTCCTGAAAATGCCGAAGGCGCCGGAGATGATCAGCATGCCGTTCAGCGCCGACCAGCCAAGGCGCCCGAAGAGAAAGGCGCGCAGGTATTCGACGACCTGGAACAGCGCCCAGGGATTCCTCGGCAGGCCGACTTTGGTGAGGAAGCCGCCCGACACTTCGCAGCCGTTGGCCACGCGCACCGTGCCGCCGGTGGCGACCATGGTCGGGTCGCGCAGGAAGGGTTCCGTCACTTTGGCCAGGCTGTCGCGCTGCAGGATCGAGTCGGCGTCGACGCCGCAAAACAGCGGATAGCGCGAAGCGTTGATGCCGGCATTGAGCGAGTCGGCCTTGCCGCCGTTGACCTTGTCGATCACGCGCACGTTCGGATAGCGCGTCGAGCGGTAGATCTGGCGCACCTCTTTTGTCGCGATCTGGCGCCGGTAGGCTTCCGGAAAGGGCAGCAGCGCGAACTCGCGCTTCAGTACGTCGAGGGTGGCATCCTTCGAACCGTCGTTGATGATGACGATCTCGAATTCGGCATAGGTCAGCTGCAGCATCGAGCGGATCGAAGCGGCGATTGTCGCTTCTTCGTTATAGGCCGGCACCAGGATGCTGACCGGCGGCTCCAGGCCCGAATAGGCGCGCGGCAGGTCGCCCAGGAACTGCTCCTGGCCGCGCCGGTGCAGGGCGCGCAGCGAGAACAGGTTGAGCAGCAGGTAGCCGCCGTTCAGCGCCACGAAAAAGCAGAGCACGAACCAGGTGACGAAGGCGACGACGTAGTGATCGGTATTCATGTGGCTGCGCTTTCGGCCATCGCCTGCGACAGCATGTCGGCGGCGAAGCGGTCGGTGAGGGAGGCGCGCAGCGTCTCCAGGTCCGTGCGCGACAGCGCCGGCAGTTCGAGCAGGGCCTCGGCGGCGCGGTAGCGCACCCACCACTCGCGGTCGCCCAGCAGCTGCACCAGGCGTTCGGCGTCGGCGCGTTCGCCCACCCGGCCGAGCGCGCGCGCGGCCTGCACCCGCACCTGCCAGTCCGGGTGCGCCAGCAGGGCGCGTACTTCGGGCAGGGTCTCCGGCGTGCGCACGCCGCGCAGGCCGGCAATCACGACCGGCATCGCGGCGCTACTCAAAGCCGCTTTCAGGACGCCGCCCGGCAGCGCCAGGTGCAGGGCCTCGGCGATGCGCAGCGCGCGCGGCAGCTTGTCGTCGCCCAGTTGCGGGAGCAGGCGCGTGAGCGCGTTGGCCGCCGGTTCGACCGCCTGCTGCAGGATGCCGGCCGCCAGCGACAGCGCCCATTCCTCGCGTTCGATAAACAGGGGCACCATGTAGTCGCTGGCCGCCTGCGGGTCGATCCGCACCAGCGCCCACAAGGCCGTGAGCGCGACCGTGTTGTCCGGCTGCCCCGCCATGCGCAGCAGGCCGGGCCAGGCGTCGCGGTCGTGCAGGTGGCCCAGCACCAGCGCCGCCAGCAGGCGCGCGGGGCGGTTCGCCCGTCCCAGCAGGCCGCGCGCATGGGCGTCGAGCCCGAGGCGGCGCGCGACCTCGTTGAGCGCTTCGTTGGCTTCGCCGCGCAGGGAACCCTGCAAATGCGCCCACAGGCGCAGGAAGGGCAGGCGCTCGCGCCGGTGCAGGGGAGGCAGGCTGGCCGGCATTTCGCCGACGATGGCGGCGTTGAGCAGCGGACGCCAGCGCGCCAGCGCACGGGCATCGCTGCGCTGGCGCCGCCGCAGCAGCATGCGCATTCCGATGATCTGCAGGGCCAGCAAGGCGGTCAGGCCGAGCGCCCCGAGGCCGGTCCAGATGGCGGCGGCGATAAAGGCGTCGGGTTGGGTGGCCGGGGTCAAGAAGCCTGTCCTCGTGCCGCTGCTCGCGTCAGGCGCCCGGCCGCAGGAAGCGGCGCACGCGTGCCAGCAGTTCCTGCGGCTGGAAGGGCTTGATGATGAAGTCGCTGGCGCCGGCGTCGAGCGCGCGTACGGTGTCGCGCTCGGTGTTTTTCGCGGTCAGCATCAGCACCGGCACTTCGCGCCAGCCTTCCGTGGAACGGATCAGCTGGACGATCTCGAAGCCGTCGACATAGGGCAGCATCACGTCGAGCAGGACCAGGGCCGGCGGGTTGGCGGTCGCGATGTGGTTGGTCGCGGCGCGCCCGTCCGCCATGTGCACGACCTGGTAAGCCTGCCGTTCCAGCATGAAGCGCAGGACTTGCGAAATGTGTTCGTCGTCCTCGATCACAAGGACGGTGGGGGCCGGAGCCGGATCAGGTTGCATGCAGTTTGGAGTTGAGTGGTGTGGGACGATTATAGCCAAGCGCTGCCGCCCGGTCGCCGCGCGATGCGCTAGCGGGCGCGCCGCAGCGGGTCGAGCAGGCCGCGCAGGTCGTTATGGTCGAGTTCGTACATCAGGGCAAGCAGCTCACCCAGTTCGCCGCGCGGAAAGCCTTCACGCGCGAACCAGCCAAGATAATGGCCGGGCAGGTCGGCGATTTTCCGGCCCTCGTATTTCCCGTAGGGCATGTCGCGGGTGAGCAGCAGGAGCAGGTGTTCGGGTTTCATCGTGGCGCCACTTTAGCAAAAACCGCGAACGCGGTACGATGAATATTCTTGGGAGACCGCCATGGACCATGAATTCGACCTCGACCGCTTTGTCAGCGCCCAGGATCCCGTGTATTCCGAGGTCCTCGCCGAGCTGCGCACCGGCAAAAAGCGTACGCACTGGATGTGGTTCGTGTTTCCGCAGATTGCGGGCCTGGGCCGGAGCGAGATGGCGCGCACCTATGCGATTGCGTCCAGCGACGAAGCCGCCGCCTACCTCGCCCATCCGGTGCTGGGCTCGCGCCTGCGCGAATGCGCGCGCCTCGTCGCCACCCACCGCGGCATGGACGCCGCCGATATTTTCGACGGCCCCGACGATCGCAAATTCCATTCGTCGATGACCCTGTTTAACGACATCGCGCCCGATGAAGCCGTGTTCCAGACCTGCCTCGACCAGTTTTTCGACGGCCGGCCCGATGCGGCGACACTCGCGCTGCTCTGACGGTCAAGTCCCGAAGTCGATCTTGGGCGGCAAGCTTGGCGCCTGCCAGCGATAGCGCCGGTCGAGCACGTCCCGGCCAGGACGCGCGCCGCGCCATTCGATGCCCAGCAGGCGCGCCAGGCTGTAGCCGAACCAGTCGCCGCGCACCGGCGCCTGCAGCGCCTGGCCGGCCGCCGGGCTGGCGTAGGAAGTCCACAGCATCAGCGGGATCCGGTAACCGTCCGGCGTGGTGGCGCTGTGGCCGGCGCGGTCGGTCGTGTGGCCCACTTCCTGGCCGTGGTCGGACAGGAAGACCCAGGTCTGCTTGCCCGCCGCCTGGCGCGACAGGTCGAGGGTCGCGGCCACCGTGCTGTCGTGGTAGCGCACCGCCGAATCGTAGTCGTTGCGCAGCTCGCGCAGCCAGGCCGGGCGGCCTTCGCTGCGCAGGCGCGCGTCGACCCGGTCAAGCGCGTGCGCGTACGGGCTCACGCCGTCCGGGTGGCGCATCCGGTAGTGCGGGTGCAGGCCGAGCATGTGCACGACGATGAGCTTGCGCGGCGCAGGGTCGGCCAGCGCGGCGCGCGTGGCCGGCAGCACCTGCCCGTCGAGTGCCCGCGAGCCGCGTCCCGGGATGTTGTTCAGGATGTGGACGTCGTCGGCCAGGCGCGCGTGTTCCTGCTCGATGGCGAGATCGTTGTGGTTGCTGATCCAGAAGGTGCGATAGCCGGCGGCGCGCGCCAGCGCCAGCAGGTGCACGCGCGAGTGCGCCTCCGGGGAACCGAAATAGAACAGGTTGCGCAGCGCGGGCACGGTCGAGGCATTCACCGACCAGGCATGGCGGAATACCTGCAGCTGTTCCCCCAGCAGGCGCTGGCGCTCGGAGAGGGCGGGCGAAGTCGCGCGCGGATAGCCGTAGCTGGACAGGTTACTGCGGTTCATGCTCTCGCTGATCACCAGCACCAGCGTGTCCGGACCGCTTTTGGACAGCGTCGGCGCCAGCGCCGCGGCGCCGGCCAGCAGGTCGCTGCGCTGGCGCCCGAGGCTGGCCCATTGCCGGCGCAGTTCGCCCACGTCCTGCGCCCACTGGGGCCAGAACAGCAGCGGATGGTGGCGCCGCCACGGCTTGCTGACAAAGGCGCCGACGATCAGCGCCAGCATCAGGGCGGCGATGGCGATCGTCCAGCCGCGCGGCTCGGGCAATGCGGGCGGCGCACGCCACCAGCGGTACAGGCCCCAGGCCAGGAGCGCGCCGCATGCGAGGGCGAAGCCAGCCCAGGCCAGCAGGTCGCGCCAGTACATGCTGGCGAATTCGAGCGACTCGCCGCCGGTGGTGTTGGCCACGGCGCTGAGCACCATCGAACTGTTCGGCAGCGCATCGTAGGCCGCCATCAGGAAGCCGCGCACCGCGCCGTCGATCACGAAAGCGAGACCGGCGGCGAAGCAGATCGCCGCCTGCGCCAGGCGCCGCCCGCGCGCGGCGCAGGGCCACCACAGCCAGAACCAGACCGGCAGCGCCAGCACCAGCACCTGCCAGAAACGGGTGCCCTCGTGGCCGGCAAGTATGGCCGTCGTCATGGCGGCGATCGGCAGCAGCAGCGGGAGCGCGCCGCGCAGTGCGGCCTGCGCGCGCAGGCGCGGCGGCGCGTCCGCGACGCGGTCGTCGATACAGGAATTCATTTGCGGGTGCGGGTGCGGCTGGGTGACCGGCGCAAGGGGTCAGCCGCGCCTGCCGGCGTGGGAGGGCCGGCAAGGGGGAAGGTGGGACGGGCGAACGGCGACGTGCTTCGATGGATTCATGCAGGCTTTGTCTCGATGGTTGCAATAATGGATCGCAATACTGGAACTGTCTTTCGCGCGGCCAAGTGTATACCGTTGAGTCGTATATGCATATTCCATAAGAAGAATATTTTTTCTTGTTAACACCAATGCAACAAGCGGCACGGGCGCCGCGTTTGCCGGCGCAGCGTCATGCGCGGGGCAAACCGATGTTGTGCGTATAATCCGCGGGGTGTCTGTCCTCTTCTATTACTGAAAATAACAACTCATGGCTTCATCCGATAACATCAGCATGGCGGTGTTCTGCGATTTCGAGAACGTGGCACTCGGCGTGCGCGACGCGAACTACGATAAATTCGACATCAAGCCCGTGCTCGAGCGCCTCCTGCTCAAGGGCAGCATCACCGTCAAAAAGGCGTATTGCGACTGGGAGCGCTACAAGGGCTTCAAGTCGACGATGCACGAAGCGAATTTCGAGCTGATAGAAATCCCGCACGTGCGCCAGTCGGGCAAGAATTCGGCCGACATCCGCCTCGTCGTCGACGCCCTCGACCTGTGCTACACCAAGTCGCACGTCAACACCTTCGTCATCATCAGCGGCGACTCCGACTTCTCGCCGCTGGTCTCCAAGCTGCGCGAGAACAACAAGCAGGTGATCGGCGTCGGCGTCAAGCAGTCGACCTCCGACCTGCTGGTGGCGAACTGCGACGAATTCATCTTCTACGACGACCTGGTGCGCGAGGTAAGCCGCGCCGCCGCCAAACGCAAGGAATCGCAAGAAGCGCGCAAGGCCGCCCCGCAGAACAACAAGCGTCCGCCGAGCGACGACCGCCGCAAGGAAGAACTCGAAGCGCGCAAGACGCAGGCGCTGGACATGGTCGCCGAGACTTTCGACGCGCTGGTTTCCGAGCGCGGCGATACCGGCAAGATCTGGGCCTCGCTGCTGAAGGACACCCTGAAGCGCCGCCGTCCGGAATTCTCCGAGGTGTATTACGGCTTCCGCACCTTCGGCAATTTGCTGGAAGAAGCGCAGGCACGCGGCATGTTCGAATTCGGCCGTGACGAAAAGTCCGGCACCTATGTCTATCGCAGCAGCGGCAGCAGCGGCGCGAACGCCGCACCGCAGGCGGAAGGACCGACGATGGCCGAGACCATCTTCGCCGGCACCGATGCCGCCGCCGAGGGCGGCGAAGCAGCCGCACCGGTCGAAGCGAAGGAAGAGGGCAAGGGCAAGGGCCGCACGCGCGGCGGGCGTGGCCGCAAGAACACGCGCGGCGAGGCGCCCTTCGTGGCGGTGACGCCGGACGAGGCGGGCGACGCCGAGCCGGCTGGAGAGCTGGCCGCCGATGCGGGGGCCGAGACCTGGCCGGCGCCGCCGGCGCTGGAAGAAGTGATGGCCGTCGTCGAGCCGGCAGTGCTGGAAGCGGCGCCGGAAGAAGCGGTGCAGGAAGAAGCGGCGCCGGCGAAGAAGGAACGCCGGCGCGCGCCGCGCAAGGCGGCGGCGAAGAAAGTCGCCGCGGGCAGCATGGCGGCGGACGCTGCTGCGGACCTCGTGCCCGAGCCGCAGGCCGACGTGGAGCCGGCCCAGGTGTCCGTGGCCGAGGTGGCAGCACCGGTCGCGGCGCTCGCCCATGACGACGACGCGGACGACTACGTGCTGCCCGATGACGTCAACGGCAACGTGGCGCCGGGCGACAACGCCGCCGGGCGCTCGAAACCGGCGCGCAGTGCGGCGCCCCGTCCGGCACGCAAGCCCGCCGCGCGCAGCCGCCGTCCGGCCAAGCCGAAGGGCACGCCGGGCAACAGCTAGGCACGCGCACCAGGCCGGCCGCCAGGGCCGGTGCATGACGCAGCGAACCGGTCCCTGGCGGACCGGTACCATCGCCGGCGGCGGCGATGGCTCACTCAACCGTGGTGAAAGGAGCTGTCATGCGTGCGCTTGCCGGATTGCTGGTTTCCCTCCTCTCCATCATGCCGCTGGCCCGGGCCGCACCGCCCGCACCCAAGGCGAACCATCCCATCCTCGGCATCTGGCGCCTGGCGCTGCCCGAACTCCATTGCACCGAAACCTACCGCTTCCGCGGCGACGGCACGACCCTGGTGACGAGCAAGGAAGAAATCTCCGAAAGCGAATTCCGCATCCCCGACGTCCCCAGCGCCAAGGGCTTCTACAAGCTCGAAGGCCGCATCGTCAAGGACAACGGCAAGCAGGATTGCTCGGGCGAGGTCATGAAGGTCGGCACCCAGGTGATCAATTTCGTGCGCTTCCACCCGTCGGGGGCCCTGTTTTTGATGTGCAGCGACGAGACGATGCAGGCGTGTATCGGGCCGTTCGAGCGCGTGGAAG
>Ga0308169_10002925_pt1 | contig 17167 bp, 15 predicted proteins | sample PhyBR1_2_FD_202139 | JGI IMG/M metagenome (GOLD analysis project Ga0308169, IMG submission 202139) | Phyllosphere microbial communities from UC Gill Tract Community Farm, Albany, California, United States - DLSLSB.R1 | ecosystem: Host-associated > Plants > Phyllosphere > Unclassified | place... | reverse complement strand
AGATCGACAACGTGACCTCATCGAAACTGTTGATGAACGCCAGCAGCCAGCCCCCGGCCACCCCCGGCAGGATCATCGGCAGGGTGATTTGCCGGAACAGCGTGAAACGTCCGGCCCCCAACGACTGCGCGGCTTGCTCGGCACTGCGGTCCAGGCCGATGGCCGAGGCAAGCACCAGGCGCAGTACATACGGCGTGATCACCAGCACATGGGCGAAAATCAGCCAGGCGAAGCTGCCGTTCACGCCCATCAGCGCAAACAGGCGCAGCAGCGCCACCCCCAATACCAGGTGCGGAATGATGATCGGTGAGAGGAACAGGCCGTTGAAAAAGTCCCGGCCGGGAAACTCGAGCCGGGTGATCGCCAACGCTGCCGGCACCGCGATCAACGTCGCCAGCGAGGCCGCACTGAAGGCGAGGATCAGGCTGTTGTAGAACGCGTCGATGAAGTCTGCGCGCTCGAACACCGCCTGAAACCAGCGCAGGGAAAAATCCGTGGTCGGCAGGCTCAGGGTATTTTCCGGGGTGAAGGCAACCAGGCAGACCACCACCAGCGGCGCCAGCATGAACACCACCACCAGGGTATGAAACAACAGGGCGAAAGGACCGTTCCTGGACATGATTGATTACCCCAATGACTTCTTGTAGCGGCCTTCGATCATCCGGTTCCACGACAGCATGATCAGCAGGTTGAGCAGCAGCAGCGCGACGGCAATGGCCGCGCCCATCGGCCAGTTCAGCTCCGACAGGTACTGGTCGTAGATCAGCGTGGCGACCATCTTCAGGCGGCGTCCGCCGAGCAGGCCGGGAATGGCGAAGGAGCTGGCGGCGAGGCCGAACACAATCAGCGTGCCCGACAGCACGCCGGGCATGATCTGCGGCAGCACCACCTTGCGGATTACCGTGAACTGGCTGGCCCCCAAAGACAGGGCGGCCTGTTCGGCGGCGGGGTCGAGTTTCTGCAGCGAAGTCCAGACCGGGATGATCATGAACGGCAACATCACATGGACCAGGGCGATGACCACGGCGAACGGCGTATAGAGCAGCTTCATCGGCGAACCGCCGAAGGCTTGCAGGGTTTGGTTGACCAAGCCGTCGGCGCCGAGCAGCAGGCTCCAGCCGAACGCCCGCACCACCACTGAAATCAGCAGCGGGGTGAGGATCAGGATCAGGAAAATCGAACGCCATGGTGCGCCCATGCGGCTAAGGATGTACGCCTCTGGCACGCCGATCAGCACACAGAGAATGGTGGTCAGGGCACTGATCCAGAATGTGCGCAGGAAGATCTCGTAGAAGTACGGATCGCCCAGCAGGCTGGTGTAGTGGTCGAAGGTGTAGGCGCCGCCATCGATGCCCGAGCTGTAGTCGAAGACGTTGAACGACAGCACCAGCGTCAGGCCCAGGGGAATGACCAGCAGGCCCAGGTACAAGGCCAGGGCTGGTGCCGACATCAAGTAGCCTTGGCGTCCCCGGCGCACGGCATCGAGCAGTTTCATGCCGACACCTCGTCCACGCTCAGTACCCGCAGCAATGCGGGGTCCCAATCCAGGCCCACAGCGGTGCCCTCGTTCATGGGCGCGGAACCGTCGTTGCGCCGCACCACGCAGAGTTCGCCCAGCGGAGTCGAGACGCCGTAGAGCCATTGGCTGCCAAGAAAGAAGCGGCTGACGATGGTGCCTTGCAGGTGGCCTGAGCCGGACGCCAGCAGGTCGATTTTTTCCGGGCGCAAGCTCAGGGTCAGGTCGGCGTTGCCCTCGCTGCAAACCTGAACCACGCCTGCACTGTCACGCACGCCAGGCAGCAGATTGGCCTTGCCGACGAAGCCGGAAATGAATTCGGTGCGTGGGTGTTCGTAAAGTGTGTAAGGGGCGTCGATCTGGGTGATGCGTCCGGCCTGCATCACCACGACGCGATCACTGATGGACAGCGCTTCGGCCTGGTCATGGGTCACCATCAGCGTGGTGATGCCGACCTCGCGCTGGATGCGGCGGATTTCGTACTGCATCTCCTCGCGCAGGTTGGCGTCGAGGTTGGACAGCGGCTCGTCGAGCAGCAGCACTGGCGGCTCGATCACCAGCGCCCGGGCCAGGGCCACGCGTTGGCGCTGGCCGCCGGAGAGTTCCCGTGGGTAACGTTCGGCATGCTGGTCCAGGCGCACCAGCTTCAACACTCGGTCCACCCGTTGTTGCAGTTCGGCGCTGGCCACTTTGCGCATGCGCAGGCCGAAAGCGACATTGTCCCTGACGGTCATGTGGGGGAACAGTGCGTAACTCTGGAACACCACGCCCAGGCCTCGGCTGGCGGGCTTGGCGTGGGTAATGTCGCGACCGTCCAGCAGAATGCGCCCGCTGCTGGCTTCGACGAAGCCGGCGATCATTTGCAGGGTTGTGGTCTTGCCGCAGCCGGAAGGCCCCAGCAGTGAGACAAATTCGCCTTTCTCCACCGAGAGGTCGGTGGCAACCACGGCGTCGATATCGCCGTAACGTTTGCCAAGTCCTTCAAGTTGCATGAAAGCCATCGCTGCGCTCCACCTGAGATTGTTATGCGTCGCCGCAAGGCGCGCTTTTTTGTATGGGCAGATACGAAAGGGTGCTGCGGGGTGCGTTGGCGCTCGACCTTGAGTCGGCTGCCGCTGTTGTTCGAATCGCCCCTGTATGGACGCAGAGTAGGACGAAGAATAGGATGGGCTCAATGGACTATTTCACTGAATCGATGACTATTTTCAGTTTCATTCAGTGAGTAAATTCAATAACGAGAAATACCATGCCAGATTCCACTGATCGGAATAACGGAAAAAACGAAGTCGGCGTCGGCGCCGTCTCCAGGTTGTTTGCCGTGCTACGCAGCCTGGGTGAGACCGCTGAGGGCGGCGAACGGGTGACACAGCTGGCCCAGCGCATCGGGCTATCCCAGCCGACCACGCATCGTTTGCTGCGCAGCCTGATGGACGAGGGCATGGTCGAGCAGGACGCGGGCAGCAAGCGCTATCGCCTGAGCCTGGACTTCTTCGCCCTCGCTGCCCGCGCCGGCAACACCGGCAATCTGCGCGAACTGGTGCGCCCGGCCATGCTGCGGCTGTCGGCTTCCCTGGGGGACTCGCTGTTTTTGCTGGCGCGCAGTGGCTTCGACGCCATTTGCCTGGATCGCAGCGAAGGACCATTCCCGATCCGCACGTTCACCGGTGATATCGGCGGTCGGGTGGCATTAGGCGTCGGACAGGGCAGTTTGGCCATCCTGGCGTTCCTGCCGGAAGAAGAGCGCGACACCGTGATTCAATACAATTTGCCGCGGCTCAAGGATTTTCATTTGTACGACGAAGTCTTCCTGCGCTCGGAGGTGGAGAACGTGCGCAGCCTGGGCTACGCCGGGCGCAACACCGGCGTCTTGCAAGGCATGGCCGGGGTGGCCGTGCCGATTCTCGACCGTGGAGGCCGGGCCGTGGCGGCGTTGAGCGTGGCCACGGTGAGCGACCGATTGGGCCCTGATCGCCTGCCGACGGTGGTCGAAATGCTCAAGCGCGAGGCAGCCTTGATCGGACCACGGATCAACCCGTTCGACCCCTTGTTGCGCAGGCCTTCGCAGGTGTTTGGGCAGGGGTGAGCATCTTCTCAAGAACACCACCGTCCCCTGTGGGAGCGGGCTTGCTCGCGAAAGCGGTATATCAGACGACATCAATGTTGGATGTGCCGTAGCCTTCGCGAGCAAGCCCGCTCTCATAAAGGGGCGATGGTAATCAGAAGTCCAGGGTTTGCTTGAGCCTCTGCACCGTCGGCGTGTCACTGGGTATGACCATCGCATAGTTATACCCTGGCCCTGACCAATACTCGGCCTGCAGATCGCCGTCGCGGCGACTGCCCCGGGGCAGCAAGAAGTTTTTCGGGCCCGGCGGGCGCACGTAGAAACTGATTTTCTGGCCGCTGGCGTCTTGATAAACCACCATCGCCGCCGCGCCTTGTTCGGTGCTGAGCAACCGGCCGCTGACCGGCTTGAAACCTGCGCCCGAAAGGTCCGGCAGCCGGTTGGCCTGGGTGAAGTAGCGGTCGAGCCAGCCCTGCATGCTGCCCTCGTCATCGGTTTGGTAATCGGCCGCGAGGATGCCTTGCTGGGCGAATAACCGATACGCCTGAAGGGCATCGGCCATGGGGGCCGCCGCGCTGAGCAGGGTCATCTCCCGGGCCTGCCAGCCGCTGAACCCGCCCATGCCGATCGCCAGCAGCAACAGGGCAACGTTGGCCAGGTAGCGACGGGATCGGTGTTTCAGGCGCTGGCGAATCATCGCCGGGTCGAGGTCCGGATTGGCTGGCTGTTGCAAGGCGCCACTGAGGGCCGTGCGCAGGTGTTGCGCGTCCTGTTGCCAGGCGCGGACCCGGGCGGCGACGTCAGGCTGGTTGGCGAGGTAGGTCTCCACCTGGCGCTGGTCGGCTTCGCTCAGTTGGCGATCGACGTAGGCGTGCAGGTCATGTTCGCTGGGGGGCATGCTGATCATTTGAGTATCCGCAGGGCAGGGCGGGTGATTTCGCCTTCGCTGAGTTGGCGCAAGGCCTGGCGGGCGCGAGACAGGCGAGACATCACGGTGCCGGTCGGTACGCCGAGAATGTCGGCGACTTGCTGGTAACTCAAGCCTTCCACCGAGACCCACATCAACAGCGCACGTTGTTCCGTGGTGAGCTGATCGAAGGCTTGGAGGGACGATTGCGCGATCACGCTGCGCTCGGCCGACGGATGGGCATCGTCGCGTCCGGTGAAGAATTCCAGCATGCGCGAATAACGCCGGGAACGGCGATGGGCGTCGAGAAATTGCCGATACAGAATCGAGAACAGCCAGGCCCGCAGGTCGCCTTCGGGGCGTTTGTCGCTCCATTTGGACAGCGCCCGCTCCAGGCACGTCTGCACCAGGTCGTCGGCGTTGCTCGGGTTGCGCGTCAGCGATACGGCAAAACGCCGTAGCCTGGGGATGAGCTCGCGCAACTGATCATCGAGTTCGTTCATGAGAGTGTGGCTTCGTTGGGCTGTCACTGCGCCGGGACTGGAAAGACGACCCGTGAACGAGATTATTCCAGCGCAGGAAAAATAAATACGGGATGTGGGAATAAAGCCATCGGGTATGCGTCTGACGGATCCTTTTCAAAGATGGCCTTGAGCCTTGGAGCTTCGTCATGGTTGACCCTTCATCCCCGCCGCGTCGGCGACCCTTGAGTGCCGCTCAGTTGACACTTCGCCTGGCCGCCATCGCCGTGGTGGTGGCCGGGCTGGCGGGGGCATTTGCCTATGTCAACGGCACGCTCGACCCGCAGCGGCTGACACCTGATGCGTTGGTTAATGTCCTGGAGAAAAACAACGGGGTTCACCCGGGATTTCGGCGCAATCATTCCAAGGGCGTCTGTGTCGCCGGCTATTTCGAAGGCAGTGGCGAGGCCGGCGCCTATTCCAGCGCCCAGGTGTTCAAACCGTCGCGCACGCCCGTGGTTGGACGTTTCGCCTTGCCCAGCGGTAATCCCTACGCCCCTGACAACAGTGTCCCGATCCGCAGCCTGGCGCTGCGTTTTACCCAGGCCGACGGCCAGCAGTGGCGTACCGGCATGAATAGCATGCCGGTGTTTCCGGTGGGCACGCCCGAGGCGTTCTACCAACTCCAGCAGGCCCAGTCGCCGCTTCCCGCCACGGGCAAACCCGACCCTGCGGCCGTACCGGCGTTTTTTGCCGCTCACCCGGAAGCCGTGCCGTTCCTGCAGTGGATCAAGACCGCCAAGCCGTCAGCCAGCTATGCCACCGAAACCTATAACGGCATCAACGCGTTCTACCTGGTCAACCCAGCGGGGCAGCGCCAGGCAGTGCGCTGGGGCGTGGTACCGATGAGTCAGGACGCCGCGGATGCAGCGCCACCCCAGGGGGCGGATTTCCTGGAGCAGGATTTGGTCAAGCGTCTCGCCGCCGGGCCATTGCGCTGGCAGTTGAACATCACCCTCGCCAATCCAGGTGATCCGGTAAACGATGCCAGCAAGGCCTGGCCCGCCGATCGCAAGGTGGTCAACGCTGGCACGCTGGTGCTGGAGCGCACCCAGCCACAGGACAACGGCGATTGCCGCGATATCAACTATGACCCGTTGATCCTGCCCAACGGAATCGAAGGTTCCCAAGACCCGCTGTTGGCCGCCCGGTCTGCCGCGTACGCCAGTTCCTATCTGCGGCGTACCAGCGAAGTGAACCCATTGCCCGCCACCCAGGAGTCCCGCCCATGAGCGCCCCCCGTCACTTCGTACCGCTGGCGCGGCTGCTGCATTGGCTGATGGCATTGATGATCATCGCCATGCTGTTTATCGGCGCGGGTATGGTCGCCTCGGTGTCCGAGCGTCATGAATGGTTGCTGCAGTTGCACAAGCCCCTGGGCATCGCGATTCTGCTGCTGGTAGTCGTGCGCCTGATGGTGCGCTTCAGTACCCGACAACCGCCGCTGCCGGCCGATCTGCCGGGCTGGCAGGTGCTGGCGGCAAAGGCTTCGCATGTGTTGCTGTACGCATTGATGCTGATTCTGCCGCTACTGGGTTGGGCCATGATTTCAGCGGCGGGGGACCCGGTGACGCTTGGCAATGGGTTGCAACTGCCCTCGATCCTGCCGGCCCACGCCCAGACCTTCGCACTGCTGCGCAAGGCCCATGGGTATCTGGCTTATTTATTGTTCTTGACCGTGCTGTTGCACCTGGCGGCGGCGTTGTTTCACGCGTGGGTGCGTCGGGATGAGGTGTTGGACAGTATGTTGCGGGGTAAAGGCTGAGGCACGAATCCGATGGCGAGGGAGCAGGTTCCCTCGCCACGGGGGCGGCTGCTGAGTCAGCGCAATTCGTCGACCATGTCCGCGATGGTGCTCAACACATCCTTGCCCAGCTGCATCGAGCGTTTGCCGGACCAGCCGGTACGCGGGTTCGGGTGATCGTCGTGGTCCTTGAAGGGCATTTCCAGCGTCAGGGACAGGCAATCGTATTTCTGGCCGACCGCGTTGCAGGCCAGGGTCATGTTGGCCTGGCCCGGTGCGTCGCGGGTGTAGCCGTGAGTGGTCTGGAAGTCTTTGGTCTGATGCTTGAGGTGGCTGCGAAAACGTTCTTCGAGCTCAGCGATACGCGGCGTATAGCCAGGGTTGCCTTCACAACCGGCGGTGAAGACGTGGGGAATCTCCTCATCGCCATGGGCGTCGAGGAACAGATCAACGCCATACTTTTCCATTTGCTGCTGGACGAAAAAGACCTCGGGGCTGATTTCCGGACTGGCGTTCTGCCAGGCACGATTGAGGTCCTGGCCCATGGCGTTGGTCCGCAGATGCCCATGGAAGGCACCGTCCGGGTTCACGTTTGGCACCAGGTACAGATCGGCTTTGGCAAGCAGTCGGTTCAGCTGCGGATCATCCTGTTGTTGCAAGCGTTCGATCACGCCTTCCATGAACCACTCGGCCATGTGCTCGCCGGGATGCTGTTGGGCGATGATCCAGATTTTACGGCGGCCTTCGGCACCGCTGCCCTTGCGCAACAATTGGATGTCACGGCCTTCCACGCTTTTACCGACGGCGAGGAGTTCGGTGCCGGCCTTATGACCTGCCTGCTCGATCAGCCAATCGTGGCGGCCACGGCTATACGGTTCAAAATAAGCGAACCAGGCGTGGGGTTGTTCCGCTTCCAAGTGAAAGCGCAGCGCGTCGCCCTCAAACTGTGTAGGGATGCGGAACCAGTTGACGTGATCGTAGGAAGCAACGGTCTGGTAGCCGGTCCAGGCCTTGTTATAGGACGATTGGCTGGCATTGAGCAGGCGAAAGGAATATTCCTGGCCCACATGCAAGCCGCTGGCCTTGAAGTGAAACCATTGGAAATGGGCGCTGCGGGTATCGGGCCTGATCTTGAGCAGCGACTGCAACGGGTTGCTGATGTCGACGATTTCAATATTGCCGCTGTCGAAATTGGCGCTGATATCAAACGAAGATTTAGCCACGGTCACGATTCCTGGAAAGGATTTTCATGGCCGTTACTTTACACTCAAGAAAGGAAATATCGGGACGATTTGCATCACGAAAAAGAAGGGGGCGTCCTCCCTGGACGCGAAGCCAGCTTAGAGAGTCGGCAATTGATTCTCAAGTGCTGGCTGTCGATAGTTTTGCCGGTCCGGCGACCCGAAGTCTTGAAAAGGGATATTCATTTGCTATCATCGCCGCCATCGAATGAGCGACACCCAAAGACTTCATTAGCCTGAAGCCATAAGCCGAAAAATCGGCAAAAAAAGACCCGGCAAAAAGCCGGGTCAAAAACCGTGATTAGCCTGATGAGGAGATATTCCAGAAGTCCGACCTAAGGTCTTCTGGCCTATCGACTGATCTCGCGACCAGTTGATGCAATAATAATCATTATCATTTGCAAGTCAAATGGTTTTATCGCATCGATTAAAATTTCTTTCGTTCGTCCGCATTCGCGGCACGTCCCAAACGTTACGCCTAGCGAGTAGGGTAGCCATCCAGGGATCGGTCAAGCATCACCTTGACCAGATCGATCATATGCACCACCGAAAACGCCAGGTCGCGGTTCGATCCGTTCAACTGGTTGGCGGATTCGTGGGCAGTCGCCGCCGCGCAACGCAGCAGGTCGCATGCGTGGACCAGGGCTTCTTCTGCACTGATGTTGCGGTTCACGTCGAAGAAACGGTGTTCCGTCGGTGCGTCTGAAACACTTGGTTTCAAGTAGTAATCGAGGGCGCGCTGGGCCGCCGGGCAATCCTGAAACGACTGATACGCGCCGTCGGAAGGCGGGTTGGGTTGGTTTTTATTAGGCGTTTCCATGGTGTCGAGTTTCTCCGTGTCGGGGCTTGAATCCTGAGTCCAGAATAGTACTTATCGTAATTGTGACGACAATTTAAATACTACAATATGTGTTTTGATGGCCGGAGCCAAGGGACGTATCGTGCCGCACATGGATAAATGGATAGAGTTGGTCAAGGCCAAGATGAAGGAGCTGCACATCACGCAAGTGGTGCTCGCAGAACGGTTGGGTATGTCCCAGGGCGGCGTCGGCCATTGGCTGACCAAGCGCCGGCAACCCAGTGTCGACGACATGAATCGAGTCCTGCGGGAGCTGGGACTGGAATTTCTCGAAGTGGCGATGGTGATTCAGGAGCCGGATACGTCCACGGACGAAGGTATGGCCCTGGCGCAGAAGTACAACCCGTACTTCCGCTACCCGGTCAGTGAATGGCACCAGGTTGGCGACGTTCGCGAGGGCGACCCCGACGTCTACAGCCCGACGCGATATGAGCTGACGGACTATCACGCCCGCGGGGACGCATTCTGGCTGGTGGTCGTGGGCGATGCGATGACCGCCCCGAGCGGGTTGAGCATTCCCGAGGGGATGTCGATCCTGGTGGATCCGGCCATCGACGCGCAGCCGGGCAAGCTGGTGGTCGCCTGCTTGCCCGGCAGCAGCGACGCGACCTTTCGCAAATTGATCGAAGAGAGCGGACAGCATTACCTGGTCCCGCTCAATCCCACCTACCCGAAAAGCCTGTACACCGAGCAATGCCGCATCATCGGCGTGGTCGTGCAGGCCACCATCAGGTTCTGACCGGATCGGCCCTTGGAACGGGCCGATACCTATTCTTCGAATGCCACCAGGGCGCTGCCCTCGCTGACCATTTCACCTTCCTGGCAATACAGCGCCTTGATCGTCCCGGCCTTGGGGGCGCGAATGCTGTGCTCCATTTTCATCGCCTCCAGTACCACCAGTTGAGCTCCGGCTTCCACCGCTTGGCCGACGCTCACCAGTACTCGGACAATGCTGCCGTTCATGGGGGCGCTCAGGCCGCCTTGGTGGCTGTGGCTGGCATCGGCGGCAGCCAACGGGTCGTACGGGTCGACGCGGTGCAGGTCACCTTCCCATTGCAGATACAGGCTTTCGCCTTGGCGAATGGCCCGATGAGTGCGGCGCACGCCATTGTGCTCGATTGTCAATTGTTCGCCCTTGAGCGCCGCACCACCGGCAGAAACGTCCAGCGTCAGCGCGCGATCCTGTCCTTCGCAGCTCAAATGCAGGGTGGTTTCCCGGGGCAGCCCCAGACGCAGGCCGCCGTTGTCGGCCCAGGGCGAATTGGCGTCGTCGGGCCGGACATGCGGGGCCAGGCCCAAGGCAAAACCATGGGCGGCGGCGAGCCAGAAACCGTCATCCAGTTCACCAGGCGTTGGCAGCAATTGCGTCTGGTAGCGTGGGATAAATCCTGTGTCCAATTCTGCTGCTACGAAAGCGGGGTGGGCCACGATGCGTCGCAGGAAACCGATATTGGTCTTCAATCCGCCGATGGCGAATTCGTCGAGCATGCCCAGCAGCCGCAGCCGTGCCTGCTCACGGTCCTCGCCCCAGGCGATCAGCTTGCCAAGCATCGGGTCGTAGAAGGACGAAATCTCGTCGCCTTCTTCAACCCCGCTGTCGACCCTCCGACCCGGCCCTTCGGCAGATTCGCGGTACAGCGTTAGGCGCCCGGTAGCCGGCAGGAAATCGTTGGCCGGGTCTTCGGCATACAGGCGCACTTCAATCGCATGCCCCAACAGCGGCACTTGCTCCTGAGTGATCGGCAAGCGCTCGCCCTGGGCCACGCGGATCTGCCAGGCCACCAGGTCCAGCCCGGTGATCGCTTCGGTGACCGGATGCTCCACCTGCAAGCGGGTGTTCATTTCCATGAAGAAAAACTCGCCCCGCGAATCCAGCAGAAATTCCACTGTACCTGCCCCGACATAGCCGATTGCCTGGGCCGCGCGCACGGCTGCTTCGCCCATTGCACGGCGCAATTGCGAGGTCAGGCCGGGGGCAGGGGCTTCTTCCACCACTTTCTGGTGACGGCGCTGGATCGAGCAATCGCGCTCGTTGAGGTACAAGCAGTTGCCGTGCTGATCGGCGAACACTTGGATTTCCACGTGGCGCGGCTTGAGCAGGTATTTTTCCACCAGCATCCGCGAGTCGCCGAACGAAGACTGCGCTTCGCGCTGTGCCGACGCGAGGGCCTCGGCCAGTTGGCTGACATCCTCGACGACTTTCATGCCTTTACCACCACCGCCGGCGGTGGCCTTGAGCAGCACCGGATAGCCGATGCGCTCGGCGGCGGCACGAAAGGTCTCCACATCCTGGGCTTCGCCGTGATAACCGGGCACCAGCGGCACGCCGGCGGTTTCCATCAACGCCTTGGCCGCGGATTTGCTGCCCATGGCATCGATGGCCGAGGCGGGGGGGCCGAGGAAGATCAGTCCGGCGTTTTCAATCGCCCGGGCGAACCCAGCGTTCTCGGACAGAAAACCATAGCCAGGGTGGATGGCCTGGGCGCCACTGGCCCGGGCGGCGGCGATCAGCTTGTCGATCTGCAGGTAGCTGTCGGCGGCCTTGCTGCCGCCCAGGTCGACGCGGATATCGGCTTCACGACTGTGACGAGCATCGCGGTCGGTGGCGCTGTGCACGGCCACGGTGGTCAGACCCATGGCCTTGGCGGTGCGCATCACTCGGCAGGCGATTTCGCCGCGGTTGGCCACCAGCAACGTAGTAAGGACAGGGGCGCTCATCGACGCGGCTCCTTGTTATTCGATTCGGCTTGCCAGTTCGGCGTGCGTTTTTGCAGGAAGGCCCGCAGGCCTTCCTGGCCTTCGGGACTGACGCGAATGCGGGCGATGGCGTTTTCGGTGTAGCGGCGCAGGGCCGGGGTGAGGGCGCCGTTGCCCACTTCACGCAACAATTCCTTGCTGGCGCGCATGGCCGCCGGGCTGTTGAGCAAAAGATTTTCCACCCAGTGCTCGACGTGCTGGTCCAACGCCTCGGCCGGATAACTTTCCGACAGCAAACCGATGTCTTTCGCACGCTGCCCGCCGAAACGTTCAGCGGTCAGGGCATAACGACGAGCCGCGCGCTCGCCGATGGCCTGGACCACGAACGGGCTGATCACCGCCGGTGCCAGGCCAATGCGCACTTCCGACAGGCAGAACTGCGCTTCATCGGCGCCAATCGCCATGTCACAGGCGCTGATCAGCCCCAGTGCACCACCGAATGCCGCGCCCTGGACGACGGCCAGCGTAGGAATCTTCAGCTTGGCGAGGTTGTACATCAGTTCCGCCAGTTCCCGGGCGTCGTCGAGGTTGGTGTGATAATCAAGCTCGGCCGATTGCTGCATCCAGGCCAGATCGGCGCCGGCGCTGAAATGTTTGCCACGCCCGCGGATCATCAGGAAGCGCAGGTTCGGGTCGCCGCCGACCTGGTCCAGCGCCAGGATCAGTTCGCGGATCATTTCGGCGTTGAACGCATTGTTTTTCGACTCACGGCTGAGCCACAGCGTGGCAAAGCCGCGCGGGTCGGTGAGCAGTTCAAGGGTGTTGAAGTTATCCATGGGCATTCCCCGTTTACATCCGGAACACGCCGAAGCGGCTCGATTCGATGGGCGCGTTCAGTGACGCGGACAAGGCCAGGCCCAGTACATCGCGGGTCTGGGCCGGATCGATGACGCCGTCATCCCACAACCTTGCACTGGAATAGTAGGGGTGGCCCTGCTTTTCATACTGGTCGAGGATCGGTTGCTTGATCTCGGCTTCCTGTTCGGCGCTGAACGGATGACCGCTGCGTTCGGCCTGTTCACGCTTGACCTGCACCAGCACACCGGCCGCCTGTTCGGCACCCATCACACCAATTCGCGCATTCGGCCACATCCACAGGAACCGTGGGTCATAGGCGCGACCGCACATGCCATAGTTGCCCGCGCCAAAGCTGCCGCCGATGATGACCGTAAATTTCGGCACCCGCGCGCAGGCCACGGCGGTGACCAGTTTTGCGCCATGCTTGGCGATACCGCCGGCTTCGTATTTCTGCCCGACCATGAAGCCGGTGATGTTTTGCAGGAACAACAGCGGGATGCCGCGCTGGCAGGCCAGCTCGATGAAGTGCGCGCCTTTTTGCGCGGCTTCGGCGAAAAGAATGCCATTGTTGGCCAGGATCGCGACCGGGTAGCCATGCAGATGCGCAAAACCGCACACCAGCGTTGTCCCGAACAGCGCCTTGAATTCATCGAACACCGAGCCGTCCACCAGGCGCGCGATCACTTCCCGGACGTCGAACGGCTGCTTCGCATCGGCCGGCACCACGCCGTACAGCTCCTCGCTCGCGTACAGCGGGGCGATGGGCGTACGGTGCTGCACTTCACCGAGCTTGCGCCAGTTGAGGTTGGCCACGCTGCGGCGGGCCAGGGCCAGGGCGTGTTCATCGCTGTCAGCGTAGTGGTCGGCGACGCCGGAGATCTTGCAATGCACATCGGCGCCGCCCAGGTCTTCGGCGCTGACCACTTCGCCGGTGGCGGCTTTTACCAGCGGCGGCCCGGCGAGGAAAATGGTGGCTTGCTCGCGGACCATGATTGCCTCATCCGCCATGGCCGGCACATAAGCGCCACCGGCGGTGCAGGAACCCATGACCACGGCGATCTGCGGGATACCCTGGGCGCTCATGTTGGCCTGGTTGAAGAAGATCCGGCCGAAGTGCTCGCGGTCCGGAAACACTTCGTCCTGGCGCGGCAGGTTGGCACCGCCGGAGTCCACCAGATAAATGCAGGGCAGGCGGTTCTGCTGGGCGATGGTCTGGGCGCGCAGGTGTTTCTTCACCGTCAGCGGGTAATACGAGCCACCTTTGACCGTCGCATCGTTGGCAACGATCATGCATTCAACGCCTTCCACCCGACCGATGCCGGCAATCACGCCGGCCGCCGGCACGTCTTCGCCATAGACTTCGTGGGCCGCCAGAGGGCTGATTTCCAAAAACGGCGAGCCTGGGTCCAGCAGCCGGTTGATACGTTCCCGGGGCAGCAATTTACCCCGCGACGTGTGCCGTTCCTGGGCCTTGGGTCCACCGCCTTGGCGGACCTGCCCGAGCAAGGTGCGCAGGGCCTCGACCTGTCCGAGCATTGCGTCGCGGTTGGCGATGAACTCCGCCGAGCGCGGATTGAGCTGAGTGTGCAGCGTGGCCATGGTCAGCTCCGTTAGCGGGTTTCGTTGAACAGTTCGCGGCCGATCAGCATCCGGCGAATCTCGCTGGTGCCGGCACCGATTTCGTACAGCTTGGCGTCACGCAACAGGCGACCGGCAGGGAATTCGTTGATGTAGCCATTGCCGCCCAGGATCTGGATGGCGTCGAGGGCCATTTGCGTGGCGCGCTCGGCGCTGTAGAGGATCACCCCGGCGGCGTCCTTGCGGGTGGTTTCGCCGCGCTCGCAGGCTTGGGCCACGGCGTACAAATAGGCGCGACTGGCGTTGAGTTGGGTGTACATGTCGGCGACTTTGCCCTGGATCAGCTGGAATTCCCCGATGCTTTGGCCGAACTGCTTGCGGTCGTGGATGTACGGGACGATCAAGTCCATGCAGGCTTGCATGATCCCGGTCGGGCCGCCGGACAGCACCACGCGCTCGTAATCGAGGCCGCTCATCAAGACCTTCACACCGCCGTTGAGCGTGCCAAGGATGTTTTCTTCAGGCACTTCGACGTCATCGAAAAACAGCTCGCACGTGTTGGAGCCGCGCATGCCGAGCTTGTCGAACTTGTTGCTGCGGCTGAAGCCCTTCCAGTCGCGCTCGACGATGAAGGCCGTGATGCCGTGGGCGCCTTTTTCCAGGTCGGTCTTGGCGTAGATCACATAGGTATTGGCATCGGGACCGTTGGTGATCCAGGTCTTGCTGCCGTTGAGGACGTAGTGGTCGCCACGCTTGTCGGCCCGCAATTTCATCGATACGACGTCGGAGCCGGCGTTGGGCTCGCTCATGGCGAGTGCGCCGATGTGTTCGCCGCTGATCAACTTGGGCAAATACTTGGTTTTTTGCTCGTGATTGCCGTTGCGGTTGATCTGGTTCACGCAAAGGTTGGAGTGAGCGCCGTAGGAGAGGGCGACCGAGGCCGATCCGCGGCTGAGTTCTTCCATTGCCACGACATGGGCCAGATAGCCCAGGCCGGCGCCGCCATACTCTTCCGGTACGGTGATGCCCAGCAGGCCCATGTCACCGAACTTGCGCCACATGTCGGCGGGAAACAGGTTATCGATATCGATCTGCGCTGCGCGGGGTGCCAGCTCGGCCTTGACGAAGGCCTGTACCTGGTCACGCAACATGTCGATGGTTTCGCCGAGGGCAAAATTCAGGGATGGGTAGCTCATGGGACACCTTTGGCTTTTTTATCGGGTGCGGAGAACGGGAGGCGGTTTTCACCTTTACGTTAACGTAAGCCTGGGACGGGCGGCTGTCAATCACGCTTTACGTTAACGTCAACTTGAGCCAGAGTAACGGCGCTTCGCCTATGAGATTCACCGATACACCCATTAAAAAAGATAAGAGGGGGCGTCATGGATCAATCCGGTTCGCATTTGCAGTCCAGCTACACCCGTGGTGCCCAGGACAAGGCCTTGTTGGCCCAGACCATCGGCCAGGCTTTCGACCAGACGGTTGCTCGTTATGCGGATGGCGAGGCCCTGGTGGTACGCCATCAATCGCTGCGCTACACCTGGCAACAACTGGCCGACGCTGTCGACCTGCATGCACGGGTCTTGTTGGCGCTGGGCTTGAAAACCGGCGATCGCCTCGGCGTGTGGGCGCCCAATTGCGCGCAGTGGTGCATCAGCCAGTTTGCCAGTGCGAAGATCGGCGTGATTCTGGTCAACATCAATCCGGCCTATCGGGTCTCAGAGCTGGAATACGCGCTCAAACAATCCGGTTGCCAATGGCTGGTCTGCGCCGGGGCGTTCAAGACGTCGGATTACCATGCGATGCTGCAAGCGCTAGTGCCAGAACTGGCAGAGCAGTCGATTGGTCAGATGCACAGCGAGCGGTTGCCGGATTTGCGCGGTGTGATCAGTCTCGATCCACAGCCGCCGTCAGGCTTTCTGCCCTGGTCGCAACTGACGGCCCTGGGCGCGGCGGTAACGCCTGGTCAGTTGGCCGAGCGTCAGGCCAGCCTGCATTTTGACCAACCGGTGAATATCCAGTACACCTCGGGTACCACCGGCTTCCCCAAGGGGGCGACGCTCAGCCACCGCAACATACTCAATAACGGTTACATGGTCGGCGAAAGCCTGGGCCTGACCGCCGCCGATCGGCTGGTGATCCCGGTGCCGCTTTATCATTGTTTCGGCATGGTCATGGGCAACCTCGGCTGCATGACCCACGGCAGCACCATGATCTATCCCGGTGATGCGTTCGATCCGTTGCTGACATTAAGGGCTGTGGCCGAAGAGAAAGCCACTGCGCTGTACGGCGTGCCCACCATGTTCATCGCCATGCTCGATCAGCCCCAGCGCGGGGAGTTCGACTTGTCCAGCCTGCGCACCGGCATCATGGCCGGAGCCACTTGCCCCATCGAAGTGATGCGCCGAGTGATCAGCGAGATGCACATGGCCCAAGTGCAGATTGCCTACGGCATGACGGAAACCAGCCCGGTGTCACTGCAGACCGGTCCTGCGGACGAGCTGGAATTGCGGGTAACCACCGTTGGCCGCACCCAGCCGCACCTGGAAAGCAAGATCATCGATGAAGCCGGTGAGATTGTTCCACAAGGCACCGTCGGCGAATTGTGTACTCGCGGCTACAGCGTGATGCTCGGTTATTGGAACAACCCCAAGGGCACCGCCGAGGCCATCGACCCGGATGGCTGGATGCACACCGGCGACCTGGCGACCATGGACGCGCAGGGCTACGTCTGCATCGTCGGGCGGAACAAGGACATGATCATCCGTGGAGGAGAGAATATTTACCCGCGTGAGCTGGAGGAATTCTTCTTCACCCACCCGGCGGTGGCGGACGTGCAGGTCATCGGCATTCCCTGCTCGCGCTACGGTGAGCAAATCGTTGCCTGGATCAAGCTCCATCCCGGCCACAGCGTAACAGCGCCGCAGTTGCAGGCCTGGTGCAAGGAGCGTATCGCTCATTTCAAGACGCCACGCCACTTCAAGTTCGTCGAGCAATTCCCGATGACGGTGACCGGCAAGATCCAGAAATTCCGCATGCGCGAAATCAGCATCGAAGAACTGCGTGATCACGACGGCTGAGCAAGCCCCACAAGAAAAACCCAAACGCCAGACAGCACAAAGGGGAGCCGAAGCTCCCCTTTAATTTTGTCGTCGCGTGCTCTTTTTTTATTATTGAGGGGCGG
>Ga0308169_10002924_pt1 | contig 17172 bp, 13 predicted proteins | sample PhyBR1_2_FD_202139 | JGI IMG/M metagenome (GOLD analysis project Ga0308169, IMG submission 202139) | Phyllosphere microbial communities from UC Gill Tract Community Farm, Albany, California, United States - DLSLSB.R1 | ecosystem: Host-associated > Plants > Phyllosphere > Unclassified | place... | reverse complement strand
CTCGAACGGCAACGTCGCGGACCACCACCACCAGCAGCAGCAGCAGCAGCAGGGCGGCGGCGCCGGCCCCTCGCGCTCGTCGTCGTCGGGCACGCCGGGCGGGCTCAACGGCACGCTCACCGGCGGCATCGCGACGGGCTACGAGAGCCCGTACGGCCCGGGCTACGCGACGCCGACGTACCCGAGCGGGCCGTCGAGCAGCGCTCAGGCCTCTTCGTCGCAGCACGCGGCGGCGTCGTACCCGCCGCCGTACGCCGGCGCACCCGCCGCAACCCCGGCGTCGTATCCGGCCCACGCGGGCTACTACGGCCCGCGCACGGCGGGGAGCGGGTTCTACGACCCGTTCAGCGTCTCGGCGCCCTCGGGCGGGCACGGCACGCGCAGCGCCGCAGCTGCCGCCGCCGCCTCGTCGTCTTCCTCGGCGGCGCCGGCGCACAACGTCCCCGAGATCGACCACGCCGCGGCGCTGCAGCGCCAGGCGCTCGAGTCGCTCGCGGCACAGGCGCTGAGCTTCAACGTCGGGCAGGCGGTGCACGGCACGCCGGGCGCCGGCACCGCCGCGCAGCTCGCGCCCGAGCCCGAGCCGGTGGGTTCGGGCACCGAGGCGAGCACGAGCGAGCGAGCGACGTCGGTCGCCGGCGGTGCGGGAGGAGCGGGGCCCGCCGCGCAGGAGCAGCAGGCCCGTGCGTCGAGCGCGCCGACGAGCGCGCCGCCGCCTGCCGTCGCCGCCATCGCAGGCGCCGTGCCGGTCGCTGTCGAGCAGCAGCATGTCGGGGCCGGCGAGGAGGAGGTGGACCAGCTCATGGACGGCGAGGACAAGTAGTCGGCACGCGCGAGCTGACGAGGAGGAGGAGGAGGGCCATCTTTCTTTGCGCGCTTGAGCGCTTTGTGCAGTGCATGTTTTGTCTCGCTCTCGTTCTCGTGCGCTCGTGTGCAAGGAGAGAGGTACCAAAGCTTTTTGCACGGCAGAGAACGACGGCGAGAACGAAAACGAGCAAGCGGGGAGGGGAACTACGAGGAGGGACGAGGGAGGCGGTCGGCGACGAGAGGCGCACCAGGCGAGAGAGAGAGGGAGAAGACGACGAGGAGGAGGGAGAAAGAGGGGCTCGAGCGCGCTCCCGCTCAGTACTCGTGCGACTCGCTCTCGGCCGCCTTGGACTTGGACTTGGACTTGGCGGTGCCGCTCTTCGGGAGCTTGTCGCCGGCCTTCTTGTGGAGCAGGGTCGAGTGAATGTTGGGGAGGACCTACGGGCGGTGAGAGGGGCGGCGTCAGCTCGTGTTGGCGTCGGAGGGCGAGGAGAAGGGGAAGGACGACTTGCGCCACCTGCGAGCGAGAGGGGTGAGCGTCAGTCTGGGCGCGTCGCCGCCGCACAAAGAGGGGGGAGTAGGACGCACCCTGCGTGATGATGCAGTCGCCAAGGAGCCTGTCGAGCTCCTCGTCGTTGCGGATCGCGAGCTGGAGGTGGCGCGGGATGATGCGCGTCTTCTTGTTGTCGCGCGCGGCGTTGCCGGCGAGCTCGAGGATCTCGGCGGCGAGGTACTCGAGGACGGCCGCGAAGTAGACTGTGGGCGGGCGGCGGGCGGGGTCAGCGCGAGGAGGAGGGGGAGGAGGGAGGGGAGGGAGGGGAGGAGACGGACCGGGCGCGCCGGCGCCGATGCGCTTGGCGTACTGGCCCTTGCGCAGGAGGCGGTGGATGCGGCCGACGGGGAACGTGAGGCCCGCCTTGGCTGCGCGCGTCGAGGGGCGAGGAAAGGTGTCAGCGAGGGGGGACGGACGGACGGCGAGGAGGAGGAGCGAGCGAGCGAGGACGCACACGAGCGCGACGTGATCTTCGAGTCGCCGTTGCTCTTGCCGCCCGAGGTCGATTTGCCGCCGGCCATTGTTGCTGGTGAGAGTGGCGAGGCGGGACGTGGGCGAGGTGGGCGAGGTGCGAGAGCTGCGCGCGTACAGGAGGGGCGTAGGCGCCCAGGTCAGCGACGGTGCTGAGCTCGCGCCCGTGCCCATGCAGAGAGACCTCACGCACCGAGGAGAGCGACTTGAAGTCGAGGCGAGTGAGGTGAAGGAAGGAAAGAGAGCGAGCGAGAGAGCGAGCGAGCGAGCGAGGCGACGAGCCCCGAGTCGCGGCTTCCGACGCGCCGGACTCGCCGCGGACTCGGCGAGGGCCCGAGCGGACCACGGACAGGAGGCTCGCCGAGAGGGGCCCAGGTGAGGCCGTGCTCGCTGCGAGCACAGGTAGAAAGCGCTGCGTGCCCTCGTTTGAGCGCGCCGAGCGGCGCACCGCTGCGAGGCGGAGCGCACGAGGAAAGGCGGCGAAGAGGTGGAGCGAGGGGGCGAGCGCTCGATAGCTGGACAAGCTCGACGCTCTCCCACAACAGGCCCGCAGAGAGGGAGGAAGAGAAGAGCGTTGCAGCTCAGCGCCGTCTACCTGCACCGCGCTCGAGCCCTCCCACTCCACCGCTCCCCTCCTCGCCCCAGCTCACCCGAAGATGTCGTCAATCTCGTCCCCGCCCCTCCTCTTGACCTTCTTCTTCTTCTTGACGACCGCCGCGCCGTCGTCGCCCGGGCCTGCCGCCGGTCGAGCGCGCCCGGGCGCCGGTGCGGCCGCCTCGCCGGAGCGCACGCGCTTGAGCGGCTGTGCGCGAGGCGCTGGAGGTGCGACGTCGGCGGCGTCGAGCGGGAAGGGGAAGAGCGGCGAGGGGGAGGCGCCGGCGGTGCTGGTGGTGCTGACGGCTCGAGGGATGGGGTCGGGCTCGGCGCCGGCGGGCTTGACCTTCTTCTTCTTCTTGAGCGGCGGCGCGAGCGGCGCCGACGAGCTCGACGCGGCGCCCGGGCCCGAGGCGTCGTCGCGACGTGCGAGAGCCGGAGCGGGCGCGTGCTGGACCGTCGGCGCCGAGGAGGAAGTGCTCGATGGTGCTCGTCGAGGTGCGGCGGGCTTGGCGCTCGGCGGGCGGCGCTCGACGGCCGCGCCGATGTCGTCGAGTCCAACTGGTGGTGGAGGGGCGGGCGAGCCGGCGTGCGGGGTGACCGAGAGGGACGAGGGGAGGGAAGAAGGGCCGGCGGAGGCGGGCGGGTCGAGGTCGAGGAACCGGCGCAGGGTGCGCGGGAGGGCCTTGATCTTGGGCGCCAGGACGGGGAGGAGCTGCGAGCATGCGCGACCAGTGTGAGTCGAGGCAGCACAGGGCAGAGAGAGAGCGCGCACGCACCTGGTTGTTCTCGACGAGCCTGAGCAAGGTCGAGGCGGTCCGGGCGCACTCGTCGAAGAGGGCGGCAAAGAGGGCGTGCAGCCGCGCGGCGAGGGCGACGATGACGACGGCGAGGGCGAGGAACGCGCGCGAGTCGACGAGCTGGTCGAGGATGCTGCGGGGACGAGGTCGTTGTCAGTCGAGGTCGGGCGTCGAAAGGGAGCGAGGCGGGCGAGGGACTCACTTTGCCGTGTTGAGGAGGACCTCTAGATTCTGCGTACGATGGAGAGAGTCAGGCGTGCGCAGGCAAGGCGAGCGAGAGGCCGCGTCGGGCGCACCTTTTCGACGACGAGCATGACCCGCGGGAGGCGGAGGAGCCCTGCGCAGACGACCTCGCGCGTGAGGGGCCCGACCTCGTCCTTTCCGACACTGCAAGGGGAGCGAGTCAGTCGAGTCGAGGGCATAAGAGAGGGCGAGAGCGAGACGCACCTCGAGCCGAAGCCGGCGAGCCAGGCGTCGACCTCTTGCAGGGCGCGAGCGGTTGCGCGGTCGACCTGAACGACGCGGCGCCACCAGCCGGTGCCCTTGTGCTGATTCTTGTGCTTGTAGGTGAACCTGCTCAGCAAGGCGTGCTCGTCTGCGAGCTGGGTGGCGATGCGCTTGAGGGGCCGAAGGGACGAGACGAGGCCGGGGAAGGCGGGCAGCGGTGCGGCTGGGTCGACTGCGAGCTCGAGCTTGGGAGCAGGCAGCTGCCTAGGTAGCATTCGGGGCAGCAGAGCGAGGCTGAGGTGAGCAGAGCCGAGTCGGAGTCGGCGCCTCGAGTCGTTCGCCGCGCTCGACGCTCCTCTCGGCTCAGCTCCACCCTCGCCGCCTCACACCAGGCCAGGCTCGACGACCCGCTCGAGCACTCGACAGCATCTCTCAGGACCTGCCTGCCCGTCCACCTTTAAGCACAGTGCGTCGCCGCCTTCTCTCGGTCCCGCTTGAGCTCGCTCGCTCATCTCATCTCGCACCGCCACAGCCCGTCCACCACCGCAACCATGAGCGCTGGTGTCGCCTACGTCGGTCCCTCGGGACAGACTGCCTACGTCCTCTGCGCAGGTCCGTCCCCCTTCCTCCTTGCCGCGACGAGGCCGTTTCATCTGCCGCTCCGCCCAGAGCTGACTCTCCTTCCCTGCGCAACAGACTGCGGCACGCCTATCGAGCCGAACGGCGCCAACCTCTGCGTCAACTGCCTGCGCAACTCGTGCGTCCCCTCTCCCTCCCTCTCTCTCGACGTGAGAGAGCCGTCCCGCTGACCCTGCACCGCCTTGGTCTCTCGCCCACCTCGCAGCGTCGACATCACCGACGGCATTCCCAAGCAGACGACCATCTCGTTCTGCCGCGGCTGCGAGCGCTGGCTGTCGCCCCCGGCCACCTGGACCCGCGCCGAGCTCGAGTCGCGCGAGCTCCTCGCCGTCTGCCTGCGCAAGCTCAAGGGCCTCGCAAAGGTCCGCCTCATCGACGCCGGCTTCATCTGGACCGAGCCTCATAGCAAGCGTCTCCGCGTCAAGCTCACGATCCAGAAAGAGGTGCGTCCCCTCTCTCCCCCTCTCTCTCTCTCTCGGTCGTGCGCGCCGAGCTGACTCGGCTCTCTCCCCCCTCGCTCGCTCGCACAGGTCTTCTCGTCGACGATCCTGCAGCAGATCTTCGAGGTCGAGTACGTCGTGACGGGCGCCCAGTGCCAGGAGTGCACGCGCCTCGCGGCCAAGAACACGTGGCGCGCCATGGTCCAGGTCCGCCAGAAGGTCGACCACAAGCGCACGTTCCTGTACCTCGAGCAGCTCATCCTCAAGCACGGCGTCGACCGCGACACGATCTCGGTCGCCGAGGTCAAGGACGGCCTCAACTTCTTCTACTCGAGCAAGCAGCACGCGCTCAAGATGGTCGACTTCCTCAACTCGGTCGCGCCCGTCCGGTCCGTCTCGCTCTCTCTCTCTCTCCTGCTCTCGCCTCGAGCTCGCTGAACTGACACGGCTCGCTCCAACTGCCCGCAGCACCAAGATGTCGGAGCAGCTCATCTCGCTCGACACGCAGAACGCGACGACCAACAAGAAGGAGTCGTTCTCGGTCGAGATCGTGCCCATCTGCAAGGACGACCTCGTGTGCCTGCCGCAAAAGAGCGCGCGCGCCATGTCCAACATTGCGCAGCTGTGCGTGTGCCACCGCGTCGGCAACCAGCTGTACCTCATCGACCCGATCACGCTCAACCTGGCCGCGCTCTCGTCGAACGACTACTGGCGCACGCCGTTCCCGCCGCTCGCGTCGGTCCCGCAGGCGATCGAGTTTATCGTGCTCGACATCGAGCCGACGTCGCACCCGCCCAAGACGGCAAAGGGCGGCCGGTTCCTCCTCGCCGACGCCCAGGTGTCGCCGCTCGGCGGCACCATGTCGTCCGACGTCATCTTCCACACGCGCACCCACCTCGGCGCCGTCCTCAAGCCGGGCGACACGGTCCTCGGCTACCTCCTCGCCAACAGCAACTACAACAACGAGGCGTTCGAGACGCTCAAGCAGGACCGCATCCCGTCGGCCGTGCTCGTGCGCAAGACGTTCCCGAACCGCCGCAAGCAGAAGAAGCCGCGCAACTGGAAGCTGCGCTCGATGGTCAAGCAGGTCGGCGGCGAGAACATCGAGGGCGCAGACGTCATCGGGCTCGGGCGCGAGAAGGCAGAGGTCAAGAGCAAGCGGGCCGGTGCTGTGCGTCCCTCCTTCCTCTCCCTCCTCCGCCTCCTCCCTCACGAGCGACTCGCTGACGCTCCCCGGCTCCCTGTACACCCGCAGTCCGACCAGGCCAAGGCCGAGGCCGACTACGAGCGCTTCCTCCAGGACCTCGAGGAGGACGAGGAGCTGCGCCAGACGGTCCAGCTATTCAAGGACCCGAACGCCGCCCAGGCCCAGGCCGACACGATGCGCGACGAGGACGGCGACACGGACCTCGAGGGCGGCAGCGACGACGACGACGACGACTTCCCCGAGATCCGAGTCGACGACCTGCTCGACGAGATGGACGCGCTCGCGATCGCCGAGGACGAGGACGGCGATGCGCGGATCCAGGAGTGAGCGGGACTGCGAGGAGGGGCTAGACGAGGACGGGCGCAATGCCAACGGCGTGTTGTACGACCAGCCGCCGCTCGAGAGCAAGTCGTCGAGAGGCGCTTCCGACCTTTGCTCTCTGACAGCTCGCCCGGCTCGCCAGTAATTCCGTGACTGAGTAGGATGCAAGCTACTGGCTTCACAGAGAGCACCTGAGCGCGAGGAGAGGATGCTGGCCCTCTCGCGGCGCCGCTGCGTGGTCGTCTCCTTCGCCAGGGTGAGGCTCTCCCCGCCCACCGCCTCGCGCCCCTCGCCGCTGCGTCCCCGACACGCGCATGGCAGATCCGCACACGGTGCCGCTCCCGGCCTCGCGCGGCTCGCTCGACCAGCCCCGCCCCGACTTCCATCACCCGCACCACTCGACCCTCGCCGACGTCGACGAGGCCGACTCGAGTGCCGACGCCGCCTGGTTCGACGACGGCACTGCACCGCAGGACGACGACGAGCCGCCCGCACCACCGCCAGACGAGCCAGAGCCGGAGGACGACGCTCCACCACGGCCAGCGGCGGCGGGCGAGAGTGGGGTCGACAACGGCGAGCCGGCCGCAGAGGGGCAGGACGCAGGGGCAGCGGCAGAGGGCGCAGACGGCGAGCGGATACAGCTCCTCGAGGACGAGCTGGACCGCACGCGGCAGGACCGCGACGCGTGGGAGGCCCAGTACCAGGGCCTCCTCGCCAAGCTGACGGCCATGCGCAACACGCTCGGCGACAAGCTCAAGCAGGACGCCGTGCGTCCCCCCTCTCTTTCTCTCTCTCTCTCTGGACCGTGCCCGCTGTCCTGGAGCTGACCCTGAGCCGTTGCCCCTGCAGGACGAGCTCGACCGCCGCGAGCAGGAGATTGCCGACCTGCGCGCCGCCAACGACGACCTCGGCTCGACGCTCGACACGCTCAAGGGCGAGCTGATCCAGTCGCACGCCGACGCCGACGCGCTCCACACCGAGGTCGAGCAGCTGCGCGCGCGCGCGTTCGACTCGGAGCGCACCTCGTCCGACGAGGCCCAGGTGCGCGAGGTGGCGCTGCGCGAGGCGCAGGAGGACCTCGAGCGCGTGCGCATCGAGCGCGACGAGTGGGAGGGCGAGGCGATGCGCGAGCGCGTGCGGCGCGAGGACCAGGGCGCCCGGCTCGGCGTCGTCGAGATGGAGCTCGCCCAGGCAAAGGCCGACCGCGAGGTGCTGCGCGAGGAGCGCGACCGCGAGATGGAGAGCGCGGCCAACTTGCATGCGGTCCTCGAGGAGTTCCAGGCCGGTGCGTCCCTGCTCGCTCTTCGGACGCCTCGTCGAGCCCGCGCGCTGACTCCTTTCCCTCTTCCGCTCGCCCGCCCGCCCGCAGCCAAGGACCGCGAGCTCCAGGCCCTCCTCGGCGACCTGCAGACGCAGCTGCGCGACACGCAGGGCGAGCTCGACGCGTACCGACAGCGCGCCTCGCAGGCCGAGGCGCAGCTGCACGCCGCGCACGACGACTCGGAGAAGGTCCTCGTCCTCTCGCGCGAGGTCAAGGAGAAGAACCTCCTCATTGGCAAGCTGCGGCATGAAGGTGCGTCGCTGCCGTTCTCCTCTTCTCTCTCGCTCGCGCTTGACGAGCGTGGACTGATGAGGCGGCTCTCGGTTGCGCGCAGCCGTGATCCTGAACGAGCACCTCACCGAGGCGCTGCGGCGGCTCAAGAAGGACTCGGGCGAGAACAGCGTCGACCGGCGCCTCGTGTCGAACGTCCTCATCACGTTCCTCAACACGCCCCGCGGCGACGCCAAGCGGTTCGAGATGCTGCAGCTCATCTCGTCGATCCTGAGCTGGTCCGACGACCAGCGCGAGAAGGTCGGCCTGCAGCGCTCGAGCGGGTCGCTGGGCTCGGCGAGCGTCATCTCGAGTGGGCGAGGCGGGGCGGGCAAGGGGCATGCGCGGAGCGGGACGGGCAAGGCGGTCGAGGAGGGTGTCGAGAACGAGGTGCGTTCCCTCTCTTCCTTCTCTTTCAACTCTCCTGTCCTGCTCGTGGCACATACTCATGCTCATACTCCTTGCGCGCAGTCCTTCTCGAACCTGTGGATCGAGTTCCTCCTCAAGGAGTCGGCGCAAGCCGCACCGTCCGCGTCTTCGCCGCCCGCCTCAGCAAAAGGCGGCTCTGCACGCTCGCCGACGTCGCCTCGAGCCGACCCGTTCGACCTGCCGCCGCTCGGCTCGCCGCCCGTGCCGTCGTCGACGACGTCGACGCCGCGGCGCAGCCTGTCGTCCTTCTTCTCGTCGTCGAACGGCGGGTCGGCGTCGCCGGCGGCGTCGGCGCCTTCGAGCACGGCGCCGCCCAGCATACCCGAGGACGACGTCAAGTGAGCGTGCGCACGATGCGGTGGCTCGCCGCGCGGCGAGGCGTTCCGCTCCCTCCCTCCCTCTCCTCCTTCTCGCTCTCGCTCTCTTTGTCCCCCTCTCGTTCGTTCTCCCCCTCGTATCTGTGTTGGTAGCATCGTCGTCGCTCTCGTGGCTCGTTTCCGTTCGCCCCTTTGCATCAAGCCGTGCCTCGTCGCAGTCGGAGGGAGCTGTGCGAGAGGCGCGACCCGGCCGGCTCGGGCGTCTCTCGCTCTCTCTTTCCTTCCTTCCTCTCACTCTCGCTCTCGCTCGCCTCTCAAGCTCGTCTCCAGCAGCACCATGGTCAGCGTCACCGTCACGCCCGGCGGCAAGGGCAAGAGCACGACCGTCAAGCACCCGCAGACGGGCGCCGGTGCGTCTCCTCCTCCGCCTCGTCCCTGCCTCGCTCGTCCCAGGACCAACAGGGCGGCTTCTGCGCCGCTCTAGCCTCTCGTACCACGGCACTGACCCTCTGTGCACCTTGCGGCGCGCGCAGCCAAGGCCGGCATCGTCGTGCGTCGCTCGCTCCCCCTCCCCCGCCTCGTCCTCGCCCCGGTCCGCTCGGAAGGTCCGCGGACCGCACTGACTCGTCGCTCCTCGTCCTCCTGCACGCAGTTCTCGACGAGTCGCACGCGCAGCCTCCTCAAGAAGGGTCGCTACGCTCCTCGCATCGGCAAGACGGCTGCCGGTGCGCTTTGACCTCTTCCCCGCTCTTCCCCGCTCCCTCTTCGAGGCTGACCCTCGCAAGCGCTCGCAGTCTTCCTCGCCGCCGTCCTCGAGTACCTCGTCGCCGAGATCGGCGAGATCTCGGGCACCGCTGCCCAGTGCGTCCTGCGCCTCGACTCGTTTCCGCGCGGGGTCCGACGCTGACCTCTCGTCGTCGCGCGCCTTCCGCTCGCTCGCAGCCAGCACAAGAGGCGCACCATCTCGTCGCGCTTCATCACGCTCGCCATCGCCAACGACGAGGAGATCCACCGCATGTGCGCCAACTGCGTCATCAAGGGCGGTGCGTCGACCTTCCCTTCCCTCCTCCCGCACGGCTTCGTCGAGGACGAGCACGCTGACGAGCGCACCCCCTCTCGCAGGCGGCGTCAAGCCCTTCATCCACCCCGAGCTCCTGCCCAAGGCGGGCAAGCCGCACAAGAAGCGCAAGGTCGTCAAGCCCGCCGAGAGCGACTAGAGGTCGTGCGGTCAGCGCTTCCTCCTCTCGACCCGCCGCTTCCCCATCCTTCTTGTCTCGCCTTCTCGTAGCTTGTCGTAGTCCTTTCCCCTGGCACCTGTGCCGTCGCGTCGCCTTCTCTTTTGTAGCTCTCCCTCTCTGTCTCTCACGGTGCAGATCCGCCGCTCGGACCTCTCGCTGCCTCTCCTCGACTCGCGCAGGTCTCGGCGCTCTTGCTCTCTTCCAGCACTCAAGCTCGAGCGAGAGCCATCGATCGAGAGAGAGAGAGAGGCAAGAGGCTGCGCGAAAGATACAGCGCTGCATCGACACGTCCGGAGCTCGTCGTCCCCTGCGCTCGAGCCCCTCACTAGCCCGACCCGCTCCTCCCGCCCGCGCCGCCCGTTCCCCAGTACGCGGCAGCCGCTTCAGCATCCGTCATGCCGACCGTCTGCTGCGCCGACACCCCCGCGCTCAAGTCCCACGACGGCTGCCCGCCGTCCGGCATGGCAAAGCTCTCGAGCGCGCCCATGCCGCCGCCGCCGCTCCCGCCCATCATCCCAGCGCCGCCGCCGCCGCCGAGCGCGCCACCACCGACCTCGAGGTCCAGCCCCGCATCGCCGCCGAGCCCAAGTCCGAACGGGTCCCCGCTCGCGAACCCGAACGCGCCGAGCCCAAAGTCGAGCCCGTCGGCCGCGTCGAACGCGCTGCTGAACCCTCCTGCGCCCGCGCCGCCTGCGCCGCCGACGAGCCCACCGCCGCCGCCGCTGCCGGTGGTGCCGTCGCCCGGCGCCGAGAAGGGCCAGGACGAGTCGGGCGTGAGCGACGAGGCGACGGGCGCGAGCGCGGCGGCGGCCGGCGCGAGCGACGTCAGGCCCATGCTCGAGTCCGGCGCCGTGTAGACGTCGCCCGTGCCGAGCGCTGCGGCGCCGAGCGTGCCGCCGAGCGGCGCAGCGAGCGTCGGGACGGGCAGGTCCGGGCCGCCGGCGCCGGCGCCGGCGAAGAGGGCGGCCGAGCCGCTCGTCGCAGTGCCTCCTCCGGCAAGGTACGACGACGGCATGACGCCCGCGGCGAGCGACGCCGAGGGCGCGCCGCCGCCGCCCTTCTTGGACGAGGGGAGGTTCCTCGTCGGCGGGGGCGTGCCACGGTGCGGCGCCGAGTCGGCGTCGAGGCTGCGCGCGATGCGGTGCAGCACGTCGGCAAACGTGCCCTGGTCGTCGGTCGCGTCGTCGAGCGCGCCGTCCGGGTCCTGCGCGTCGGCGCCGGCCGCAGCGCGCATGAGGGCCTTTGCCGCGCGCGCTTGGCGGCGCCGCTCCTCCTCGCGGAAGAGGCCCGAGAGGATCTTGTGCGCCTGCTGGACCGTGTGCGACAGGGCGGCCGACGACGGCTTGGACGTGAAGATCTCGAGCGCGAGCTGGAGCGTCTCGACCTTCGAGTCGATCTCGGTCGCCGAGCCGTCGTGGTCGATGGCCTGGAAGAGGCTGCGGTGCGAGAGGAGCGGCATGAGCTTGACTCGACATTGTAGAGAGAGCGAGAGGAGGAGCGACGCACTCGTTGAAGAGGACGAGGGCGGCGCCGAAGACGTGCGAGTAGGTGTAGGGGACGTCGGCGACGGCCTCGCGGATGCTGCAAGGGAGGGTCACGACGTCAGCGTCTAGGTCTACAGCACGAGAAGAATGTAGAGAGAGAGCGGTGCGTACTTGTGGGTCGAGACGACGACGGCGCGAGCCGATTTGAGGCAGGCCTCCTGCGAGGGGGACCGTGCACGAGTCAGTCGCACGGTCGACGAGACGAGGAACGACGCTCGAAGAGGGAGAGGAGAGCGACGCACAGCCGAGAACTTGTACTTGGCGTTCTTGTGCGCCTTGCTGAGGAGCGGCCGGTGCAGGCGGAAGATGCGGTTGTGGAGGCCCTCGAGGACAAAGTGGCGCTGGAACCGCAGCATGGGGTCCTCCTGCTCGTCGGCGGCGAGCGTCCAGCGCTCGGGGAGCTCGGCGAGGATGGTGCGGAACCCGCTGTCGAGGTCGAGCACCGTGTCGTACCCCCAGTCGCGCGCGAGGACGACCCGGTCAAAGACGGCGCGCACCTGGCGCGCCATGGCGATCCGGACGCGGTCGGCCGACGAGTCGGTGAGGACGGACGATGGGGCGGGCGCGAGGGCCGTCGTCGAGGGCGACAGGTCCGTGTCGTTGACGTTGAGCGGGTCGTCCGTGTCGCAGTGGACGGGCGAGATGAGGTAGCACCGGTTCTTCGAGTTGGCGGCGAGCCACTGCGCGCACGACCGAGAGAGTCAGTCGAGGGGAGTCGTGAGGTGCAGAGAGGGGAGGAGGGACGCACATCCTGGTACACGAGCACAGCCCACAGCCGCTTGGCCATCTCGCGCTTGAGCGAGTTCTTGCCCGGCGGGAAGGCCGGGTCCTCGGGCGGCATCCTGATCGGCTGAGCGTCAGCTTCTGCTCTGCAAAGAGCAGAGAGAGGAAGGAGAGAGAGAGAGGGAGACGCACGTTTCCGGGTTCGAGCCGAGGAGGTGAAGGTTGAGGACCTGGGCGAGCCGGATCGCGCCGGCGAGCCACACAAGCTGCGACGGCTGACCTCGAGCGGCCGACGACAGCTGGAGGTACTGCGTGTAGAGGACGATCGTCTGCGTGAAGGGGCGTGAGCGCCGACTCTGGCTCTCGCTCGACCAAGAGAGGGTCCGAGCGGGACGAGCTGACGCACCTGGATCGAGCGGATGCGCGGCGCCTTCTCCCACTCTGCGAGCTTGAGCGCGCGCACGCTCGCGGCGTGCCACCGCTCGGGGAGCGCCTTGAGCTGCTCCTCGCTGTACTGCTCGAGCGGCGTCCCCTCGCCGACGAGCTTGGCCGGGCCCTTGTCGCCGCCCGTACCCGACGACGACGCGCCGGCGCTGGCGTAAGGGGTCGAGGACGAGGAGGTCGAGAGGGCGAGGGGCGAGCGCGAGTAGTGCATGCTGTCGAGGGCGAGGCAGAGGACCATGAGGAGGAGGGCGAGCCAGGTGAGGTCGACGTCGTCGGCGCGAGAGGCGTCGCACAGGGCGTGGAAGGCGTCGAGCTCGGTGCGGAACCTGTGCGGCGACAACAAAGACGTCGAGTCAGCGTGAGCTCGAGCGCAGGCTCGAGCGACGAGACAGAGGAGCACGAGGACGACGACGCACGAGGGAGCGTGAAGATGGTGGAAGAGCCAGTTGACGCTGCCAAAGTACCGCTCGACGAGGAACGCCGTCGCCTGGCGGCCGGGTAGCGTCCTGACGATGCGCTCGACCTCGGCCGTGCGCGCGTCGCGCACCTCGTCGAGCGTCGCATCAAAGTCGACGAGGAGGTGCGCCTTGAGCGACGCCGAGGGCGCCGAGGCCGACGCCGACGAGACGATGCACGTCAGGGCCTTGGTGAGCTCGAGCGGCGGTGCGCCGAAGCGCACGTGCGAGCCGCGCCGGGCACGACCACCGCCCGAGCTGGTACCGCCGCCGCCGCCGTTGCCGTTGAGGCTGCTTCCCGGGCCCATCGAGGACGAGGCGTGCTGGAGGGGAGGGCGAGGCTGGAGGAGGGAGGGCTTTGTCGAAGGGTTGGTCGAGTCGAGGCCGACGCGCGAGGCGAAGACGCCGTTCTCGAGCGAGACGGCTGCGTCCTCCGTCTGCGTGCGGGCAACGATGGCAGGAGTCAGCCTCCTACTCGTTCGGTACGAGTGAGTAGCAGAGGAAGAGAGCACGCACGTCCGAGTACCCGTCCTCGCCCTCTCGATCCGCCCTCGCACCCTGACCCGCTCCCCTCCTGCCCGCCTGCACGACCTGCCCGCCTCCCTGCTGCCCCGCGCCCGCCCCTCCCACACCGGCACTCGAACCCGGCGCGATCGGCCGAAACAGGGCAAAGTTGGGCGGCAGCGTCTGGAGGTAGCGCTCGACGTGGGCGAGGCGGTGCGCGAGCGACTCGAGCTCCGAGGTGCGCGCGATCGAGGGCGGGAGGAAGGCGTCGTTGGCGGGCTGGAAGACGTCCCAGGCGCACTCGGAGGGACGGCCGCGCTCTGCAGGGAGGGCGGGTCAGCTAGGCGCGAGGGAGAGAGGCCCGAGGAGGGGGACGAGGACGCACTGGTGCAGTTGCCGCAGACGGGCATGACGCGGTCGCACTGTGGGCACGTCCGAGTCAGCGAGATGCTCTTCTCGAGTGGGTGCAGAGGCAGCGCACCTTGATCTTGCGCCGCTGCGAGACGAGCGAGAGAGGGATCAGCGATAGCGCTTGACGAGGAGGACAAGGAGGAGGGACGCACCTTGCACTCGGCGCAGGACAGGGCGACGCTGCGGGCAAGCACGCTGTCAGTACAGGGACATGGGCTGCACAAACAGCGAGAGGGACGCACCGGTTGCGCTTCTTCTTGGGCTTGCCGTCGGTGCCGAGCTGGCCGTCGTCGTCCGAGTCGTCGTCGTGCTGCGGGTGCGGCGGGGCTTTGGCCTTGCCCTTGTAGTCGTGCGGGTGAGGCTCTGCGCCGACGCTCTTGCGCTTGTTGGCGGTCGCGGTCGAGGACGCGGGCGAAGGAGCTGCGGCGGGCGAGTGGGACGAGGGGACGGCGCGCAGCTTGGCGGGGAAGTCGAGGGTGGCGGGGATGCCGCCTTCTTGAGGGCTGGCGTCCATGATTGCGCAAGGGTCGCGCTGCTGTAGCAGAGGAGCGAGGAGAGCCGCCCTTCTCTCATCGCTCGTCGGCCGCGATCGAACTCGGCTCGCGCTGGAAAAATCCGCCCGTGAGGGCAGAGTGTTTTCTAGGCTCTATTGAGCAGGTCTAGCCAGCCGTCGTTGCTCTCTGAGTGAGTTGGGACCGTCGCCGTTCTCATCTCGATCGCGGCTCGGCTTCGACGTCGCCAGCGGCTCTCCGTCCTCCTCGCCCGCCATGGACTCGCACGGGCTGCGCACGGCACGCTAGCTTGCACCGACAACGCTCGCAACTCGATCCGCCGTCGCTGATCGCCCTTCGTCGTCCTCCTCGACTCGCCCCGGGCTGCGACGATGGGACTCGCCGACACGCTCGGCTTCGGCAAGACGGCCTCGTTCCAGGCCACAGTCACCGTCCACGAGCTCCTACAAGGTGCGCACACCCATCCCTCGAGCTGGTCCTGCCCGAGAGACGAGAGCTGACGCCCACCTCCCCCTCCGCACCACCTCGCCCTCGGCCTCGCCCTCCTCCCGCCCTACACCTCCTGCAGTGCCCCTCCTCAACGCCAAGTTCCGCATCAAGTGGAAGTTCAAGGGCGCCACCCATTCGCTCGTCCAGGCAGGCGACGACGCCCTCGCCGGCGCCCACCACAACCACACCTCGCACACGCACCACTCGCACCGCCACGGCTTTGCCGAGCGCTTCCTCCACCCGCGCGCCGCCCTGTCGTCCTCGACCTCCTCCCACACCACCCTCCCCGCCACCCCTGCGCCCTCGCGCTCGTCCAACGGCACCGACCGCGACCGCACCCCGTCCGGCTCGCGCGCGCGCAGCAGGTCCCCCTACGCCGTCTACTCGTCCGAGGACGGCGACGACGTGCGCTCGCCGACCCAGTCGCCGCCCCTGTCGCCCGACGCGCGCCCGAACCGCGCCGGCACGTCGGCCTTCACGTTTCCCTCGGCCTCGACCTCGGCCTCGAACGGCGGCGGTGGCGCCGGCGGCGACACGCAGACGCTGTACGCGACGCCGTCGAACCGCACGGGCACGTACGACAGCGGGACGACCAACTTCTCGCCCGAGGGCCCCGACGGCGGCGGCGGCGGCACCTCGTCGTCCAAGCGCCGCGGCGCGAGCGACCTGAGCGCGCTCGCCTCGTCGCAGGGCGGCTCGGGCTCGGGCTCGGCGCAGCCCGCCGCCGCACACCGTCCCGAGCCCAAGGGCTCGACGACGTTCGTGCCCCTGCGCGCCCACACGGCCGTGTTCGCGCGCGAGATCACGTGCCCGGTCCAGGTCGCGCTGCGGCACGTGCCCGGCTCGAGCAAGTACCAGCTGCAGCCGTGCCCGGTGCGGCTCGCCGTGCACCAGGAGGTGCCCGGCGAGGACGGCAAGCGCGAGGAGGAGCGCCTCGGCGAGGTCATCCTCGACCTGAGCCAGTTTGCCGCCCACCCGCTCAAGGGCGGCGCCGAGGGCGTCAAGGACGACGTGCGCCCGAGGAGGTACCTCCTCCAGGACTGCAAGAGCAACGCCGTCCTGCGCGTGTCGGTCAAGATGCAGTGGATCGACGGCGAGAAGCTCTTTGTCGCGTGCGTCCCCCTCTCGCTCTCGTTCGCGTCCTCGTTCGCACTCGAGACTGACTCTCGCTCGCGCGCTCGCAGCCCGGCGTTCCGCACCGGCCAGGTCCAGACCGGCTCGTCGGCGGCGAAAGGCCTCGACAGCGGGCGCAACTCTCCCGCCAACCGTTCGTCCGCCTCGAGTGCGTCCTCCTCCCTCTCTCGTCCTCATCTCGCCCTCTCGGGCTGACGGTTCCTCTTTGCAGTCGCGCACAAGGCCAACGCCGCTTCGTCGACCTCGTCCCCGACTCGCCTGAGCGGCAGCAACTACGCCCGCAGCACGACCTCGACGACGTCTGTCAACCGCTCCAACTCGACCTCGTCGATCGGGTCCCTGCCCGGGGCACCCTCGCCCCTCTCGGCCGCCTCGTCCATCGCCGCCGCCCGCTCCCGCCCCGTAGGCTCGCACCACCGCGACCGCGACCACGACGCGCAGGGCGCGCGCGGCGTGCGCCCGCGCAAGCCCAAAAAGGTCTGGCACCCGAGCTCGACCCTGTCCGTCTCGGACACGGGCTTCAACTTTGGCGGCCCGCCGCCGACGTCGTCGACGCACATGGGCGGCGGCGACGGCGGCGACTCGGTCGGCGGGCGAGGGCGCGTCCCCGTGCGCTCGGCGGCCGACATCGTCGAGGGCCTGTTCAACCGGCCACTGCGGCGCACCGACACGGACGGGACCGTGTCGCTCTCGGTCGCGTCGACGACGGGCGGCACCGGCGCGCGCGACATGCACGGCGGCGCGCAGGGCGGGCTCGGCGAGCCGATCGAGCTGCGGCACGGCGGCGGCGCGCTAAGCAGCGGATGGAAGGCGCACAAGGCGCGCAGGTCGGCCGCCAAGTCGTCTGCTGCTGCTGCTGCTGCCGCTGCTGCCGACGCTCGGTCGTCCGGCGGCGAGGCGGCGCCGTCGTCGAGCAAGGCGTGGTCGATCCGCCCTCGCACTCGCGACAAGCACCGCGACCGCGCTCCCGCCGCGCCCGACGCGGGCCTGCCCGGCTTTGAGCGCAACCAGACGTCGGCGACCGAGCGCGTCGGGCGCACGCCGCAGGAGGACGTGCCGCAGCCGACGCCGGCAACGTACGCCAAAACCGAGGCGCCCGTCG
>Ga0308169_10002921_pt1 | contig 17176 bp, 19 predicted proteins | sample PhyBR1_2_FD_202139 | JGI IMG/M metagenome (GOLD analysis project Ga0308169, IMG submission 202139) | Phyllosphere microbial communities from UC Gill Tract Community Farm, Albany, California, United States - DLSLSB.R1 | ecosystem: Host-associated > Plants > Phyllosphere > Unclassified | place... | reverse complement strand
TAGCGCCGATCGCCGAGGAAGACGAGGGCGGCAACGTCGGTCTTGCCGCGTATATGCAGTCTAAAGAGCTTGGCGAGATTGTGAGTGCGTCCGCCCGGAAGCAAGCTTACCCCAGACGCCCGAGCAGAACAAGCGTATTCGAAAGCGGATCGATGCCTATCTCTTGCCTTTGTTCCTCATCACCCAGACCCTGCAGTATCTGGACAAGACCGCCCTGAATTATGCCAAGGTGTTTGGTATGGAGAAGGCGATGCACATGCAGGGCAACCAGTTCGCTCTCGGCGCTGCCATCTTCTATATGTGAGTCGCCACAGTGTGAATGCCTCCTGGCTGATGTTTAGCGGTTATATGATCGCCCAACCTGGCTGGTCGTACCTTCTCGGTAGATTCCACGCCGGACGTATCCTCGGTGTGTCCGCGTTCATCTGGGGCGTGATGGTGCTCGTCATGGTGTGGTCCAAGTCTTTCAGCCACGTCATGGTCACTCGGTTCTTCCTCGGGGTGTTCGAATCGGCGGTTACCCCGGGACTCAGCTTGATGACGGGCTGGTGGTACACTCGAGGAGAGATTCCCCTTCGACAAACTATCTGGTACTCGGCTGTCGGCTGGGGAGGGATGATCGTCAGTTGGTTTCCCCTATCCATTTCCCGTCGCTCATCCCCAGGGAGCGCTCATGGCCGCGGGTATCTCCACCCTTAGCGACCACCCCACTCCCCGATGGAAGTTGATCTTCTACATCCTCGGCGCGATCACTTGTGTCCTCGGCATCGCTCTGTACTTCTTCCTTGCCGACGGACCCTCTTCCGCCAGGTGGATCAAGGCTGAGGACCGACCCCTCGCTGTGCGGCGTGTAGCTGAGAGCGGTGTCGGCTTGAAGACGACCGGATTCAACTGGAAACACGGCCTCGAGGCGTTCGTCGACCCCAAAAAGTGGGTCCAGGCTGAGCTACCGTAGTCACTGATTGACGACAGCTACCTCCTGTCCATCGCCATGTTCGGTTCATCCGTACCCAACGGCGTGTTGACCAACTTCTCCGGATCCATCATCAAGGGTTTGGGGTACTCTACGCTCAACGCTGCTCTGCTTGACTGCGCGGGACGGTCGCTGCAAGTCATCTCGCTGTTGATCGCCGGTATCGTTGCCACTCGATGGCAGAACACCCGACTGCTTATGATGACTGTGGGCAACTTGCTCTGTGTCTTCGGAACCGCTCTCATGAGCTTCCTGCCCTTCACCCACCAGTACACCTGGCCGCGATTGATTGGGTTCTGGCTCGTCAAGTGGGTGCCGAAAGGTCTGACGGGGGATGTCGCTTACGCGCCAGCTGCCAGTCGATCGGCTTCACCATCGGCCTTGTCATGGTCTCCTCTAACATTGGATCGTACTCGAAGCGAGTCGTCACCTCGTCATGCATCTTCGTCGCGTACTGTGTCGGCAACATCGGTAAGCGTTTGAGTCCTCGCACGCTTGGCGCCACTTACACCCAGTTGGTCCGCTCACCGCCCTCGAGTCCGAGGCGCCCCGTTATCAGACCGCGGCGTACTGCATGATGGCGGGCTACATCTTGAAGACAATCTGCCATTGCCTGCTCTGGTTCTACGTGAGTGCAAGTCGGTAGACTTGGCTGACGTTTAGATGTGGCGCGACAACAAAGTTCGAGACCGCAAGCACGGACCGGCGGACAACGCGATCGCCGCTGACAACGGTATGAAGGGAATGACCGAGAAGGAGAACATCCACTTCAGGTGAGTCATCTAAGCAGCGATATCTACGGCATGGCTGACGGCTAGATATGTATTGTAGATGTTCCGCCCCTGGAAGAGAAATAGACGAGTTTCATCGAAGTTTGGATTCACGTGGCGAGTACATTCCGGTGACAATCCACATGCATCAGATCTCAGGTCGCAAGCAGCTTCACTCTCAGGCATACGCTGTGTTTGCCATCGACCAGATGCCCGAGTTCCAGGTTGCCGGGCTCTTTTGATGGAAGCCGGCAATGATGCGGGAACAGTCGTGGTGAAAAGCTAGGATCCTGGACTCTGTAGCTAGGTGTTCCTGTACTGAAACGTACAGTAAGTGTCGTCATTGTCGACTGCGAAGTCATCTTTTGCTGCATCGCTCAGAATAAAAAGCTGGACGCCTTGCGTGTTTAGAAGATGCATCCCTCGGCGATTCATGGCGATATCAGCACCAATCACAGGGGACCGCTTTGTTCCTCTCTGTCCGGTCGGCTCCCGGTGCCATGGTGTGAAGAGAAATATCGCTCTCGCAATTGGTGTATGCTGACGTCCATCAGTGCTTGCAGCCGCGAGTCCGAGACGAAACACCAGATTGCCGCACAGGGTTGGCCATTATCCTTGAATGCTGCTCGACCCCTCCAAGCTGAACTCAAAGTAGCATCCCGCTGGAGCAACCGCTTTACCCACAACCCAACCACACCACCAAGCTTCTACGCATCGTTCGGGAGCACTAGACCGGGAAAGTGTCCGAGGGCCCGGGTGTCCGAGTCGTCCGGGAACCCGAGTAGGGTGTTGTCGCAGCCTCGTATGACTAGCAAGGTTGCAAGAAGTTCCGATGGACATACATGAGCGTTTGGGCAGGGTTCGGCTTGCAATTTGCGCGACCACTAGGGAAGGACAGATCGGAGAGAATGGTCGACTGCCGAGTCAGATTACACGTAGATGATGGCGGTAGCTTGCAGAGATAGGCTTGCCGAGCAGGCCCCCCGGTGCCCTGCTCGGTATGGCAGTGAGAACTGCAAACCCCCGCCGCGCGCCTAAGTCTCCCCTGCAGCGCTCCGGTCCCTGCGCTGCCAAGCTACATCATCGTTCCTCTGCGCTAGGAGTGATGACAGTAAACATGTCGCCGATTCGCCTTTCGGTCATGATCTTACTCAGTCATGTCAGCAAGGCATAACATTGACGTCACGATGTCAACCAACTGCTCCCATTCGTCGTAGGGCTTGTACAACAAGGCCTTGAACCAATGACTGCCCTCAAACTCCCTCTTCCCTCATCTCATCCTCACGCTCACCATGGCATCTATCCTCCAGAACGCGCTCGAAGCTGTTCCCGGCGTCGACCCTCGACCTATACAGCGCTCCCAGTTCTTCTCAGGGCTGAACGACGGGCCCGCTCACACCGCAGCGCGCATCGCCGGCCTCGTAAGCGAGTCTCAAGCTCAAGATAATGCGCCGTACTACACGAGCAACTTCGGGCAGCTCTTGCCCGACTCTGGCCACCCGCTGAACATCGGCGGCATCCCGTACCAGGGCGATGCGCTCCTGTTGGAGAAGCAGCAGGCCTTTGATCGATCGAAGCTGCAGGAAAGAATCGTGCACCCGTGCGGCTGGGCAGCGTTTGGTGAGTAGAATGGAAGGCAACAGCTTCGCTGATGGCAGGCAAGTTCACAACGACCAAAGACATGTCCGGCTTGACTAGGGCGAGCTTCTTGAAAGGTGCAGGGACGTCGACACCCGTTTTCTGTCGGCTCAGCACGGTAACATACGGGGTGAGTCCCGCACCAGCAGACTGTCATCCGTTGACGTTAGCGAGAGTATCCTGATGTAGCGCGCAACCCTCGAGGCTTTGCCGTAAAGTTCTACACCGACGTGAGCTGTCAATACCCTTCGCGGTTTCTTGCTCACCGTACAGGAAGGCAACTACGACCTTGTCGGTCTAAACTTCCCGGTGTTCTTCGTCCGGGTTAGCGACCGGCCTCACAACGGTGATCGTCGCTGATGCTAGGACCCGTTTCAAGGTCCCGACAACATTCGATCGCAACAGAGGAACCCTCAAAACTTCTTGCTCGACTACAGTAAGTGATCCATGACCCGACGTTGGCTGAGCGCAGATGCGTGGTTTGATTTCCTCGCCAACGTTCCCGAGTCCCAGCACGCTGGTATGATGCTGCTGTCCGACTATGCGACCCCCGATGGAAACCACTTTTCCGCTTACGGATGCCACACCTTCAGATGGGTCAACGACAAGGGCGAGGCGGTCTTTGTCAAGGTGAGGTGGTGCGTCGCTTCCTGACTGACGAGCAGTATCACTGGCGGCCCCACCACGAGCCTAGGCAGTTCGACTTTGACCAGGCAATCTTGACTTGCGGTGTCGACCCAGACTATTCCAAGCGACAACTGTACGAAACGATTGACAAGGGCGGAAGCTACAAGTGGACGATGATGGTCCAAGTCATGACCGCGCAAGAGGCTGCGGACTCTGCGTTTGATCCGTTTGATGTAACCAAGGTCTGGCCGAGAGGTGAGTGTTTGAGCCTGCTTGGCTCTACCCGTATACTGACGACAGCTCAATTCCCTATGCAGGAAGTCGGCGAGCTCGAGCTCAACCGCAACCCGGAGGACTACCACCGCGATGTTGAGCAGGCTGCCTTCTCACCCGGCTCTCTCGTCCCCGGTATCGAGCTTTCGCCCGACACGCTGCTCAACTGGCGAGCCTTCTTCTACCGCGACGCGCAGTATACCCGTCTCCAGAGTGCAAACATCCACCAGATCCCGGTCAACTGCCCCTTCTTGTCCAAGTTCCACAGCCCGGACAACTACTGGGGATCAATGCGGGTGGACGGAGATGTCGCCAAGAAGCCGACCTATGTAAACGTCATGTAGCCGGGGAAGCGATTCAAGCTGACATGCAGTTCCCCAACAGCTACCAGTCGACAAACCCCGCATCACGCGCGCCCACCTTCTCGCCATCCGCAGCGGAGGCGCCGTTCCAAGCCGGCAGCAACATTGTGTCTCGACAGAGCCATTGGCAGCACGAGGGTGAGCCGAGCGAGTACGATCAAGTTCGAGAGCTCTACACGAGGGTCATGTCGGACGTGCAGAGGGACCATCTGCACCGCAACACGGCCAAGCTGCTTGTCGTGAGTGCTGCACTGTGGCAACACGTGTGAGGTGAATTTCACTTACGCTAGTACGCCGACAGCATCGTGCAGAAAGGCTACCTCATTCAGCAATACGCCATCTCGCCGGCGTACGCTCAGGCCATTTACGATCTTCTCCCAGCCGACAAGCGAGGCGGATACACCATGGATGAAGTTGAGGAAGGTGCCAAGACCGCCCACTTGGTGGGGAAGAATCTGAAGTTCAAGAGCCCGGCTGGACGTGGCTTCATGGGCATGCCCGTACCCGCAGGCCATCCATGAATGGATGGCATTCGGCTACTCATCGTTTCACAATTGTGGAGAGTATGCAATGTAAAAACCATGGTCTGACGAGGCTGTGATGATGACGCCCCCGCGAGTGATGGCCAGCTGTGCACTTGCGCGCGCCTTCTGCGACACTGCTTCTTATAGCTGCACGTCCACAACCACCGACGCGCTGTCAATGCCAACAAACAACGATAGGCAATCCTCGCGGTGTCGCTGCGATCAGCAGGAACCCATTGAGCTGTGGCTCACGTCATATAGTACTTCCTGACAATTTGCACCTCCGGCGCCTTCGATTCGACCCACGATCTCCTGCCGTTGCACGTCGAATATCACCAGGTCCCGTTCGCCCTGCAGAAGTGCGATGAGCCGCCCTCGCCATGATACAAGCTTTCCACGAGCGGATGTCGAGGCCAACGGCTTGATCGGCAGGGCCGTACGGGTACGAGCGGAAATGTCATAATGGAACCTATGGTCAGCAATACACTACCGCAATGCGCCTACCAGGTAGACACTCCATCGAGGTTCTCCCGATTCAGTACGTGCAGGTGACCTTCGTAAATGCACTGTGCTTCCTGATTGAGAATACCTGGGGTCAGAAGGACCGCGGTGCGTAACATACCAGTATATTTCGGTATGTGGAATATGACCGTTTCTGGTCTGGGCACAATGACACCTCCAACATCGCTCCGCAGCGGCGTCCCGTCAACAGTGAGCCAGCGGATACCGGGGTACTCTTCATCCAGGGGTGAAAAAGCGTAGCAAAGGTCGTGGTTCTGGTTCAGTACAGCATAAGCCGATAGAGAACTCACATTTTCTGGACCATTCGGCCCTGCCTGCTGCGGCTTGCCACCTCTAGGAGCGTGTACGAAGTCGCGGTAGCACCATGTGACGTGCAACGCACCGCTTGCATCCACATCCAACCCATTAATGTATCTGATAGTAAGCGTCGTCTGCCGCTCGGGGAGCTCACGCATTGTTTCCCACACCTCGAAGGTAGACGCCCAGGCTCTGCCATTGGCCGTGTGTATACACGAACAACCATTCGTCACCAAGGCCTGAGATGCCCGTTCTCACATCGAGTAGTAGCGCTCCTCCCTGTGCTTTGGGTAAAGACAGGAACCTCGGGTAGGTAGTCTGCCTCTCAGCTGAAGAAACTCGAGCCTGCTCACCTCGGACATGTCTTGCTCGAGGCCGGGCAGAGCGTGCAACACAGGACCAAAGGACTCGATAGCCCATCGCGCATGTTCTGGGTCGGAGACTAGGTCCACCAGTGACCGTCTGTAATTGAACTGAGAGCTGTGTAGGTCCCAGGACAAATGAAACGACCCGTCCTCGTGTGAAATGCCGATGCATATCACGTTGTGACCGTCGTCCTCAATCTGGGTGTAGTCGGTGAATACGATCGAATCCCACTCAAGGGACGGGACACGTCGACGCGACAGCTGTACATGGCGTTGGCCTTCGACATGATCGATGTATAATGCGCAGTATTGCCAGTCTAATGTGAGCGCGGATCTCGGCCTTCGCATACTGTTATACGTGACGAGAACGTCTTGCTGAAACGATTCGCCGTTCAGGTTGTTGACTGCGCGAGGGCGCTGCCCAAGCGTGCTGGTGGACACGATTCTAGCGGACATGAAATATGAGCGACGACGCTTCGCTCAACTTTTGAGAGCGGACCTTTATTCGGATGGATCCGATCTGGAACGAAGATATCACGATGCGGCTTGAAGACGTCGCGAAACGTGTTACGGCCCGGCTGCAGGTGGGGAGCTACCGGTGGTATATCCGGGATACATGCGAGCTTCCAGTTTAGATGCGGCGGGCTCCGGGTGAAGGGCCTCCGTCCGGGTTTGCCCAACGTGCGAGATCTGCAACAAGGCTGGGAATGGGCCCGGACGCTCGCCGCGACAATGTTATTGCGAGTCCCCGTCTACATCCGCGTTCCTGAATACAGCTCTTATATATGACTCCCCAGAGCCCCGCATTCGGGTGCCCACCCACTTCTTTCCAGACATGTCGGCCCCTACAGCGATCGCACCGCATGAGATAGAACATGAGCTTACTCGCATGGACTCGAAGAAGGAATCGGTCCACGCCCTCGAGTATCAGCAGACCGAAGTAACCTCGATCTTTGCCGAGTTGGATCGCAAGCAGACCGCGAGCAGGTATTGGCGGGTACGTCAAGGCCGAAGAACTTGCAACGCATGACTGACGAGCAGACCGTCGGCTTCTGCATGATCTCGGCTCTGGCCGCGTGCATGGATGGTTTCCAGACCAAGATACCCGGGTCCATCATTGCTAATCGAGGATTCATCGACCAGTTTGGTGAGTTTCGACCAATCATCCACGGGTTGATAATCTAGGCACGAAGCTCGACGCCAAAGGCCAACTAATGCTCGACCCGTTGCACATCGCAGCGTGGGGTGGCATCTTCCAAGGCGGCGTCATCACCGGTAATCTTTACGGAGGATTGTGAGTAGGCATCCCGGATGAACGTGTAAGTTAACGCTAGCCTGTCCGACAAGATCGGCCGTAAATGGGTGTTGGCGTGGTTGACGGTTCTACTCGCCGTGGTGAGCTGGGTGACTGCCCCAAATGACTCTGGCCGACGCAAAGGGTAATGGTCTCGAGCTTGCCGCAAAAGACTGGCGCCACTGGGCCGCCTCACGGGTGTTCACCGGCATGGGCAACGGCCTCGTTCAAACTCAATGCGTCATCTACATTGCAGAAATCGCTCCCATCAACATCCGAGGTACCCTCCTTGCCAGCTATGCCTTTGCCTACCAGATAGGTGGTCTATGCGGCGCCATTGGTCTTCAAATCCTGCAGACGGTGAGGCATGTTTACTATTTGCCTGGCTGACCACAGTCCCACCACGTACTGGATTACAAGCGGGTTCTACTTTCTCAATGGATCTTCACTGGCCTCTTCATTATTGGCTGGCTCTTCCTGCCCGAGACCGCATGTGAGTGCGACAGACTGGAGGACACTTACATCAGGGTTCTTTTGCCGCAAGGACGACGTCGATGGTACCAAGAGAGCTCTCACTAAACTATACGGCAAACATTTTGACGTGGAGCGAGAATGTAGGGTTTCGCGGTCACCTCTTGTCAATCTTACACCCAGACGCGGTGATGTTGTTGTCGCTTAACGAGGAGCGTCGGCGAAACGGCGAATCGCAGAGCAGCAACTTTGTCGAGATCTTCAAAGGAAGCAATCTGGTAGGTCCGGAGATCAAGGCGGCACCTCACACCAGCGTCGTTTCTTAATCTCCGCCGCGATTCCCCTCTTCGCCCAGCTTTCGGGCAACTCGGTACGTTCCATGGAGACTGTTCGGCGCATCGTTGACAGCAGATGGTAAATGGCTACACGTCATGTGAGTTGCCTTCAGAGCGCTGCCTCCAGCACGGCTCACTGCAGACTTCTTCCAACTTGCAGGAATGAAGAACCCATTCCTCGGAAGCATGATTGTATCGTGAGTACGATGACCCCATTCCGGGGCTAACAAAAGCATCATCGGACTATGCGGTATCCTGGGGGCTTTCTTCACGTCCGATTACTTTGGACGTCGTCCCATCGCTCTTGTGGCTGGTACGACCTTGTCCACGGCACTGCTCGCTATTGGGATCATGTCCCAGCTCCCAGATAATACGGCCCGTTCAACAGCTCTGATCTCGTTCATGTGCTTGTGGGCGTTTGGGTTCAACTCTGGTGTCTCGCCAGTCGGTGAGTAACCTGCGCAATGACCGAAAGAAGCGCGAGCTAATGTGAGGACCCGCTTATCAGGGTGAGACCGCTACGCCCAGGCTTCGAGCGAAGACGAACAGTCTTTCGTGAGTCGAAGGATGATAAGCAGAGGGCTAACACTGCAGGCAAGCCACCGCCCAATCCTTGTCTCTGGTGTTCCAGTACTGCGTGCCACTCATGTTGGCAAAGTGGAACATCCGGGCGGCATTTTTTTTCTTCGGAACTTGTTCTCTCGCCACGGTCGCGATGTTCTTTGGGCTGCCCGAGGTTCGTCTATCCTGTAGATCCCTGCTGATAGCAGTACAAAGGTCGAAGCTATGCAGAAATCGATGAGATGTTCCTGGAACATGTGCCGGCGAGAAAGTTCAGCACTTACAAGACTTCCTCGCATGTGATGACAGACGAGCACAGGGTGTAGAGATGGAAGCGGTGGTCGGACGGAGAGGCGACAGAGGCCGGGAAGAAATGTGGATCACGCTTTGGGCAGGGCGCGGTTCGAGCTGCGAGCCTGAGTTCTGAGGGTCCAGTATTGACTTCGGAACAGCGCATGCATCAGGTGAAAATTCATCGCATTCCCGTAGACGCATTCCGGGGACGCACCCGTCCTCGACGCTGAGTGTCCGTCCGGCAAAGGAACGAGACTGGGAGCGATCATTCAGTAGTGCGTTATGCGGCTCTCTCGTGATGTGGGGACGGGGTCAGTGGTGTTTTGACTTGCAGGAAGAGTTGCCGCCAAAGGACATCGAACCGTTGAACTCTGCGGATCGATAATTCGAGGTGTGTCGCACATGTGCCGAAGATCGCGTAACTGTGTGACAGCGAGAGCGAGCCAAAATGATGTTGCCAGGGACCAATGTTAAGTCAGTTGCGGCTGATCAAGGGCAACAATGAAATGTATATCATTCGCAAAACATCGCCCCAGCACCAGTCGCCGGCGACCGGGGCCGAGGCACACTATATGTGTTGTATATAACTGAGCAGGTAAGTGTAAATCTCCCCTCCACTCCACAAATCCCTTACTCCCTCACTCTGGAGACATCTGGTGGCGCTTGAGGTAGTCCAGAATCTCTTGCTCGCTGTTGAAACGCATAGGCTTCTGATCCGCGTGGTGCGAACCGTGAACCCTCCTCATTCTGCGTCGGTGGTTGCGGCGCGCAATGTTGCTCGACGACTGCCAGACGTTGTGCCCGGCTCGCCACCGCATTTGGCGGTAGTGTCGCTGAAGCATGCTTTGGAGCAGGTCGACGCGCTGGATTGCGTGAGCGATACGATGCTGTTGCTGCAGCCACAGGTCGTGCCGTTGGTCATGCCTGCGTATTGATAGTTGTTGCTGTCGCACCAGACCTTGCACATTGCCGGAGTGAGCACATCACAGGTTATGACCGAGTTCTTGAAGACCGGGGTCGACTGTGACTGAGTGTAACATCCAAGATGGTTGGTCGCCGACGGGGTCGAGGCGGACTGCGTGGTGGACGTAGATGTCGCTGACGATTTCGAAGCCGCAGCGGACGAAGCGTGACTTGTTGCCACGACGGAGGGGCTCGCAGCGGCCGAGGATGAGCTACTGACGCGCGCCGATGACGAAGCAACCGGTGATGGGGACGGCGAAGCGGCGAGACCACCGCCGAGAGAAGCCGTCGCTTGGCTCGTGACCGCAGAGGAAGCCCGGCTACTGGCGGACGCGGCAGCCGACGACGCTTTGGGAGACGACGCGGCTGATGAAGCCTTGGAAGCCGAAGCGGCGGACGAAGCCTTGGAAGTCGATGCTGACGCTGCAGCGGTCGAAGCCTTAGATGGCGAAGCAGCGGCGGATGACGCTCGCGAGGTTGTAGACGAGGCGACGGCGGAAGACGCTCGAGACGCAGAGGGGGAGACGACTGCGGAAGCCTTGGAAGAAACCGCCGAGCTGACAGCGGCCGACGAGGAGGCGGCTGAGCCGCCTGCGACGCTGTAGCTGTCCAGGGCGAAAGCGGCGTTGTACAAGCTCAACTTGTAGCTGCCTCCACACTTCTCCGTGGCGTTGCCAACGCATGCACTGTTGCAGTTGGCGTCGAAAGTCTGAACGAGCGGCTGGACCGACCCGCAGTAGCACTGGTTGCCATACTCGGTTCCGTAGACGGTGAGACCTCGAGTCGAGCACGTTCGTCGACAAAGATCGGCAGTCATGGCGGTCGAGATGAACGTGTAGTTGGGAAGCTTGCGCGGCGAGTTGGTGTCGACAAAACATCCGACGTAGTTGGCGGGGTAGCCGGGAGCGAATCGCGCACCTTGGCCGACGGTATCGTAGACCGAGGCGAGGGAGACATCACCGCACTTGGCCGTTGCGTCACCTTTGCAGTTGAGGGTACAAGCCGCGTCTGGCCACTTGGTGCCCAATTGGCCTGTTTGACCGCAGTAGCACGAGTTAGCGGCGCTGAGAGCGGCGGCACCGAAGCCATTGACTCGGCAGTATCGGCGACAGAGACCAATGTTCATGTTGTCGTTGGTGTATTTGACCGTAGCGGAGCTGATCAATGATCCCGGGGCGTAACAACCCTTGTATCCCTCGATTGCCGCGGAGCTCGGAACGGCGCTGGCGCTGGCACCGGCTGATGCCGTGCGCGACGCACTGGCACTGGCAGAGGCCGAACCCGAAGGAGCGATGGCGGCCCGGACGTTGACCACCTGGTATCCACCGCAGACGGCCGAGCCGTCACCAGGACAAGGTGTCGAGCACGTCGAGTCGGCTTGTCTCTGGTAGCCCGTCGCGAGGGCGTTACCACAGTAGCACAGCGTTCCCTTTGAGGCGGAGAACTTGGCTCCACGGGCATAACAATTGGCGGCGCACGAGAGCTGGGTGAGGGCCGATGAGGTGAGGGAGGTCGAGTTGGTCAAGATATTTCCAGCGGCCTCGGGGTAGCATCCCATGCTTCCAGGGGCCGCCTTGTACGGGTCGACAAAGAGCGACGACTTGGATGTCTCCCAAACCTGAATCCGGGAAGTGCCGCCGCAAGTTTGGCTCGAGTTGGAGACGCAGGGCGTGTCGCAAGCCGACATCTGAGTGATAGCGACAGGCGACGAGTTGCCGCATCGACAAATGTTGCCCTGGACAAGGCCGGCGTAGGTCGTACCGAGGCCCTTGCAGTAGTACACACATTGGTCGACAGTCATGTATCCCGACGTGTATCCGCCGGTCGCCAGCACGTTCGTGTCGGTGTAACAACCGCGGGCACTGGAGACAGTCGTGTTGGTCGAGTTGGAAGAGGCGTTTGGCACGGTCGCGTTGAACATGGAAATTCGATTGCCCGGACCACCACATTGCGACGCGGTGTTGCCGCCACAGGGAGTGGAGCACTGCGCGCTGGTGACGTACGTGTTGTAACCGCCCTGGATCGAGTTACCGCAGAAGCATTGGTTTCCGTTGGCAGTCGCAGCGAGAGTGTATCCTTGCGCCGCACAGCTCAGCTTGCAGTTGGCGTTCGTCATTTGGGCCGCCGTGTACGTATAGGATTTGAGCGCTCGGTTCGATGCGTTGTCGGCGTAGCAGCCTAGGTAGCCGGTCTGAGACTTGGCCTGCACGTCGCCTCCTATCGACGAGTTCCACACCGAGCTGACCTGGTACCCTCCGCACGTTTGATTGCCGTTCCCGGGGCATGCGGTGTAACACTGGAAGTCGGGCACTGGCTTTCCTTGGGTCGTGTCCCAGGTGTTTCCGCAGTTGCACTTTTGCCCCGCCATGCTCGACAGCGCGTAGCCCAGCTCTTTGCATCCGGTTGTGCAGTAATCGACGCTGTTGTCGCCCGCCGTCCAGGACGCGGCAGAAAGGCCTGTGCTCCCCGAGTAACACCCGACGTAGCCGTCAGCTTTGGTGTCGTTGACGCTGGCGGCATAGTCCGCGAGGCGATAAGCTTCGAGGAACTGGCCGGGAGCACCGCAAGTCTCTTTGGCGTTGCCGGGGCAAGCGGTGGTGCAATAGACATTGGACGGAATCTTCGGGTTGGTCGATACGTTGGTCGGGTCGGTAGACGTACATCGGCAGTAGTACTGGTTCGCGACGGCGCCCCAGGTGTATCCGTACGTCGAACACGTCTGCATGCACCGTTCGACAGTGTTCACACCGTCGTAAACGTAGTAGTCCTTGAAGATGGCCGTGTTCGAGTTGAGGTAACAACCCTTCCAGCCAGCCGGTCGCGCCTTGGTGTCGAGAGCGACCTGCTTTGTGGCGGACGTCGTGTTGTACAGCTCAGTAAGTTGGTTCCCGCCGCACGTCACCGATGAGTTACCGGCGCACGCAGTGTTGCAGGTCGAAGCCGGATACTTGGCGCCACCCTTCCACGCATTGTCACATCGGCATCGGTTGCCGAAGATGACACCAGCAAGGCTGTAGCCTAGATCGGCGCAACCGTAGGTGCACATTTCCGGGGTCATGGCGTTGTTCACCCACGAATATCCGGTCAGGCCGGCCTGACCAGGGTCATCGTAGCATCCCACCCAGTCGACGGGGTGGTTGCCTTGGACCTTTGAGTAGCTCGAGGCGGTGAGGTTGTACAAGGAGTAGCCGGCGGTGTAGCCGCACATTTGGGTGCTGTTGCCTACGCATGGAGAGTTGCAGGTGGAGTCGGCGACGTAGTATCCGGTGCCAAGAGTGAGGTCGCTGCCGCACGCGCATGTCTTGCCGTTGGTAGTCACCGCCCAGGTCGCATTCCGGTTGGCACAGGTCTGAAGACACGAGGCGGTGGTCAGGGCGGGGTCGTTGTACCACGACGTCACACGGTTGGCGAGCGAGTCGTCACCATACTTGGCGTAGCAACCCATGTATGACGGATCAGAGACGTTGGCAGCTTGGTAATCGACCGTAGTGCCTGGGGGCGCGTACCACACCGAATGAATAGTGAAACCACCGCAAGTCGCCGACGAATTACCGGGGCATGCCGCGTTGCACATGCCGGGATAGTAGGAGGCTGTGGGGCTGATACCCTCACCGCAGACACAATCCCATCGGTAGTCGGCTCGCTGACCCATCAAAGCCCAGCTGAAGCCCTGCTTCGAGCATGCAGCCGTGCAGCTCTTTGGCTCAAGCTTGGTGTCGTAGTAAGAAGGGGTTCGTCCAGTAAGCATACCGGTCCACGAATCGATAATGCAACCAACTTGCTGCCAACCTGGAGTGGTCGGCAACTTCCTGGCCTTGTTCTGAGCGCCGGTAGCGACAAGGGAGCCGTCCGTGCCTTGCCAATTGGCGACGTTGGGCGAGGGCGGAGTCGTCGCGCAGCCCGGCTTGGAGCCGGAGCTGCCCCAGACGGGGTTGCAACCGGGAAGAGAGTCGACCGGCACGAGATCGACGCTGGCGCCGGAGGGTTCGTTCATCTGACCCTTGTCGGGTGTGCAGGACGGGTTGGCGTTGTAGAGCGGAGCGAACACCTCGCACTGCTGAATCGACACGTGGCGGTATGAGCCGTCAGTGACCGGGGCGACACAGTTGGTGTTGTTGAGCGCCTTGGTGAGAACGGCGGTGTCCCAGCCGTTGACGAAATCGGCGTGGGTTCCGAAGCCAGTGGTGTCACCGTTGGCCCAGATGAGATTGCCTTTTGTGGCCTTGCCAGAAGCCCAGCTACTCGGCAGGTAGGTGAACTCCAGCATGAGAGTCGGAAGTCGGATCGGGTGACTCCAGGGGCAAGGACCTCGTCGGTTCGAGTTGGTATTGGCAGGATAAGCCATGTGCGAGCCATCCGACTTGTACAAGTCCTGACCGTTCCAGCAGTTGGGGAAGAAGGTTTCGATTCGGATACCGTACGGACAGTCGCGATCGAAGTTGAAATGCGACTGGGTTATCGTACCGGTGAACAAATCCGAGTTGATGATACAACTGAAGGCCGAGATACCTTGATCGGACTTCGAGTTTGGGTTACCGACCAGCATTCGTAAGCCCTCAGGGAACGGCTGCACAACGTCGACCGGCGAGTTACGGGCGAGGAAATAGTAGAATCGATGACGAGCCGGGAGAGGAGTAAACGTCCCGTCGGAGTTGATCCAATAGAGCTTGGGCATCCAATAGTTGGACTTGTCGGCCGAGATGGCCGCCGAGGTGCAGCTTGATTTGATCTGGTCCTGATAATTGTACGCCGCAGCCATCGCCGATCCACCGACGATTTGGTGCATGTGCGAGGCGACCTGGTTGGGTGAGACGATCGAGTCGAGACGCTCAACGGCGAGTAACTTCAAGGTGTCCATGTGCCAGGCGGCTTCAGGTTGCCCCGATTGCGAGTCTGGTGATCCCGAGTACTGCGCGAACGAGCCCGCCAGGTTCGCGAACCCGGCAAGGGCGATGAAGAGGGAGGAGTATAGCATGGCGACGTTATTGCCCGGCCAGCGGGTCTGAGCGTCTGGACGTCAGCCACCGAGGCGTCTGGCGAGGACTCACAGATTATACGTGTTCGTTCGGTAGCGATACAGTGACTCGGATGGGTAAAGACCGTAGGGGTGAAGAGCCTGCAGTGGCGACCGGCACCAATTGAAGAGCTCGTCTATATAGCTGTATAAGCTGTCCGTCAAAAAAGTGGAGTCACGATCGAGCAAAGGCAATGAACAGGCATGGGTCTTGAACCTACCGACGGAGAACGCAGATGTTTATGAAGATTGAGTTTTGGCAAGGTTGAGCTTGTGAGCTTGCCTGATGCGGCAGCCATTGACGCGCCGAGGCGCTCGAAAACACTGGTATCGCGGCGCCGCGTGATATTGCATGGTGAGACACGCAGGCACGCAGGGAAAACGCAACCAAAGTCGCGCTCGGGGTTAAATGGAGATACAGGATTACGCGCCCCCTGCCCGCCACGCGTATCAGCGGCGGCCGCCTTTGCGGCTCCCATGCAGACAGTGTCCGTCGGTTGGAAACGCCTCATCGCGCGAACCGAAACCGCCTTTCGCGGCTCGCCCAGCTCGAACCCCGGTTGCTTCCAGCGCCAACACCGATCGTCGTACGCGCCATGGCGCCAACCAGGGCGAGGGGGTTTACCCGCGGAATGCTGATACCTCCTCTAGCCACATCATCCAAGTCTGCGGAAAGCGCCTCAAGACGCCTTTGCTTCTCTCGGCGTGATCGGTCAAGGGAATGACAACGCCACCGGTGACGCCACGGTTCTGGAGCCCGGCCCTGCCGATTCCCAGGAACGTCGAGGCTTTTGTTTGTTTACCGTGAGAAGAGGCCGGTTCCGGCAAATTTGGCTCGGCGGTCGGTTACGGATGACGCCGAACGAAGAGGTCGCCTGTTCAGCGCTGATCGGCTCCCGGCGTCTTCTTACAATAATCGACCCCTGCCGCCGGGTTGATTGAGCTGGCATGAACCTTGTGGTGTTTACGCTCCCGCAACGTCACCTTGCTGAGCCCAACTGACGCATTTCGTGGTGATGTATTACTGCGTCCTCGCTAGCGGCATCGCACGGCGATCGTTGTCAGCTTAAAGCGACGGCACCCCTTGATACTGCTATTAATATACCCTCTTGCCAGCATGGGCTGTCTATGACGCGTTCGACGGCGCGGTACGTCTGACGATCTCGAAAACACCGGGACTCGCACGGCGTGGGCTCTGAAAGATCGACGCCGCGACGATGGGTAGCCTTGCAGTGAGACCGGTTATCACACCCACTGGGGGCCGCCAGGGGAAGCGGGTGATTATCTGTGAGGCACGGGCGCGGGCGCATCCGGACCTGTGAGGAGCGACACGTTGCCTGTACCCGTTTCACAAGCCGGCTGTTGCATCGTCACTACCCGCAGTCATCATCATCGCACCCTTCACATCCATTTGCTGATACGGATACACGCCTCACAATGCATTGATTTGCGGGTTCCACAACATCTCATCCGATCCGCCGCAAGCGGCTGACAACGTCTCTCTGCATCCAGGGAGCATCCTGACGAAGATCGAGGCGTCTACCTCCATGCGTTTCAGCTCGAGTGACCCTGTGATTCGCTTCAACCTGACGATTTGATACCCAGCAATTCGCCAAACAGCTTCGAGTCGCGTCTACCGGAATTGTGGGCGTGACTCCCGTTTTCGGCAATGGAAAGATTATCTTCCTTACGGCAAGTCGGGCTCATCACCCGAACATTGGCGGGATCGTTGCGGGGTTTATGCCATCGAACAGCAAAACTCGCAGCGAGGAGGGCGCCGAGATCCTGCCATTCAAAGTAGTTTCACAAGGCGTGTTCGAACCCTATATAAGCTGCTGGTAGAGGATCCGGCGAGGTAGGAGGGATGCAGTGCCGGAACTACAAAGAGGTTGA
>Ga0308169_10002918_pt1 | contig 17200 bp, 15 predicted proteins | sample PhyBR1_2_FD_202139 | JGI IMG/M metagenome (GOLD analysis project Ga0308169, IMG submission 202139) | Phyllosphere microbial communities from UC Gill Tract Community Farm, Albany, California, United States - DLSLSB.R1 | ecosystem: Host-associated > Plants > Phyllosphere > Unclassified | place... | reverse complement strand
CTGGGACTGGCAGCGCTGGACGACGAGGCGCGCCGGCAGCACGGCCAGGGCTTCGCGGCCCTGGACGGCGCCGCCCAGGACGCGCTGCTGCAGACCCTGGCCGACAACCGCGTGCTCTCCCCGCAGTGGCAGGCTGTCCATGCGCAGCGCTTTTTCGTGCACCTGCTGCTCAAGACCGCGGCCGGCATCTACTATGCCCATCCGGCTGCCTGGGACGAGATCGGCTTCGGCGGCCCGGCCAGCCCGCGCGGCTACGTGCGCCTGGGCTTCGGCCAGCGCGACCCGTGGGAGGCGCGCGAGGCGCCATGAACAGCCAGGACCAGCCGGCCCCGCGTACCGGCGCCGGCCGCGCGCCCGACGTGTTCCGGCGCGGTGGCTGGGTGCCAATGCGCGAGTACCGCGACGACGAGGCGGTCGACTTCGCGATCGTCGGCGCCGGCGCCGGCGGCGCCACCGTGGCCTGCAAGCTGGCCGAAGCCGGCTTTTCCGTGGTCGTGCTGGAAGCGGGTCCGTTCTGGCGCCCCCTGGAGGACTTCGCCTCCGACGAGGAAAGCCAGCAGCAGCTGTACTGGCTCGACGAGCGCCTGACCAGCGGCGCCGATCCGATCGCCCTGGGCGGCAACAACTCCGGCTGGGGCGTGGGCGGGTCGACGGTCCACTTCAGCATGATCTCGCTGCGCCTGCGTCCCGAATGGCTGCGCGCGCGCAGCCTGCTCGGCTATGGGGTCGACTGGCCAATAAGCTATGCCGAACTGGCGCCCTATTACGAAGAAGCCGAACACGCTCTGGCGATCGCCGGCCCGCTGCGCTATCCCTGGGGACCGCCGCACCGCCGCTATCCCTATCGCGAGCACGAGATGAACGCCGCCGGCCTGGTGCTGGCGCGCGGCGCCGAACGTTTGAACGTGCCCTGGTCGGCGGTGCCGCTGGCAACCGTCTCGGCGCCGCGCGGGAAGTCCCCGCCCTGCGTGTATCGCGGCTTCTGCAATTTCGGCTGTTCGACCAATGCCAAACAGAGCGCGCTGGTGGTCTGGATCCCGCGCGCGCTGCGCGCCGGCGCCGAGGTGCGCGACCTGGCCATGGCCGGCCGTATCGAACTCGACGCGCAAGGCCTGGCCAGCGGCGTGCATTACCGGCGCGCGGATGCCTGGCGATTCCAGCGCGCGCGCAACGTGGTGGTGGCGGGCTATGCCATCGAAACCCCGCGCCTGCTGCTCAATTCGGCGTGCGCGCGCTTCCCGCAGGGCCTGGCCAACCGCTCGGGCCTGGTCGGCACCCACCTGACCACGCATGCCGGGCCCGGCGTCTGGGCCCGCTTTGACGAGGAAATCCGCTGGAACAAGGGTCCGCCCAACATGGCCGTCTGCGAGCACTGGAACTATACCGACGCAGGCAAGGACTTCGCCGGCGGCTATGCCTTCATGAGCCAGGGTCCGCTGCCGCGCGCCTGGGCCCAGCTGGTCGCCACGGCGCGCGGCCTGTGGGGTGCGGCGCTGCGCGAGGCCATGCTCGACTACAACCACATGAGCGGCCTGGTGGCCGTGGCAGAAACCGAGCCGCGGAACTGCAACCGCGTGACCCTGGCCGAGGAGCGCGACCGCTACGGCCTGCCGATCGCCCACGTCGCCTTCTCGTATTCCGACAACGACCGCCGCATGCAGGCGCACGCCACCCGCTTCATGCGCCGCATGCTGGAAGCGGCCGGCGGCCGCGCTACCTGGACCAGCGACGACACCAGCCATATCCTCGGCACCTGCCGCATGGGCAGCGATCCCGATGCCAGCGTGGTCGATGCCGACGGGCGCAGCTGGGACGTGCGCAACCTCTGGATCTGCGACGGCTCGCTGTTCCCGACCTGCGGCGGCGTCAACCCTTCGCTCACGATCCAGGCGCTGGCCTGCCGCATCGGCGCGCGCATCCCCGCCCTGGCCGCGCGCGGAGAGCTCTGACTACAGGCGCGACATGACCAAAATCGCCAGCATCTTCGACCTCGAAACCCTGGCCCGCAAGCGCCTGCCCGCGGTGCTGTTCGACTACATCCACGGCGGCAGCGAGCAGCAGCTGACCGTGCAGCGCAACCTGGACGACATGCGCGCGCTGGCGCTGCGCCAGCACAGCCTGCGCAACGTCGCCAGCCGCGACACGGCCGCCACCATGGCCGGCGACCGCGCGCGCATCCCACTCGCCGTCGGCCCCACCGGGCTGGCGGGCCTGGCCTGGCCCAACGGCGAGTGCGAGGCGGCGCGCGCCGCGGCCGCCTTCGGCGTGCCCTACTGCCTGTCGACCTGCTCGATCGACTCGATCGAGGACGTGGCCGACGCCACCAAAGACGCGGACCAGCCGTTCTGGTTCCAGCTCTACCTGATGAAGGACAAGCAGGTGAACGAGCGCCTGATGCGGCGCGCCCTCGACGCCGGCTGCTCGGCGCTGGTGCTGACGATCGACCTCCACGTGCAGGGCAAGCGCTGGGCCGACGAAAAGGACGGCCTCGCGGTGCCGCCCAGGCTCACGCCGAAAAACGTGCTCGACATGCTGGTCCACCCGCGCTGGCTGGCGAGCATGGCGGGCAGCCGGCGCCACACCTTCGGCAACCTCGAACACGAAATCGAGGCGGGCAAGTCGGTCGGTTCGCTGTCGAAATGGATCGAGGCGCAGTTCGATCCGACCTTCGATGCCGGCACGGTGCGCTGGGTGCGCGCCCAGTGGCCGCGCAAGCTGATTTTGAAGGGAGTGATGCATCCCGACGACGCCCGCAGCGCCCTCGAACTGGGCGCCGACGCCATCATCGTCTCCAACCATGGCGGCCGCCAGCTCGACGGCGCGCCCTCCTCGATCTCGGTGCTGCCGGCCATCGCCGAGGCCGTGGGCGGGCGGATCGAGGTGCTGTTCGACGGCGGCATCCGCACCGGCGGCGACATCGTCAAGGCGCTCGGCCTGGGCGCCCATGCCTGCCTGAGCGGGCGCGCCTGCCTGTACGGCCTGGCAGCGAAGGGTTACGACGGCGTGCTGTGCGCGCTCGACCTCTTCGAGCAGGAGCTGCACGACTGCATGATGCTGGCCGGGCTCGCCAGCGTGCACGACATCCCGCCCGGGGTCGTCACCGCCCAGCCGCCGCTGGGACGCGCCCGCTGATGCCGGCATGACGTATCGCCCAGCGCGCCCAGCGCACCCAGCCGCGGCGCCACCGTGGCCGGCGCTTGCCAGGGGGCGGGAACCGCGCTGCGCGTGGCGTAATCCGCCCCTGCCAGGCCGAACAGCAGCACCAGCGTGACGAGTCCGGCGACGGCCGCCAGCCGCAGCAGCGCGTGCGCCTGGCGCAGCCGCATGAAGACCAGCGCCACCAGCAGCGCCTTGGCGCAGGCGATGCCGAGGCTGATGGCGCTGTTGAGCCAACCCAGCGGCAGCCAGGCGCTGCCGGCGCTGGTCACGAGCAAGGCCAGCAGGGCGAGCCATGTGAGGATGAGGGGCCGTTTGCCGCGTTCCATGCTAGCCTCCCGCGCGCCCGACGAGATAGAGCAGCGGGTACAGGAAAATCCAGACCAGGTCGACGAAATGCCAGTACAGCCCGGCCAGTTCCACCGCCGAATCCGGCAACCCCGCCGGCGCAGCACGGCGCAGCCCGAGCGCGAGCCACAGGCAGGCCAGGATCCCGGCCGACAGGTGCAGCGCATGCACCCCCGTCATGGCGAAATACAGGATGAAGAAGAGCTGCATGCCCGGCCACTGCTGCGCCACGCCGCCTGCCTCCGGGCGGAAGCCCACGCCGGGGAACAGGTGCTCGTTGAATTCGGCATGGTATTCCCACCCCTTGATCGCCAGGAAGGCCAGTCCCAACGCCGCGCTCGCCGCCAGCAGGCCGGCCGCGCGCCGCCGCAGGCCGGCCTGCGCCGCCTGGCCCGCCAGCGCCATCAGCAGGCTGCTGGTGAGCAGGACCGCCGTGTTCGCGGTGCCCAGCCAGAAGTCGGTGTGGCGGCTGGCCGCGGCGCAGCCCTGCGGGAAATGCAGGCGCAGGTAGAGGTAGCCGAACAGCAGCGGCCCGAAGAACAGCAGCTCGCTGGCGATGAACACCCACATGCCGAAGCTGCCGGCGAATTCCTGCTGCGCGCGGGTGGCGAACTGCGGCGCCGGCGGAGTGTGAGCGGCGTGCGTGGCCGGGCCCGTATTCATGGCGCGCCGTCGGTATAAGCGTAGGGACCGCGCACCACCACCGGCGGCTGGGCGAAATTGTGGGGCGGCGGCGGCGAGGTGGTCTGCCATTCGAGGCCGGTGGCCCGCCACGGGTTCGGTGGCGCCGGGCGGCCGTAGCGCAGCGACCAGGCCAGGTAGCCCAGCGGCAGCAGGTAGCCGACCGCCAGCGTCACCGCCCCCGCCGAGGACAGCACGTGCAGCAGCTGGAATTCTTCCGGATAGCTGTGATAGCGGCGCGGCATGCCGGCATAGCCGAGCAGGTATTGCGGGAAGAAGGTCAGGTTGAAGCCGGCGAAGATGACCAGCGCGGCCAGCCTCCCCCACGCCTCGGAATACATGCGCCCGGTCACCTTGGGCCACCAGAAATGAATGCCGCCCAGGTAGGCCATCACCGAGCCGCCGACCATGATGTAGTGAAAATGGGCGACCACGAAATAGGTGTCGGACAGGTGCACGTCCAGCGCCAGCGCCGCCAGGAACAGCCCGGTCAGGCCGCCCACGGTGAACAGCCCGACGAAGCCGAGCGTGTAGAGCATCGGCGCCGGGAAGGTGATGCGGCCCTTGTACAGCGTGGCGGTCCAGTTGAACACCTTGATCGCGGACGGCACCGCGACCATGAAGGAGAGCAGCGAGAACACCATCCCGGCATACACCGACTGGCCGCTGACGAACATGTGGTGGCCCCATACCAGGAAGCCGATGACCGCGATCGCCAGGATCGCATAGGCCATGAAGCGGTAGCCGAACACGGGCCGGCGCGCGAAGCAGGGAATGATCTCGCTGGCCACGCCCATCGCCGGCAGCACCATGATGTACACGGCGGGGTGCGAATAGAACCAGAACAGGTGCTGGAACAGGAGCGGATCGCCGCCCAGCGCCGGGTCGAAGATCCCGACCTGGAACAGGCGCTCGATGGCGAGCAGCACCAGGGTCATCGCCAGCACCGGCGTGGCCAGCACGAGGATCAGCGCGGTCGCGTAATTCGCCCACACGAACAGCGGCAGCCGGAACCAGCCCATGCCGGGGGCGCGCATGGTGTGGACCGTGACGATGAAGTTCAGGCCCGTCAAGATGGACGAGAAGCCGGTCAGCAGCACCCCGGCCAGGGCCAGTACCACGTGCGAATTCGAGAACATGGTCGAGAACGGGGTGTAGAAGGTCCAGCCGGTATCGACCCCGCCGGCCAGCAGCGCCCACAGGATGACGGCGCCGCCGGCGAGGTAGAGGTACCAGCTGGCGAGGTTCAGGCGCGGGAAGGCCAGGTCGCGCGCGCCGATCATCAGCGGCATCAGGAAGTTACCGAGCACCGAGGGAATCGAGGGAATGAGGAAGAGCCAGACCATGATCACGCCGTGGGCGGTGAACAGCTTGTTATAGGTGTCGGCGCTGACCAGGTCGCCCTGGGGCGTGGCCAGTTCCAGCCGGATGAGGGCCGCCGCGATGCCGCCCAGGCAGAAGAACAGGGTAATCGACACCGCGTACAGCAGCGCGATGCGCTTGTGGTCGCGCGTGGTCAGCCAGGAGCGCAGGGTGTGGCCCGCGGTCAGGTAGCTGGTGGCCGCCGTCGCGCCCTCTTCCGCCAGGTTAAGGTCGCGCTGCGCGCTCGTCATGTCCGCTCTCCCTGATGTATTCGATGATCGCCAGCAGATCCTCCTCGCCGACCTGGCCCGCGAACGAGGGCATGACCGCTTCGTAGCCCGCCACCACGTCCTTGCGCGGCAGCAGGATGGAATCGCGCACATAGGCTTCGTCCGCCGTCAGCGCGCGCCCGTCCTGCAGGTGCACGCGCCGTCCCAGCAGCCCCGTGAGATCGGGCGCATGCACGGTGGAGCCGGCGGCATGGCAGCCGCTGCAGCCGTAGCGCCGGAACAGCTCGAAGCCGCGCGCCGCCATGCCCGGCTGCCGCGGGCCCGCCGTCAGCCAGCGCGCGAATGCGGCCGGCGGCTGCACCACGATGCGCCCGGTCATCATGGCGTGCTCGGTGCCGCAGAACTCGGCGCAGAACAGGTGGTACTCGCCGGCCCGGCTCGGAGTGAAGGAAATCGCCGTATAGCGCCCGGGGACCACGTCCTGCTTGATGCGGAAGGCAGGCACAAAAAAGCTGTGGATCACGTCCTGCGAGGTCATCACCAGGCGCACCGGGCGTCCCAGCGGCAGGTGCAGCTCGCCGACCTCGCGCCGCCCGCCGCGGTGCTCGGCCTTCCACATCCACTGCTTCGCCACCACGAACACCGGCTGGGCGGCGGGATCAAGCCGGTACAGCGCCAGGTAGTCGACCGCGCCCCAGGCGTAGACGCCGAGGAAGAGCAGCAGCGGAATCAGGGTCCAGGTCAGTTCCAGGCCAAGGTCTTTGGCCCGCGCCCCACTGCGGTCGGCCTTCGAGCCGGCCCGGTAGCGTACCGAAAAACCAATCATCAGGCCCAGCAGCGCCAGCGCCACGGCGCCGGTCAGCAGCAGCAGGCAGAGGGCCAGGCTGTCCAGGCGCGTGGCCGAGGCAGCGCCGTCGGCCGGCAGCAGGTGGAAGGCGGGCGTCATCCCGCCGTCCCCCCGCCGCGCCGGCGCCACAGCCAGCCGGCCAGGCCGAGCGCCACCAGCAGCGCGGCCGCGCGCACCGCCGCCAGCGCGGCCCCGGTATGGCGTCCGAGGGCCGGATCGTAATGCGCGCACAGCAGGAGCAGGCGTTCCCCGAATGAGGCGGGCGGCTGCACGTTCACGCCGACGCCGGCGCCGGCGGCCAGCACGCTCTTGCGCAACGCCGCCGGGTCGAAGCGCACGCCGGGGAAAAAGCCGGCGATCCGGCCCGCGCCGTCTGCGACCACGAAACCCGCCGCATGCGCCAGCTCGCCGCTGGACGGATCGCGCGGCGCGCGGTAGCCGAGCGCGGCCTCCAGCCGTGCCAGCGCCGGCGCGTCGCCGGTCAGCATGCGCAGGTCGGCCGCGCCGCCGGGCAGCAGGGCCGCGTACGCGCCGCGCCGCGCGAGCGCGGCGGCGGCGCCGTCGCGCGGGTCGACCGAGACCCCGGCCAGGCGGTAGCTGCCGGCCGGCAGGCCGCTCAGCGCCAGGGCCTGCAACACGCCTTCGAACACGGTGCTGCACAGGTTGGGACAGGTGTAGTAGCCCGGCACCAGCACGACCGGGCCGCGCCCGAACAGGCTTCCCAGCCGCAGCGCGGCGCCATGTTCGTCGCGCAGCATGGCGTCCAGCGGCAGGCGCGCGCCGGCCACGGGCGCAAACCGCGCTGGCGGCTGCGCGGGCAGGGCCAGCGACTGCGCGCCGGCGGGGCCGCAGGACAGCAGCGCAAAGGCGGTGTGGATCGCGATGCGCGCCTGCCTCATTGCCGCCTCCCCTTCGGCGCAGCCGCGGCCGGCGCGCGCGCCGCCAGCCGCCGCATCGCCTCTTCCAGCGGCACGTGGGCGATGCCCGCGCCGCGGTCGACCCAGCCCCAGGTGGCCAGGCGCCCTTCCTTTTCCGCGAAATAGGCGGCGCGTTCCTGCTGCGGGGCCGGCTGCAGGCGCGGCGCCGGGATCGCGGCGGCGGGGGCGACGCTGTTTGCGGCCGGCCCCAGCGCCCGTACCAGCAGCCAGGACCCCGCGAGCGCGAACAGGATCCCGGCCAGGATGGCCAGCCCTCCGCGGCGGATGGCGCGCACGTGGATGCCGCGGTCTTCGCGCATCGCTTCCTGTTCCGCCTGTTGCGCGGCGTCCTGGTCAGGCATGGACCTCCCCTTTCCTCGCCGGCGCGGGGCGCAGCGCCAGCCACGCGAGCGCTCCAAATGCAGCCGCCATCAGCGGCGCCAGCCACAGCCAGTGGCGCGTGATGCCGTCCACCGAAGGCAGCACCAGCCACCAGCAGTCGAGCAGGTGGGCCGCCAGCAGGACCGCCGCCAGTGCGCCGAGCAGGCGCGGCGCGCGCTTGGCGTGGCGCGACAGCAGGATCGCCACCGGCCCCGCGCCGTGCAGGGCCAGCAGGGTCCAGGCCAGCGCCTGCCAGCCGGGCGCGCCGCGCCGCAGGTACCAGGCGATTTCGCGCGGCAGGTCGGCGGTCCAGATGATCAGGAACTGCACATAGGCGAGATAGGCCCAGGTCAGCACGTACATCAGCAGCAGGTTGCCCAGGTCCGGCAGCCGGGCGCGCGCCGCGTGGCGGTCGATCAGCAGCAGCGCCAGCGCCATCCCGCTCAGCATCTGCCCGGTGCCGGCCAGCCAGCCGAAGACGCTCGAGTACCACTCCGGCTGCAGCGACATGATCCAGTCGGTGGCGGCCAGGCCGACCGACACGCCATAGGCCAGCAGGCAGGCGGCTGCGCGCCCCGCGGAACGGCGGCGCGCACGGGTCTCGATCCAGGCCAGCAGGCTCCAGCACAGCAGGCAGGCGATGCTGCGCAGCGTGAAGAAGGTATCGTCCAGCCACCAGCGGCGAAAGGGTGTGTCCGGCCGCAGGGCCGCCCCGCCGCTCCAGGGATACAGCAGGTGCATGCCCGCCAGCAGCGGCAGGAACAGCAGGCAGGCCAGCGGCAGCCAGCGCGCCGCGCGCAGCAGCGGCGCGCGGATCGTCTCGCCCCAGGCGCCGCCCGTCAACTGGTGCAGCCAGACGTTGGCCAGCCCGCCCAGCAGCGTTCCCGTCACGAACCACCAGGCCGCCAGGTAGCTCGCCAGCAGCGCGCGCGGATCGAGCTGCCAGCCGGCCCAGGCCAGGAGGAGTACGACCAGCGCGATCGCCGAGGCGAAGACGGGCCTGTTCATGGCGCGCCTCCCGAGGCCGGGCCGGTGCCCTGCCCGTCCAGGCGCGCCCGCTGCGCCGGCGCCAGGCTATCCGCCGCGACGTTCTGGCTCAGCTGCAAGGCACGGATGAAGGCGACGATCGCCCAGCGCTCGGCCGGCTCGACCCGGTCGCCATACGGCACCATGACGCCGTAGCCGTGGGTGATCACCTCGTACAGGTGGCGGTCGGGGGCATCGCGCAGGCGCGCCTGGTGGAAACTCGGCGGCGCCGGGAAGCCGCGCCGCACCACCAGGCCGTCGCCGTCGCCCAGCGGGCTGTGGCATGGCAGGCAATAGATCATGTAGCGGTCGCGCCCGCGCTCGAGCAGGCGCAGGTCGACCGGATAGGGATTGGCCTGCGCGCCCTCGGCCGCGATGTCCTCCGCCACCGCCGCCGCGCCCTTGCGCCCGCCCGAGCTGTCGGCGAAGGCGCCGCGTGCGCGCGGCTGGGTGCCGTCGGGCGCCATGCGGGAGGACGCGCCGTCTTCCCACAGCGTGCTGGCGGCAAAAGTTTTATAGCGGGGCTGGTCGTACATATCCTGTTTGGCGCGCTCGCAGCCGGCAAGCAGGCAGAGCGCCAGCAGCCACGGTATGGAGCGCATCATGCCGGCACCTCGCGCAGCAGTATCGGCGCCAGCTCGCCGAGCAGGTCGCGCGCCGGCCCGGGCGCGAACACCGGATCGCGGGCGGGCAGGCACAGGAAGAATCGGTTCCGGCTGGCCAGCTCGAACTCCTCCACCTCGAACAGCGGGTGGTGCAGGCGCGGCAGGCCGTTCTGGACCAGCATCACGGCCACCGCCGCCAGCGCCGCGCCGAGGATCGTCAGCTCGAAGGTGGCCGGGATAAAGGCCGGCCAGCTGTGCAGCGGCCGGCCGCCGACGTTGATCGGATAGTCGACCACGGCCGCATACCACTGCAGGAAATAGGTGCCAGCCCCGCCCGCCAGCCCGCCCAGCAGGGTCGCTGGCGCGACCGCGTTGCGCTCCATGCCGAGGACCTGGTCCAGGCCCTCGATGGGAAACGGCGAATAGGCCTCGGCCCGGGTATAGCCGTGCGCACGCACGTGGCGCGCGGCGGCGCACAGGCTGTGCGCATCCGGGAATTCGGCCAGCAGGCCGTAGAGCGGCGCGCTCATGCGTCGCCTTTCGCGCTGTCGCGCACCAGTTCGCGCATCTCGGCCATCGAGATCACGGGCAGGAAGCGCACGAACAGCAGGAACAGCCAGACGAACAGGGCGATCGAGCCGAACAGCGTGATCCAGTCCCAGAGCGTGGGGTAGAACATGCCCCAACTGGACGGCAGGAAGTCGCGGTGCAGCGAGGACACCACGATCAGGAAGCGCTCCATCCACATGCCGGCATTGATCGCAAGGCTCAGCAGGAACAGGGCCAGGACGCTATGCCGCAGCCGGCGCCACCACAGCAGCTGCGGCAGCACGATATTGCACACCAACATACTCCAGTAGACCGGCGCATACGGCCCGGTCCAGCGATTGACCGTCATGTAGATCTCGTAGCGGTCGCCGCTGTAGAAGGCGGTGAAGATCTCGGCCAGGTAGCCGTAGCCGACCAGGGCGCTGGTCGCCAGCAGGACCTTGGCGGCGTTCGCCAGGTGGCGGCCGGTAATGAAATCCTGCAGCCCGAAGGCGCTGCGCAGCGGAATGGCCAGGGTCAGCACCATGGCAAAGCCGGAAAACAGCGCCCCGGCCACGAAATACGGCGGGAAAATGGTCGAATGGTAGCCCGGCGTATTGCCGACGGCGAAATCGAGCGAGACGATGGTGTGCACCGATACCACCAGCGGCGTGGCGAGCCCGGCCAGCAGCAGGTAGGCCGTCTGGTAGCGGGCCCAGTGCCGCGCCTCGCCGCGCCAGCCCAGCGCCAGCAGGCCATAGGCGACTTGCGCCCCGCGCTGGCCGCGGTGACCGGCGCGGTCGCGCAGCGTGGCCAGGTCCGGGATCAGGCCCACGTACCAGAACAGCAGCGACACCAGCAGGTAGCTGGCGATGGCGAAGAAATCCCACACCAGCGGGCTGCGCCATTGCGGCCAGACGTTCATCACGTTCGGGTAAGGCACGATCCAGTAGAAGAACCAGGGGCGGCCCAGGTGCAGGATGGGAAAGATGCCGGCGATGCCGGCGGCGAACAGCGTCATCGCCTCGGCAAACCGGTTGATGGAAGTGCGCCAGCGCTGGCGCAGCAGCAACAGGACGGCCGAGATGAAGGTACCGGCGTGGCCGATGCCGATCCACCAGACGAAATTGCCGATCGCGAAGCCCCAGGCGACGGGGATATCCACGCCCCAGATGCCGATCCCCTTGACCAGCAGCCAGACGACCGCCCCGAGGAACAGCGCGACGCCGGCGCAGGCGGCCAGGAAGGCGCTCCACCATTTCCAGCCGAAGCGGCCGGACAGGACGATGCCCGCGATCTTGTCGCTGACGTCGGCATAGCCCCAGCCGGGGCGCAGCACGGCACTGCCGCGCGAGCGCACCACGTCGGCATCGGCGCCGGCGCCAGGGGCGGATGGCGGCGCGCTCACTCGAGCTCCGGGTCGGGATTGCGCACGCGCGCGGTGTAGCTGGTGCGCGGCCGGGTGTTGAGTTCCTCGAGCAGCACATAGTCGAACGGCGAGGCCTTGGCCGCGACCACGCTGCTGTTCGGATCGTTCAGGTCGCCGAAGTGGATCGCCGTCGTCGGGCAGGCGGCCTGGCAGGCGGTGACGAGCTCGCCGTCGGCAATGCGGCGCCCCTGTTTTTCGGCGTCGATGCGCGCGCGCGTGATGCGCTGCAGGCAATAGGTGCACTTTTCCATGACGCCGCGCCGGCGCACCGTCACTTCCGGATTCTGCAGCGCCTTGAGGCTTTCCACATGTTCGTTCGAATACTGCAGGAAGTTGAAGCGGCGTACCTTGTACGGGCAATTGTTCGAGCAGAAGCGGGTGCCGATGCAGCGGTTGTACACCTGCACGTTCAGGCCCTCGCTGTCGTGCACGGTAGCCCCGACCGGACAGACCTCCTCGCAGGGCGCGTGTTCGCAATGCATGCAGGGCACCGGCTGGAACAGGGTGCGCGCGCCCTCGCGGTAGCGGTCGACCCGGATCCAGTGCATGCTGCGTCCGCGCATCACCTCTTCCTTGCCCACGACCGGGATATTGTTCTCGGCCTGGCAGGCGACGGTACAGGCGGCGCAGCCGATGCAGGCGTTCAGGTCGATCGCCATGCCCCATTTGTAATCGTCGTAGCGGCGCTCGGGATACATCGACGTGCGCTCCCGAACCAGCTCCTGCGTGGCCGGCGGCGGCGCGCCGGGAACGGCCACGCGCACGGGATCGCGCCCGTGCATCTCGACTTCGCGCTGGCGCAGCGCGAACACATGGCGCCGCCCGCCCGGCGCGAGTTCGATCGCCACCGGGCCGTCCAGCGCGGCGCGGGTGCGCAACCGGTAGGCGTCGAAGCCGACGCCGTTGCCGATCGCGCCGGCGCCGGTCCGTCCGTAGCCGAGCGGGAGCGTGACGACGCCCTCGGCCTGTTCCGGCAGCACCAGCACGGGTGCGTGCAGGCTGCGGCCGGCCACGGCCAGGCGTGCGACATCGCCATCGGCAAGGCCCGCGCGCGCCGCCGTGGCGGGGCCGATCAGCGCGGCGTTGTCCCAGGTGAGCGAGGTCAGCGGCCGCGGCAATTCCTGCAGCCAGGCGTTGTTGCAGAACTCGCCGCCATCGACCGCCGGATCGGGCGCAAACAGCGCCACCAGCGGCGCTGCCGGGGGCGACGCCGGGCGCGCGATCGCCGCCGCGCTGGGCACCGCCACCGGCCTTGCGGCGCTGCCCTCGACCAGGCCGCGCCGCAAGGCTTCGCGCCAGAACGTTTCGAACCGGGGCTCGCCCTCCTCCCCGCGCGCGGCTTGCCAGGTAGCGCGCACCAGCGCGTGGCCGTCGCGGCTTCCCTGCCCGAGCGCCAGGGCCAGCAGCGCGTGGGCCGAGCGCCCGCCGTACAGCGGTGCGATCAGAGGCTGCACGATGCTGGCGCTGCCGTCGTGGGCGCGGGCATCGCTCCAGGCCTCGTAGCAGTGCGCGAGCGGCAGGTGCCAGCCGGCCGCGCGCGCGGTCTCGTCGCGGTAGAGTCCCAGCTGGGCGCTCAGGGGCACGCGGCGCAAGGCCTCGGCGAAGGCCAGTTCCGGCGGCGCGGTGTAGACGGGATTGGTATCCAGCATCAGGAGCGTGTCGACCCGGCCCGCGTGCATGTCGGCGGCCAGCGCCGCGATCGCCGCCCCATGGTCGGGCGCGCTGCGCGCCACCGGTTCGATATAGGCCACCGCGCCTTCGTCCGCGCCGAGACGCCCGTTGAGCAGGTGGACCAGCGCCCGGCTGGCGGGGCCGAGGCCGGGCCCGGCTACCACCAGCGCCCGGCCGCGGGCGGCGCCGAGCGCCCTGGCTACCGCCGCTTCCCAGCGCGCGCCGGCGGCGTCGGGCGCCGCGCCGCCCCCGGGCGCGGCGCCGAGCAGGCCGGCGATGCGCCACAGCGCCGCCTCGATCTCGTGCGGGCTGCGCGCGAGGCGCTCGTCGGCGTAGGCGCCGGTGAGGGTCGGCGTCGATTCCAGCGCGTACAGGCGGTTCGCGCCCGGGTCGGCGCCGAGGCGGCGCGGCGCGGTGAAGGCGCGAGCATGGCCCAGGCTGCCGGGCATACTGCCGAACAGGTCGGCATCGAGGGTCAGCAGAACCCCGACCCGGTCGAGCCGGTACAGGGCGTCGAGCGGCCGGCCGAAGGCCAGCCTGGCGGCGGCCGCCGCTCCGTGGTCGTGCAGCGGCTCCCAGGCATGCCAGCGCGCCCCCGGATAGCGCGCCAGCAGCGCGCCGATCTGTGCGGCCAGCGTAGGCGAGGTCAGCTCGCCGGTCAGGATGCGCAGCCCGGCCCCGCCCTCGCGTTCGAAGCGGGGCCGGCGCGCCTCGAAGGCCGCCTCGAACGCCGCCCAGGTCGACAGCTCGGCGCCCTGCTGCACCGACTGCGAGCGATCCGGGTCCCAGAGTTGCAGGACGGAGGCTTGCGTAAACACGTCGGTGGCGCCGACGCCGGCAGGATGGTCGGGATTGCCCTCCACCTTGGTCGGGCGTCCCATGTTGGTCTCGACCAGCACGCCGTGGGCGAACCCGCGGCGCACGAAAGCGCTGGCATAGAACAGCGGCGTCCCGGGCACGCCCTGCTCCGGCATGCGCACCCAGGGTACGATGGTCTCGGCCGGCGGTCCGCTGCAGCCGGCCCCGGCGAGCGCCGCCGACGCCGCCATCAGCTTCAGGAAGCGGCGCCGTGCCGGCTCGTCCTGGGCGGCAATCGGAATGACGGGATGGCGCGGCGTCGTCATCGGTGGCAGGTCGAGCAATTGGTCAGCGCGTCCGCGCCACGCAGCTTGAAGAGGCGGTTCAACTGGCGCACCTCCTCGGGTGTCAGCGGCTTGCCGGGTTGCATCGACAGCACCTCGTTCAAGGGCCGGACGTGCCGCGGCGCATCGCGGTGGCAGCGCAGGCACCACTGCATGTCGAGCGATGCGGTACGCCAGGTGAGGGGCATCTGGTCCACCCGGCCGTGGCATTCGATGCAGGCCACGCCCTTGTTGACGTGGATGTCGTGCTCGAAATAAACGAAATCGGGCAGGTCGTGCACCCGCGCCCACTGGATCGGCTTGCCGCTGCGCGCGCTCGCGTGCAGCGGCGCCAGCGCCGGCGAGTCGACGAACAGCTGGGAGTGGCAACTGAGGCAGATCGTGGTCGACGGCATGCCGGCAAAGGCCGATTTCTCGACCGAGGTGTGGCAGTAGCGGCAGTCGATGCCGTCATCGCCGGCGTGGTGCTTGTGGCTGAACGCGATCGGCTGCGCGACCGGCTCGAGTACAGCATGGCTGGGGGTCATGTTCCAGCGCGCCAGCGCGATGCCGGCGGCGAGCAGGCCCACGGCCCCCAGCATGAGGAGCTTGACGACGAGAACGGCAGATCGCGAAAACGGCGCAGCCATCGGTGGTGGTGTCGAAGTCGAAACATAGACGCCCGCGGACGGGACCGGACTGACCCTGGCAGTATAGTAGAGGCGCGGAATGCGGCTCACACGATACGGACGCGCACACTCAGGCGGCGTACATGGGAAGTCGCCCGGAAACGGGGCCCTCGTCCGTGTCCCGGCGCGCTGGCCTGCCCGCTACCACCGGGACTGGCCTGTCAATGCCCTGTCAGGAGCTTATCGAAATCATGGTCCAGCCTGGCCAGTGAAGACGCGATCCTGGCCCGCTTCTCCCTGGTCCATGCGTCCTGCTGCGCCAGCTTTTGCCGTGCCGCTTTCAGCATGCGCTCCATCTCCGCCGGCTGCGGGCCGCCGACGGTGGCGCGGTTGTGGACGATGGAAACAGGATCGAGGGTCGCGCGGAATTCCTTTTCGCTCATCGGCAGTTCGGCGCTGCCCTGGTCCTTGATCGCTTCCCGATAGATGCGCTTCGCCTCGGCGTACGGAAAATCGCTCGGCCTGATCCGGTTGGCCTTGGCGTAGTCGACGACTTCGGACGCGAAATGGTGTCCCTCGCGGAACGGCAGCTTGTATTTCCGCATCAGCACGTCGGCCAGCTCCTGCGAAGCGGTCCAGTCGTCATTCAGCTCTTCCAGCGCGCGCTCCGGATCGATGACCAGGGCATTCAGGATCTTGTCCCAGTCCTGCAAGACCTTGATCGCGCTGTTGACCATCTCCTTGTTCGGCTTCACTTCCTTGGCGTCGCCCATGCCGGGCGGGATGTTGTGTGCGCCAATGACCGGCCCCATCGCCAGCGTGATGGCGGCCGAGGCATTGCGGCGTGTCGCATTGAGCAGGCCCGGATTGCGCTTTTGCGGCATGGCGCTGGACACATAGGTATTGCCGCCGCCTTCACTCAGCAGGATCCACGGACGCGGCTGCGCGTATTGCGTCATCACGTCTTCGATAAAACTGCCGGCATGGAGCGCAATGCTGGTGACGATGGACGCCGCCTCCACCGGATGGTCGACTGCCGCGATCTGGTGCGCATCGTAGGCGTTGTCCGCGATGGCCGCAAAACCCAGGTAGTCGGCCATCCGCGTCCGGTCCAGCGGCCAGCTCGTGCCGTTGAGGACGGTGGTGCCCATCGGGGACTGGTCGAGGCGCGCATACGCCTCGCGGATGCGCTGCGCATCGCGCTCGAGGCCGGCGGCGTGGCCGAGCAGGTAATGGCCGTAACTGTTCGGTTGGGCGGCAACGCCGTTGGTGTAGTTGGGCACGATCGTATTGGCATGCTTCTCGGCCAGGCGCACCACGGTGGCGGCGGTCTTGTTCAACTGCTCGGCCAGCTTCAGCATGTCGTCGCGCAGGATCGCGGCGCGGTAAGTGGCGTGCATGTCCTGGCTCGAGCGGCCGGCATGCAGCAAGGTGACCTCCATGCCGTCGGCCTGGATCAGCAGCGGCTCGAAGGTGATGACGGTCGATGGACGTTTGCCGCCCGGCTGGTTGCCGTCCTTGATGACCTTGGCAATGCCGGCGGCGATGCGCGGCACCGCCGCTTTGTCCAGCAGGCCCTGGCTGGAATTGATGACGGCCGTGGCCTTGTTCATCTCGCCCAGCCAATAGAACTCGTCGCGGTTGCCTGCCTGCTGGGCGCTGGCCGGCGCAAGGCAGGCAAGCTGGCCAATCATCAGCAAAGCAAATGGAAGGATTTTCGGTTTGAACATGGGCGGCTGTCTCTTTGGTTATCGTGGAAAGCCGACTATAGATCGGACCTTACCATATGTAAAATACGCTCAATATGCGATATCGATATGAAAAACGTATGGAGCCACCCTGCTCCTGTCATGCCCCGGGATCCGGCTCGAGCACGGCGGCCCGCAATTTGTCACGGTCGAGCGTGCCGCTCCAGGCCGCGATCGCGATGCAGGCCACGCCGTTGCCGATGATGTTCGTCAGCGGCCGGCATTTGAGCAGGCGTTCGATGCCGACGATGAACACCAGGCTGGACTCCGGAATGTCGGGCACCGCCGCCAGGGTCGCGGCCAGCGCGATGAAGGCGGCGCCCGCGACGCCGCTGGCGCTCTTGGAAGTGATCATCGCCACTGCCAGGACGCCGACGATCTGTCCCGGCCCGAGCGTGATTGCCAGCGCCTGCGACAGGAAGACGATCGCCGCAGCAATATAGATGTTGCTGCCGTTCAGGTTGAAGGAATACGCGGCAGGCACCACGATGCTGACGACGGATTTGGGACAGCCGGCGCGC
>Ga0308169_10002917_pt1 | contig 17203 bp, 12 predicted proteins | sample PhyBR1_2_FD_202139 | JGI IMG/M metagenome (GOLD analysis project Ga0308169, IMG submission 202139) | Phyllosphere microbial communities from UC Gill Tract Community Farm, Albany, California, United States - DLSLSB.R1 | ecosystem: Host-associated > Plants > Phyllosphere > Unclassified | place... | reverse complement strand
GCGGCCAGGCGCAACATGGTCTTCGCAAAATTGCCGCCATGGCTGCCCAGCACCCAACTGGTACGCAGGATCAGATGGCGCGCCGTGGCGCCGGCCAGCGCGCGCTCACCGGCCAGCTTGCTGCTGCCGTAGACGCTCCGCGGCGTGGGCGCATCGCTTTCCTTGTAGGGCTCCGGGCCTGAGCCGTCGAAGACGTAGTCGGTCGAGTAGTGAACGACAAGGGCATCCAGAAGCGCGGCTTCCTCGCCCAGGACGCGGGGTGCGGTGGCATTGATGGCAAATGCGGACTCGCTCTCGGATTCGGCGCGGTCGACCGCGGTCCAGGCAGCCGAGTTTACGATGGCATCGGGGGCAATGCACCGCACCAGTTCGCGCACGGCGGCCGCATCGCCCAGGTCGCAGTCGGCGCGGCCGACGGCGACGACCTCGCCGAGCGGCGCCAGTGCACGCATCAGTTCGAAGCCGATCTGCCCGTCCTTGCCCGTCAACAGAATCTTCATCGATCTCCCCTTGGTGATACGCGGATGGTTCTCGCACGTACATTGCCCACATTGTACGTGCAGAACCTTACGCGCAGGGGCACCGTCAGTAGCTGCCGCTCCAGGCCACGCTGACCGACTTCGGCCCCGGGGCGACGGCAAAGCTCGAGCGCGAATCGCTGCGCTGCGTCTGCCACAGCCAGCTGCCCATCGCATAGCCGAGCACGCCGCCGGCGACCACGTCGGACACCCAATGCTCGCGCCCCGCGGCACGGCCCAGCGAACTGGCGGCGGCCAGGCCGTACAGCCACGGCGCATCGTACTCCTGCGCGAACGGCGTCACCGCCGCGAATGCGACCGTGCTGTGGTTCGATGGGAAGGACGCATTCGAGCGGTCAGAGGCCTTGCTCCACTGCCCCAATCCTTCGTTGGGCCGCGCGCGGCCGACGATGCGCTTGGTGGCCATCGACACCGCCGCCGCGCCGGCGATCGACTCGAGCGAAATGATGCCCATGTTCTGGGCGCGCGCATCGCCGAAGGCAACCGCACCTGCGGCGGCGCCAGCCAGCAGTACCGGCATGCCCTTGCCCACGTTGTCCCAGGCGCGCGCGACGCTGGATCCGGCGTGCTTTTCCATGAAACGGTCGACCGGCTTGTCGAGCAGGGCGCCGCCCAAGATCGCGCCGCCCCCAAGCACCGTGCCCTTTGCCCATTGCGGCAGGGTCGGCGTATTCGAGAACGACTGCTCGATGCGATAGCGGAACAGCGGCCACATGTTCGGCATCGGCCGCACCGGTGGATTCACGGCCGCCAGGTTCTGCTCGTCGCGGCGCTCGGCAAAGTTGCCCAGGCCGTCGTAGGTCGTCAGGTCGCTGCGCGGCTGTTCGAACAGGTCGTACAGGTCGCCGGGGCTGGCAACCATCTGGCCGACGTCGCGGGTCCAGGGCGACAGGCCGATGCCTGCCGCCGCCTGCGAATCCATCGGCAGCATGATGTTCAGCGGCACCGACAGGAATACGCCCTTGTCGTTGTAGGGATTGGCCGGCGTGCCGGGGTTGGTGATGTCCTTGCCGTTAGTCTTCGTGTACCAGGCGCCGATCTCGACACCCGAGGAAAAGCGGCGCTTGAACTCGAAGCGCACACCCTCGTCGCGCGCCAGGAAGCGCCCTGCCCTTGCGGTTGCCGTGACGTCGTAGGGAAGCTTGTAATGCAGCGCACCCAGCGCTGTGACTGTCTTGTAGTCGAGCTTGTCGAACCAGCCCTTGTAGCCGCGCTGCTGGAGCGCGTCGACCGACAGGTCCGCGGCCCAGCGGCTGTCCTTTGGCAGGTACAGCACCTGGCCGCCGACGCCGCGGTACATCTCTTCATAGAAGCCGGCCGAGGCGCGCGCATACAGTCGTTCGTCGAGCGTCACATACTGGTTGAGCAGCAGGCGGTTGAGCTTGAGGCGGTTGCCGCGCTTGTATTCTGCAACGTCGGTGCGCACATGCGGCAGCAGGCTGTTGGATTTCTGCGTCACGCCCGAGACGTTCTCGAACAGGTCGAGTTTGAACGCGCTGTTCAGGTAAGTGCCCTGGCCCAGGCGTTTATCGTAGTTCGTGGCGGCCGCCACTTCGTAGCGCAGCGCGCCGCTCGGGTCGTTGAAGAAGAAGGCGATCTTCGGCACCGTCTTGAAGCGGTTCGCCTCGCGGTCTTCGGAGGCGACCTGGACGATGTTGCCGTCCTGGCCCACCTTGACCGCCAGGCCGCTCTTCTCCTCGCGCACCGCGGCGAGCAGGCCCTGCTGGTCATCAATGCGGTCTGCCGGGGTCGAATAGCGCACCAGCACGGTCTGCAAGAAGGACTCGCGGCCGGCCAGGCCGGTCAGGTAATCCGTGAGGCGCTGCATGTCCTGGAACTCGTAGGTGGCGATCGGCTGTTCGAGCTTCGTGTACGTCACATGAATCGCGCGCGTGCCTTCTGGTGCGAACGCGAGCGCGGTGCGCACGGCCCGGCCGATAGCACGGCCCATGTTCGCGATACGGTTATTGGTTAGCGTGAGCTTGAGGACGTTGCCGTCAAGTTCGACGCGCACGTTCTTGAAGTCCTGCTTGACAAGAGCCTGGGCCAGCGCGGCACCGCGGCTGCCGTCCTGTTGCCACTCTGCGGCCGATACCTTCGCGGGCGCTTTCTTAGGGTCGAAGGGAGCCGGCTCGTACAGCTTCGGGATGAATTCCCGCTCGGAGAACGGGATGCTGACAAATGCATTCGCACTGAAGTGGTCGCGGTGGCGCGCGACCTGGGCTCCTAACCAGCCCCAGCGGTATTCAAGGCCGACAGCCGGACCTTTTTCGCGCAACGCGGCACCGGTATCGGCGGCGTGGAAATCCTTCTTGTAGTCGTTGGCGTCGTATTCGGCGACCACGGCCCAGCCGGGCAGCGTAGCCGGGGCCCAACGAGCACCGGCAAACAGGCCGCTTGGACGCTTTCTTCCATAACCAAGACTGGCCTCGATATTCCGCGCCGAGCCAAAAGTCTTGGTCAAGACCACGTACTGCCCTTTGAACAACTCCGTTCCAAGCAGATCGGTTGCGCCAACCGACACAGCCGGCATCCAGCTCGTTTCCTTCCAGACGTTGAGCTTGGCATCGAAGACCTTGTCCTTGTAGCGCCCGTACCGCAGTCCGTATTCCGGACTCGCACTCTCGAATGGAGGCACTCCATTTATGGAAACATAACGACCTGTCAACTGCAGGAACGGCAGGAAGGTCGCGGACACCCATGTACTGCCGTATGGGCTGTCGTAACTGTAACCCGTGCTGAAAGTACCGTCCTGCTCGACCCAGGCGCTCGGCATATTGACATACCCCGACTGCCCTTGGGTTCCGGGAGTCGATCCGAATGCGCTGGTCGCGGCAAGCACCAGTGAACTACAAAGGGAAAGCTTGAATGAGTTTCTGAATGCGGTATCGATCATCTAAAAATCCGGCAAAGATGCGATTGACCCCTAATCCGAAATCTCGTGCTAATGACAATCGCAAATGTGAGATTTTATCAGCTCAACCATGAGCAGCCAACTGGGCATTCTGACGTACAGTGAATAACAGACAACACTGGAATTTATAATTTGCTGACACCGCTTCACCAGAGATGTAAAAATGTTAAAGACATCCTTCCCAACAAATTCTTCAAATACGGCTGATGCAAGTACGCAACAGTTCGTTGAGACCACTCTCACGCCAATCTTTCGGAAACTGCAGGCTTTAGCTTGTTTGTTGCTTGCCCAAAGTCTGCCAACACAGCCTTTCTCCCTACGAGAAGGGCCGATTTACTGCAAAAATATAATTTAATTAACTCTTTTGCAATATCAAAACCATCCAAGCAGGAGAGGAAAATTCCTACTTGTGCCTGCCTTTTTCGTCAGCAATAAAGTATCATTCTGGGACGTCATGCATTGCACCAGCCCACTAAGTCAGCGCTCGCAAATCCGTTACAAACGGTGAGAATTTACCAGCCCCAAGATTAAAAAATTTACCCGGCATTCGCCGAAATCTTGGTTTTCGTTCAAAAAATGCGCGGCGCTGAATAATTGATGAAATTTAGGCGAAACAAAAAGTCATCTCATTACAAATATGAAGAAAACATTCCTCGCCCTACCTCGTCGCCAAAAGCAGGCCGTCGCGGCCGCCGCGGATCTGATTTTTGTGCCGCTGACTTTCATTGTGGCGCTGACGCTACACTTCAACGGCATCCAAACGGCGGCATTCAGTAAATACGCATGGCTGATCCTGGCTGCACCGATCATCTCGATTCCGGTGTATGCACGAATCGGGCTTTATCGCGCGATTATCCGCTACATCGACCATCAGATCGTTGTGACAGTAATGAGGGGTGCAGCTGTGTCGGTGGCCATGCTCGCCCTGCTAGCGCTGGTATCGCTCGGCGATGCGTTCTCGCCGACACCGTTCCTTATCTTCGCCGCCAACCTTGTCCTGTATTTGCTTGCAAGCCGTTTCCTGGCGCGCGGGTTCTTCCTGGGGGACCGCCGCACCGCCGACCGCGTCAACGTGATCATTTATGGCGCAGGCAATGCCGGTGTTCAACTGGCTAATGCCTTACTACCCGGGAAAGAGTATCTCCCAGTTGCCTTCGTCGACGACAATCCCCAGTTGCACCGGGCGACAATCAGCGGTATCAAGGTCCATGCATCGGAACGTATCGCGGATCTCGCGGAACGGCATGACGTCGGCACCGTCCTGCTGGCGATGCCCTCGCTCAGCCGTAGCGAGCAGAAGCAAATCATCGACCGCCTCACTCCGCTTAAGGTAAAAATCAAGGTCACCCCGCCTGTCAAGAATCTGGTCAAAGGCATGTCGCGAGTTGATGATGTGCGTCAGGTCGAGATTGAGGACCTACTCAGCCGCGACCCGGTCGCCCCTGATGAGGCCCTGCTCTCCGTCTGCATTACCGGCAAGGCGGTAGCGGTTAGTGGCGCCGGCGGTTCTATCGGTTCGGAACTGTGCCGCCAGATCATCAAACTGAAGCCGCGTCGTCTGGTCCTGCTCGAGATTTCCGAGTATGCACTATATGCGATTGACCAGGAACTGCGCGCCGCGGTGGCGGCGAGCGGCCAGGAGACTGAGCTCCTTCCGTTCATTGGATCGGTGCTGGATTTCGACAAGGCGCGCGACATCTTCCAGCATTTCGAAATCGACACCGTGTACCACGCAGCCGCTTACAAGCACGTGCCGCTGGTGGAACAAAATCCGGTCGCTGGCATCCGCAACAATGTGTTCGGCACCCTGAGCTTTGCGCGTGCCGCAGTGGCGGCCAAGGTTAAATGCTTCGTGCTGGTTTCGACTGATAAGGCTGTACGGCCGACCAATGTGATGGGTTCGACCAAGCGTCTGGCCGAACTGATCCTCCAGGCCTTTGCACGCCAGCACGGCAGTACCCGCTTCTGCATGGTCCGCTTCGGCAACGTGCTCGGTTCGTCCGGCTCGGTCGTGCCGCTGTTCCGCAAGCAGATTGCCGGTGGCGGCCCCGTGACCCTGACCCATCCGGAAATCACGCGCTACTTCATGACGATTCCCGAGGCAGCCCAGCTCGTCATTCAGGCCGGCTCGATGGGCCAGGGTGGCGACGTGTTCGTGCTCGACATGGGTGAACCGGTCAAGATCGCCGACTTGGCGAAGAAAATGATCCAGCTGAGCGGCAACGAAGTGCGCTCTCCCATGTCGGAGAGTGGCATCGAGATCCGCTATGTCGGTCTGCGCCCGGGCGAAAAACTTTATGAAGAGCTGCTCATCGGCGACAACGTGAGCGGCACCGACCATCCGCTGATCATGCGCGCCCAAGAAGCCGAGATTGCCTGGCCCTTCCTGGAAATCATGCTGAAGCACCTGGACGAAGCCTGCGCCCGCAGTGATCAGGACGCGATCCGCACCCAGCTGCGCAAGATCGTTCCCGAATTTACTCCGTCGTCAGAAATCGACGACCACTTCTGGAAAACCCGCAGGGAAGACTTGGAAGCCATCGGTATCGCTAAACCGCTTGAAGAGGCGCGTGCCTGAACATTAAGTATTAAGGGTTAGTACCACATGAAACGTGCAGTTGATTTTGTATTGGCATTAATCGCATCGCTGATTTTCCTTCCCCTGCTGGTCGTGCTTGCGGTTGTGGTGAAGCTGACCTCAAAGGGTCCTGTACTGTATTGGTCGGATCGCGTCGGTCGGGATAACCGCATCTTCTCGATGCCAAAACTGCGCACGATGCGCACCGACACACCAGTGGTGGCAACCCATCTGCTATCCGATCCGAGCCGATATCTGACTCCGGTCGGCGGCTTCCTGCGCCGCACCAGCTTGGATGAACTGCCCCAGCTTTGGTGCATCCTGACAGGCGACATGAGTGTGGTCGGACCGCGGCCGGCACTGTTCAACCAGCAGAATCTGATCGAGTTGCGTACCGAACATGGCGTTCATACGATCCGTCCAGGCCTGACTGGCTGGGCACAAATCAACGGCCGCGACGAACTTCCGATCCCGGACAAAGTGCGACTTGATGCTGACTATCTGCGCATGCAATCATTGGTTTTCGATGCCAAAGTTATGGTTCTTACCTTTATCAAGGTAGCACGTCGGGACGGTATTAGCCACTGATGCAGAGTGGGCGCCGGTTTAAAAGGTTCGGGATTCGACAACCTCAACCCGCCAACTTGAAGTATCGAACGAATCCTTGGACGCAAGGCAACCGCTGAAACAGTAGATGCTCCAAATCCGGTCCAGGTATTCTCCCGGCAGCGGAAAAGCCGGTAATCCGGAAATCGGTAATATACCGTCAATCCATGCGCTCCAAGCTGCGGCAACGACAATTTGACCGGCCGCTTCCGGGTTCGCCGCTTCCCGCTCAAATAGCGCGGGAAGCGAGTGATCGTGCTTCAGCGCAAGTTATTCCCTACTAGCTGAAAACCTTCCACTACAGTCTTTGGGGGTGTCCAGTTCAACAGCTCCCGGGTTTTCGCCATGTCAACCTGCAGGTTGCCGACGAGCTGTTTGTAGACATGCGGTTTCCCGACCAAGCCGGTTGCAATCCGCAACATCCATAGTGGTATCGGCAACAGCCTTGCCTTGACACCGACAGCATGCGCCATCGTCACCACCAGTTCCGTTGTCGAAAGGTCCTGGTCATCGCAAACAAGGAAGACCTGGTTTTTGGCAGCAACATGCCGCAGACATCCGGTCGTCAAAAGGTCGACCAGGTTTTCGACAGAAACAAGACTACGGCGGTTTTGCCGGATGGCCCCCAGCGGTAAAAGTCTATGGTGTCGCACCGCGTTTAGGAGCGAACCCAGATTACCAGGCGCGAAAGCGCCATAGACGAGCGGCGCGCGGACAATAACCACCTCCATAACACTCTGCTGCGCTAAAGACATGAGCCCTCGCTCTGCCTCCAACTTTGAGAGCGCATAAGGCGTTTGGGGATCAGGTTTGTCATCCGCCGTAAAAGGATGGTCGAAGGTTTCCGAGCCATTTACACCGATTGAGCTCAAGAATATGAACCGGCGTACGCCGCATTCGGCGGCTTGCGTCGCAAGTCTGAGAGTGCCATCCGTGTTTACAGATCTGTAAACAGCTGTCGCCTCTGCGCCGCTCCGGCGATCAGCCAACTTGTGAGCTCTGGCCGCAAGATGAAAAACGGCATCAACCCCTCGCAGTGCTGTCGTCCAATCGGTTTCGGGTCCCACGATTGCGGCAAAATGCTTGCAGCCATCAGGAATTGGCTCATTTTGTGCGCGCGTATGAAAGATGACCTCCGTAGTCCCTGACTCAAGCAATCGTTTGACCAAAGACCGTCCGACGAACCCATTTGCACCGGTAACCAGGACTTTCATGTAGCGGCTTTCAACAAAACGTTGTCATAGACAGCCAATGTCTCCGCTCGCATCTTATCGAACGAATACTCGGCCAGGAATCTTTGACGTCCCTTATCCCCCAGCAGGCGAGCTTTACCCGGCGAACCCAAGAGTTCGAGAAATGCCGATGCAATATCCTCTACCGCATTATTGTCCACCAGGCGACCATTTACGCCATCCTCTACCAGCTCGGGAATTCCGCCAACTTTCGAGGCAACAACCGGCAGACCCGCCCTCATCGCTTCAATAATTGTCAAAGGCAAGCCTTCCCAGTCCGACAGCAGAACAAACACATGGGACCTTGCTAATCTTGCAGCTACGTCATTGCAGGCGCCAGAAAACCGAACATTATGCAACCCCAGCTCATTCGCCCGATGAATACAGGTCTCGAGTGCCGGCCCATCGCCGACGAATTCCATTTGCCAGTTCTGTATGGGGAGCCGCGCGAGTGCCTCGAGCACCAATACTTGGCGTTTGGGGGCCTCGAAACGAGCTACCATGATTAGGCGGGTTTCGCCGGAAGGCTCAGGAGGAGGCACGTAATCCGGAACGCATGGCATACCGTTTGGGATTGTCTTGATTTTGTCTTCCTTGATGACGTTCAACGAGAGAGCCAGGTTCCGATCGTAGTTGGACACAGCAATAATAGCCGCAGCAAATCTTGCCAACGTCCGTTCAATAAAGATGTAGAGCGCACGTCGGGATTGAGCAACACCTTCCGTAAACGCCCATCCATGCGCCGTAAATACAGCAGGAACCCGACACCAAGCTGCCGCAAGTCTGCCAACGATGCCGGCCTTGGAAGAATGCAAATGGATGACGTCCGGTTTGACGCGCTTGATCCACCGGATCAGTTCGAAAATGGCAAACGTGTCCGAGACAACGCGGATTTCACGCACAAGCCATGTCAAGGAGGCGATTGGAAGATTGCGAGCACGCGCCTTCTCCAAAAGAACACCGGAGCCGCCTGTCAAGATAAATACTTCATGCCCTGCAGCACGAACTCCTTCAGCGAGATCAAGCATATGTACACTTGCCCCACCCATGACATCAGAGCGGGTTATTACAAAAAGTATTTTCATACCATTTTCAATCGAAACATTTATTCGTGCCTCAAGCTCTACGATAAAGTGGATTCGGAGTCGTCAAGTTACCTACAAAATTGCTAAAACAGCCTTAGACCACTGCCCGGTTCCAGATGCCTTGATAGCCAGCGACCATCCGGTCGAGACTGAAGTTTTGTTCCACTCGCTGACGGGCCCGAAGCTTTCGGTCGCCCCAGCCTCCCGCCTGACGGGCTGCAAGCGCTAATCCTATCGACTCCGCCAAGGCTGCCGCATTGCTCGGCGGTGTAACCCAGCCAGTATCGCCGACGATCAATGCTGCATCGCCGACATCGGTCGTAACGCAAGGGGTGCCGCAAGCCATGGCTTCCGCTAACACGTTCGGAAAGGCTTCGGCAGAACTGGACAGCACATGCAAATCTAGCGCACTCATCACTGCAGGAATATCATTGCGAGGCCCAAGCAACATTATTTCCGACTGCAGGCCGGCGTGGGCGATTCTCTCGGTCAGTTCGGCGTTCTCGGCCACCATTCCCGATCCCACCAGCAGACAACAAAACCGTTGTCCCGATTTCTTCAATTCGGCCAGCGCTTTGATCAGATTGGCGTGGTCCTTCTGCGGATCGTAGCGGCTCACCATGCCAAGCAATGGCATGCTTTCATCGATATTCCAACTAGTGCGTAAAGCGGCACGTTGTTGTTCGTCGCGTATGAAGTTCTGAAGATCGTACCCGTTCGGCACGACAACCATCTTTTCCGCTTTGTAACCAAGTGCGACGTGCACAAGTACACTCTTCTCGGCGCAGGCCGTGATTTGCCTCGGGACAAAGTGCGACAACTTAGCCAAGAGTCGGGCGATCACGATCGTTCCGTTCTTGGATTTGCCTGGTTCGAGGACCGTATGATGAATCCCCCATACGACCGATTTTACACCCGCAAGACGAGCCGCCAGTCCACCCAGAAGGTCGGCGTGGTACATCCAGGTTTGAACGACGTCAGGTTTCGCCGTACGGATCAAATTCCATAACTTGGCGAGACCGCGCATCGTGATGCGACCACGCGGCATATCCAGAGCATGGACCTCCATATTTGCCTCTAGAAGTTTCGGACCATAGTAACCCAAGTCCATCAAGGAAATTACTAGGTGGGAATTCCGTTTATCGGACAAACAAAGGCGGTAAAGAACAGCTTCCGCTCCGCCATTCCCGAGTCCCGTAATGACGTGAAGAATACGCCTGCTATCACTCATGCCAGACCAAATCCTAATAACGGTTGATTCAAACGGGCCACCCATTGCACTACCAACATTGCTCCTAACACCGCTAGAGCGGCGTGGCGCCGCCAACCCGTCAAGTTAAAAGCAGCAAGGCAAACCAGCACCGCGCCACTCTCGAAAATACGAGCAGTTACTTCGACAAAGAAATACGTTCCCAGGTAGAACAGAATGACACTGGTTTCGAACGTGTACTTCTTGAGATAGTTCTTTCCTTCGAAGTACATCAATAGAAAGATAACTGCCCAGAAGAGAAAGCCGATGCCGCTGATCCCCGTAGCACCGAAGCTATACTCATCCGCTTGGCGCGCACCAACAAGTGAGGCTACCCATCCCATGCCAAGGCCAATCGCGACTCCGATTCCCAGAAATACTGGAAGCCGTAAACTTGGGCCGATGCGGAAGCGTTGTGTTGCAGTGGTAAGGCCAATCAATAACAGGATAAAAACAAATGATGTATGTATTAGAGCTGCCGATACTATTAGCGACCATCGTAATTTCGGCCGCAAAGAAAACCAGCCTACAAGGAACACCGCCAACGCCGTCCCCTGTCTGATGTGAATCAAATAATTCTTGATAACCATTGGCATGATTAACAGGAAAAGCCCCAAAACAACGGACCTGCGATCAAATCGCAAAATCTTCAGCGCAGCCGTGGTTGCCGATACAAAGATGATCGTTCGCACAACCGCTTCTGGTGTCAATATCAATCCAAGAATCGAATTTAACAAAAGCCATAACGGTTCATTAGCAAAAACAACAAGAGGATTGATTGCCCAAACCGCAACAAGCTGGTCCCATGCGTTTTGAGCATAGGAAAGATAATTTTCGTGATCGAAGAAATTTTCGTTAGGCAACAGGCATACGATGCTTCCGTAAATTATCGCAAGCGCCAAGGTGCCAACCTGAAAATTCAGGCTGGTGACGGCATCGCGCCTTTCGGCCACAAGCCTGAGATTGTTCACATCAGCCACCGCACATTTCTCTGGCCACTTGTCCAGAATGCGGAATCTGAAGAAGCTGTAGATATCCGTCAACGGATCTCTCGACAGAGAAATCACTGGCGCGTTCATACACGTTTGGCGGATTCTCATCATCGAGGGCTGAGGCCATTGCTGAGCTTAGCGCCTCCGTATCGTCCATTGGCACCACCCGCCCCCACTTTCCATTCTCCAGAATTTCCGCCGGGCCACTCGGGCAATCGGTGCTAACGACCTTCGTTTCACAGGACATTGCTTCGATCAACACTGTTGGCAACCCTTCCCACGACGACGAAAGCACGAAGAGACCGGCGGCACGGAGATAAGCATAAGGATTGCTGACGAAGCCCGGCAGGGCGACGCAGGCACACAGCCCCAAGGTTTTAACCTGCGCTTCCAAGTCACTTCTGAGTTCACCCTCGCCAAGAATAATTAATCGGGCTTCGATACCTTTGGACGCACGCATAAACGCAAACGAATTCAGCAAGTGTCCGAAATTCTTCTGGCGTGTCAGCCGACCGATTCCAATAATAACCGGTGGTTGTCCTGGCGCGAACCACGGATGATCGACCGGCTCAAGACTCTTCTTTTTGATCTGAACAGCATCGATCGGGTTATAAACGGTTTTTACCCGACCACAGGGAAGCCCAAGTGCTTTCGCCAAATCGTCGGAAACGCCATTTGACACTCCAACGATTGCATCTGCTCGAGGATAGCTGAACTTCATGGCGCCGACTTCGAGTGAACCGCGAAGCGATAGCCCTCCCCTGACGGCACTACTCAATGTGTTGTGCTCGCTAACGACTAGCCTGCTCTTCACGCCTGACAATGCCCGCGCCGCTATTGCGATGATATTGGCGTGGTTCAGCACCGACAAAATAGCTGCCGGGCGCTCTTGGCGCAGATAATTAACCAGACGCGGGCAACTGGTCAGTACCCGCGAGGCGCAAAGGTCGACAACATTAACCGCTGAGTTCACCTGAGCGAGATAAGGACCGGTAGCTTGCGCCAGTACCAAATCCACGTTTACGCCACGTGCGGCCATAGCATTTGCCAAAGTACCGGTTACCCGCTCGGCCCCCCCTCCTCCCATCGAGGGAAGGTAGATTGCTACTTTGTTCTTAAGCGTTTTGGGTGTTTTATTTTTCATTGAAGGTCTGCTGCATCGTGCCCGATGCCTCGAGAGTCTGGCTCAGCGCCACACTCGACGCGGGCGGTCAGTGCCTGTTCCAAATATTGCAGTAAGTAGACGCCACTTTGACATGGCTGTGCACTTCTTCCGCAAATTTCCTTGATTCAAAACCTATTTCCGGTATCTCGTTCCGTCGCTCGAGCAATTTTTCTATTTCGAACACAATGCTGGCTGCATTCGGAGTGATGTTTATTACTGGCGACGAACTAACGCCGATCGAAGTAAGCGATTCCGGCTCGGCTCCTCCAAGCACAACCTTGCCCATGGCCAAGGCATATACACCATTGACACCCAGCGAATACGTATTCGTCTGGTCGATCACGACGTTAGTACGCTCCATCAGCTTCAGGTAGCGATCCAGCGGCATTTTCCCGTCAATTACTAATTCCAAGTCATTCGGATATTTTTTCGCTAAAAGCTCGAAGGCTTCCTCGACATGCCGGGTTCCCTTGGCTCCGTAGCGATTAAGACCATGAAACACGACAATCCTTCTCTCGCATCTGTTCTCTTTATACTGAATTTTTTCGAGATTCAATGGAATCGGTATAGTGGGAAGGCGATTTTCGGCATTGGCATAGCTGACCTCATATTCGTACATGATTGGAATAATACCGCGCACCATCTTCAATGCAGCCTCATTGAATCGAAACGCGGCGTCATCCTGCATATAAAAGGAATCGGATTTCAAATCATACTTTAGGATATCGTCAAACGGACTATAGCGGAGTGCAGCTCTGCCAAAGCGCCAAAGATAGGCATCATCGCCGGAGGCGGACATGAAAAGTTTTCGGTTTTCAACCGCGAGCTTCTTGATACAATGCAAACTAGGGAAGAGCTTTTGGTAAAGTATGAATGGATTGATAAGTTGCACGACATCGAAGTTCTTTATTTTCGAAATCGCTCCGAATAGCTTGGCACGTCGATGTACCGCCCCGAGAACGGACGGTAAGTGACTATCTAGGTCCACATCCCGAGGAATTTGCTTAAAGCCGTCGGCACTGGCCACAAGCGTAACCTCATGTCCTAATGACAGCAAGCCGTCTTTCAAGTTGTTGTGCAGTGAACTATATTCACCGAGAAGCAGGACTTTCATTTCAATCGCCAGCTATTGATTCGTTATTTAGCAAAGTATCTCAACGCCCTCCAAACGAAGGCAAAATAAAGGCAGTAATTAGCCGCATAGGCCATATTTGCACCCGCCACCCCATATTGGCCAACGAAAAACCAAGTCAACACTGGGAGGCTAATTCCAAACAATATTTCCGTACCGATAAACCACTTTGCGGCACCACGTGAAAGCATTGGGAACGCAAACAACCAGCTAAAAATCTTGACAACATCGCCTATCAATTGAACCGCGAATAGATCACGTGCTGGCCTAAATTGCTCAGTAAACAGCAAATCAATAGCCACGTCACGAAATACATAAATACCGATGGCCAGAAACGAGACGATCGGCATAACAATGCGGCTTACCGAGAATATTTCCGCCTTAATTGCGTGATAACCAGAAATTGTAGAAAGCCGTGGCAAATAGTAGGTGGATAAAGCCATCGTAATTACGCCCAGATAGACTTCTGATATTTTGTAAACGGCTTGCCACTGTCCGGCCACCGTCCAACCCACCGTACTAATTAAGATGTTACGTACCAAAACTAATGACGTGGGCACACAAAGTGCTGAGACGACCGCCATTGCAACGTAGGTCCCAGCGGCACGAAAGTGTGATTTGTCAACGCTGCCGAACCAGAGGCGCAAGCGAAACCATGGTTGACGCATAGTGCCCAGCAACATAACGACCCCTGAAATTCCGGAGAACATTGCTGCAGCTAATAAGGCACCGTCAAGCTGCCTTGTATATGCCAGTGCCAACATTACAGCGGTCGCTGCTAGCACAGATATCGCATTGAGACTGATAAAACGTCGGAAATTTTGTTGGCCGTTGACTACCGAAGCAAGCAAAGTATTCAGCGCGGACAACGGCAGGGCAAGGCCAACAAACACGATCACCCAAGCGTATTTCTGCTCGCCGAATAATAGGGCTGCTAATCCTTTGGCGCCGAAACATACGACTGGTATCGTCAAGAGAAGGATAAATTGCAGCCACCGTACGCATGCGCGCCACCACGGTCGGCATGCGTCGAACCCGCTTGCATCATGCTCGGCTGTATAACGCACGAGCCCATTCCCGACTGGTGCGGCAACAATTCCATTGAGAGCGGCGATCATGCTCTGCAGTTGGCCGAGCATCGCCATGCCACTAGGACCAGTCTGAATGGCAACAACTTTCGCGACAATAAATCCGCTGCCAATGCGCAGTAGGGTGAGCAACCCACTGAACATCGTTACACTTATTAAACGTTTCACGTGCAGCAAACTCTTACGCTTGCGATTACCTGCTCGACTTGGTCGTCTGTGATAGTCGGTCCTATCGGCAAGCTGAGGACTTCCTGATGAATCTGCTCGGCCAGTGGGAGATCTCCTTTCTTGAGTCCTAATTCGGCATACGCAGGTTGCAGATGTGGCGGAATCGGGTAATGAATCATCGTACTAATCCCTGCTTCCGCCAGCTTTTTCTGCAAGGTATCCCGATTAATGCTACGCACGACATACAGATGCCATACGTGGTCCCCGTTATTCGCGCTCTTTGGAAGTATCAGACCGGTGTCGGCGAGTTCCTGGTTATAACGCGCGGCAATAGCTTGCCGACGATCCGTTTCTTTATCCAGAAACGGTAGCTTCACGCGCAGCAGTGCCGCTTGCAACTCATCCAAGCGACAGTTATATCCTTGCACTTCGTTATGGTACTTGCGCTGTGAGCCATAGTTCAAAAGCACTTTGACTTTGTTAGCCAATTCAACGTCGTTCGTCGTCACGCCACCAGCATCGCCTAACGCGCCCAGATTTTTCCCAGGATAGAAGCTGAATCCTGCCGCATGTCCAAGATTACCGACGCGTTTTCCCTTGTAAAGCGCGCCATGCGCTTGGGCGCCATCCTCGATGACCTTGAGATCGTACTTTTCCGCGACGCGCATGATCGAATCCATGTCCGCCGCTTCGCCATAAAGATGAACGACGATAATTGCCTTGGTACGTGGCGTAACAGCAGCCTCGATCCGCTCTGGATCGATGTTGTATCCGCCTTCAACAGGCTCTACGGGTACTGGAGTTGCGCCGGCGTAGGTTGCGGCAAGCCAGGTCGCGATATAGGTATTGGACGGCACGATGACTTCGTCGCCGGGTCCGATCCCATATCCGCGCAGGATCAGGTGCAATGCGTCGAGGCCATTGCTGACCCCAATTGCGTGCTCGGTGCCGCAATACTTGGCAAATTCCTGCTCAAATGCTTTCACCTCTGTACCAAGAATGTACCATCCGGACCGCAAAACACGATCGAATGCCGCTTTGAGCTCAGCTTCATGGGCAAGATTAATCGCTTTTAGATCGAGAAAAGAAATCAATTTATAATATCCATTCATAAAATTCGTGCAGGAGACCGCGCTCGCCTAATCGCTAATTGTGGTCGTTCAAGCTGCGTTCGACTGACGTTTGCCGTTTCAGTAGCTCAACAGGACGAAGTATCGATGTCCTGCAGTAGGACGCGATCTTGGGAATCCAGTCGAGTTCAGGTGGATTGCGAAGATCGCGACAGCATGTCCATATAAATTAAACACTGGCGGAACGGCGTAATCGACATACCGCGCATGCCACGTCGGTCCCGGGTTGCTGATCACGCTTTAATCGCAAGATCTGCGTCGAGGATCAGATTTCTTGCTTACCGCTTGACAAGTTCCACAAACTCATCGTAACCACGAATGTAGTCCGATTCATCATAATGACCGTCTGCCAGAACCATCAATACACAGTCGTCGGAAAAATCATACATTTCGTGCCACAACATCGGAGGGAGCAGTAAACCTTGGGCGGGATTGTCCAACAGTAGATCTATCTTTTCTTTACCGTCATCTAGGTGGAAACGGCACGAACCACGGACTACAATTGCCAGTTGCTTCAATTCACGGTGCGCATGAAAACCACGACGTATGTCGCTTTTGGTTTCGAACAAGTAATAGACTCGACGAATCGGAAACGGGACATTGCGCTGATCTTCAAGAGCGACGAGGCGCCCTCGTTCATCGCCGTGTTTTTGCAACTGTACAAATTTAATTTCCATCTGAAGTTTTTCTATCTAGGATTACGCAGCAATACTGATGAGATATTGGCCATAACTCGTCTTGCACAAGTTTTCCCCCGCCCGGCGCACGTCTTCTTTGCTGAGCCAGCCGTTATGCAAAGCAATCTCTTCCAGACATGCTACTTTATAGCCCTGTCTCGTCTCGATTGTTTCCACGAAATGTGCCGCGTCGAGCAAACTCTCATGCGTCCCCGTGTCGAGCCACGCAAATCCACGCCCCAGCATTTCGACGCGAAGTTGCTCTTGCTTGAGATAGATTTCGTTAACGCAGGTAATCTCGAGTTCTCCACGCGGGGAGGGCTCAATGGATTTGGCGATGCGCACCACGTCGTTGTCGTAGAAGTAAAGTCCAGTTACGGCAACGTTCGATTTCGGCGCCTCTGGTTTTTCTTCTAGCGAAATAGCGGTCATGTTGGCATCAAATTCGACCACGCCAAACCGTTGTGGATCCTTGACCGAATAACCAAATACGGTCGCACCGGCTTGCTGGGAAGCTGCACGCTGCAACATCGGACTGAAGCCCTGTCCGAAGAAAATATTATCTCCAAGAACCAAGCAAACGTTGTCGTCACCGATGAACTGTTCGCCAATCAGGAAAGCCTGCGCCAAACCTTCCGGTTTTTCTTG